>Ga0335080_10002787_pt1 | contig 17549 bp, 16 predicted proteins | sample Lox_Sample_34_FD_206720 | JGI IMG/M metagenome (GOLD analysis project Ga0335080, IMG submission 206720) | Soil microbial communities from Loxahatchee National Wildlife Refuge, Florida, United States - Lox_Sample_3.4 | ecosystem: Environmental > Terrestrial > Soil > Wetlands | place: USA...
TAGCGCAGGAGGCGCACGGTAGCCTAGCCAACCTGCCGGCCGTCGAGGACGACGCGATCTTGCGTGTGGCGCTCGCCGACAAGGTCAACAATGCCTGGTCGATCTTGCGCTACTAGCTAAGCTAGAGGAAGGGCAAGCTCTCTGGGCCCGCTTTCCAGAGAGGACCGTGCGCGAGCAGCTCTGGTACTACAGCGGCCTGGTGAAGTTCCTCGATCAGCGGCGGCCGGGCCCGCTCGCCGAGGATCTCTGGCGCGCGGTGGGAGAGCTCGCATGGCTGTCGCTGTATGACGCAGCGGAGACTCACCAGCTCGTCCATTGGCTGATCGACCAAGCCGAGCCGACCGGCCGCGACTTCTGGCCAACTGAGGAGATCTCTTTTCACGGCCCGGCCGCACCCGCTGCGTGGAGACAGCTGCAAGGCGCTATCGCGTACCACGCCGAGCTGCGCGGCAGCAGCGACCCAATTCTCGACGCGCAGCGGGCCGGCTAACCGACGCCTCAGGTGGTGCGGCCCTGCGCCACCGCCGCGCGCGCCCGCATGATTCGCCGACAGACCGGGGCGCAGCGTCCCGCAATCACTCAAAGTGCGTGATGACCGCTCATCCCGAGCGGGTCCATCCTCCTGACACGTAATCCCGCCACCGTCCCCAGGAGGACCAATGGCCGACAAGTCAGCGGATAACTCCGTGCTCTACACCGCCGTCTACACCGATCTCGAGGACGCCAAGTTCGATCTCGAGGCGCTCCAGCAACTGCACAGGGATCAAATGATCGGCCGGTTCGACGCGGCGATCATCGACAAGGAGGATGGCAAGCCCCACATCGTCAAGCGAGTGGATCATCCGTACTTCCGCGTGATCCCGGAATGGTTCGGATCCGGCACCTTGCCGCGCAAGGAGCTCCACGAGGCGGCGGAGGCTCTCGACGCCGGCCAGGCCGCCCTGGTCGCGGTCGGCGAGCCGACGATCGCGCAGGGGGTCGAGAGGGCGATCATACGATCCACCAAGAGCTTCAAGCACGATATGAACATCGCCACCGACGAGCTGGCGAAGGAGATGACCGACGCGCTGAAGCAGACGGAAACGGCCGCCAAGCGGAGCTAGCCGAACCGAAACCGGACGAACGGTCGAGCGCGCCGGGCTGTCTCCGCGCGGCGCGCTCACGGCTTCCTTTCCGTTCCTTGCCAATCCCGCTCGTCCCCCACTCGAGCCCAATCCCGCAAAGCGTGTGATGACGGCTCATCGAGACCGGCGCGAGAGTGCGGTGTATGGACATCTCTGCGCCCACCTCGGCCAATGCCTGACGCCGCTCCCACACCGAACGCCACTCCCACCCCTGCGCCGGCCAACGCTTCGCAGTCTCCACGGCCGTCGGTACGGCGCACCGGTCGCGATGCTGCGTCCGCGGATCGGTCGCCCTCGTTCTGGAGACAGCACCGACGGGCCCTGAGCACGGCGTTCGGGGCACTGGTCGCGATCGCCTTCTTCTATTACCTGGTGCCGCGGCTCGTCGGCCTGGGGCCGACGCTGAAACTGCTGCGCCGTGGTGACATCTGGTGGCTCGCGCTTGGTGTCCTGTTTGAGGCGATCTCGTTGTTCGGCGGCATCGTGCTGTTTCGGGGTGTGTTCGGTAGGCCGAAGAGCCGGATCGGCTGGCAGGCCAGCTACCGGATCACCATGGCGGGCACGGCGGCCACGAAGATCGTCGCGACGGCAGGCGCCGGTGGTATCGCCCTCACCGTGTGGGCGCTGCATGGCTATGGCCTGCCGGGAGCAGAAATCGCAAACGGAATGGTCTGCTTCGAGGTTCTCACGTACGCGGTTTACATGGCGGCAATCGCGCTCGCGGGCTATGGGCTGTGGCTTGGCGTTTTCTCAGGTCGGGCGCCGGTCGCGCTGACGCTGGTTCCGGCCGTCATGGCTACAGCCGTGATCCTGATCGTGCTGTCGATGCTGCTCGCCGACGGGCCGGCGGAACGGTTCTTGAAGGGGCGGGCGGAGCGATCAAGGGGTCGAGCCGCCGGGTGGTGGCGACGCGCTGCCGCGCTGCCCCGCTCGATCCGAGCGGGACTGATGGCGGCCATCGACATGATCAAGCGCCGGGATCGCTCGCTGCTCGGAGCCCTCGCCGATTGGGGGTTCGATATCGCCGTGCTGTGGGTCTCGTTTCGCGCCTTCGGGCCCTCGCCGCCAGGCGCCGTGATCGTGATGAGCTACTACCTCGGGACACTCGGGAACGCGCTGCCTCTTCCGGGTGGAATCGGGGGCGTGGAGGCCGGCATGATCGGCGCCTTCGTCGCGTTCGGCGTGTCAGCCAGACTGGCGGTGCTCGCCGTGCTCGCCTACCGCACGATCTCCTACTGGCTGCCAACCATCCCGGGGGCAGTCGCCTATTGGCGCCTGGTACGCCAGTTCAAAGAATCGCCGCCGCCGCGTCGGGCTCCCGAGGTGGCAAATCACCCATGACGACTGTCCGCGGACGCTCCGGCCCGAGCACGAGCAGCGGGCACGGAGGCTCGTCGGCAAGGCGTTGCGACGTCCTGCGCTCGAGCAGGTCGGCGTCCCGGCCGGCGGCGAACTCGTGTAAGCCGCGGCGCACCGACGGGGCCTCGATTCGCGAGATCTCGGCGGCAATCTACCCTTCGTCTCGCAGCCTGCCGAGACGCTCGAGCCCGAACCGTCGTGCTTCGTCGTCGGGCCGGATGTCCGCCTCGGGCGAGGGTTTGCTCTGTAGTACCTCGACGTAGACAAGCGTGACCTCGCCGTCGCCGGACCGCAGGGCTTTAGCCAGCGCGATCGCATCCCGGCCGGCCTCGTAGCCGTCGATGCCGACTACCGCACCATGCAACATCCACTCCTCCAAGTCTCATTCACGGCCTTACGATCCATGGTGTGACACTGCTGGGCAACCGGGTGAGGCGTATCACTCGGTGTGCCTGGGTGATTGACCGGAGGCGTTACGCGGAGCGCATCACCGCAGCGCGCTCGCCGGCATCGTGTCCAGGAGCCCAACTGGCTCCGGATCTGCGTCGTCGTCGAGGATCGCCGCACCGCCGGGCCAGTAGGGGTGCGGCGGGGTTACGTCTTGCACCAGCAGCGGCTCGTAGATCCATGATCCGGTATTGACGATCCGCGGCCTGCCGTCGGCGCCCTGCCAATCGGCCTCGTCATCGCCCGGCAGCGGGCCAAGCCGATGCACGTGTCCGAAGAGAACGTAGTCGGCCTCGATGCCAAGGCATTGGGTCACGTGGATGAGCGCCGGAATGCTGGCCACCTTCGTCTGCAGGCTCAGGAGGCCCGAGTTGGCTCGGGCCAGCTCAGGGCGGAGCAGCTTCCGGGACGCCTTCGCCATGGTCGCGACCCGCGCCAGCACCCCGAGTCGGTCGGCCGCGCCAGCCAGCGGCTCCGGTAGGGCGCCGGAGATGGCCTCGTGCGCGCTTCTCAGTGAGCGACCGCCGGCCGGCTCGTAATCGACCGGCCGCGCCGCCCCCCGGGAGAGCCGGCCCAGGTGTCCGCGCGTGAGACCGAGCGACCAGGCCGGCAGAAGGTCCCGGTTGAGATAGTGCCCATGGGTGGCCCAGACCCGGTCGGACAGCCACACACCCGGATAGCGGACGCTCACCCGAGCCGGGGCCAGCCACGAGCTCACGGCAGCAAGCTCGGGCGTGGCGTCGACCGGCGCTGAGCTGTCGATCGAAAGCCGCTCCCCCATCTCCTGGATCCATGGAGCGACGAGCCGCCGGTCGTGATTTCCGGGAACGAGAATCACCTCCCGGTCTGGCCCCAGCCGCCGTCCGAGCGCGCGCAGTGCCAGCTCGGCCACCGCCAGGGCTTCGTCGGGGCCGCGCTCCGAGAGTTCGACCACGTCGCCGAGCAGGACCAGCCGCTGGACGTCGGCGAGCGCCTCGAGCAGGACGCCGAGCGGCGCGCCGCGCCTCAGGACATCCCGTTCCAGGCGCATGCCGAGGTGCAGGTCGGAGATGACCAGAGTGCGCATTCCGCGGGACGATAAACCGCGAAAGACGGCGCGATTCAGATCACGCAGACCGGGTGACGACGGCTCACCCGCGTCGCGGATGAACTAACGGGGCCTCGGCTGACCCATTCCCGAACAGAGGCCCCTGATGGCCAGCACTAACGAACCCGCCAAACCGACGATCTCCGGCGAGCACCCGCGACAGCATGGCGGCCGGAGGGAGCCGCCGTTGTGGAGGGGGCTCAGGAAGGTCTGGTACGCGATGGGGCCGGGGTTCATCACCGGCGCCTCGGACGATGATCCGAGCGGGATCGCCACCTACTCACAGACGGGTGCCCACTACGGGTATGCGCTGTTGTGGACCGCGGTTTGGCAGCTGCCACTGCTGTACTACACGCAGGAGGCGGTGGCGCGGATCGGCGCGGTCCGCGGCAAGGGGCTGGCCTCGGCCATCCGCGAGCATTACGGACTGCCACTGGCTGTGCTGCTGGCGGCGCTGGTGGTGGTGGCCGACACGATCAACGCCGGCGCGGACATCGGCGCGGTCGCTGGCAGCGCCCACCTGGTACTGCCCGTAAGCACAAAGCTGCTGATCGTCCTGACCACCACGCTGGTGCTCGTGTGTGTGGCGTTCGTGGGCTACCGCCGCTACGCCAACATCCTCAAGTTCCTCGGGCTGTTCCTGCTCGCCTACCTGGTCACGGTGTTCGCGGTCTCACAACCGTGGGGAACCGTCCTCAAGAGCACCTTCGTCCCCCACATCCAGTTCACCACCTCGTTCCTGTTCCTGCTCGTCGGGACGTTCGGCACGACGATCACCGCCTACTGCTGGTTCTGGCAGAGCGACCAGGAGGTCGAGGAAGAACTCGCCGATCGCATGATCGGCCCCGACGGCAAGGTCGACCAGCAGCAGCTTGATCCGTTTCTCAAACGAGTGAAGACCGACACCAAGATCGGAACCGGCTGGGCGGAGGTGGTTCAGTGGGCGATCATCGTGACCTGCGCCACCGTGCTGTTCAGCCACGGCGTCACCAACATCACCACCGCCGCGCAGGCGGCCAGCGCGCTCAAACCGCTCGCCGGAGACTACGCGAAGGACCTGTTCGCGATCGGCGTCGTCGGCGTCGGGCTGATGGCGATCCCGATCTTCGCCGGCGTGTCGGCCTACGCGATGAGCGAGCTCAACGGCTGGCGCAAGGGGCTCGATGAAAAGGTCAAGGACGCCCGCCTGTTCTACGCCGTGATCATCGTCTCCACCCTGATCGCCGAGCTGATGAACTTCGTCGGCATCAACATGATCAAAGCCCTCGTATGGACGGCCGTGATCTGGGGATTCGTAGCCGTCCCGCTCCTGTTCGCGATCGGCCGCCTCAACTCCGACCCAAAGGTCCTGGGCCCCCACCGCGGCACCCGCGCCTCCAGAATCTGGGTCTGGATCACCTTCGGTGTCATGACACTCTCCGCCGGCGCCCTGCTGATCAGCCTGATCTAGTAGCCGATCAGCCGGCGACCAACTGCGGCAGGCCGAGCCCGAGCGCCGCGGCCGTGTCCGCGTAGATGCTGCGCCCGGCGAGCGACTCTTCCTCTTCTGAGAAATCGACCGCTCCGTTCACCTCGAGGACGACGGATCCGCGCTCTGGCTCAGGGAGAAGATCGACTCCCACAAGCTCCGCACCGATCGCACGAGCGGCACCAATCGCCAGGGCCTGCTCTTCGTCGGTTGGCGACGATGAGAGGAACTGACCGCCCAGGGCCACATTTGTTCGCCACTCGCCGAGCGCCGCCTCCCGTCGTCCTGCTCCGACGACCCGCCCCCCTGCCACTACGATGCGCGTGTCGTAGCCGAGTGGCGGTATCAGCTCTTGGATGAGCACGCCGTGACGGCGAAACCAGCTTCGCTGACCGATCGTCGCCAGGCTCTCTTCGACCTCGCGGCGGTCGCGGCACAGCATCACATCTTGCCCCCAGCTGCCGAACCGCGGCTTGAGGACGAAGGGCGGCTCGAGCGTGCGCACCTCGTCAAGCGTCGTGCGGTGCAGCGTGCGCGGATGCCGAATCCCTGCCGCCGCAAATCGTCGCGCCGCCCGAAGCTTGTCGTGGGCCGCCAGCACTGCCCGGGGTCGATTCACAAGCCGCACGCCACGCGGCTCGAGCGCGGCCATTTCCGCCAGCCCCGCTTCGACGCCATCAAGCGTCGGCGTGACGTCCAGACGCACCACCGCGGTGTCACCGTCTCCAAGCAGGCGATAAGCATCGGGCGGGCACAGTAGCTCGGCCCGCATTCCCAACCGCCTCCAGCCCTCCACCAGTGGCGCGTTCGTGGGCTGCAACCTACGAGCGACAACAGCAACCAACTTCTGTGCTGATTCCACGTCACGCAGCTTGCATACGTCGCACGCCTGGCACATCCGTACCCGTCGGCGAGTATCACGCGGATCAGCCGCAGCGGCCGACGTTCGCTCACGGCGGCCGCTGCGTAAAGCAGAGTCAGACGCGACGACGGCTGCCGATGTACCTCACGAGCTCGCCGCCGGCTCCTTGTTCCGACCGAGCTTCGTCTTGAGGGCATCCAGCTTCGCATCGATTTCGTCCTTCTGCTTCTTCTTCCGCGCCTCGCGCAGCTCCTTGCGAGCCTCCTTCTTCGCCTCGCGCTGAGCCTCCTCCGCCGCGGCGATCTCCGCCCGTACGTCGGGACCGGATCGCCTCAGCACGGTCCCTCCCAGTTTCGCCATCACGGCGTCGATCGCGACCGGGCTCTGCTCAAGAACATCGGCCAGCAGACTCGGGGTGCCAACGCGCACGGACTTCGAAATATCCGTGAGCGCCGACTCGGTCGCATCATCATCGTCCATGTCGAACAGCGAGCCGACCAGCACTCCCGTTGCGCCCCCGATCAAGACTCCGAGAGGCCCCCCGATAACGCCCACCAGCAGGCCAACCAGCCCGCCGCTCACAGTCCCCTCCCACGTCGAGTCCTCAATCTCCTCTTTAGTCACGATCTTCCCGTCTTCCTCGCGGACAACCACCGCAGCGCCCCGCACGCCCACCTCACCCTTGGCGTCGAGTTCCTTCAATCGGCTCAGCGCCTCGTACGCATTGGAATGCTCCGAGAACGACACAGCGAGCACCTTCTCGCGGCTGAATTCATCTTCGAGCATGGTCGATCCTCTCTGACTTTGATACGTGGTCAGGCGGCTTCGAGCGCGGCTTGACCCCTCGTGGTTCGATCGTCGCGGCGCAGTGGGTGACTCCACATCACCTGAAATGCGTGATCGCGCGCCGGAGCTCGTCATCAAGCACCGAAACCCGGAGTCGCGTGCTCGCAATCACCCGGATTGTCTGGTCGGCATCGATCTGTCTGCGCGTGGCCGCGTTCCGGGGCCAGTGACGACGCGCACACGGATGCCTCGACCGCGGCCGAGAAAAGAGCAGCATGCGGACCGGTCCCGACCGAACAGAGGGGAAGAACCGACATGTCAACAGTCCAGTCGCAAGAGTTAGTCATCATTGACATCTGGACGGTCGCGCCTCGTCGTCAGCAGGAGATGACCCGCGCACTGCGGGCCGCCCTGGAGAAGCTCCGGCGCATCGACGGATTTATCGAGGGCGATGTGCTCGCGAACTGGGACGAGACCAGAGTGGCCTCGTTCGTGCGCTTCCGTTGAGCTGCAGACTGGGAACGGGCCACCGAGGACGACGAGTTCCTCGAGCAGATGCGGACGCTCGAAGCGCTCGGCACGTCGGACGGCGATGCTTACGAACGCACCGCGGTTATCGCGCCGCCGAGGGATCACGGTCCTATCAGGATCTCTTACGGGGCGTTCTGAACCCGCGCCGCCACCACCGGTCAAGCGACGGCGACGAGCAGCACCGCCACGATCCCGCTCAGGAACACACCGTCGAACGTCCCTGCGCCGCCGATGGACGCGACGCCTCCGCCCAGGGAGCCCAGCCTGTTGATGTTGAGCAGATCGGCGCCGATCAGCGTCCCGAGGCTGCCGGACACGTAGGCGACGGGCGCCGCCAGGTGCGGCGCGATCAGCAGCGAGACACCCGCGGCAAGCAGCGGGGGAACGATCCCGGGCACCTGGATGCCGACTCCTTCCACGGGGCGAGCGATGAGATGAACGATCAGCGTGACGCAGGCGACGCCGATTGCCGCCTGCCACCAGATCGAGTCGTGGATGAGCAGAAACGCGGACACCCCCGTGGGGATGACGGCACCCCCGAGGTTGACCGCCAGGGTCGTGGTCGTCGCCGGCTGTTCGACCGGAATGCGATAACGCCGGCCGAAGATCTGGATCTGCTGCACGGAGCGGCGGGGCTTGCCGCGAACGCGTCCGATGGGAATGTTGATCGCACTGCCGGCCAGCGACCCGAACATCACGCCGAACATGGCTCCCTCCGGGATACCTATCCGCTTATAGGCATATTCGAGCCCGCCGACCAGGAACCACGCCAGTGTCAGACCGGCGAACGCCGCCAGGGTGAGGACGAGCATCCATCCGATTGGATCGTGATCGGGGGTGCGATCCGGCACGGTTTGATGGTGCTCGCCAGCAGGGTGAGCGCGCATCACCCGCTTTGCGTGATCTCGCCAGCTCCGGCGCGAGCGATCGGCAGCGGGCCGGCGCGATCACTCGAAATGCGTGACGACGGCTCACCCGTCTGACCTCGACGCTGTAACGACACAGCGCCAACCCGTGAGGACAAACCATGCCGACTTCAGAGACTACGAGCCCGGATAAACCCGAGCAGCGATCCGGGCAGCAGCCGCAGCAGTCCGGCGACTCCCGCCCGCCGTGGCGGGTGGAGGGAGCACGACAGCCCTCGGATACCGGTACGGGGCGTCGGCCGCCGCACAGGCGCCCGAGTTTGTGGGGGTTGCTGGCGCTGCTGCTGGTGCTTGACTGGTTCTTGGTTCTGGCCTACCAGCCGTCAACCGTGACCCGCGTCACGGTTCCGTACAGCTATTTCGTCTCGCAGGTCGATCACAGCAACGTGGCGTCAATCACAGCCCAGGGATCGAATATCCAGGGGACGCTTCACCATTCGATCACCTATCCCGCCCAGAACGGGACCACCACGCCCTACTTCAAGACCGAACGCCCGGCGTTCGCTGATGATCATCTCCTCACTGCGCTGCTGAACGAGGGCGCCGTGGTGAACGCGAAGCCGACGACTTCCAGTTCGGGTTTGTGGTTGACGCTGCTCGGCGGCGTGCTGCCGACCCTACTGCTGGTTGGGTTCTGGCTATGGATCATCCAGCGCTACCGGGGCCAGGGTGGTGGTGCCAGCGGGATGTTCGGGCTTGGGCAATCGAAGGCCCACAAGTACGAGGCATCTCAGCAGCGGACGACCTTCGCCGACGTCGCCGGCATCGACGAGGCCAAGGACGAACTCGAGGAGGTGGTCGACTTCCTCAAGCACCCCGACCGCTACCACCGGCTCGGCGCCGAAATCCCCCACGGCGTGCTGCTCAGCGGAGAGCCCGGTACGGGCAAGACGCTCTTGGCGCGCGCCGTTGCCGGAGAGGCCAACGTCCCCTTCTACTCGATATCTGCCTCGGAGTTCGTCGAGATGATCGTCGGGGTGGGCGCCAGCCGGGTCCGCGACCTGTTCGAGCAGGCCAAGGCGGACGCTCCGTCAATCATCTTCATCGACGAGCTCGATGCGATCGGTCGTTCCCGCAGCTCCGGTCAGACCAGCGGCTCCAACGACGAGCGTGAGCAGACGCTCAACCAGATCCTCACCGAGATGGACGGTTTCACTGGCAACGAGGGCGTGATCGTGCTCGGGGCCACCAACCGCCCCGAGGTCCTGGACTCCGCGCTCCTACGCCCGGGACGCTTTGACCGGCGGATCACAGTTCAGGCGCCTGACCAGGACGGACGACTGAAGATCCTTCAGGTACACACGCGCAAGGTTCCGCTCAAGGATCCCTCCGATCTTGAGGCCTTGGCGGCGAGCACGCCGGGAATGGTCGGTGCCGACCTGAAGAACGTGGTCAACGAGGCGGCGCTGAATGCCGCGCGGCGAGGCGAGCAGAGCGTGTCCCGCGAGGACTTCAGTAATGCGCTGGAGCTGGTCACGATCGGCGCCGCGCGGCGGATCGTCCTGTCGCAAGAGGAGCGACGACGCACCGCCTACCACGAGTCAGGCCACGCGCTGCTGGGGATGCTGCAGCCGGGAGCCGACCCGGTGCGGAAGATCTCGATCATCCCGCGCGGACAGGCCCTTGGCGTCACGTACCAGAGCCCGAGTGCCGACCGCTACGGCTACGGCGAGAGTTATCTGCGCGGCCGTTTGATTGGGATGCTGGGAGGACGAGCGGCCGAGATCCTGATCTACGGCGAAACCACCACCGGGCCGGAAAACGACCTGGAGCAGGCGACTTCGATCGCGCGGCAGATGGTCGGACGCTGGGGCATGTCCGAGGAGGTCGGCGCGGTCTCAGCGTACCCCCGTTCGGGTGGTGACAACTACATGCCCGCAGCCGAGCTATCTCAGCACACGCTCGAGCTGATCGACGAGGAGGTCAAGCGGATCCTCTCCGAATGCGCGGAGGAGGCCAAGCGCCAGCTGTCCGAGCACCGCGAGCAACTCGACCATCTCGCGCGGACACTGCTCGAACGGGAAACGCTCGACGAAGCCGACGCCTACGCGGTGGCCGGCATATCGGAACCCGACTCTGCGCCGGAGCCGGCCGTCACGCATTGATCACTTGTCAACGCGATCGCGCCAGCAGTCCCAGCTGGCGCGCTCGTCCCACCGCTTCGTTGCGGTCGTGGGTATCGAGCTTGGCGTAGATGTGGCGAATGTGCGTCCGCACCGTGTTGGCCGATACGCAAAGCTCGGCCGCGATCTCGGGTGCTTTCAGGTTGCTGGGCAGGTAGCGCACGACCCTTAGCTCGGCCTCGCTCAGATCCTCGAGCAAGCGCTCGGGGCCGTCGCCGGGTCGTGCTGGGGCACCGGCTATGAGGTCGAGGATGCTCCTCAACAGCGTGGCATGCGCGGTTCGGTGCCGGGGGACTCGCTCGAGGAGACCCTGCACCGGCGCGAGGATGAACGGCAGAACGATCCCCTCGGCTTCGGCGAGGTCGAGCGCGCGCTCGAGCGACCCCTCCGCCGCACGGCGCTCACCGAGCTGGTCGCGGGCCGCGGCATCGAGCAGCAGCGCCTCGATGACGGCGGAGGTCTGATGGAAAGCGGGCGCGGAGCGATTGATCACGGGCGCGAGGACGTCGACCGCGTCGTCGGCCCGACCCTCCGCCAGATCGATGCACGCAGCGGCGATGCGCATCAGCGCGAGGCCGCGGACACGTTCGCTTGTGGCGGCGAGCGCGGTGCGCGGTCCGGCCAGCTCGCCCATGCGCACTTGCGTCTGCAGCAGGCGCGCCCTGACCGCATCCGAGAATGCGTGCCCGCCGGCCAGCTGTTGCATCCGCTCTGCGGCGAGAAACGCCCTCAGCGCCTCCTCGGGCCGCCCCTGCGCCAGGCGCAAGAGACCCCGCGCATGATGCGCGACAACCGCGGTGCCCGGGTCGCCGGCCGGATGCAATGCGCGTGCCGCGCGTTCGAGCCACCGGTCCGCCTCGCCCAAGCGACCCAGCGAAGCCAGCGCCCCGCCTCCCATGGCGAGTGCCGGTGCCGCGACCGGATCCTGGTCCCACCCATGTGCCTCAGCGACGCTCACCGATTCTCGGCTTAGCTCGAGCGCGGCCGAGACCGAAAGTCCGGTCCCCGGACCGGCCACCGCGAGCTGACCAAGACAACTGACCTCGAGATAAGGCCGGCCGATCCGGCGCGCCAGCTCCAGACCCCGCTCGAGATCACGGCGGGCGTCACTCAACCGCAACGCCAGCAGCTCTGCGGTGCCGAGATTCAGCAGCACCACGGCCCTCAGCTCCTCAGTGAGCGCGTGCTCGCCCGCCGCCTGCGCCGCCAATGCCGCCTCCACGGACTCCATCGCGTCCAGGACGGCTGCCAGATCTCCACCGCGACTGGCCAAGCACAGGATTACCGACGCCAGCCGCAGGTCGAAGCGCCTCTTGCGCTCCTCGGGAATCGTGTCCCGCAGGCGTTGGGCGAGCGCTATGTAGGCGGCGCCGTCTTCGAGCAGACCGTCCCAGACGCGAGCGGTCGCGAACACGACCGCCAGCTCCGCGTCCCCGGCGGCGTCAGACGGAGCCGCATCGAGCAGCCCACGAACGACTGCGATGCGACCGTCGAGGAGCAGGCCAAGGTAGCTGTCGGCCAGCAGACGGGCGGCACCCGGCCAGTCGCGTGCCGCCTGTGCATGTCGGACCGCCTCCACCACGTAGCCGTGCTCGCCGTACCACTGGGCGGCTGCTCGGTGCAGCGAGCCGACACTCGCCGGAGACGTGCGCCGCAGCTCCAGTTGCAACAACTCGGCGAACAGCTGGTGATAGCGAAACCAGGACCGTCCCGCATCAAGTGAGGACACGAACGCGTTGGCGTCCTCCAGCTGCTGCAGGACCCGCTCCGAACCCGATCCGCCAGTGAGGAAATCTGCCAGCGGGCCGCTGATCCGCTCGAGCACCGAGGTCCGCAGCAGCAGCTCGCGCACCTCCGCCGGCTGGCGCTCCATCACTTCCCCGAGCAGATAACCGGCAACCGTCCGCTCGCTGCCGGAAAACTCCCGCACGAACTGCTCGGCGTTCGGATGCTGGCCGAGCGAGACGACGGCCAGGCGCAGACCGGCCGCCCACCCCTCTGTTCGCTCATGCAACAACCTGACGGCCGACTCCTCCAGGGTTATCCCGCTCGCTGCCAGCAGCTCGCGCGTCTCGTCTACCGAGAACGAGAGATCGGATCCGCGCAGCTCGGTTAGTTCGCCCGCCAAGCGCAGCCGATGCAAGCCGAGCCGGGGATCTTCGCGGCTCACTAGCACGACCAACAGTTGCGGTGGCAGCCGCGCCAAGAACAGCTCGAGCCACGCCAGCGCCTCGGCTGAGCGAAGCTCGTGCAGATCATCAAGCACCAGTACGGCCCTTTCCTCGAGCGCGCCAACCTCCGCGAGCAGCCGCCCGACCAGCAGATCGGCGCGGAAGCTCGGCACCGGAGCAACCGGCTCGTCCAAGCCGATCACGTGCGCGAGCGAATCGGCCACCGCAAGCCAAAACCGCTGCTCATCCCGCTCGCCCGGCTCAATTGAAACCCAGCCCAGCCGGTCTTCTAGACCGACGGCCTCTGCCCAAGAGCGGACCAATACGGACTTGCCGCTTCCGGCAGGAGCCGACACCAGCACGACACCACCCACACTCGCCGACAGTCGCTCGAACAGCATGGTGCGCTTCACCAGCGCGAGCCTCGGCTTCGCCGCGACTCGACTGCCAGGGCGCATCAAAACCCGTCCACCTGTAAGCACCGGCATACAAAGCCTCCAGGTTGCTAAGCAACGCCCCCGGGAGCATCGCAAGGACGAAAACCGCTGCCCTCGGTGAAAACCCGCGATCCCGCTGCGGACTGGCACGGCTTGCGGTCACCGGCTCTCTCATCCGCCCGGGATGGGCGGACGCGGCGACGGAGCCAATCTCAGCTAGCGACCCGGCGAGGCGGCCGGAGCGTCTGCGCTCGGGTGGCGGGCGATCTCGCGCCGCCGGTGCCTCCACGCGGGCCGCCGACACTCCAGCGCGAAGCGCGGTGATCGGCCCGCTTGTGCGGGATCCGGGCCGCGACCGGCCGACCCTCCGGCGCGGCTTCCTGGCCTTACAGGCCTTCAGGCGTCGACGCCAGCGCGTCGAGGACCGCATCGGCCTCCATGGTTGCCGCCGAGCGCAACGTAAGCGACGCTGAGGCGCTCGCGTCGCGCAGCGGCGGCTTATGCGGCGTGCTCTGCTGCTGACCGAGCATACCTCGGGCCCATGGCTCCGGCGTCGGCTCAGCCGTCGATACCGGCGGTTATGACTTTGATCTCGTTCGTAATTCCGCCGACACCGGGCACGCGCTGCACCGCCGCAAATGCCGCGTCGCTGTCGTACTGGTGTTTAACCTCGCCCTTCAGCGTCAGCCAGCCGCCGTCGACCTTGACGTCGACCCGGTCGGCGGGCACGTTGTCCGCGGACATCAGCGCCTGGAGCGCTACGCCGCGGATGACGTCGTCATCCCAACGGTTCCGCAGATCGACCATGAGCTGATCCTCCACGCGCCGCACGCCCGGTACCGACCTCGCCACCTGAACCGCGGCCTGACGCTCGTGGAAACTGCCGACGCTTCCCCGCAACGTCACGTCGCCCTCGCGCTCCGACATGGCGATCTCCGCCGGCTGATGGACGTGCGGGTTCTCCTCGAGCTTAGCCCGGATCTCGTCGATGATATTGATGTTCGTCATGGGATCACACTCCGCGTGTCGGTGCAGGTCCGACGCGCCTTTCTCGCGGCGCCCACTGACCCTCTCAACCGACCGAGTGAGTCGTCGTCACGCAGTTTGGATGATCGTCTCCTGCAGTCCGCGCAAGGCCTGCAGACCAGGCAGCTCACGCCCCTCGAGCAGTTTGCGGGTGGCACCGCCACCCATCGAGAGGTGGCTCACGCGGTCCTGCAGTCCATAACCGCGTAACGCGTGAACCGTCTCCTCGCCCCCGACGACACTGGTCGCCGACGCCGACGCGACAGCCTCGGCGATCGCCCGGGTGCCTCCGCCGAAGGCAGCTAGCTCAACCTGACCCATCAAGCCGCTCCAGAACACCGTCGCCGCCGCCCCGATCTCCGCCGCGTAGTGGTCGGCCGTCTCGGGTCCGATGTCAAACCCAACGTGACCCCCGGCCGCGTCAGAGCCGCCAACGAGCAGATCCGAGGGAACTACGAGCCGACCGGACCGCCCGGCGGCAGCGAGCGCCAGGCGCGCCCGCTCCAGATCCTCGGTGCGACACAGCGAGTGACCGATGGTGTGTCCCAGGACGGACAGGAACGGAAAGCACATCGCGCCGCCGATGCATACCCGGTCGGCGAGTTCGAGAAAGCGGCAGACCAGTCCTATGTTGTCCCCTAGCGTGGATCCGCCAAGAATCGACACCAGAGGCCGGGCGGGCCGATCGACGATCGCGCTGAGGGCGAGGACCTCGCGCTCCATCAGCCGCCCCACCGCGCACGGCAGCAGATGAGCAACGCCGACCGTGCTGGCGTGCGCACGGTCCGCGCTAACGAGCGCATCATCCACATACAAATCAGCGAGCTCGGCCAGCGCGGACGCAAGCCCTGGATCGTTGGCCGTTTCCCCGGCGGCAAACCGCACGTTCTCGAGCATCATCATCGCCCCCGGCGCGAGCCGCTCGGTCAGCTCACGGACCTCGGGTCCCGCCACGCCGGGCGCGAGGGGCACCATGGCGCCCGTCAGCTTGGCCAGGCGCTCAGCCACCGGCCGCATTGAACAGCTCTGATCGAGACGTGCCGGCCGGTCCAGATGCGAGATGAGCACGAGCCGTGCGCCTCGCCGCAGCAGCTCCTCGATCGTTGGGAGCGCGTCGCGGATGCGCCTGTCGTCGGCCACGGTCACGGATGTGCCCGCCGACGCTGATGTCAGCGGCACGTTGAAATCGGTCCGCAGCAGGACACGGCGACTCTCGACGTCTATGTCATCGATGGTCGGCAGTCCATCCAGGAGCGTGGTCATCCAGCATTCCTTCCTCGCGCTCGGAGAACGTGCGTTGGCTTCGACCGACGCAGCCTTGCCTCGAACCAGGTGAACCGTCGTCACGTGATTTGAGTGATTGGCTTGCGCAGGCTACGTGCGCTGGGTCGAGCACCCCGCCCGCGCAATCACGCGAACTTGGTGATGACGGGTCATCCGGTCAGCCTGCAAATTCCGCGTCTTGCCCCCATGAGCGCGAACCAGCCACACACGACCAGACGCCCCCGCAGGACAAGCCGGGCCACGCAGGATAGCGCTGATCAGCTGCGCGTTCGGCTGGCCCCGCCGCCGCTCACCGACGTCATGAGGATTGTCGGCGTCATCGTTGTGACCGGGCTCGGGCTTTACCTCTTCTGGAGAGTCCGCGGCGTGGTTCGCCTGCTGGCGATCAGCCTGTTCTTCGCGTTCGCGCTGTTCCCAGTCGTGGAGGCGGTGTCGGTGAGAACGCGGGCGCCGCGTGGTCTCGTGATTCTCAGCGTCTATCTGGTCTTAGCCCTGATCGTCGCGGTCATCGGATACGTCGTCATCCCGAGCCTGGTCAGCGAAGTGCACCAACTATCGCGGGACGCGCCGCATTACGCGGCCGTTCTGCGCGGTAACGCGACCTTCAGGCACTACGACGACCGCTACCACCTGACCGCGAAGCTGTTGCGGGACACCCACCGGCTGCCGGAGCTGCTCGCGAAGGCGGCCGGACCCCTCAAGGACGTGACCGTTGGCGCGGCCAGCTTCCTAACCCAGCTCATCACCGTTCTCGCCGTCACCTTCCTCCTGATCCTGCACGGGCGCGAGTACGTCGAACTGTGCCTGAGCTTGACCGGCGAACGTCGCGAGCGCTACCGCCAGATGGTCGTCGACATCAAGGACGCCGTGGCCGGCTACACATTGGGAAACATCATCATCAGCGTCCTGGCTACGCTGGCGACCTGGATCGTCCTGTCGCTCCTGGGTGTCCCCTACTCGCTGGCGTTGGGGTTCCTGGTCGGCTTCTTCGACCTGATCCCGCTCATCGGGGCAACCCTGGGGGCCATCATCGTCGCGATAGCCACCCTTCCGGTGGACTTTCCAACGGCCACGATCGTGTGGATCGCTTTCATCATCCTCTGGCAGCGGTTCGAGGACTACGTGGTCCAGCCGTTCGTGTACGGACGGTCGCTGAAGGTCAATCCGCTGGTGACGATCGTGAGCCTGCTGTGCGGTGCTGCGCTGTTCGGCATCCTCGGCGTGCTCCTGGCGATCCCCACCGCCGCGGCGATCCAGATCATCCTGCGAGACTGGTGGTCAGCCCGCCCAGCCACCGACACCCGATCGGACGGCGGTGGAGACAGCGGGAGGGTTCCCGAGTAGCGCGCACCGCGCTCTTGACGTAATCACGCAGAGTACGTGCTTCCTCGAGGAGAGCGACTTCAACGCCGGGGAGCATCTGCTGAGGCTCGCCGCCGCGCTCAAGACGGTGAAATATGCCGGCACCGAACGACCCCGCCTGACCGGCGACGAGATTGCGCTGATCTTTGAAACGAGCTCGACGCGCGCACGCTCGGCATTCGAGGTGGCGGCCACGACCAGGGAGCGCACGTCACCTATCTCGACCCGACGGGATCGAATTCCGTGGCTCGGCTCAGCGCGACGCGGAGGTGCTGGCCGCGTACGCGGGAGTTGCGGTCTACGACGGGCTGACCGACGAATGGCATCCGACCCAGATGCTGGCCGATTTTCTCACCATGCACGAATCGAGCCATCGCCCCTTCGACTCGATCGCCTACGCCTACACGGGCGACGCTCGCAGCCACGTGGGCCGGTCGCTGGTGGTGATAGGAGCGATCATGGCGCCGACGTCCGGATCTGCGGCCCGCGCGAGCTCTGGCCGCCGTCGGACGTGCAGGACCTCGCCGGGGAGAGGGCTCTTCGATCGGGAGCGCAC
>Ga0335080_10002788_pt1 | contig 17544 bp, 13 predicted proteins | sample Lox_Sample_34_FD_206720 | JGI IMG/M metagenome (GOLD analysis project Ga0335080, IMG submission 206720) | Soil microbial communities from Loxahatchee National Wildlife Refuge, Florida, United States - Lox_Sample_3.4 | ecosystem: Environmental > Terrestrial > Soil > Wetlands | place: USA...
CGGTCTTCGTTGCGCTCGCGGAGCAGACCGGTGTCGGTGGCGCCGCCACAGGTCCAGGTCATCGATGGACCTCGAAAGTGAGCTTCAATACTTCCGCCACCCCGATCTCGGCGTTGTCTCCCAGGGCTGCTTCCGCGCCGCGCGGGATGCGCTTGCCGTTCAGCCACGTGCCATTGCGGCTCTTGTCGATAATGGCGAACCCGCCGCTGGATGCGTCGCGCCGCAGCCGCAGATGCTCGCGGGAAACTTCATCCGTCGTGTAGAGGGGCAGATCGACCCAGAGGTCCTCTCCGCCCCGCCCGATGGAGACTTCATCCTGGGTCACGAAATAGGTCTGCGGACCGGTGTCGTCGCGGTAGTGGATCTCCGCGTAAATGCGCGGCGCCTGCTTTCGCGTGCTCTCCCGGTCCTGAATCACCCGGGCGCTCGTCACCGAGGGCTCGCGGGCAATCAGGGTGGTCTTGGTACCGCGATAGCCGGGCTGCTGGACCTCGCCAAGCTCCGAGTGGATCTCGACGTCGCCCGGCGGGACGGCGGATTCCAGATCGGAGAACAGCTCGATCCACCAATCCTTCTGTGCGATGCGATACGTCTTCTGCGTCCCGCCGCGCCGGAACAGGGACGGCTTGGCGTTCCACTCCGCCAGCCGCGCGGTCAGGGCGCGGTGGGCGTCCTCTTTTAGCAATTCCTGGACGCTGGCAATGCGCGCGAAATCATCGGGGTGCAGGTAGATGCTGAAAACGCAGGGCACCAGGATGCTGTAGCCCATCTCCAGGCGCCCCAGCTCCATATTGCGAATGAGCTCGTTGATGATGATCTGCCCGCTGATGCGAGCCGGCGGTTGCTTCACTCCGCTTTGCGCCATGCGTATCCTTCCCGGCAAGGCACGGCCCCGGTGCGGCTGCGCGCCTTGCCCCGTTGGCCAGCCACACTGGACGCGGAACGTAACTATAGACGATTATCTGCGGGGCGGGTTTCACCCGCAAGGATTAAAATTCGATCAGACCTCTTCGTCGAAATCTGCTTCAGGCTCCGGCAGCACATCGTGCGGCCCGGCGACCCACACATACAGGGTCGGCAGCAGAAAGATGTTCAGCAGCATCGCGACCATCAGCCCGCCGACGATGACGATCGCGAACGGCCGCTGCGAATCCGAACCGATGGCGGTGGACATGGCCGCCGGCAGCAGGCCCAGGGTGGCCACCAGGGTGGTCATCAGGATGGGGCGCAGCCTCAGCACCGCGCCTTCTACGGCGGCATCGATCACCGACCGGCCGCTGGCCCGAAGCTGATTGATGTATTCCAGCATGATGACGCCGGTCTGTACGCACACGCCAAAGAGGGCGAGAAAACCGAGTCCGGAAGACACGCTGAAGTGGGTTCCCGTGACCAGCAGAGCGAGCAGTCCGCCCAGCGGAGCCATGGCGATGGCGGTGAGCATCAAGCTGGACCATTTGAAGGAATGGAACATGGTGTAAAGGATGATGAAGATCACCAGGATCGTAATGGGCAGGATGACGGCCAGCCGTTTCTGCGAGCGCTGCTGGCTGGCGTATTCGCCGGCCCATGCGATGGTGTAGCCTTCGGGCAGCTTCACCTGCCTCTCCACCTTTCGCATGGACTCCTCCACGGTACTGCCCAGGTCCCTGCCCCGCACGCTGTACTTCAAGGCGACGTAGCGCGAGTTTTCTTCGCGATAAATCTCGCTTGCGCCGTCGGCCACCTCGACCTTGCCGAACTGGGCCAGGGAGACGCGCTCTCCGCCGGGCGCCACCAGGCGAATATTGGAGATTGCCTCCTTGGTGTTCCGGTAGGGAGCGGTATAACGGACCACCAGATCGTAGCGCTGCTCGCCCTGAAGGACCTGGGTCACCGCGTTCCCGCCCACCGCGGTCTGGACCGCATCCTGAACGTCGCTCACGTTGATTCCATAGCGCGCGGCCTGATCGCGGTCCACGGTGAAGTTCAAATTCGGCTGGCCGATGACGCGGAACAGGCCGAGATCCTGAACTCCAGGCACGGTGCGGAGAACATTGACAATCTCCTCGCCCTTCTGCTCGAGCAGCTTGAGGTCGGCCCCATAGACCTTGACCGCCAGTTCGCCTTTGACGCCGCTGACCGCTTCTTCCATGTTGTCGGCGATCGGTTGCGAGAAATTCCATAGCACGCCGGGGATTTTCTCCAACTCCCGATCCATGGCGGCAATCAACTCGTCCTTTTGCTGGTGGAATACCGGCCGCCACTCCTCCTTCTGCTTCAAATCGACGAAATACTCGGTGTTGAAAAATCCGGTGGTGTCGGTGCCGTCGTCCGGACGCCCAACCTGGGAGACCACCTTCGTGACTTCGGGAAACGAAGCCAGAATGATGCGCGCCTGGTTCATCAGGCGCGTACCCTCGGTCGGGCCGGTGCTCGGGGCCAGAATGCCCCGCGCCCAGATCGCGCCCTCGTCCAGGTGCGGCAGGAACTCCGATCCGATAATGCCGCTCGCCACGAGCCCCACGCTGGCGGCCACGCACAGGACCGCGATGCCGACAGTCACCCAACGGGCGCCGATCGCGGCACGCACGGTCGCGCGGTAACCCTTGGTGAGCAGGATCAGGAGCGGATTGTGCCATTCACGGACGCCATTGCGAAACACCAGGCTGCAAAGCACCGGGGCCGCCAGCATGGAGAACAGCAGTGAGCCGACCAGGGCGAAGGCGACCGTCCAGGCCATCGGTTTGAAGAGGCGCCCCTCCACGCTTTCCAGAGTAAAAATCGGCAGGTAAGCGGTAATGATGATGCCGCGCGCATAAAACACCGGGCGCTGCACCTCGTGCGCGGCATCGCGGATCTGCTCCAGCACCGGCTTGCGCGAGCCGTCCCGGCGTCCGAGATGCCGGACAATGTTCTCGACCATGACTACCGCGCTATCCACGACCATCCCGAAGTCCAGCGCGCCCAGCGACAGCAGGTTGGCCGGAATCTTGTTCAAGTCGAGACAAATGGAGGCGAACAGCAGCGCGAAGGGAATGGTGAGCGATACGATCACGGCGCCGCGGGCATTACCCAGAAATAGAAACAGAACGATCGCCACCAGGATGATGCCTTCCGTCAGGTTGTGGAGGACCGTATGAGTAGTGAAGTGAACCAGGTCGCTCCGGTCGAGGTGAGGAACAATCCTCACACCCTTCGGCAGGATCCTTTCGTTTAGCTCCTGTACCTTCTCGTGGATCGCTTCGACGGTGGCGTCCGCCTGGGCGCCTTTGCGGAGCAGAACGATGCCTTCGACTACATCGTCGTTGTCGGCGACCTTGCCGTCCTTGCGGTGGATGGCTTTGCCGATGCGCCCCAGGCGAATCTTCGGACCCTGGGTGACAGCCGCGATGTCCTTGATCCTGATCGGGGTCCCGTTCTGGACCTTGACCACCGTCCTGGCAATATCGTCCACGTTTCGAACCAGCCCGACCGATCGCACGTTGATCTGCTGCAACCCCGCCTCGATGAAACTGCCGCCGGCGTTGACGTTGTTGTTGATGAGCTGCTGCTCGACTTGGCCGATGTTCAGGCCGTATTCGATCAATTTGTTGGGATCGACCGCTACTTGATATTCCCGGGTAATGCCTCCGAAGCTGACCGTATCCACCACGTTCGGCACCGATTTGAACTGCTTCTCGAGCACCCAGTCCTGAAGCGACTTCAACTCCATGAGGTCGAAACGCGGGTTCGAGCTGGTCAGGGTGTACCAGTAGATCTGGCCGACCGGACTGTAGTCCGCGCCGATCTGCGGCTGGATTCCCGACGGGAGCGATGCCTGCGAAATCCGTTCCAGCACCTTCTGCCGGTTCCAATCGTTTTGGGACTGGTCGTCGAAAATCAGCATGACGCTGGACAGGCCGAACAGGGATGTCGAGCGGAGATGCTGCAAGTGCGGCAGCCCGTTCATCACGATCTCGATGGGGATCGTCACCTGCTGTTCGACTTCCTCGGCGGCACGCCCCGGCCACTGCGTGATGACCTGAACGTAGTTGTTGGCCACGTCCGGATAAGCTTCGATGGGCAGGCTTCGGAAGGAAAAGGCGCCCCAGGCAAACAGAAGAATGGCGAGAGCGAGGATCAGCAGGCGATTGTTCAGGGAGAAGTCTACCAGGCCCCGGATCATGAGTGTTTGCCTTTCCCTAGCGAAACGTCACGACGCCTTCCGTGCTCTCTCCCGAATGGCTCCGGGCATGCTTGACCAGAGCGACAAACCGCTGCGTCAACTCGCGGAGCCAGGTGGCGTTCCGCTTGCGGACGGCCTCCGATGGCATCAGGTCCTTACCGACACCGATCGCGTCGGCGCCCGCATGAATGAAGTTCGCCACCGTGTGCTGCCTTACCCCGCCCGCCGCAATCAGCGGAATCTGCGGCAACGCCGACTTGATCGCGCGAATGTAGTGGTCTCCGCCGAGCTGGCTGCACGGAAAGACTTTCACCATATCGGCCCCGGCCTTCCATGCACTGATGATCTCGGTGGGAGTCAAGGCGCCGGGCAGCACGAGCACTCCGTCCTTCACTGCTACGCCGACGACGGTCACGTCCAGCCCGGTGCTGGTCAGGAACATGGCTCCGGCATCGACGCAGCGCTGCGCGCTCTTGGCATCCAGCACCGTCCCGGCGCCAATGATCAGCTCCGGATGTTCGCGGCTCAAGGCGGAGATCAAATCCAGCGCGTCCGGCGTGGTGAGCGTGATTTCGGCGATCGGGATGCCGGCGTCGGAGATGGTCTCTATGACAAACCGCGCATCCTCCGCAGCCTGAACGCGGATTGCGGGGATGATGCCGATCGCTTCAATGCGGGCACGAATCTCTGCCTTGTTCATGAGCCACCGTTCCCCCATTCCCTACTTAGCAGAGCATTGTAGCAGGTCGGCGGTATTCCGCCGCGTTCAGCCCTGGGCAGGTCGGAAACCCGCCCCACGAGAGTCAGCGGAAGACCTTCGCCAGGTCCAGAACGTGGTAGAGCACCAGAAGCATCATCAAAACCAGGTATGCACGCAGACTCAGAAGCGAGATCCGCACGCTCGTGGTCATCGGCATCGGCCCCAGTGCCCCTATATCGACCTTCTCTTCCGGCGCATCGTCAAGCGGGTGGATCACGACAAAGCGGGTGTCGAATTTGTCGCGGTGGATGTGATTCGTCATCGTGGACATGTTCGTTCTCCTTTCGTGGTTACCCGCCCCAGGAGGCCGGGAAAAGCTTAGGGGCCGCAACCTGCGCGGCCAAAATCAAAGACAGCGCGAACAGGACGATGATGATGGTCCCGTTCACCGCGTTATTCCAGGGCTTATTGGCGTAGTTCCCCAATAGCTCTTTATCGTTCAAGAGAAGCTGCAGGAAGATGATGGCCGAAGGCAGCATCACCCCTGCCAGCACCTGCACGCTGAGAATGATCAGTTGCAGCGGCGCGCCCGGAATGAGCACCAGTCCCGCCGCGGCGGCGACACACAACAGGTACACCGAATAGAAGCCTCCCGCCTTGCGGATCGGAAGCTGCAAGCTGTGCGGCCAGCCGCGGACCTCTCCATAGGCCCAGGCGCTCGAGAGAGAAATGGCGGTGGTGCCGAGCACGGCCGCGTTGATCATCATCAGCAGAATCGTGTTCTTGAAGAATCCGTTGGTGAAGCTGCCGATGTCCATGGCCATCTGGGCCGGATCGATAAACGTAAACCCATGGGCGCGCGAGGCGTTGCCGGCGATCATCATGCACGCCGCAACCGAAATCGTGATGCAGGCGCCCAGAAACGTGTCCAGCCGCGCCCACTTTACGTCCGCGAAACGGAGGCGTTTGTCGGCGATGCAGCTCTGCTGGAAGAAGAGCTGCCACGGCGCGACCGTGGTCCCGACGATCGCGATGACCAGGAAGATCAGGTCGGCGGTGATCCCGCCCGGCGGCACACTCGGGAGGAACGATGCCCGGACCAACTCGCCGGCCGGCGGACGCAGCCAGAACGCGATCGCATACCAGCTCAGGTCGAGGAGGCACAGGAACACCACGGTTCGCTCCCAGCGGCGATAGCTTCCCGTGACCGCCATCAGCACGAGTCCCGCTGCCACCAGAGGCACGCCGACCTTGGGATTCACGCCCAGCTTGTTCAGCGCCAGGTGGATCGCGGCAAACTCGGTCACCAGAGTCAGGAAATTGACCAGCTCCAGGTCGACCAGCGAGAACAGGCCCCACCACTTGCCAAACCGTTGATAGATCATCGCGGCATGGCCTTTGCCGGTCGCAATGCCCAGCCGCACTACCATCTCCTGTATGAAGTAAGTAACCGGTAATAAGAGCAGAACCACCCACAGTAAGTGAGTCCCGTATTGCGCTCCGGCCTGGCTGTAAGTCGAAACCGCGCCTGCATCGTTATCCGCGACCATCACGATGAGTCCCGGGCCGAACACCATCAGGAAGGTCAACAGATGGAAGGTCCACTTGGATTTCACCACTCGCCCGCGGACCGGCGTGATTTCCGTATCCACGCCGGACGCGGGCATGGTCAGCACTTTGTTATTCATCGGAGCACCTCCTCTTCTGCGCTCTTTGAAAACACCAAGAGAGCGTTACAGCCGCGGAAGCAACCGGCGCGGCCGGCGATCAAAGGTCAGGCTGGAGATGTCGAAGGAAGGAAAAGCGCCCTCGGCCCTCCGCTGTTCTCACTACACTCGTGCCAGTGGAAGCAGCGGCGGCCGAAGCGATAGCAACCGGGCTATCGAACCGCCGGAACTTCCACGCCGAACTCCCCCGTACTCGGAGGCTTGTCGTCGTTAGGTTCCATATACCTTTCTGGAGGCGAGTCGAAACTCGGGAGGGAAACAAAAAACCACTTCCCCCAAGCGGAAGAAATGGCCAACCATCGCGAGCGATTGCTGACGGATTCCCCCACTGGTCCAAGCTTCAGCACCGCACGCCGTGAGAGATCCGAGGACCTCAGCCACATTAGAGAAACCCTTAACCCGGGAGTCCCTGGTCCACCCTGACGAACATCTTTCGACGCCGGAGGGCAGTGGCTTGTATGCCGCGCGGACGCCTCGCCTACCGAGGATCCATGCAAATCAGGTGAATGCGACCTGAACGAGAGATCGCATCCATCCTTTTTCAAAATACCGCTGGGGATTTTACCGTGTCAACAGAAAATGACGCCATGAAGCTTTCTTAACTTCAGGCAGCCACCGATTACTTGTGCGAACTCGCGTGGGGGTGCGTCCAGTTATACACGGCCCATGCCAGGCCGGCGAGGATGCCCAAAATAATGAGCACCTCCGGAACATCGAGCGAGTGCATTTCCTATCTCCCTGTCCGAATTGTAGCGCCGGCCAGTAAGAAATGGAAGTTCAAAAGCGCGTCACTTCGGTGAAATGGAACCCCCGGGCCCGCATCGCCGGGACTACCATGTCGAAGGTCTCTTCGCCTGAGGCGCGCACCGCCGGCGACAGCATTTCCACGTTTGAAAGCATCTCGATCAGGCTCTGATTGAAACGGAAGTTCCGCACACCGGCCGCGATCCGGCCATTCTCGACCAGAAAGGTTCCGTCCCGGGTCATGCCGGTAAAGATTTTCTCGTACGGATCGACCTCCCGGATATACCAGAGCCGCGTCACCAGGATGGCGCGGTCCGCGGTGGCGACCATTTCTTCCAGGGAGGCCGCACCGCCTTGGATAACGATGTTCGTGGGCGCCTCGCCCATTTCGTTCGGCAGGGGAAAACCGTGGCCGGTCGGCTCGACGCCCGCATGCGCAGCGGCCTGCCGGCTGTAGGCGATCTCGCGTATCTCGCCGCGATCCACCAGAGCCAGGCGCCGGCGCGGAACGCCTTCGCCGTCGAAGGGCGCGCCGGATTGGTCCGGGTGCTGAACATCGTCGTGGATGGTAACGTTATCTCCGAAGAGCTTTTCGCCGATGCGGTCGTTGAGAAAGCTCCGGCCGTCGCGCACGGCAGTAGCAGAAAAGTCCATGAACATCTGGCCCACTAGATCGAGCACCGCTGCGGGCTCCAGTATGACGGTGTAGCGGCCGGGTGGCAATTCGCGTGGAGCACTCGATTGCTCGGCCTTCCGGGCCGCCGACTCGGCGAGCGCTCGTGGGGATATGGCTCGGTGGTCACACGCGCTGGCCTTGGCCCAACCGGAGCTGTCCGAGGCCATGGCCGTGATCGAGAACCGCGCCATGGTCTCGCGATGCGTGACCCGAACGCCGCGCGAATTGAAGAGCGTGAATTCGCTCTCGCCGGTCGAATAAATGCCGGCGGCGGTCTGGCCTGGCGATTCTACAACTTGGATGGCTTCGGCCACGGATTCGGCGCGATGCCGCGGGGTGGCGGCCGCGGTTTCCTCGAAGTAATGCGCACAGGCTGACGCCTGTCCCGCATAGAGCGGCAACAGCTCGGGATCGGGCTCCGTAAGCCGCGTGATCGCGATCGCCTCCGACACGACCCCGCGAATGGACTCCGCATCCAGCCGGTTGGTGGACGCCCGGGCCGTGCGGCCGTCAATCAGCGGCCGGACGCTCAGGTGTGCCGCGCGCTCCGCGACGTTTTGATGGATGGCATTGTTCGCGAACCGGGTCAGCGCGGCGGTTTCGGTCGCCAGAATCGCCTCCACCTCCGTTACGCCCTGAGCGCGAGCGGCATCGACCACCTGTTGGAAGACGTCATCCGGCATAGGCGCCACCTATTTTGATCTTGCGGAACCGCGCCGGGCTGGCGCCGTGACCTGTGCCCATCACCTGCTCCGGTTGTCCTTTGCCGCAATTGGGAACGCCCCACAGCGTCCAGTGCCGCCGGTCCGCGATGGCCACGCACGAATTCCAAAACTCCGTCGAAATGCCGCTGTAGCTCGGGTTCTTCAGCATGCGCACGCGCCGGCCATCGTGAATCTCCCACGCGATCTCGCATCCGAACTGAAAGTGATAGCGCTTGTCGTCGATGGACCAGCTCCGGTTGGTCTCCATGCAGATGCCGCGCGCGTCGAACACTTCGTCGAGCGATTGCTCACCGGGCTCCAGGCTCACGTTAGTCATGCGGATGAGCGGCAGCCGCGTCCACCCGTCGGCGCGCATGCAGCCGTTGGAACGCGATTCGCCCACCGCCGCCGCGGTCTCCCGAGAGGTCATGTAGCCCGTGAACAGGCCGCCCTCGATGATCTGGTTGCGCTGCGCGGGAACGCCCTCGTCGTCGAAAGCAAACGTCCCCAGGCCCGGACCGTGCTCCAGGCGCGCGTCGCACACCACGTTGACCATCGGCGAGCCGTATCGCAGGCGCCGGAGCTGATCCAGCGTCAGGAAGCTCATGCCCGCATAGTTGGCTTCGCTGCCCAGGACACGGTCGAGCTCGATGGGATGCCCGATGGATTCGTGGATCTGCAATGCAAGCTGCGAGCTGTCCAGAATGAGATCGAATTCACCCTCGGGGCACTGCGGCGCATCGTGCAGCGCGACCGCCTCTTCGGCGATCCGGCCGGCGTTCCCCATGAGATCGAGCTCGTCGATGAGTTCGTATCCTTTGAGCTGATGCTGCCCGCCAAAGGAATTGGGGTAGGAGCGCTTCTGGATTTCGCCGTCTTTGTAGCTGAGCGCGGAAAACCCGGCGCCCGAAAGGTACCGGGTCTGGTCGATCACGCTGCCGATGGTCGAGACGAAGATCTGACGGACGCGTTCGAAGTGCATGCTGGTCTCGGCCAGGCTGACGCCTGCCACGCCGCGCACCGTGGAATCCACCGATAGCAGCGTGGCGAGCTGGCGGTCAATCGACACCGTGAAGGGATCGATCTGTATCGGCGAGACCCAGACCGCTTCGTACTTGTCCTCCGGCGCGAGCGCAACCGGGTGCTTGCGAGCCGCGGCGCCGGATCGCGCGATCTCCACGGCCAAGGCAGCCGCCGATTCGATACCGCGAGGCGTCAGATCGTCGGTGGCCGCGAAGCCCCAGCTCCCTCCCGCCAGCACCCGGATGCCGAGCCCGGCGGATTCCGAGCTCGCCACATGGCCTGGTTTGCCGTTCTTGGTCGTCAGCTCGCGCTCGCGGGTCCCGATGGCGCGGACGTCGGCATACTCGGTATCCCGGCCCGACACCAGGTCCAGGGCGCGAAGGGCGAACTCCTTCATCGCGGCGTGATCAGGCCGCCCAGCTTATCCTGCTCCGTGCTTGCCGTGCGCGGGAAGCGCGTGGAGTAGGCCTCGGGATACTTCAGGCCCGATCCCGTATTGTAGAGCACGATCCGGTCGGTCTGCTTGAGGAATCCGCTTTCCAGCAGCTTTTGTGCAGCAGCCACGCATGCGGCGCCCTCGGGCGCGGCAAAGATGCCCTCGTCTGTGGCAAGCTGCACGCCGGCGTTCATCAGGTCTTCATCGCTGATTGCGATCGCCGTGCCCCCGCTCTCCCGCACCGCATTCAACACCAGGAAATCCCCGAGCGGCTTGGGAACGCGCAAACCCGCCGCCAGGGTGTGAGCGTTCTCGAAGAACCGGCTCCGCGGCTCGTTCTCCTCGAAGGCGCGCACCACCGGCTGGCAGCCCTCGGCCTGCACCGCGATCATCTTCGGGCGCCGCGGGCCAATCCAGCCGAGCTTCTGCATTTCGTCAAAAGCTTTCCACATACCGATCATGCCTACGCCGCCGCCCGTCGGATAGAAAATGGCGTCGGGCAGTTCCCAACCCATCTGCTCGGCCACCTCGTACCCCATCGTCTTTTTGCCTTCGATGCGGTACGGCTCCTTCAGCGTGGAGACGTCGAACCAGCCCTCCACCGGGCCGCGTTCAGCCACCATCTTCCCGCAGTCGCTGATCAGGCCATCGACGAGCGTGACCTGCGCCCCATAAGCCTTGCACTCCAGGTAGTTGGATTGCGGAACGTCGCGCGGCATGAAAATGTGGGCTTCGATGCCGGCCGCGGCGGCGTACGCGGCCATCGCGCTGGCTGCGTTCCCGGCCGAAGGAATGGCCACCTTCTTGATACCCAGCTCGACGCACATCGAGACCGCGCAGGAGAGCCCTCGCGCCTTGAACGACGCCGTCGGATTCATGCCTTCGTCTTTCACCCACAGCGAGTCCGCGCCGATTCGCGCCCCCAGGCGATGAGTTCGCACCAGCGGCGTCCAGCCTTCACCGAGGCTGACGATCGATGCATCCGAGGGCGGCAGAACGGGAGCGTAACGCCACATGCTGGCGCGCCCGTTGGGAACTTCGCGCCGTAGCCAGCGGTGGCGAAGTCTCTCCAGGTCGAAGCGTACCAGCAGGGGACCGCCGCAGGTACAGAGGTTGGCAACCGCCTGCGCATCGTAACGCGTGCCGCACAGGCTGCATTCCAGATGGGACGCTTTAGACATGCAACAGCAAGTCTAACATCTGGCTCCGCGCGGCTAGTGCCGGTACTTTTGACGCGATTCCAGCCGAAAACCCGCGAAAGTCCTAGCACTTGAACGCTGCCGCGGTCTATGGAACAGATTTCCCTTTCGTGATGAAATCGAGCCATGAACGTCGATGCAGTGGTGCTTGCACTGATCGCGATGGCAGACCTGGCGTTCATCGCGCACCTCCGGCAGAGACGGCGGCTGCACCTGCGGGAGAATCGTGTGATGCGCAGCCTCACGTTGGCTGTTCGGCGCGAGAACGGCGAGATCGTGATGCCGAAAAGGATGCGTTGGGCCAGGGCGTTTTAAGGCCGCTTACAACTGCTCGATCTCTCCAGCCAGCAGCGCTACGTGCTCCTCTTCTTCCGCCGCTAGTTCCTCGCAAAGTTCTTTCTCCAAACCCGCGGGCAGGCTGCGGGCCAGGCCCCGGAAATGGTCGCGGGTCCGCTGCTCCATTTCCAGGGCGATCTGATAGAGGTCGCGGACGGCGGCGTCTTCCGAGATGTGGACCCCCTTGAAAAGCCAGCTCGATAGCAGCGTGTTCTCGTCCGCCGATAGCTCCACGACCTCGCGATCGAGGTGCGCATGGTACTTTTCTTCCAGTTCGTGCAAATGATCGAGCTCGGCTTCGTACAGTCGCTCCAGCACGGCCCGCTGCTCGCGAGTGCGTGCCCGGTCGCGGGCCAGCTTATAGAAGTGGAACGAGTTCAGCTCGAACTGCACCGCGTCCCGAATGGCCTGGAAGCGCATCGAGTCGCCCAGGTCGCGATCGCGGATGATTTCCAGATCGCCGCCGCACAGAAAGCACTTGCCGTACGGCACGGCCAGCCCGCTGGTGAGTTTGAAACAGCTCTTGCATCGCCAGGTGTAACGCACCTGCGCGCAGCAGATTTCGTCGTCCTCGACGACGCTTCGGCACTTGGGACAAGTCGATGGCATGTTACACCTTCTCCGCTTCCGCGAGTTCGTTGGGAACATCCGGCGTCAGAATCCCCATGTACTCCAGCATGCCGCGAGCGGCTCGTTTGCCGGCGCCCATGGCGAGAATTACGGTGGCGGCGCCGGTGACGATGTCGCCTCCGGCGAAGAGGCCCGGAATCGACGTCATGCCGGTCTGCTCGTCTACATCGATGTACCCCCACTTGTTGGTCTTCAGCCCGGGTGTGGTCTGAGCGATGATCGGGTTGGCGGTGGTTCCGAGCGCGTAGATCACGGTATCTACGTCAATCAGGGACTCCGAACCCGCTACCGGCACCGGCCGCCGCCGGCCCGAGGAATCCGGTTCGCCGAGTTCCATCTTCTGCACGCGCATTCCGGTGACCCAGCCGGCGGAATTGCCGACGATCTCCACCGGATTGGTAAGCCACTGGAATTGGATGCCTTCTTCAATGGCGTGTTCCAGCTCTTCGGCCCGCGCCGGCGACTCCCGCCGGGACCGCCGGTAGACAATGGTCACCGCTTCCGCGCCCATACGCAGCGACACCCGGGCAGCGTCCATGGCGGTGTTGCCGGCGCCGACCACCGCGACCCGTTTGCCCATCCCAACCGGGGTATCGTACAGCGGCTGGCGGTGGCCGCGCATCAGGTTGACGCGCGTCAGGAATTCGTTGGCGCTGAACACGCCGTTGAACGCCTCCCCAGGGATGCCCGCGAACTTCGGCGAGCCCGCGCCTGTGGCGATGAATGCAGCGGCGTAGCCCATGTCGCCGAGTAATTGTGGAATCGTAAAGAGCTTGCCGACGATGGTATCGAGCCGGATTTCCACGCCCATCTTGCTCAGGTTTTCGATTTCGGTATCGATGATGATGTCCGGCAGGCGGAATTCGGGGATACCGTACTTGAGCACTCCTCCAGCGACATGAAGCGCCTCGAAGATCGTGACCCCGACGCCCGCTTGTGCCAGGCTGCCCGCGCACGCCAGCCCGGCCGGACCGCTTCCGATGATGGCGGCCTTCTTCCGGACCTTGCCGTTGGTCGATGGACACTCGTCCCAGCCCCGCCCAAGTGCGGCGTCCGCCACAAACCGCTCCAGGCGTCCGATGGCCACCGGCTTGAACTTGGCGCCGACCACGCAAGTGGCTTCGCACTGGGATTCCTGCGGGCAGACCCGGCCGCAGACCGCCGGCAGCGCGTTGTCCTTCTTCAGAATCTGGTACGCATCTTTGATATCGCGCCGCGCCACGGCGGAAATGAAGCCCGGAATATCGATGCCGACCGGGCAGCCCGGCACGCAGCGCGGCTTCTTGCAGCGCAGACAGCGTTCCGCCTCGTGCAGCGCGCCGTCGAGTTGCAGGCCAAGGGCAACCTCGTTGAAGTTCCGCGCCCGCGCTTCCGGGGTCTGGTGCGGCATGGGAGCTCGCTCGGGCGGAATGGTCTTGATGTTCTTCGGCAGCCGCGGACCGGGAGGCGCCGCAATCGGTTCCGGCAGCTCGCAGGCGGCCAGGATCGCCGGCGGCGGCGGCGCTGTAACCCGGTCCGTGAGGCTGGCCAGCTTGGCGCTCTCGCTGCGGAAGCGTTCCATGGCAGCCTTTTCCTCGCGCTCGAAACGCTTCTGACGCAGGGACAACTCGTCGAAGTTCACCAGGTGGCCGTCGAAATCGGCGCCGTCCACGCAGGCGAACTTCATGGCACCGCCGACCGTCACGCGGCACGATCCGCACATTCCCGTCCCATCGACCATGATCGAGTTCAGGCTAACGATGGTCGGGATCCCAAATGGCCGTGTGGTCTCGCAGCACGCCTTCATCATCGGGATCGGTCCGATGGCGACCACTTCGCACACGTCCGCCTCCCTGGCCAGGACATCGGCCAAAGCGTGAGTGACGAAGCCCTTACGGCCGTAGGTGCCGTCGTCGGTGGTGACGACCAGGCTGTCGCTGTATTCGCGGAACTGATCTTCCCAGAAGACGAGATCGCGGCTCCGGAACCCGACGATGGAGACCGTGCGGTTCCCAAGCTGTTTGTACGCCCGGAGTTGCGGGTAGATAGGCGCCACACCCAGACCGCCGCCCACCAGGACCACCGTGCCCTCGAACTTGCGAATGTGGCTGGGGAGACCCAATGGCCCGATGAAATCCAGGATGGTGTCCCCCTCGCGCAGGCCCATCATCTCGGTGGTGGTTTTTCCAACAGCCTGGATGACCACACTGACCGTCCCGGCCCCGACATTGAAGTCCGCGACCGTCAGCGGAATGCGTTCGCCATGCTCATCGATGCGAGCCATGACAAAATGGCCGGGACGTGCCGCGCGCGCCACATCGGGCGCTTTCACGTCCCAGAGAAAGGTGGTGGGGCCGAACTGAATCCTACGAGTGATGAGAAACACAACACCCCCTGAGAAGCACCATAGTAGCAAAATTCCAGTTATTTTGGGTCTGGAACTATGGAAACCGCTCCCGGCTCTTCCGCCTGATACCATAGCCACAAAAATATGACCCGTCGCGATCTTATCCGTGCCTGCGCCGCCGCCCCCCTCGCGGCCGCCGCTTCCGCCCAAATGCGTTACCAGCCGGCCTGGGAATCCATCGACAGCCGCCCATGTCCCGCGTGGTATACCGGCGCCAAGTTCGGCATCTTCATTCATTGGGGCGTCTACAGCGTTCCGTCATACGCGCCCCTCCATTCGAAGAACGAAACCATGTACGCGGAGTGGTATTGGAATTCGCTGAACAAGGGCGCGGCGTCTTCCACGAAAAAGTTCCACGACCGCGTCTACGGACCGAACTTCCAGTACTTCGATTTCGCGCCGATGTTCAAGGCCGAACTCTACGACCCCGATCATTGGGCCGACATCTTCCAGCGGTCCGGCGCCCGATACGTCGCGCTGACCAGCAAGCACCACGAGGGTTTCACGCTCTGGAAGAACGCGGAAGCCAATCGCACCTGGGGACGCCCGTGGAACGCCGTGGATATCGGTCCTCACCGCGATATCGCGCTGGACCTGATGGAGGCCGGCCGCCGCAAGGGCCTCCATATGGGCATCTATTACTCCCTCTACGAGTGGTACAACCCGCTCTGGCTCTCCGACAAGAAGCGTTACGTGGCCGAGCACATGTTCCCGCAGTTCAAAGACGCGGTGAGCCACCTCAAGCCCAGCATCATCTTCAGCGACGGCGAATGGGAGCTCACCAGCGCCGAGTGGCGGTCGCCGGAGCTGCTCGCCTGGCTCTTCAACGAATCGCCCGTGCGCGACGAGATCGTGATCGACGACCGCTGGGGCAAGGACACCCGCCACAAACACGGCGGCTACTACACCACCGAATACACCAGCGGCATGCAGCAGGCGGCGCATCCCTGGGAAGAGAGCCGCGGCATGGGCTACTCCTATGGGTACAACCGGAACGAGAAGGCCGAGGACTATCGCACCGACCGCGAGCTGCTGATGATGCTGATCGATATCGTGAGCCGGGGCGGCAACCTGTTGCTGGATATTGGCCCAACGGCCGATGGCCGCATTCCGGTCATCATGGAGGAGCGTCTGCTTCAACTCGGCGACTGGCTGCGGCCGAACGCGGAGGCGATCTACGGTACGCACGCTCGCAATGTCACGCGCCAGTGGAGCCAGGGAACGGTCCCCAAACTCGAAGTAAAGGAGTACATGTCGGACTATCCGATCTCCGCCCTGGTGGATTCGCCGCCTGCCGGGAACGCGCGCGTGGATGCCTTCTTCACGGCCAACAACGGCGCGGTGTATGCCATCCTGCCGCGGCGGCCGGTCGGCGAAATCGTCCTGAATGACATCGACGGAAACATGCGCGTCACTCTGCTCGAAGGCGGCCAGGCATTGGAAGCGACGCGCCAGGGCAAACTTCTACGAGTTCGTATTCCGGCCGCGCTCTCCGCAAGCCTGCCCGCGCGCCAGGCTTACGTGCTCAAGCTCGCCGGGGCGATGTAGGACAGGCTTCAGCCTGTCCAGGCATTTACCGCGAGAACATCACCTTGCCGCCGACGATGGTGTACACCACGTCGGTAGCGGGAATCTCGTCCTCCGGAATGGTCATGATGTCCCGCGAGAGCACGGTGACATCGGCAAGCTTTCCGACTTCCAACGAGCCTTTGAGCTTCTCTTCGAACGCAGCGTACGCGTTGTTCCACGTATACGACTTGAGCGCTTCTTCGCGGCTCATGCGTTGATCGGGATAGAAGACGGTGCCGTCCTTGAGCTTCCGGCTCACGCTCGCATAGAACGAAGCCAGCGGGCTCACGTCCTCCACCGGCGCATCCGTGCCGTTGCCGACGACGGCCCCGGTCTTCATAAGCTTCTGCCAGACGTAGGCGCCCTCTTCCGCGCGCTTCGCACCCAGCCGCAGCAACACGTAGGGTGCGTCGCTGGTGCAGTGCACTCCTTGCATCGCGGCGATCACGCCCAGCCTGCCGAAGCGCGGAATGTCGGCTGCGTTCAGGTGCTGCGCGTGCTCGATCCGCCACCGGAGATCCTTGCCCGGCTTGTCAGGACGCGCCTTGAACGTGTCTTCGAATATGTTGAGCGTCTCGCGATTGGCGCGGTCGCCGATGGCGTGCACGCACAACTGGTATCCGTGCTGGATGGCGAGCTCGGCCGTCCTGCGGATGTCCGCGGGGTCATCGGTATTGAGTCCGCTGGAGTTCGGGCTGTCGGTGTACGGCTCGAGCAGCCAGGCGCCGCGCGGCCCCAGCGCCCCGTCGATGGCGCGCTTGATCGCGCGCACCGTGAAGAAATTGTCGCCCGCTCCGATAATCCGGTACTGATCGAGCTTCGGCGCAATCACGTCGTTGGGCATGCGGAGCATCATCCAGATGCGCAGCCGCAGCTCGTGGTTGTCGGCCATCTTCTTCAGGACGTCGATCGTGGAAAACGGCGACCCCGCATCCTCGAACGTGGTGATCCCCTTCGAGAGCGACTCGTCGATGGCCAGCTTGATCGCCCGGTTCGTGATTTCGGCGCGCTCGGCAGGCGTGCGCCGGTTCTCCGCCTCGGTTCGCGCGTGGCTCACTACACCCTGCGCGCGCTCGCGCAGCAGGCCCGTCGGGTTGCCCTTTGAGTCCTTGAGAATCTCTCCGCCCGAGGGATTCGGCGTGCCGGCAGTCACACCCGCCAGCTCCAGCGCCTTTCCGTTGACGAACGCCGCGTGCCCGCTGGCGTGTGTCAGGAGCACGGGATTATCGGGCGAGACCTTGTCCAGCGAGGCGTGAAGCGGGAATCCCTC
>Ga0335080_10002789_pt1 | contig 17543 bp, 16 predicted proteins | sample Lox_Sample_34_FD_206720 | JGI IMG/M metagenome (GOLD analysis project Ga0335080, IMG submission 206720) | Soil microbial communities from Loxahatchee National Wildlife Refuge, Florida, United States - Lox_Sample_3.4 | ecosystem: Environmental > Terrestrial > Soil > Wetlands | place: USA...
CTTCGGGACTCCCCCAACTCAACTCCGCACCCGGGCCTAAATTTCCGGGCGAGAGGCTGCCCAGGAATGTGTGGAGACGGGTCTCTGACCCGTCGGGCCGAGCGAAGCTCGGCGGGCAAACTCGAAACCTTGTCATCCCGAATAGCTTGGGCCCTGGGCGTGAATGGCCGCCGAGCTGCGGAAACCTGCGCGGCATGACCCGCCCGCACCACACCTACGCCCCACGAGAGACGTTGCAAGCAACGTCTCTACAGCGCGCCCTTGGCCTGCTCGGCGAGGCTTTTAAACGCGCCCGGATCATTCACCGCCAGGTCAGCCAGGATTTTGCGGTCAAGCTCTACGCCGGCCTTCTTCAGCCCGTTGATGAACTTGCTGTAGCTCAGGCCGTTCAGCTTGGCGGCGGCGCCGATGCGCACAATCCACAGCGAGCGGTACTGGCGCTTCTTCTGGCGGCGGCCGGCGTAGGCGAACTTCAGCCCGCGCTCGACCGCTTCTTTCGCTGACCGGTAGAGCTTTGATTTTGTGAGGTAATAGCCGCTGGCGCGCTCTAAGATCTTTTTGCGCTTGGCGCGGCGTTTGGTCCCGCGTTTTACACGAGGCATGGCTCAGCTCCTTTTTTGACTTCTATTTACTGGCGGCTGGAGGCAGGAGACTCTCACCTGATATGCCTCTTCACTCGCCTTCCGGCGTGGCGCGGGCGCCCCCGCCCGCGTGCCATCATTCCACAAATGCGGCCGAGGGCGGCCGCACCACACAACCTTAGTACGGAATCATCCGCTTGACCTTCGGTGTGTCCGCTTCGCTTACCAGCACATTGCTGCGCAGCTTGCGTTTGCGCTTTTTGTCTTTCGAGGTCAGGATGTGGCGCAGATGCGAATGCCCTCGCTTTACCTTTCCTGTTGCGGTCTTCTTAAAGCGCTTGGCGGCGCCTTTATGGGTCTTTAGTTTTGGCATGAAGTCTCCAAGATCAGCTTGCAGCACTCGGCCGTCAGCCCTCGCAGGCAACTGCAAGCACCGCGCTCAACTTGCTGAGTGCTGACGGGCTGAGTGCTTCTACGCCTGATTCATCCTCGGCGCGGGTGGCGCCGGAGCGGCAGCCTTCGGTTGCTGGGCCTTCTCTCGTTCCTTTTCCTTCTCTGTCTTCTTCGGCGCCAGAATCAAATGCAGGGTGTTGCCCTCCTGCCGCGGGCGGAATTCTACAATGCCGTTGGCTTCGACGTCTTTGATCAGGCGCTCCAGAATCTGGCGGCCCAGGCCGGTGCGCGTCATCTCCCGGCCGCGGAAGAAGATGGTGGCCTTGACCTTGTCTCCCTCGTCCAGAAAGCGCAGCACGTGGTTCTTCTTGGTTTCATAGTCGTGGTCATCCACATTAATGCGGAACTTGACCTCTTTGACCACGATGGTTTTCTGGTGCTTCTTCGCCTCGCGCTCTTTCTTTTCCTGCTGGTACAGGAATTTCCCGTAGTCCATGATGCGGCACACAGGAGGGTTGGCGGTGGGCGAGATTTCAACCAGGTCCAGGTTACGTTCGCGGGCCATTTTGAGCGCTTCGTAGGGTGGCAGGATGCCGATCTGCTTGCCTTCGTCGTCAATCACGCGGATTTCGCGTGCCCGAATGCGCTCATTGATGCGGATAAAACGCTTATCGATACAATCCTCCCTATCTGGGGCTGTTGGATGCAAGATTATAGCAAACGGCCAGTTTCACCGCGCGGGCAGGGCCTGCTATTTTCGGGCATTCGAAGCCGGTCTTCGAATCTGAGATAAGCCTGAAAGGGCCCGGGCAAGGTTTCCGAGGCCGCCGCACCAGCCCCCGGTGCCCACAGATTGATGCGCAAGGGCCTCGAGGTCTGTTTCTTGCTGATTCGAGGGCAGTTGCCCGCCTTTTGCGCCTCTCCCCACCTTGCCGCGCGCGGCGTTCGGCGCGTATGATGCAGCGTTCATGACTTCCCGAGCCGCTTCCCGCCTGCCTGACCTGAAAGAGAAATTGCAGCTCATGTCGGAGTCTGAAATTGAGCGCACTCTGGTTCGCCTGGCGCACGAGATCATCGAGAAAAATAACGGCGCCGCGGCGCTGGGACTGGTAGGCATCCGTCAGCGGGGCGTGCCGCTGGCAGAGCGGCTGGCGGGAATTATCGGCCGCATCGAAAAGGCGAAGGTGCCAGTGGGCATGCTCGACATCACGCTCTATCGTGACGACCTTTCCACCCTGGGGCCGAAGCCGGTGGTGCACAAGACCCAGATCAATTTCGACATTACGGATAAAGACATCATTCTGGTGGATGATGTGCTCTACACGGGAAGGACGGCACGCGCCGCCATGGATGCGCTGTTCAAGCATGGGCGCCCGCGGCGGGTACAGCTCGGCGTGCTCATAGACCGCGGTCATCGCGAGTTGCCCATCGAAGCGGGTTTCGTGGGCCGCAAGGTGCAGACCACGCAGCAGGAAATCGTGAAGGTGCAGCTGCGGGAAGTGGATGAAATTGACCGGGTCCTGCTGTTGGAGAAGCCTCGCTGAGGCTGGCGGCGAGCGCCGGGAAGCTTCCTGCCGGGCTCAGCGGACCGGCTGCAGCATTCGACCGGAGCGTAATCACGGCCACTCAACATGAACAACACGAAGGCGGCGCCCGGCTCGCTGCTGGGAATTGAACATCTCGAGGCGGCGGAAATTACCCGGGTGCTGCGCCTGGCCCGGAGAATGAATCCGCAACGCCCCCGCCCCTTGCTGCGGGGCAAGCGCGTATTGCTGCTGTTCTACGAAGCCTCCACCCGCACCCGCAGTTCCTTCGAGGTGGCGGCCAAATCCCTGGGCGCGATGACCACCCTGGTGCTCTCGAGCGGTTCAAGCATTGAAAAGGGCGAATCGCTGCTCGATACCGGCTACACCCTGCGGGCGGTGGGCGCGGATGTGATTGTGGTGCGCCATCCCAATGCCGGCGCGCCGCACCTGATGGCCGCTCACCTGGATATTCCCGTGATCAATGCGGGGGATGGCATGCACGAGCACCCCACGCAAGCTTTACTCGATGCCTACACCATTCTGAAGCACAAGAAGAACCTAAAGGGCCTGCAGGTGGCAATCATCGGTGACATTTATCACAGCCGCGTGGCCCGCTCGGCGGTGCACCTGCTGAGCAAGTTCGGGGCGAAGATCACGCTCTGCGGCCCTCCCGAGTTCCTGCCGGAGCTCGCGGTCACGCTGGCGCCGGGGTTGCGCATCAGCCGCACCGTGGATGAAGCCGTGCGCGGCGTGGATGTGGTGATGGTTCTGCGGGTGCAGAAAGAGCGGCTGGCCGGGCAGAAGATCAGCCTGCAGGACTACATCAACCGCTACCAGATGACCCTGCCCCGGCTCAAGCTGGCGAAGAAAGACGCCATGGTGATGCACCCGGGGCCGATCATTCGCGGTTTGGAGCTGACCTGGGAGGTGGCGGATTGCCCGCAATCAGCCATCGTGGAAGAAGTCCGCAATGGAGTGCCTGTGCGCATGGCGATCCTGGCGAAGGCGCTGGGAAAGGCCAAGTGAATTTCACCGCGGCGATACGGAGTGCAAAAAGAAACGCACGCTGGCCTGGGCCACGGAGGCACAGAGAAAAACGGATAGGCCGAATTCCTGAGAGGCTGGAATCGTGGGACCTGGGGCTAAACCGGCAAACATGCCATCTGACAGAGCCAAATCGCTACTGATTAAAGGCGGGCGGGTCATCGATCCCGCTTCTCGGATTGATGCGCCCATGGACCTGCTGCTGCGCGACGGGCGGGTGGCGGAGATTGCGCCGCCGGGCAAACTCCGCGGCGGCGGCGATGAAAAGCTGGATGCGCGCGGCCTGATCGTCGCCCCCGGGTTCATTGATATCCACGTTCACCTGCGCGAGCCGGGCCAGAGTTACAAGGAAAGCATTGCGAGCGGCACGGCTGCGGCCGCCGCCGGCGGGTTCACCTCCGTGTGCTGCATGCCCAATACGCAGCCGGTGGTGGATTCACCGGAGTGGCTGGCGTGGCTGCAGCATCCTGAGCGGGGCGCGGTAGTGAATGTTTTTCCCATCGGGGCCGCCACCAAGGCCAGCAAAGGCGCCGCGCTCACCGATTTCCGCGCCCTGCAGCGGGCCGGCGCGGTCGGGGTTACCGACGATGGCAAGCCCATCCTTCCCGATGATGTGATGCGCGAGGCGCTGCGTTTAGGCGCGGAGCTGAACCTGCCGGTGATTCAGCATGCCGAAGATACGCGCAAGACCGAGAGCTGCTCCATGAACGAAAGCCCGGCCTCATTCCGTCTCGGCCTGCGTGGCATGAAGGCGGCGGCTGAGGCTTCTATCGTGGAGCGCGATGTGCTGCTGGCGCAGCAGTTCACCGGGGCGCGGCTGCATGTGGCGCATCTTTCGACCGCCGACGCGCTCAAACCGGTGCGGCGCGGCAAGCGCAGCCGCCTGCACGTGACCTGCGAGGTCACGCCTCACCATTTCACCCTGACCGATGCCGATGTGGGCGATTACGACGCCAATTTCAAGATGAACCCGCCGCTGCGCTCGCCGGCCGACCGCGAGGCGCTGCTGGTGGCGCTGGGGGATGGCACGGTGGATGCGATCGCCACCGACCACGCGCCACATGCGCCCCAGGAAAAGATCATCGAGTTCGAGCGCGCGGCCTTCGGCATCACCGGCCTGGAGACCGCTTTGGGGCTGGCGATTACCCGGCTGCATCGCGGGGCTAAGATTCCGCTGGCGCGCATCGTCGAACTGTTCACGGCTGGGCCGGCGCGCGTGCTGGATTTGCGCGGGCGGGGCACGCTGGCCCGTGGAGCTTACGCCGACGTTACGGTCTTCGATCCGCAGAAGCGGTGGACTTTCGACGCCGCCAAATCACACTCCAGGTCGCGCAACACGCCCTTCGACGGCTGGCAGCTTACCGGCAAGGCGGTGGCGACGATTGTCGGCGGGCGGATCGTGTATCGGGGAAACTAGGACCGGGAGTCCCATTTTGGGAAGCTCTCCGCCCAGCCCTCCCAGGCCATGGCTGGGTCCGCCATCCGGGTCCATCTTTTAATCCCGTTGTGCGACTTTCGCACAGCCCCTAGTTTCCAATCTCTCGCCCGGGAGGTAGCCCGGAGGCAGGCAAGCGGAATTCCGTTGTGCGACTTTCGCACAGCCCCTGGTTTCGATTTTCCCAATTTGGGACGGAATCGCCCTTCGCGGAACGCCGGTTCCCCCGGCGTTAGTTCCCGCCTTTGGCCGGACTCTCAGGCGCGGGCGCGCTTTGCAGGGGCTGAGTTGCGGTTTCGGCCTGCACCGCGGCTTCGGCGGCCTGGAAGCCGATGCGGCTGTGGGTGCCATCGCAGAAAGGCTTGGTGACCGAGCCCCCGCAGCGGCACAGAGAGAATGCCTGCTTGCCGTCTTTCACCTTGGCGGTAAGGTCGTAGGGATTTCCGTCGGCGTCCACCATTTCGATCGAGCCAATCGGCGCCTCTACCCGCAAGGGGCCGTTCTTACGCAGCGTAATTTTCACATCAGGCATTTAGCCCTCCAGAGAAATCACGAGTTCGCACCAAGGGGGCGAAGGGAATCGGTTCAGATCCAAGGCTTCGACGAATCCTAATTCCGCAGAACCCGATTCACCGGTCCTCAGTTTTCAGTTCACACTTCTCAGATTAACGCCGGACAACCGCGGGCTGAATTTCCTCGACGTCCACCCAGTTCGTGGGGTACTTGCCGGTATAACAAGCGGTGCAGTAAGTGGTCTTCTCGCCATCGGCGCAGGCTTTTTTCAGGCCTTCGAGCGAAAGATAGGCCAGCGAGTCGGCGCCGATATATTCGCGAATCTCTTCGATCGAGTTATTGGCGGCGATGAGCTCTTTTTTTGAAGGCGTATCCACGCCATAGAAACAGGGCGAAATGGTGGGCGGGCAGGAGATGCGCATATGCACCTCGCGCGCGCCCGCATTGCGAATCATGCGCACAATCTTGCGGCTGGTGGTGCCGCGCACGATAGAGTCATCAATCAGCACCACGCGCTTGCCTTCGAGCAAGGAGCGCACCGGGTTGAGCTTCAGCTTGACGCCGAAATCGCGCACGGTTTGCCGGGGCTCGATGAAGGTGCGGCCGATGTAGTGGTTGCGAATCAGGCCAAAGCGGAGCGGGAGGCCGCTTTCGGCGGCGTAGCCAATGGCGGCGGTCACGCCGGAATCGGGCACGGGCACGACCAGATCGGCCTCGGCGGGAGCTTCCCGGGCGAGTTGGCGGCCCAGCTCCTCGCGGCTCTCTTGCACGGAGCGGCCGAAGACGGTGCTATCGGGGCGGGAAAAATACACGTGCTCGAAGATGCAGCTCGACTGCTCGGCCGCCGGCGAATAGAAGCGGGAAGAAATGCCCTCCGGGCTTACGATCACCAGTTCGCCGGGCCTCACGTCACGCTCGAAGGTGGCGCCGATGAGATCGAAGGCGCAGGTTTCAGAGGCGAAGACAATGGCGTCATGCTTTTCGCCGTGAGCCGCGGGAATGCGGCCCATGGCCAGGGGGCGAAAGCCGCGCGGATCGCGGGCGGCAAAGACGCGGTCGGCACTCATCATCACCAGTGAAAATGCGCCTTCCACGCGGCGCAGGGCGTCGGCGATAGCTTCCGGCAGGGTCTGCTCTTTGGAGAGCGCGATGAGGTGAACGATGACTTCGGTATCGCTGTTGGTCTGGAAGATCGAGCCCTGTTTTTCCAGGCGGCTGCGAATCTCCAGGGCATTCACCAGGTTGCCGTTGTGGGCCAGCGCGGTCGCGCCCTTGTTCGATTGCACCATGATGGGCTGGGCGTTGAGCAGAGAAGAATCGCCGGCGGTGGAATAGCGGGTGTGGCCGATGGCCAGCGTGCCGTGCAATTTGGAAAGTACATCTTCGGTAAAGATATCGGCGACCAGGCCCATGGCACGGTGGGCGTTGAGGGTGAGGCCGTTGGAGCTGACGATGCCGGCGGATTCCTGGCCGCGATGCTGCAAGGCGTGCAGGCCCAGGTAGGCGAGCTTCTCCGCTTCGGGGTGGTTATGAATGGCGACCACGCCGCACTCATCGTGGAATTCATCTGAACGCTGCACCTGGCAATCAGCCTTCAGCATCTGGCCCCTCCGCAATCAGTCTGCCGCAACCGGCGCGGGCTCGGCGCGCAAAGCTTTTTCCAGAGCGCCTTCGTAAGCTTCGCGAAGGCCGGCAATGTCTGCCGACACCACCCGCCTGCCATCCAATGCAATTTCCATGCTTCCGGAAGTGGTCTCGCCCAGCACTTCTGCCGTTAAGGCATATTTTACTGCTACTTGTTGGATTCGGCTGAGATTACCCGGGTCGCAGGAAGTGACCACCCGGCCGGCATCTTCGCCGAAGAGAACGAACTCGGCGGGCAGGCCGTTGGAGCTGAGTTTGATGTTGAATCCAATGGCGTTAGCGAAGCCCGATTCGGCCAGGGCGACGGCCACGCCGCCCTCGGAGCAGTCATGGGCGGAATCAAGCAGGCCGGCCTGCGCCAGCTCGACCAGCGCCTTTTGCAGCGCGGCTTCCCTGGCCAAATCCAACTCCGGAGGGTAGCCCCAGAGAGCGCCCAGGATTTCCTTGGCGTACTCGGAAGAACCGAATTCAGATTCGGCGTCGGTCGCGTCACCCGGCTCGGAAGCGCGCAGCAGAACGATGGTGCGCCCCGGCTCGCGGAAATCGGGGCGCAGGATTTTGTGCACATCCTCGAGAATGCCAACCACACCCAGCACCGGCGTTGGGTAAATGCCTTCGCCCAAAGTTTCGTTGTAGAAGCTGACGTTGCCGCCGGTGATGGGGACTTCGAGCTCTTCGCAGGCTTTGGTCATGCCGTCAATCACCTGCGAAAACTGCCACATGATGTGCGGCTTTTCGGGATTGCCGAAGTTCAGACAATTGGTTGCGCCGGCCGGAACCGCGCCGGCGCAGGCCACGTTGCGGGCAGCTTCGGCCACGGCGTGCATCGCGCCCAGGCGTGGGTCGAGATAGCACCAGCGGCCGTTGCCGTCGAGCGCCATGGCCAGGCCGCGCTGCGAGCCCTTGATGCGAATGACGCCGGCATCGCCCGCGCCCGGGCCTTCGACGGTATTGGTCTGGACCATAGAGTCGTATTGCTGCCAGATCCAGCGCTTGCCGCAGATGTTCGGGCTGGAGAGCAGGCGGCGCAGACTCTCCGTAAGGTCAGCGGCTTCGCCCAGCTTGATGTGTTCGGGCATTTCGCGCGGAACCGGCGGCTCCCAGCGTTCGAGCGGGCGCTTATACAGGGGGGCATCGTCGGTGAGGGCTTCGTTGGGAATTTCGGCGACCACCTCACCGTGCTCGCGGACGCGCATTTTGCCGTCGCTGGTGACGCGGCCCACTTCCACGGCGTCGAGCCCCCACTTTTCGAAAACGCGGAAGACTTCCTGCTCGCGGCCCTTCTGCGCCACCAGCAGCATGCGCTCCTGGGATTCGCTGAGCATGATTTCGTACGCCGACATGCCGGTTTCGCGCTGCGGGACCTTGTCCATCTCAATCTCGATGCCCACGTGGCCGCGCCCGCCCATCTCGCAAGTGGAGCAAGTCAGGCCGGCGGCGCCCATATCCTGAATGCCGATGACCGCGCCGGTCTGCATGGCTTCCAGGCAGGCTTCGAGCAGCAGCTTCTCGAGGAATGGATCGCCGACCTGAACATTTGGCCGCTTCGCTTCGGAGCCCTCGCTGAATTCCTCGCTGGCCATCGTGGCGCCGTGAATGCCGTCGCGGCCGGTCTTGGAGCCGACATAAATGACCGGATTGCCCTCGCCGCTGGCCTTGGCATAGAAAATCTGGTCTTTGCGCACCAGGCCGAGAGCGAAGGCGTTGACCAGCGGGTTGCCGGAGTAGCAGGGCTCAAATTTGGTCTCGCCGCCGAGGTTGGGAACGCCAAAGCAGTTGCCATAGGAAGCGATGCCGCTGACCACCCCTTCCAAGACAGAGTGGTTCCTGGTGATTTCGGCCTGGGTCGGCAGTGCCTGTGTGGCGCCGGGGCTTTGCCCCGGCCGCGCGGGGCGAAGCCCCGCACCCACACGATCCACGATGGGGCCGAAGCGGAGAGAATCCATGACCGCGACGGGGCGCGCGCCCATGGTGAAGATATCGCGCAAGATGCCGCCGACACCGGTGGCCGCACCCTGAAATGGCTCGATGAAGGAGGGATGGTTGTGCGACTCAATCTTGAAGGCGCAGGCCCAGCCTTCGCCGATGTCAATGATGCCGGCATTTTCCCCCGGACCTTGTACCACACGCCGGCTGCGGGTAGGCAGGCGCTTCAAGTGCACCCGCGAAGATTTGTAGGAGCAGTGCTCGCTCCACATCACGCTGAAGATGCCGAGCTCGGTGAGCGTGGGCTCGCGGCCGCCGAGCAGCCGCCTGACTTTTTCGTATTCTTCGGGCGTAAGGCCGTGTTCCCGGATCAACTGCGGGGTAATAGCAGGGCTGGGAGCAGTGGTCATGGGGGCCTGAGCCAGTCCATTGTCGCATGATGCGGCGGAGGAAGGTAGATGTGGAAAAAGTGCCGGTTTGCAGCTTAACCACGGAGGACACGGAGGAAGACACTGCATTTACCACGAGGGGCACGAAAACACGTAAAGGAAGACTTACCAGACTGTCAGGGGGCGAGCCAGTCCACCGAGTACACATCCTGAGTTCCGGTGTCGCGAAGCAGCAGAGGAGAATCGTCGGGCGCAAGAGCGAGCGCGCCGCCGTAACGGCCTACGGCAACGAAATTATTGAGACTCACGACCTGCTCGGATTGGTGGTCGCTGACTCGAATTTTGAGGACCGAACCGCCACCACGGGAATCGAGCACATACACAAACTCGCCGCCGTGGGACCAGTTCAGCCAACTGAAAGAGCCGCTGGCGAGATCAGTCCAGCGGCGGGTCTGGAAGTCGAAGAGCAGGATGCGCCTTGAGTCCGCAGAGAAGGCGGCAATGTAGCGGCCGTTGGGCGACCAGCGCGGCGAGTACAGGCCCTGCGAGCCGGGGAGCTCAGAGAGCTGATGGCTGGCGAGATCAAGGATGCGAATGGTGGAAGCGGGGTTATTCGATTCGCCGGCAAAGACGATGCTGCTGCCATCGGGAGACCAGTTGGGGTCGAGCTGCTGGTGAGGGTCGTCAGGCAGCAGGAGTTCCGGGTTCCCGCCGTTGGCCGAGACCTCATACATGCGGGCGGGCTTGTCGGCGCTGGCTCCAAACTGGAAGAAGATGATCTGCTTGCCGTCGGGGGACCAGCGAGGCAGCACGGCGTACATGGGCGAATAGGTAAGCTGCTGGCGATCACTGCCATTGAGTCTGCTGCGCCACAGGGTGCCTTCACGATAGGAGACATAGGCCGCCCACTGGCCGTCTTTCGCGAAATCCACATATTCCGCGGAGACGCCGCCGAGAAACGGATCGAATTCGCGGGACCTGGAGTCGTAGCGCATGAGCTGGCCGCGATAAGTCTGCCCGATGAAGAAGAGCTTTTTTCCATCTCTACTGGGAAGGGGCGAAGATAAAGACATGGGGCTGGTGATAAGAGGGATGGGTTTGACGGCGGGACGCAGGAACGTGGCTTTTTGTGGAAGGGCCCAGATCTGGCCTTGAGATTGAAAGACGAAGTAGCGGCCGTCGGGGGTCCACTTGCCGCAGCACTCGTCGGGCGGATTGTGCCAGCCGGCGAGCAGGCGATGCAAGCCGTTGCCATCGGCGGAAACCTGCCAGGCAAGCTGCTGGCCGAGAGTGCCGGCAGTATCGGAGCTGTCAAAGCGCAGGGTGCTGGCGTCAGGCGACCAGGCAACATTCTTGATATCGCCCTGCACCGAGGCCAGCTTGCGGGCGCCGGCGCCATCGGCGGCGACGAGAAACAGATCGCCGAGGTTGGTGTAGGCGATGCTCGAGGCATCGGGCGAGAAGGCGGCGGTCTCGGCAACAATATCGCCGACACGGCGGGGCGAATTGCCCAGGATGCTCAGGCTCCAGAGCGGGCCGCGAGGCGGGGCGCCTTGGCCATCCACCACCAGGACTTCAGAGCCATCGGGGGATAAGGCGAGCGGAACCATATCTGCGGAGGGAAGAATGGACAAGCTTTGCGGCTCGCCGCCGCCGACCGCCATTTCGGCCAGGGTACGAGCAGAAAAGCTGGCGGAACTGCCTGTGCCCAGTCCGAGATAGAGACGCGCGCCATCGGTGCCAAGCAAAGATTTAGGCTGACCATCGTGGGTGAGCTGGAGGTAGTTGGCGACTTTAGGGATGGGCGCCGGGCGCAGCCAGAAGTAAGCCAGCGCGGCAAGCAGAAGCAAAGCTGCCATAGCGGCCGGCGGCAACCAGGTGCGGGAGCGGCGGGGCAGCTTTGGGATGATGACCTGGGCGGAACTGGAAGAGGCATCGGCCGGCTCGGCCAGAGCCTCCAGCGCGAAAGCCAGGTCGGAGGCGGAATGGAAGCGCTGGCCGGGAGCTTTCTCCAGGCAGCGCCGCACCACACGCTCCAGCGCCACCGGGGTTTCGGGTGTAAGTTGCGAAATAGGCGGCGGCTCTTCGTTGAGGATGGCGCTAATGGTATCTGCCGAAGTTGGCCGCTCGAAGGTTTGCCTGCCCACGACCATTTCGCACAGAATGGCGCCGAGGGCAAAGATGTCAGAGCGCTGATCAATGCGCATGCCGCGCACCTGCTCGGGCGCCATGTAGCCGACGGTCCCCATGACTGTGCCGGGGATGGTGATGGTGGGGGCCTGGTTGACGAGATCGGCGTGGGGCGTGGGTTTGGCCAGGCCGAAATCGAGAATCTTGACCCGGCCCTGATTGGTCACGAACAGATTGTCGGGCTTCAGGTCGCGGTGAACGATGCCCTTATCGTGGGCCGCGGCCAGGCCGTGGGCAATCTGCACTCCATAGTTGATGGTTTCGCGCAGCGGCAAAGGCCCGCGGCGGAGAACTTCGGTGAGGGTGCGGCCTTCGAGCAGTTCCAGCACCAGGTAAGGCGAGCCGCCGTGAGTGCCCATCTGGTAGATGGAAAGAATATTGGGATGGTTGAGGGCGGCCACGACCTTGGCTTCCTGCTCGAAGCGCAGCAGGCGCTCCGGGTCGGCGGAGAGGGACTTGGGCAGGACTTTAATGGCGACGTCGCGGTTCAGGCGGGCATCGTGCGCCTGATACACTTCGCCCATACTGCCGGCTCCCAGCGGCGCGACTACTTCATACTCACCGATCCTGGTGCCTGGGCTGAGGGCCATTCGTGCGCCATTATAGACGCCGGGAAAAATCCCGGAAGATTTGTCTGGACGCGGGATGCAGCCGCCAGGTTGGCGGCACGACCGCGGGGCGCGGCTTCCCGATTCAGCACCTGGAAGCCGTCATTATTTATTGCGTCAATGATTTTTCTTGAAGAGGTGCTGTCGAACATCGGGCCAGAATTCCTGAAAAGCGTTGCTGCCCATCCTTCCCACGAAGCCGAGCAAAGTTCGTTCCACTGCATGCTGTGAATCCGCCTCGCTCGAAACCCGCCAGGTATTGGAGAGAAAATTGTTGCCCGCGGTGGCGATATAGCGGGCGTAAGCGGGGGAAAAATCTCCATCGGGGCGGCGGGCGGCGAAGGTCAGCTTGATGATATTTAGCACGCGATGGCCGAAAGGCGCGCCCTGGTCGCGAAAATAACGCGGGTCTTCGCCCCAGATGGCGCCGAGGCCGGCCTCCATGGCGTTGCCGGTGGAAACTCCAGTCAGGCGCATGCCGTAGCGCTTGCCAAAGCCTGCCCAGGTGCCGCGGTACTCCGGAGGGCTATCGGTCGCGGTGCCCAGGCCGGCGCTCAGCAGGCCGGCGGCCAGGCTTTGCGGGCCGATGGTGCTGCGGACGAACCAGTTCCAGCGCTGTTTGCCGGTGATCGGAGTGTATTGGGCTGCTTGCGCCGAGAGGTGGGGGCTCGGCGGGATTGCGGGATCGGAGGGAACTGCCTGCCCGAATGCGGAGGCGGCCGCCAGGATGGCAATCGCCGCGAGTTGGAGGCGAATTAAGCTCATATGGTCGAGGCTACGATGCCTGCCGGGCCGGGCTGGTTGGTGAAGCTGCCGAGAAGAACGATTGAACCACGAAGAACACGAAGTTGCACGAAGGAAGGCAGAGTTTTAAACCGGCGAGAGCGCGCAGGGCCGCCGCGAAAAGCGATTCAACCATGAAGGGCACGAAGTCACGCGAAGGATTGGAGGGAATGACTGAATTGTCGAGGGACTGCCGCCATCTTCACCCCTGGCTCCGCCTGCTACAATGCCGCGAACTACGGGGAGGAGATTCGGCGTGAAACGTCCATCGCTGGCAGCCGTCCTCCTGGGTTTGATTCCGTTTACCGCGGTTTGCTTCACCGTTGGGTTGTGGGACCGGGTGTATCCCATGGTCCTGGGCCTGCCCTTCAACTTCTTCTGGCTGATTTTATGGCTGTTCCTCACTCCGTTGTGCCTGTGGGGAGCGTACCGGCTGGAAGAGCCCCGCGCTGAGGGAGACCATCACAAAGAGGGCGGTGGAGATTGAGTCCCAGCCTGGTGGCGCTGGCGGTGATCTCGGCCGTGGTGGCGATCGGGTCATTTGTGGGCTTTCTGGCGCGATTTCATCACAAGATGGACCTGGAGCAGTGGACCGTGGGGGGCCGGGGGTTTGGCCTGCTGCTGGTATGGCTGCTCATGGCGGGCGAGATTTACACCATCTTCACCTTCCTGGGAGCGAGCGGCTGGGCTTATTCGAGAGGCGGACCGGTTTTATACATTCTGGGCTATCTTCCGCTGGGCTATGTGATTTCCTTCTACATCCTTCCGCCGCTGTGGGAGATCGGGCGCAAGCACCGGCTGCAGACGCAGGCGGATTTTTTTCAGGTGCGCTATGGCAGCACCTACTTGAGCGCCTTTGTGGCGCTGGTGGGAGTGGTGTGCCTTATTCCGTATTTGCAGATTCAACTCACGGGCCTGGGTCTGATCGTGGAAGTGGCCAGCTATGGAGGCATCCATCGGACCCCGGCGATGGTTGTCGCCTTCGGCCTGGTTGCGGCCTTCGTATTCGTCAGCGGGGTGCGGGGCGTGGCGTGGGTGAGCATCATAAAGGACGCTCTGCTGCTGTTTGTCGCGGTGTTTATCGGGATCGCGGTGCCGCGCATTTATTTCGGCGGCATCGGGCCCATGTTTGCCACGCTAGTGCGGGTAAAACCCAACCATCTGGTGATGCCGGGAGCCACCAAAGACCTTGGGCACGCATGGTACATCTCGAGCGTTCTGATCGTGGCCATGGGCTTTTATATGTGGCCGCAATTTTTCGGGGCCTGCTTTACCGCCCGCAGCGGAAAAATTTTGCGGCGGAACGCGGTCATTATGCCAATTTATGTAATCACGATGCCACTGATGTTTATTGTGGGCTTCACCGCGCTTCTGGTTCTGCCCGGACTGAGCAACGGCGACCTCTCATTGCTGGCGATTGCGCGGAAGACGTTCCCGGCGTGGTTTCTGGGGGTGATCGGGGGCGCGGGGGCGCTGACGGCGATGGTGGCAGCGGCCATTCAACTTCTTACCGGAGCGATGCTGTATGCCAAGAACCTGTTTCGGCCCATCCTGGCGCCCGGCATGACCGACCAGCAAGTGGCGCGGCTGGCCCGGATCATGGTAGTGGCGCTTACCCTGGGGGCTTTGTCGCTTGCAATTTACAGCTCCATGAGCCTGGTCTCACTTTTTTTGGTGGGAGTTGCCGGGGTGGCGCAGTTTTTCCCGGGAGTGACGCTGGGTTTGTTCTCCCGGCGGGTTACGATGCCCGCGGTTTTCGCGGGCATGGCTACGGGCATTGCCATCACAGTGCTTCTGATCCTCAGCGGGCGCGACCCTTACCACGGCCTGAACGCGGGTTTTATCGCGCTGTGCTTCAATTTTGCCGTCACCGGGGTGGTCAGCGTGCTGACGCCGGCGCCGGTGGCGGGCTTTGACGAGAGCCTTCCGGCTTCTCCGATTTCTCAGACGGGAAAAGCCTGACCGCACAGTGACCGCGGATGGGCGCCGGCAAACGCGGTGCTACACTACGCCTCGTTGCTATGGCGGCGCCGCAAGCAGATTCCACGGGAAGGATTGTGCGCTTCGGCGTGTATGAAGTGGACCTTGCCACCGGGGAGCTGCGCCGGCAAGGGGCGCGGGTGCGCTTGCAGGAGCAGCCGTTTCAGGTGCTGGCGCTTCTGCTGGAGCGGCCCGGCGAGGTGGTGACGCGGGAGGAATTGCGGCAGAAGCTGTGGGCGGCCGATACTTTCGTTGATTTCGACCATAGCCTGAACACCGCGGTGAATAAGCTGCGGGAGGCGCTGCGGGATTCCGCGGCCAGCCCGCGTTATGTTGAGACGGTGGCGCGGAGAGGCTATCGCTTTCTGGCTCCGGTGGGGGCGGTTTCGGCAGGCGCAGCCCCTGGCAGTGAATCAGCCACACTACATGAGGACTTAGCCCTCCCCCGGCCGCGCCGGAGCCTGACCCGAGGGCTGTTCTGCCTGATTCAGATCATGTATTTGAGTTTCTATCTCGCGGCGCTGTTTCATTTGCGTGAAATTGATGCGATCGCCGGAAGTTTTCTGCCCGGCTGGGGAGCGGTGGCGATTTTCAGCGCGGTGCTGATCACGGCGGGGGTTGGGCTTCCCTTGCGCTGCTATCTGCTCTCGGCGGTGGCATTTGATTATCAGCGGCTGGGGGAAAAATTCCGCAAGATATTTGCTGGAGTTCTGGTGCTCGACCAGCTGTGGGCGATCACACCGTTTCTACTGATGCAGAAGATTGGGTTTGGAGCGGCGTTCGGGGCTACGGCCCTGCTGCTCTACGTGCCCTTCTCGGAGCGGACGCTGCTGCGCATGGCGTACTCCGGGTGGTAAGGGAGGCGCTCGATTCCAGTTCTCAGTAGCCGGTTCTCGCTTCTCAGAGTTATGGCCACGTTCATTCGAAGAATTTCCTGGGCTGCTTTCTTCTGGCTGGCGCTGTGCGCGGCCGGGCCCGGTCAAACACACCAGCCCGTGCTGGATGTTGCCTCGATGGACAAGAGCGTGGACCCCTGCGTGGATTTCTACACTTACTCATGTGGCGGCTGGATCAAGAAGAACCCGATTCCGCCCGACCAGATCAGCTGGAGCGTTTCTTCCAAGCTGGAAGATGAGAACAAGCTGGTTCTGCGCGAGATTCTGGAGCGGGCGGCCAAACCCTCGCCCGGCCGCAGCTCGATAGAGCAGAAGATTGGCGACTACTACGCGGCCTGCATGGATGAGAAAGCCATTGACGCCGCCGGCGCGCAGCCGCTGGCAAGCGGGTTGAAGGAGATTGCCGCCTTGCGATCGAAAGATCAGATGGCGGTAGTGGCGGCCTCTATGACTTACGAGAATGTGATTTTTCGCTTCCGCCCGGACCAGGACTTCAAAGACTCAAGCCATATGATCGCCGAGGTGGACCAGGGCGGACTGGGCTTGCCCGACCGCGAATATTACCTGCAGCCCAATTCGAAGATGAGAGCGGTACGCCAGGCCTATGAAGCGCATGTGCGCAAGATGTTTGAGCTGATCGGTGACGCCCCGGGGCAGGCCCGGCAGGAAGCGAAGACGGTGTTGCGCATTGAAACGGCGCTGGCCAAAGGCTCTATGCCGCGCGTGGACCGGCGCGATCCGCAGAAGCTTTACCACAAGATGAGCCGCCCGGAATTCGAGGCGATAGTCCCGAATTTTCAGTGGAATGCATACTTCGCGCATGTGGGCATGGACGGGCTGCAATCGCTCAATGTGAGGACCCCGGAGTTCTTCAAAGCAATGAACAGAGAGCTGGCGAAAGAGAAGCTGGCGAACTGGAAGTCGTATTTGCGCTGGCGCCTGGTGCATGCCGATGCGGAGTTTCTTTCGAAGCCGTTCGTAAATGAGAGCTTCGATTTTTACGGCAGGACGTTGCTCGGCGCCGAGCAGCTCGAGCCGCGCTGGAAGCGCTGCGTGGACTATGTGGATAACGATCTGGGCGAAGCCCTGGGGCAGGCCTACGTGGAGCGGACCTTCAGCCCGCAGGCCAAGCAGCGGGCAATGCAGATGGTGAAGCAGATCGAGGGTGCCATGCAGAGCGAGATTGAATCGCTTCCCTGGATGTCAGCCTCAACCAAGCAACAGGCGGTGGCCAAGCTGCACGCCGTGGCCAACAAGGTGGGATATCCCGACCAGTGGCGCGACTACAGCGCGCTGAACATTTCGCGCGAGGACGAACTGGGCAACGTGCTGCGGGCGCGGCAATTCGAGTTTCACCGGCAGCTGGCGAAGATCGGCCAGCCGGTGGACCGGGGCGAGTGGGAGATGACGCCGCCCACGGTGAATGCCTACTACGATCCGCAGATGAACGACATCAATTTCCCCGCTGGAATTCTGCAGCCGCCGCTTTTCGACATGGAGTCCGATGACGCTCCCAACTATGGCGATACGGGAGCGACGATTGGGCATGAACTGACCCACGGCTTCGATGACGAGGGGCGGCAGTTCGACGGGCGCGGCGACCTGCGCGACTGGTGGACGGCCGAGGATGTCAAG
>Ga0335080_10002793_pt1 | contig 17539 bp, 13 predicted proteins | sample Lox_Sample_34_FD_206720 | JGI IMG/M metagenome (GOLD analysis project Ga0335080, IMG submission 206720) | Soil microbial communities from Loxahatchee National Wildlife Refuge, Florida, United States - Lox_Sample_3.4 | ecosystem: Environmental > Terrestrial > Soil > Wetlands | place: USA...
AACATCAGGCTAGACCGGCCCGGCCGGTCATCGATTGGTTTGCTGCTTATGCTGGCGGGCCTACCGTTTTATCGTTATTGGAGCAAAAAAGTAGCATCGGCATGAGCTAGCGGCAACTCGGATTCGCACTCTCTGCCGAATCGCGGAGCGGCTGGCTCAAGCCGTTGCCACTTGCCTAGCTTGCATGATCGCTGGGCGCGCAGGTATCGGCAGCGACGCACTCGTGACTTGCGCCGACGCGGCACAATGCTCATGGAAAATTCCGGCCAGGGTTTCGATGCCGGTAATCAGCCGCGGGCCGGGACGCGAGAAATAACTCGTGGCGTTCAGCGCGTAGACGCGGGAATTGCGAACAGCGGCCATGTCGTTCCATTCGGCTGGAAAAGCCATCGCGCTGTACTCGTCGCGGGCCTGGGTGGCGGTGTAACCGCACTGCGCGATGAGCAGAATTTCCGGGTCGGCAGCGATTGCGTCTTCGGCGGTTACGCGAAACGATGGCGTCCGTTTCTTCCCCAGCGCATCTTTCCCGCCGGCGAACTCGATCATTTCGGGTACCCAATGGCCAGCCACATAAAACGGCTCGAGCCATTCGAGGATCGCCACCCGGGGCCGGTGTTCGACATGTTCGACCTGGCTCTCGATAGCTCCCAGGCGCTCGCCGATTTCTTCGAGCAGTCTTTCAGCCTCGTGTCCTCGTCGAGTTTCCTGGCCGACCCACAAAATGTCACGCCAGACGTCGCCGAGATCTTGCGGATTCAGGCACAGCACCTGGGGATGTTTCTCGAAGCACGCCAGCGTGCTGGCCAAATCGTCAGGCGAAGCCGCGCAAACCTGGCACAAATCCTGCGTGACGATCAAGTCCGGCTCGAGTTCCTGGAGCGCGTCCGCGTCCACGGAATATAGACTTTCGCCGCGTGCGACGTACTCGCGAACCATGCAATCAATTTCGCCAGGCGTTGCGTCATGCGGCAAACGCGAATGGATCACCACGCGGCGCTTTTTCGCTTCTGCCGGAAAATCGCATTCATGGCTCACGCCGACGACTTCATCGCCCAGTCCTAGCGCAAACAAAACCTCCGTAGCCGATGGCAACAACGAGACAATTCGCATAACACTTCCCCAGGTTTGCATTCCAATCAAGCCTCACAGCGCAGTCCGCTCAAACTCAAGCTGGCTTCTTTTCAAATCAGTTCGAGCAGCCACGCAAAATTGAGGAGCAACGATGATACGTCCCAAGGGCTTCGTGGAATAGTGAACTTTATCTGTACAAAAAGTACTTTCGGCGGGTTTGATCGTAAGCCGCCAGAGCGTCAGACCAACTGGTGACGATTTTTTCGGCGGGGACATTTTCTTGTAACTGCCGAATCGTGTCGACATTGCCGACCAGCAGGAGCAGCTTGGCCGGATCGAAATTGCTCGGATACATTTTCCGGAGCAGCTCGGCAATTTCGAGGCCCATGCGCATCGAACGCACCGCGGCGCGATCGGTGATGCGCACGCCGACGCCGCCGCATCGTTCGCCGGCATACAAGCCCGACACCGGGATAAATGGATCGTCCACAAAGCGTAGTCCCGGCAGATGCAGTGCGTTGAGCGCCGAGGAAACAGCCATTCCATCCATCCACGGCGCGCCAAACTCCTCGAAGGGAGTTTCCGTGCCGCGCCCGACCGAAACACCGGCATGCTGCAAGATTTCGAGTCCCGGATAGACAATCGAGCCTTTCACCGTGCGCAAATTAGGCGAAGGGGGCACCCAGCGAATACCCGTGCTTTCGAAGAAGTAGTTGCGGTGCCAGTTGCGCATCGTGATCACGTGCAAGTCGCAGTTGATGTGATTTTCGGCGTTGTAGAACTGCGCCAGTTCGCCGATGGTCAGGCCGTAACGCACGGGAGTCGGATAGTAGGCGTCAAAATTCGTTTTATCGGCGTCGAGCATCGGCCCTTCAATCACATCGCCGCCGAGCAGATTGGGCCGATCCAGCACGTAGAAGGAAATGTTGTGCTTCGCGGCTTCTTCCATGCAGTAGGCCATCGTCGCGGTATAGGTGTAAAAGCGAACGCCGGCGTCCTGAATGTCGAAGACCAGCGCGTCGATGCCGCTGAGCATCTCGTCGGTGGGCCGGCGCGAATCACCGTACAAGCTGAAGATCGGCAAGCCTGTCGTTGGATCTTTCGAAGAGGCAAACTTTTCGTCGGCTTTGCCGGAGATGCCGTGCTCTGGACTAAACAACGCGACCAACTGCAATCCCGGCGCTTTGGAAAAGACTTGAATGGCCGAGCGTCCCTGCGCGTCGAGGCCGGTGTGATTGGTGATCAAGCCGACGTGCTTGCCGCGCAGCACCGCGAATTTCTCCGCCTCCAGAACATCGAGTCCTACCTGCACGCGACCCGGACGGCTACCGCTGTGTTTCTTCTGTGCGCGGGGACGACTCGCGGCACGCGTTGCGCCGCCACCGATACAAGCGGTCGCCGCGATCAAGCTAATCCAAACGCGCAAATGTTTCGCCAGACTCCGCCGAGTCTTTGCCAAGTCATTCTCCTTGCTTCTCTTCGCGTGCTATCGTCGTGCGCCACCAATGATATTCTGGAACGCTTCACTGGGAGCTTCGTTGTGAGCCCAAAGTGCGTGTGTTATACACAGACCGAGGATCCGGTCGCCAACCGGGAGATTCATACTTAATGAAAGGACGCGTTGCAGGCGTTCTGCTGCTTGTTCCGTTTGTCTGGTTCGTCCTCCTTATGGCTCATACCACGCGCAGCCAAACCACTCCCACCGCCAAGGCCTCCACCAACTCTTCCAGCACCGCGAAAGCAACCGCTGCGAACGACGCGAAGCGAAACGCTGCGAATTCTTCCAAAAAGCTTTCACCAGAAGCCGCGCACTGGGTCGAGAGCACGCTGGCTAAGATGTCGGTCGACGAAAAAGTCGGCCAACTCCTCTTCACCACCTATCATGGCAGCTTTACGCCCACCGATTCCGCCGCGTACGCGGAGATGCTGCATGACGTGGAAGCGCTGCACGTCGGTGGCTTCATCAATGCCACCGAGCCTTCGCCGCTCGGCATTGTGAAAAGCCAGGCGTATCCGACAGCAGTACTTTCCAACCAGTTGCAAGCCAAATCGAAGTTGCCGTTGCTGATTGGCGCGGATTTCGAACGCGGCACGGCAATGCGCCTCGACGAAGGCACGTCATTCCCCACGGCCATGGCGCTCGCTGCCGCCGGCAAGCCGCATGACGCCTACATGATGGGCAAAGTCACTGCTCTGGAAGCGCGAGCAGTCGGCATCCACTGGATTTACGCGCCGGATTCGGACGTCAACAACAATCCCGACAATCCCATCATCAATACCCGCTCGTTCGGTGAAGATGCGCACAAAGTGGCCGAGTACGTTGCCGAATTCATTCGCGGCGTCCAGGAAAACGGCGGCCTCGCCACGGCGAAACACTTTCCCGGTCACGGCGACACGTCGTCGGATTCGCATATCGATTTGCCCGTCATCAAAGCGGATCGCCAGCGAATTGAAAGCCTCGAATTGGTTCCCTTTCGCGCTGCGATCGCCGCTGGCGCCGACAGCGTGATGACCGGCCACCTGGCGATTCCCGCGCTCGAGCCGGATCCCAATATTCCTGCGACACTCTCTTCGCACATTTTGACGGGCTTGCTGCGCGACGAACTCCACTACCAAGGTCTTGTCGTGACCGATGCCATGGACATGGGCGGCATCACCGTGCGCTATGCTCCGGGCGAAGCCGCAGTTCGGGCATTTCTGGCCGGGGCCGACGCACTGCTGATGCCACCGGTTCCGGACGCCGCTTTCGAGGCACTGAAGGACGCCGTCAAATCGGGCCGCATTCCCCGCCCGCGGTTGGATGCATCCGTCCGTCGTATCCTCGAGGCGAAAGCGCGCCTCGGCCTCTACAAAGAGCGGCTCGTTGACATCAATGCCCTGAACAAGCACTTCGGCAAAGTCGAGTGGCAGCGCGAAGCGCAGAACATTTCGGACCGCGGCGTCACCTTGCTACGCGACACCGCGCATCGCCTTACGCTCGACGGCACCAAGCCCACTCGCGCTCTGCTGATTGCCCTTTATGCCGACCCCGAGCCTTATCCCGGCGAAGACCTCGAACGCGAACTGCGTTCCCGCGTCGACTCGCTCATCACGCTGCGCGCCGATACGCGTTTCGTGAAAGCAGACACTTTGAAATTGCCGTCCCCCGATTCCTACGACATCGCCTTGCTCGCCTTTTTCGTCCGCGTCAGCGACCGCAAAGGCAACGTAGATATTCCGGCCGAGCAGGGCGCTCTTGCGGACAAGGTCTATAAAAACGGCAAGCCGGTCATCACCATCGGCCTCGGGAGCCCTTACCTCGTCGAGCGTTTTCCCCAAGCCGAAACCTGGCTAGCTACGTTCGGCATCAGCGACGTCGCGCAAATCTCGATCGCGCGCGCGCTTTTCGGCGAGATCCCAGTACGCGGCAGACTCCCGGTCACCGTTCCCGGTCTACAGATGAAAGCCGGCTTCGGCATGGAAGTTCCTGCCGACCCGATGACCGTCCAACCGATGGACGTCCGCAGCGAAGCGCAACTCCAACCAGCGTACGACGTCGTCGAAAAAGCGATCGCGGAGAAAGCCTTCCCTGGCGCCGCGCTCGCTGTCGGCTACAAAGACAAAGTCACGCTGCACGCGTTCGGCAAGTTGAGCTACGACGAAAAATCGCCGCTGGTGAACTTGAACACCATGTATGACGTGGCTTCGCTCACGAAAGTCATCGTCACCACTACGCTCGTCGAAAAACTGGTCGAAGGCGACTTCAAAGTGCCGCTCAATCTCGACGCGCCGATCGAACGCTACTTGCCCGAATGGACCGCCGGCCCTTCCAAAGATAATCCCACCGCGCTTGAATGGCGGCGCAGAGTCACCGTACGCCATCTGATGACGCACACTTCGGGCCTGCCTCCCTTTAAGGAATACTGGCGCACTTCAAAAGGCAAAGACGACACGCTGCGCATGATCTTCAACGAACCGCTCGAATACGAGCCCGGCACAAAGATGGTTTACTCCGACCTCGCCATCATCCTGATGGCCGAAATCATCGAACGCCTCACCGGCCGCAAACTGGACGACCTCGCGCGCGAATACATTTTCGAGCCGCTGCAGATGAAGCACAGCATGTACAAGCCGCCCAAAAAACTTTGGCCCGAAATCGCGCCCACCGAATTTGACGCCCAGTTCCGCCACCGGCTCATCCAAGGCGAGGTCCACGACGAAAACGCCTTCGCCATCGGCGGAGTCTCCGGCCACGCCGGCGTCTTTAGCACTGCTCCCGATCTGGCCGCCTTTTGCCAGATGTATCTCAACGGTGGCGTTTACGCGCATCAGCGCATTCTGAAGCGCGCGACCATCGCTCAGTTCACGGTGCCTCAGCCACTCTCCGGCAACGCCCGCACGCTCGGCTGGGTCGTTCCCACCGAAGGCAGCTCCAGCGGCCACTATTTCTCTGCGCACAGCTTCGGCCACACCGGCTTCACCGGCACTTCGATCTGGATCGATCCCGACCGCCAACTCTTCGTCGTACTGCTTACGAATCGCGTCAACCCGACCCGCGAAAATCACAAAATCGCTGACGTACGTCCTGCCGTTCACGACGCCGTCATGCAAGCCCTCGGCCTCGCCGCCGCCAAAGCCCCCGCGCCTTGATTCCGGAGCAATATGGAAACTGGTTCACGAGACGGTTATTTCTGGCTGACGTCTGCCGACTATGAGCTCCACGACCTCATCACGTTTTGCCCGCAAATAGTTGTTGGCAAGTACGTTACCATCACGTCTTTCGATAGCGGATCGCTTGTGCCGAATGAAAACGAAATGACTGCTGGGTGGCAGAGCCAAGGAGGGATTGCATACAGCCCGAGAGTTGAATCGATCGAGCAGCTGCCTCACGAACTATATGACGAATGGTACGTATTCAAAACTCCGCAAGATTTGGGACATTTGTATCAAGGGAATATCTTTGAGACCTCGATGGCTGCGGGCCAGGTCGCTGCCTTCGTCAACTACGGCCCCGCGTTCAGTTTGCCGAGCTCCAATGCAAAGGATCTAACCGATTTGTTTTGGTTGCAGCTCGGGCTGATTCGACCCGAATCCTTTATTTCGGATGGTGATCTGTTGAATTTCGTAACCTCTGATGAGCAGCTCTTTGACTCTGTTCGCGCTGCTCTGAAATGACTTCAGAATGGTGGAGGCCGGGGGACCCTTGCCTCAAACCTTTAACCACTTATCCTTACTTCTTTGCTCCCTTACCTCCTTACTTCCTGCCGCCCCGACCAAAGATGCTAAAATGTCCCCAGGGGGCGACACGGTTTCGACGGAAGCTGTCGCGGCCCGAAGGCATGCCGGGACCCACCTGCCCGCAACTTGGTGGAAACTAGAACTGCCAACAACAACTTGGCACTTGCTGCTTAATTAATTAAGCGCACGCTTCCCCGGGCTTTGCTCATGGGCCCGGTCAGAGGCGTCACACAGTGAGCTGGCCCGCTCCTTTCGGTCCGTAAGGCGCGGGCGAGATTCACCGGACTAGCTGGCGTCGCATCTTGCTCATTCCGAGCGCCGCTGGCGAACGCGCGATCAGCCCTCAAAAGCCGGGTCGCACACCGAATTGAGATAAGCATGTAGGCTTCGGTCCGTAGCGCTTTTCGGACGGGGGTTCAACTCCCCCCGCCTCCACCATACCAGAGCATGAACTTGTCGGGGACGAAGCATTGTTTCCGACTTGCGCGTCAACTCTCGAGGTCAAAACTAAGAGCCGGTGCCGCCCAATAGCGCACGGAAACGAATTAGAAGCAGATCAGATATTTAGCTTCATGCGAGATATCAATTTCTTGAAACGCCGGTCACCACGCAGTGGATCGTAGATGGGATCGCTGGCAATCAGCAGCGAGTAGACGTTCCGCTCTTCGCAGGCTTGCGTGAGCCACTTCAAGGCTTCTTCTTTGTCGCCAGTCCGCAGATGCTCGCGCGCGAATCTTATCGCCGGTACGTAATCGCCTTTCTTTCGCTTGCGCAACAGCCCATCGAGTCGCCTCGCAGCTAAAGCGCGCACATCCCTGGCAAGAGCCGCCTTGCTGTTGCGCGTAGCAAGGGTACCAACAAATTCCGCATCGTTAGCAAAGAGCATGGCTTTTCTCCACCGGTCGACAGCTTTCCCGTAGTCGCCCTTCCGCTCATGGGCGTCGCCGAGTGCTTCAAAGACAGATGCGTCGTTGGGATCGAGTTCGAGCGCCTTCCGGTATTGTTGAATGGCCTCATCGTACCTGCATGCGCAGTACAAGGCATAGCCTAAGTGCTGACTAATGCGAATTGAAAACGGGTTGCACGCCAACGCCCGCTTGCCTTCGGCGATGGCCTCACGGAATCGCCGCATCACCACCAAGAAAAAAGAATAGGCGTAGTGTATTTCGTCAAGCCCGGGACTTAGCTCAATCGCGCGCTTCAATTCTTTCTCTGCGCCTGCCCAATCAAGGTAGTAAACCATCTTGAGTGCAGCCAGACCGAGGTGCGCTTCGGCAAGTTGGTCATCAAGCTCGAGTGCCTTCGCAACTGCCCACTCGGCCTTCGGCCAGCCATTTTCCGGCGGCACGATACCCCAGGCCGCTCCGTAACCATAAAAGCTGTTCAGTCCACAATAGCCGATCGCATAGGAAGGATCTTCCTCAACCGCGCGATGAAAATAGCCGCTGCTCTTCTTGAATTCTTCGGCCGAATTTTTCCACCAGTAATATCTTCCTTTCAGATAGAGCTGATAGGCTTTTGTGCTTTGCGTATAGTGCTTCACGAGGCGCGTCTTATCTTCCTTGCTGAGTTCAACTGACAATGCTTGCGCCACCTGCTCGGAGATCGCATCCTGTAAAGCAAAAATGTCAGTCAGTTGGTCGTCAAAGGTCCTCGCCCACAGCGAGGCTCCATTCGACACCTTCAGTAATCGGACGGTGACCCTAACTCTGTCGGATTGGTGCTGCAGGCTTCCCTCCAGCACAGACTCCACCCCAAGTTCCCGGCCAGCTGCAAGAACATCCATCTTCAAATCAGCATATTTTCGAACCGAGCTCATGGGACGCACCACGAGGTTCCGTATCCCGCTAAGCCGGGCGATCAGCGTGTCAGCCATACCCAGTTCCAAAGATTCGTCGCGATTATTTCGTGACAATGGCTGGAACGGAAGCACAGCAATACTGGGGATAGGCTCTGCAGTACTTGCGATTACCGGCGGCTTGCGCCTGTGAACGGGCGCAACGAACCTGTAGCCCCGTCCTGGAAGCGTAACAATGTAACGATGCTCGGCTCGTTTATCGCCAAGCACGCGGCGTAGCGCGGAAATACATTGAGTCAAATTGTTCTCTTCGACGGCAGTATCTTCCCAGATTGCTCGCATCAGTGTTTCTTTGCCGAGAACAACATCGGCATGTTGGACCAAGTAAATCAGCGTGTCGAACGCCTTCGGCGTCAGGGACAGCGGACGGCCAGCACGTCCAAATAGCAATCGTCGTCCCGGGTCCACCCGGAAATCGTCGAACTCGTAAACGTATGGGTCTGTCGTCTCCATCGTCTTTCAGAAGTATTCAGAAATTTTCAGCCCATTCTAAGGACTTCACGGCCAGTTGCAAATAAGACTAGTCCCCGTTTCAGCGCCAGAAAGGAGAACGAGAATGCGATCGCCTAGTTTCATACGGGTTTCACCATTCATTCGAGTCACGACTTTACTTTTCATTTCGATTGCGCCCGGCCTAGCTCAAGCCCAGTGGCACGCCACTGTGGGAGCGCAAAGCCCGCAGAAGGGAAGGCAGGCCCTCGCTTTTTTTCCCAATGAGCTGTGGATTCATGAGGGCGACAGCATCACCTGGAGGTTTGAGGCAGGGGAAATTCACACCGTAACATTCTTAGCGACCCTGCCGACGGCCCAGGTTCGCCCCCCCTTTCAGGCCTTCTGCCCATCCTCCGATCCCAGCACATTTGACGGATCCGCGTGTGTAAGCACGCCACCTCTAGTTGAGGGATCAACCTTTACGGTGACGTTTCCGACGCCCGGAAACTACAAGCTTATTTGCTTGGTACATCCCGATATGACTGGTGTCGTCCACGTTCTAGAGCAGTCAAAGCCACTGCCCCACACGCAAGATTTCTATGACGACGAAGCAGAGGCCCAAAGGCACGTTCTCCTGGCCGACGCCGATCGCGACGACGATGAAGCTAGATCCACGCATCACCACGCCTCCGAACAACAGGTGACCGTAGGTGGTGGAGAGATCTCGACGAATGCCGCGGGAGCTTCGACGCTGTCCATCATGCGTTTTGTTCGCGACCCGATGATCATTCATGCGGGGCAAACCGTGGAGTGGGCAACGGATGATCCTGAGGATCCCCATACCATCACCTTCGGGACGGAGCCGGCTGGCGATCCTTTTCCGCCTTCGAGTAACGTCACCGTGGACGCCGACGGAGCGCGCCACGCGGTAATCAACTCCGCTTCTGACAGCGTGCACTCTGGATTCATTGCTGCCACGCCTCAGGACCGGACTGGACTTGAACAGTCACCACTCAGCACCACGCGATTCCGGATCACCTTCACACATCCAGGAGTCTACCCCTACATCTGCGCGCTTCATGACGAATTGGGGATGAAGGGCAAAGTTATCGTTCTCCCGTGAATTCGGTCACTCGTTTTTCGTGTTCTTGTGAACGTGAAATTCATTTCCTGGCATCGCCAGAAAAAAAGGAGCCAGATTAAATGCGAAAACTCTTCGTAGTGGTTCTCATGCTGGTTGCATCGCCGGCGTTCGCGCAAACCTGGCGAACCAGCGTCCTGCAAACCCGTTTTGTCAACACCGTATCGGTCAGCAACTCTGCTACGACCGACCAGGTCCGGTTGTCCGGAACCATGGCGGCGCTGGTACAGATCCAACAGCCCACCGACCCGTGTACCCCTGTGAATCCTTGCCGCTCCGTGCCAGTTCGAATTATTTATGTTGCGGAAGCGACCGGCGTGGGACAGTCCACCGGGAGAACGTACCGTGCCGTCGGCGCCTCCACAGTAAACGGGACGCTCAGCATGCCCGGCACGTTTGCATGGCAGGTCGGATTACGCTTTGTTCCTCCTAGTCCCATAGTTCCACCCGACCCCATCGTTCCGCCGAGTCCCATTGCCTTGATGGCGACCACGAACGTCAGCTCGCAGGGAACCGCTACTGCGGTCTCTTTGCCTCCTTCTGGCCTGGTGAGCTGGTGGCAAGCCGAAGGCAACGCCCTCGATGCTCTGGCGCAAAACAACGGCACGCTGGGAGAAGTGCTGGATTTTGTGCCGGGCCGGGTCGGCCAAGCCTTCAGCTTCGCCGAGCACGGATACGTTCAAGCCGGCCCGTCGTCCTCGCTGCAGCCTGCCAACGTTACCGCGATGGCTTGGGTCAGGCACCTGGGATCGCCGGGACAAGACAACTACATACTGGCACAAGGTGGCAATGCTTGCATCGCCGCGTCCTACGCTCTCTACACCGGGGCGCAGAACCTGACTTTCTACGTCTATGACGGCGGTACCTTCTGGTCTTCGCCCGATGCCGGTCCGGCCGTTTGGGATGGCAACTGGCACCTGGTTGCTGGCACCTACGATGGTCAATCCGTCCGTCTATACGTCGATGGCGCCGAAATCGGCAGCGGAAGTCCCACAAATGTGCCCATCGCTTACGCGCTCCCTTACCAGCAATTTAATATTGGCGCCTACCGTGGCGACTGCCAATTAAGGTTCAACGGCGACATTGATGAGGTGAAAATTTTCAATCGCGCTCTGAGCGGAGCGGAGGTTCAGAGCATCTTCAGCGCAACGCCTTAGGTAAGCGGAACCGCACCAGGACGGCACATGGGACTGACTAAGGAGTCGCAAACGGCCATGGAAGCCAGCCCTGAGTCAATCACGATCAGTATTTCGCAGACCGCGGTCGTGGTTGTGGACATGCAGAACGACTTTTGCTCGAAAGGTGGACTCTTTGACCGCGCCGGAATCAACATCTCGGCAATTCAAAAAGCTGTCGAACCGACGCGGAAAGTGCTTTTCGCCGCACGCCAGGCCGGGGTCACAATTGTTTACCTGAAAATGGGCTTCCGTGCGGACTTGTCGGACCTTGGAGATACTGACTCGGCTAACCGCAAACGTCATCTCCGCTTCGGGGTCGGGCAACCGTGTATCGCTCCGGATGGTCGGCACGGACGATTCTTGATTCGCGACACGTGGAATACCGACGTCATCGAGGAGCTGCGGCCGCAACCGGAAGATGTTGTCCTTTACAAGCACCGGTTCAGCGGTTTCTATCAAACCGAACTGGACCATATCTTGCGCAGTCTCGGGATTAAGAACCTGATCTTTACCGGATGCACCACGAGCGTTTGCGTGGATTCAACCATCCGCGATGCGATGTTCCGCGATTACCGCTGTGTGTTGTTGGCCGATTGTGTGGGCGAGCCGATTGGGAATGAATTGCCGCGCAGCAACCATGAAGCTTCCGTCCTAACCATCCAAACGGTGCTTGGCTGGGTATCAGATTCCGAGCGGTTCGAGTCGGCGCTAAGGGCGTTTCTCCGTACTGATCCGAACCGCGAACGGTATGTAGCGCAAACTTAGCGCTCCGGCGAACTTCGTTCCACCATCGACCCTTAGCCCGGCGGCAGATCGTTCCCTGCGCGAAGGCAAATGCCCGCCGTGGCTCCTCACTCACAAGTGCACCTCATTCACGCAGGCCTTTATTAAAACGCCGCTCTAAGTCCACCACGCGAAGGCCGGAGGGGGCTGCACTTTTTACCCGAGCATTTCACGAATGTAACGCCCCGTTGATAGAATTCCGGCACTGATATAGCTGCAGTGACGGAGAAAGATCGATGCAACTGGGGTTCGTTGGGACCGGCTTGAAAGCTGTGGCGAAACTATTTGCGGCCATTGCCTATTTGGTGTTCGGCGTAACCGCAGCGTTCTTTGCCTTATGGGGCCTTTCTGCACTTGTGCGCTAAGCACACGGCTCGGATTTCGCTCAAACTACACCGCTGATCCATCACGTCTACGGTTTCGTAGCGGCCGCTGTGGCGTCCTCTACGAGGCGGCGCGCTCCATTCGCCAATTTCGTATTGCCGACTCCGCGCCAGCCAGCGGCCACCGCCATCGCGTTTTCGCGTAGCCTTTGATAAAGTGCACTTTCCGAAACCTGAAATCCGGTTTCCATCAGGAGAGAGACATGGCCGACCTCGGGTTGCGCCCGCTCAGTCTCGGCGAAGTTCTCGACCGCACCTTTTCGCTCTATCGCAAACACTTTCTGCTGTTTGCCAGCATCGCCGCCATTCCGCAAGTCATTCTTCTGGCTCTGCGTCTGACGCAAACGCTGATGCTGGCCGCTCCTGCCCTGGGCCGGTTTCCGCGTGTGCCGCGCACCGCAGTTGACACATCCTCCGCATTTTTGAGTTTAGGGATTCTCTGGTTCTTCGGTTTTGCGATCTGGGGATTAGTCTACATCTACGCACAAGGCGGGATGGTCTCCGCCGCATCGGACCTCTACCTGGGTCATTCCACGACGATCGGCACGGCGCTCGGCAAGGTCCGCGGCCATTATCTGAATCTCGTTGTCGTGGTGCTCTTGGGGATGCTCGCACTCGGTGCAGCATTCGTTTGCTTCATCATTCCTTTTTTTTATGTGGCTTGTCGTTTGATTGCCTGCCTTCCAGCCGCCGTACTGGAAGATCTCGGTCCTATCGATTCACTGGAACGCAGCTTCTCGCTGACCCGGGGCTTTGCCGGGCCGGCGTTCCTGATTTTCTTCCTTTCCGCTGTCCTGCAATATGCGGCGGCGTTCCTGTTTGCCGCGCCTTTTTCCGTAGCCATGGTCCTTTCCGCCAAGCATCCGGAGACCATGCCCATGTGGCTGTCGCTGACGCATGTGGGAGAATTCATCGGCGGGGTGGTCGTTGGACCATTTCTCACGATCGCCATCGCCGTCTTTTATTACGACCTGCGCGTACGGAAAGAAGCCTTCGACTTGCAGTTCATGCTGAATCCCACTGACCCGCTGGCTCCCCAAGGCCCGTCCATTGTTCCGCGAAGCCTGTACTGAAACGCGGGATAGCGATATTGTTTCGCCCTGCCCATGCGCATGCTCCGGCTTCTTTTAAGCGCGGCCCTGCTGCTTAGCTTTGCCGGCGGCTCGCCTTCGCACGCGCAAAGTACAGACCGCGCTGCCGATCTTGCTAACTCGGAAAAAGGCGACTTCGATCTCGTCAGACTACAGCAAGAGTTGCAGCGCATCGCGTCGCTCCTGGTGAAAAAACCTTCGGCGAGCGAGCTCAACCTCCTCCGCAATTCCCTGCCCGGCGCCTGGAGCGTTTCCACCTCGCAGCGCCGCTATTCGATTTCCACCGAGCCACTTCGAAAATTGCTTACGTCCTCCTCGCCTGAACAGGCCCTGGAATGGGTGAATCACTTACAGGAGGAGCTTTCCGGATACAACCAGCCCGCAGCGAATTCCGCGCCACGGGCCGCTCTGGACAAAATTCTCGCACGCCCTGAATTCGGAGCCGCTCGCCCGCCGACGCAATGGGAGTTGCTGCGCCAGCGCATCGTCAACTGGCTTGAGCGTTTGCTGATGAAAATTTTCGGCAGCATTGCGCGTTATCCGCTGGGTGCGCAAATTCTGTTCTGGGTGCTGGTCGTGCTCGCGGTGGCCATCGTCGCGGCGCTGGTGTTTCGCTTTTTCGCGAATCGCGACCGCCCCGCCCCTTTGCCTTCGAACGTACCGATCAACCCTGGCCGTACCTGGCAGGAGTGGATCCGCGAGGCGCGGGAAGCTGCCAAGCGCGGCAAGTACCGCGAAGCAGTGCACTCCGCCTACTGGGCCGGCATCGCGCGTTTGGAAGACTTGGGCGTTCTTCCCAAAGACCGCACCAAAACGCCTCGTGAATATCTGCGGCTAGTCACCGAGCCTACTCCCGGCGAGCTTGCCCCCTCGCCTACCCATCGCGAACCGCTCACCGATCTCACTCGCCGGCTCGAGCGCGTCTGGTACGCTAACCGCGGCGCGCGCCCTGAGGATTTCACCGACTCACTTCGTCAATTGGAGGCGCTGGGATGCACGCTGGAATAGCCTCCTCCGACCGCAAAATCGTGTTGATCGGTGGCGTATTGCTGGTCATTTTGCTGCTCGCTTCTGTGCTGCTGGCGCCCCCGGAGCGCCAATTGCAGTCTCTTGTGCCGTCCACTTACTCCGGCCAACCCAACGGAGCCGAAGCGGCTTACGTGTTTCTTTCCGAGTCTCACTATCTGGTCCGCCGCTGGGAAGCTTCGCCCGTCGACCTCGACGTGGAGCCGGGAGAAACTCTGCTGGTTCTCGCTGAGCCATTTCAACCACCGGCCGAAAACGAAAAGAAGGCGCTGCACGAATTTGTGAAAGCTGGCGGCCACATCCTCTTTACCGGCGGAAACATCCGCACCTACTTCCCCGACGCTTCGCCCAACGCCGTATCGCTTCCGCCCATTCCGATGGAGCACACCGCCTTGTGGCAAACCTATGGTCCAGCCATTCCGAATCGGCTGGCGCACGGCGCGCAGCGCGTCACTTTCGACTTGCAGCAATACTGGGGTGACCTAAAACCGTCACAACTTGCGCTGTATGGCGACGTGAATGGCGCAGCTGTGGTGAGCTGGCAAATCGGAGACGGCGAAATTCTCTGGTGGACCGCTTCCACCCCGCTGACCAACGAAGGCATCGTCAAGGACGACAATCTCGCTTTTTTCCTGAACGCGGCAAGAAATTGGTCGGACGGCAAACCCTACAACATCTACTGGGACGAATATTTTCACGGCCAGCGAAACTCCCCTTGGGGCTATTTGGCGAAGACGCCGTTGGGTTGGGGCTCCTTGCAATTTGTGCTGCTGGCCCTCGCCATTCTCTTCACGTTTAGCCGCCGCAGCGGCCCGACGTTCATGCCTGCCGGCGGTTCGCGACTTTCCCCTCTCGAGTTTGTTGACACACTTGGCGGCCTCTATGAGCGCGCTGGCGCCTCGGGCTCCGCGGTCGCCGTTTCCTATCAACGCTTGCGCACGCTGCTCACTCGCCAACTCACCTTGTCTTCGACTATTACCGACGCCGAATTGGGGCAGGCCGCGGAACAGCGTCTCGGCTGGAAAAACGCCGAGGCCGCCGCCGCGCTGCAACGCGCCGCCGAGGCCATCCGCGCACCAAAACTGAAACCTCGAAGGGCTCTCGAACTCGTTCAGGAACTAGAAGGACTAGCCGCGCGGCTGCTGGTTCGCCCGGCGCTTCACAAGGAGAACACCTAACCGTGCAAGAACTTTCCGCTTTGGCAAAACAGGTTCGCGAAGAACTCTCCAAAGTCATCGTCGGCCAGCGCGAAGTCGCGGACCAGTTGCTGCTCGTCCTGGTCTGCGGCGGCCACGCCGTCATCGAAGGCGTTCCCGGCCTGGCCAAGACTCTCGCCGTCAAGACTCTCGCGCGGATCTGCGGCCTCAATTTTCAGCGCGTGCAATGCACCGCCGATCTCATGCCTGCCGACGTCACCGGCACGAACGTCTTCAACATGGCCACCAATGCTTTCACGCTGCACAGAGGCCCGGTCTTTACCGATCTATTGCTCGTCGACGAAATCAACCGCACTTCCCCGCGCACCCAGGCCGCACTGCTCGAAGCGATGGAAGAACGCCAAGTGACGATCGAAGGCGTGCGCTATCCGCTCGGTGAGAACTTCACGGTTCTCGCGACGCAAAACCCTGTTGAGTTTGAAGGCACCTATCCCCTGCCCGAAGCGCAGCTCGATCGTTTCCTGCTGAAAATTCGCGTCAACTATCCCTCGGCAGAAGAAGAAGTGAACATTCTCGCGCAATACGGCAGCGGCTTCGATCCGCGCCGCCTCGAAGAAATTTCCATCACGCAACTGCCGCCGGGATTGCTCGATGCCGCCCGCCGCGAAATCGCCGGCGTTCGCGTCGAACCTACGCTGCACTCCTATGTCGTCTCGCTGGTGCGTCGCACGCGCGATTGGCCCACGGTCTCTCTCGGTGCCAGCCCGCGCGCCGCCGTTGGACTGTTCTTCGTCGCTCGCGCCCTCGCCGGCATGGACGGCCGCGATTTCCTGCTCCCCGACGATGTAAAAGCCGCCGCATTGCCCGTGTTGCGCCACCGCATTTTGCTTAAGCCCGAAGCCGACCTCGAAGGTCTCTCATCCGATCAAGTCATTCGGCAAGTGATCGCCGCCGTCGAAGTACCTAAGTGAAAGGCGCGCTGTGAACGTCGTTCAGCCGCTCATTCCGCCAGAAAAAGCTTCGCGCGCGCGTCCGCTTGGCCGCATGCCGTTTGCCTTTGGCGTCCGCTTTTTTGTGTTGTTGCTGCTCGGCTTGCTGTGGCTGGTGCCTGCATGGTGGTCACCGCGCTTGCTCGCCGCGATGTTTCTCTGGGACGGCGCCGTCCTTCTCGCCTTCGCGTTCGATTTTTCGAGCTTGCCCAAGCCGGAGGAAATCGAAGCGCGCCGTATTTGGCATCACGCTCCCTCGCTTGGCCGTACCAGCACCGTCGATCTCGCCATCCGCAATTTTGGCAAGTCTCCGATTCGCTGCTCGCTCACCGATGAGACTCCGGCGTCGTTGCGCGCGGCTCCTCCCGAACTAAATCTTCTCGTCGGCGTTCGCACCACTGCCGTTGCACCCTACGAAATTCGCCCACGCGAACGGGGCGACCAGCGCGTCGGCCGCGTGTTTCTGCAGTATCAAGGCTGGATGGGCCTGGCGCAGCGTTGGGCCGTCGCCTCCATCGAACAAACCGTCCGCGTCTTCCCCGATCTCGAACAATCGCGCCAGCAAGCGCTCTACCTCATCCGCAGCCGCCAAATCGAAATGGAAAAGCGCCGCAAGAAACAGCGCGGACACGGCCGCGAATTCGAAGGCCTGCGCGAGTATCGCCAGGGCGACGACATCCGCGACATCTGCTGGACCGCCACCGCGCGCCGCCATCAACTCACCACCCGCATTTTTGAAATCGAGCGCAGCCAAGCCGTCTGGATTGTTCTCGACGCCGGCCGCCTGCTCCGCGCGGAGGTGCAGGATAAAGAAGGCGCGCTGCGACACTCAAAGCTCGATTATTCCGTCAACGCCGCGCTCTCCGTCGCGCAAGTTGCCGCGCAATGCGGCGATCGCGTCGGCCTCCTCGCCTACGGCCGCAACATTCAACACAACGTCGCCGCCGGCCGCGGTGGCCTTCATCTGCGCACGATTGTGGATTGCTTGGCCCAGGTTCACGGCGAAGCCTCCGAAGCCGATCACTCTCGCGCCGCTCGTGTGCTCCTCACCGAACAAAGCCGCCGCAGCCTGGTTATCTGGATCACCGACTTCGCCGAGACGCCCACCATTCCCGACGTCATCGAATACGCCATGCAAATGACCAAACGCCATCTGGTCGTTTTCAGCGCCATGAATCAACCTGATCTCACCACGCTGGCCTACTCGACTCCC
>Ga0335080_10002795_pt1 | contig 17532 bp, 18 predicted proteins | sample Lox_Sample_34_FD_206720 | JGI IMG/M metagenome (GOLD analysis project Ga0335080, IMG submission 206720) | Soil microbial communities from Loxahatchee National Wildlife Refuge, Florida, United States - Lox_Sample_3.4 | ecosystem: Environmental > Terrestrial > Soil > Wetlands | place: USA...
CAATACTTTGCTCGTTTTCCGAGCCGGGGTCCCCCTGGCGCTCGCTTCGCAGGGAGGCGACCTGGTGCACGAAGCCGAGCTACTGGCTGACGCCGGAGTGCCGCCCCTCGATGTGTTGGTGGCCGCCACTCGCGGTGGAAATATTGCCCCAGGTCGGCCCGCGGACCTGCTGCTGCTGGATGCCAATCCCGGAGAGGATCTACGCAACCTGCGGCGGGTGGTGCTGCGATTCCGGGCCGGGGAGCTGGTGAAGTAATTCATTTGGAACAAACGGACCTCAATTCGCGTCCGGTTGTTAGCGAGGACACTTCTAATGCGAAAGCTGATGCTCGCGGTCCTGGCGGCCACCGTGGTTTCGCTCACCGGCTGCGATTTCGACGAACTGGGTGGGCTCGGAAAGTTCACTCACGACTTCCACTACAACTATCCGATGAACTCCAGCGCGACGCTCATGCTGGAGAGTTTCAACGGGTCTGTCGATATCGCGGGGTGGGATCAGAACACGATTGAGATCGATGGGACCAAGTACGGGTCTACGCAGGCCGCCGCGGACGAGTTACAGGTGAACATCAGTCACACGCCTGACGAAGTGACGATTCGTGTCGTGCGGCCGGTGGGGCGGACGAACACGGGCGCCCGGTTCAATATCCGGCTGCCACGCACGGTGCACCTGGATCGCATCACGACGTCGAACGGCTCGATCCATAGCATAGACGGGCGCGGTCCTGCGCGCTTCAAGTCCTCCAATGGCGCGATCCGCGTGGAAGGGCTGCGTGGCGACCTGGACGCCGAGACCAGCAACAGCGCCGTCGAACTCGTGGACATCGAAGGCAATGTTACGGCGCACACATCCAACGGCCGCATTCGGACCGACCGGCTGGACGGCGCGTTGAGCGCTACCACGAGCAACGGATCGATCAGCGGGGCGATCGCGCGGGCTGACCGTCCGGTTCGGGCGGAAACGTCCAATGGTTCGATTGATCTGTCGCTGCCGCGGCATTTCGACCAGGAACTGCACGCCAGCACCAGCAACAGCTCGATCACGTTAAGGATGCCGGCCGACACCGATGCCCATGTAGTGGCCAGCACCAGCAACTCGTCGATTGCAAGCGACTTCGATATGACGATGCGCGGCGAATTCAGCAAGAATCGCGTGGATGCGACGCTTGGGGCGGGAGGACCGCTGATCGAATTGCACACGTCGAACGGGAGTATCAAGCTGGCGAAGATGTAATGCCTTGCCGGCAGGCTAGAACTTGCTCAACTCATCGCGCACGTGCTGCCATAACTCCTCCAACTCCATGGCCGCGCCGTTTCCGCCGGGCGGGAGCAAATTCAGCAGGTGGTGCGGCGGGGTAGGCTCAATTTTCTGAGCGGCTTTGAAACCGAGGGATTCTGCGAAAGCGCAGGAAAGGCGGATCAGGCCGAGACGATCGACGGGAGGCGCGGTAATCGGCTCGTGATGCTCAGAGGTGACGTCCCAGAATTCGCGGGGCAACCCCCAGATTCGGGTAAGCCATAAACCGGCCTGGCAGTGGTCCACGTTGAAAGCCGATCGCTCCTTCGAGAGCAGATCATCGATGCTGCCGGTTGCGGCTTCGAGGAGGATTGGGTACTCCGGGTAAGCAGCCAGCAGCCCGAGACGTCCGATATCGTGCATCAGCCCCGAGGTATAAGCCTGCTCCTTGTCCAAGCGAAAACAGGGCGCCAGACGGGCTGCAATGATGGCGGTCGCGCGGCTGTGTTGCCACGAATCCTGCACTGCGCCTTTGCCGGACATGCCTTTGATCATGCCTTGTAGCGCTACCGCAGCAGCGAGGGACCGCGTTCGCTCGAGGCCTAATACCATGACAGCGCGATGCACAGTATCGACGCGAGAATGCCTTGCGTAGTATGCCGAATTAGCCATAGTGAGAATTTCGGCGCTGAAGGCAGGATCGGAGTTCAACAAGTCGCGGATTTTTGGAACTGGAGGGTCTTCCTTCGCCAGTTCGGTGAGAAGGCGTACCGCCACGGGGCGGAAAACCGGGAGCTTACACAAGCGCTCAGGCGGCTGCGCCGGCGAGCCGCCCGCCGCGTCCGCTTTCGAGGTGGAATGAGGCTCCGCCGTCATTTAATCCATATATCGGCGGGTTTGGCAGAGCCCAATAGGGCAGAAGTTCCGGTACAATCTCTACTTGGACCGAGGAGATTAGCCTGTAGGCATCGATGAACGTATCCGTGAAGGGTGAGTACGCGCTGCAAGCCATTTTCGATCTGGCGTCGCGGCCCTCCGGCGAACCCATCAAAATTGCCGAGATCGCCAAGCGTCAACATATACCGCAAAAATTTCTGGAACTGATCCTGGCCGGACTGAAACAAGGCGGATTCGTGGAATCGCGCCGCGGGGCTGAGGGGGGCTATCTCCTCGCCCGGCCGCCGGAATCCATCACCGTGGGTGAGGTGTTGCGATTTGTGGAAGGACCGCGTCACCCGAAAGGCCGACAGCGGCGGAAGACGGAAACGCCATTCACGGCGATGTGGGAGCGTGTGGACCGCGCGGTCTCGGACATCGTGGACCGAACGACGTTCGCCGATCTGCTTCGGTCCTGGGCCGAAAAACAGAACAAATACGTGCTGAATTGGGAGATCTGAAATCGTGCGAACCTACGACGACAATTCCCTGAGCATCGGGCGGACCCCGCTGGTCCGGCTCAATCGCGTGACAGCGGGCGCAAAGGGCACGGTGCTCGCGAAGTTGGAGGGCCGCAACCCGGCGTATTCGGTGAAGGACCGCATCGGGGCGGCGATGGTTTGGGACGCGGAAAAGCGCGGTGTACTGAAACCGGGCAAGTCGATCATCGAACCGACCAGCGGGAACACGGGAATTGCCCTGGCGTATGTGGCCGCGGCGCGAGGTTACCCGATTACGCTCACGATGCCCGAGACCATGTCGATCGAGCGTCGCAAAGTGCTCAAAGCCCTCGGAGCCAACCTGGTGCTGACCGATGGCGCGGAAGGAATGGCCGGGTCGATCTGGAGAGCCGAGGACATCGTGGCGTCCGATCCCGACCGGTGGGTGTTACTGCAGCAGTTCAAGAATCCCGCAAACCCCGAGATCCATTTCCGGACCACTGGTCCGGAAATCTGGGACGACACGGACGGGAAGGTGGACGTACTAGTAATAGGGATCGGCACCGGCGGAACCATAAGTGGGGTGTCTCGATTTATTAAGAACGAAAAAGGAAAGAAGATCCTGACGGTCGGAATTGAGCCGGCTGTCAGCCCCGTGATCACACAGCACCTCGCCGGAAAGTCCCAGCGCCCAGGGCCCACTCGAATTCAAGGTATTGGTGCGGGGTTCCTTCCCGACACATTGGACTTATCGTTGGTTGATCGTGTCGAACTGGTTACAGACGATGAAGCTATCGAAATGGCGCGCCGCCTGGCGAAGGAAGAGGGCATCCTGTGCGGCATTTCGAGCGGGGCGGCCGTGGCGGTATCGGTGCGGTTGGCGCAGCTACCTGAGTTCGAAGGAAAACTAGTCGTAACTGTGCTTCCCGACGCGGCGGAACGTTATCTGAGCACGACTTTGTTTGAAGGTATGTTCGACGAGTGAGAGTGTGTAGCGGGCGCGGCTTGGGTGATAGGGGTGAGTGCGCCCGCTGTCGTAACGGGGATTTGATTGAAGGACGCGTCGGTGACGCCTCTACGTTACAGGTCCTACCAGAATTTTTTTGGGCTACATCAGGCGCACGTTAAAATCTGTGCAGGATGTCAGTCGGGCGATTAGTTCTCATATTGATTTGCGCTCGGGCGCTCGCAGCGCAGGACACGCCGCCCGCACCCCAACCCTCCGCGCCGGCGGGCGCATCAGCTCCGCGGATCATCGAAAACACAGGTAAACCCCTGGCTCTACCGTTGGAGTGCGCCGAAGAGGATTTGCGCGCCGCAGGCCTGGCGTGCAGCGAGGACGAACCGTGCGCCATGTATCTAGAGATCACCAACCTGGAAGGGTTGGGGAACAAGCTGGTGGCTGTCGGGAACGTGCATTCCTCGTCGGTTACGGTGAATTCGATTCTGCTAGTGAGCGACGATGCGGGGCGAACCTGGCGCGAGGCATTCGAACGGCTCCGTGGCGCGACGCTGGATCGCATCCAACTTCTGGATGCTGAAAACGGCTGGGTACCGGGGCAATTGATGACTCCCCTACCCCAGGAACCCTTCGTTCTGGTGACGTCGGATGGCGGGAAGACATGGCGCAGGAGAGGAATCCTCACCGAGGGCGCGGAGAACCGCGTGGGATCGATCCAGCAGTATTTTTTTACTTCGAAAGACAGCGGCAGCCTGATTCTGGATCGCGGCGCCGGCAGCGACAGTGACCGCTATGAACTCTACGACTCGCAGGACGGCGGCGATTCGTGGACGATCAAGGAGACCAACCAGAAGCCGCTGCGGTTGAAACGTCCGCCGGCCATATCGACCGAATGGCGAGTGCGCGCGGACGGCGCATCACAGTCATTCCACTTAGAGCACCGGCAGGGAGATCGCTGGACCAGCATGGCCGCGTTTTTGGTGAAACTGGGAGTGTGCAAACCGTGACGGCGGCTATTCGGGAAGAGGCCGAAATGGTATCTCTTTGTCAATGATGCCCGAATCGCCTGCTGGAATTCCTCGAACGTCATCACCCGTGTAGGCGCTGCGGCAATGTAATTGCTCTGCCGATAAGCGGGGATGTGAGAAAAACATGTTGATCGCAGCGGGGCTGATGGGTTTGGTGATTTTTTGCCTGCTTTTATCGATGGTGCAGAAACCACCGGAAATCGGGCGCTAAGACACGCCGCAGGAATTCTGACACACCACTGGGGCGCAACTACTTCTTGGGCGCTACTGTCGTGGGGCGGCGGTAGATCGTTTCAAAATCCGGCTTTGATCCTATACCCACACTAGTTGACGTCGATGTTCCCGGGGTGTTGCCGTGGTATCCCGGTGGCGCCGGAGAGGTATCCGGGTCGGTGGTTTTGGATTCGGTTTTGGTCGTCACGCGGCTTTTGGGCTGTGACGGCCGGGCGTCAATCCGTTCAATCTGATCTCGCGGGATCGCCACCTGTTCATTCTTCACCACAATCACGAGGTTGTCATCGGTCAATTCATCCATTTTTGCCACAACCGGCTGCGGCGTGTTCTTTTTGAACACACGTATTTCGGTTCCGGTTTTCACCTCCTTCACCTTGGCCCAAGGGTCTTCGGCGGCAAATGCCGCAACGCCGGCGATTGCTAACAGCAGTACCGATGTCCTCATGTTGCGATAGTAACATCGAGACACATAGGTCTGATTTTTCGCCGGTATAATATGTGAATCAAGTTGTGAGCGGCCTCGGTACAAGCTGGCAGACGAAAAGGAACCGGCGCCTGGTCGGTTTCGGCGTTGCGCTGTTTTTGATCGGCGCACTTGGCCGAACCGCAATGGCGGCGGAGCCGGTCGTGTCGCTCACGGCCTGGATCGCCGCGGATTTCGACGGCGACCGCAATCCCGATCTCGCCCGCACTGGCGCTTTTCAGGCGGATGGGACCGGTTTCCTCCAGGAAGTCAGGCTTCGTTTCAGCGCGGCCGAGAGCGGAACGATTCTGGTACGCACTGCCGCGGTGGCCTGGCACCTGGTCGCACGCGACGTGGACGGAGACTCCGACCGCGACCTGATCCTTGAAACGCTATTCCGCGAGCCTCTCGCCATCCTGCTCAATGACGGGGGTGGCCACTTCCACCAGGGTCGGGTAGAAGATTTCGACTTTCTGTTCTCTCACCAGGAGCGCTGTTCTTGGGAAGCGGGCTGTCGGCTGGCATCCGAGATGTCTGCAAGCGATGCGTCTCAGAATGACGCATCCCCCCCAAATTTGAAGGTGGCTTGCCGGGAACTGACCCCGGCCGGCGCCGTAGAAACATACGACTCCGTTGTCTCCTCGGCGATGATTCATGGTCCCGCGACGCGCGGGCCGCCGATCGCTTAAGCTCTTCGTTTCCATAACAGTGAAGTTGGGAAGACCGTCGAGTCTGCGTCGCGACGACCATGTCCCGCTCTGAACGGTCACCCATGAGCCCGAAATCTTTGGAGGCATTCATTGAGAAGCGTTGTAGGTTTGCTGGCTTTAGCGGCGTGCCTGGCCGCACAACCGGCGCCGGAGAGGGTAACCATCCAACAGGCAGTCCAGGAAGCGCTGGACCACAATCTGAATCTGCTGGCCGAACGCTACAACATGAGCGTCGCCGAGGCGCGTATTATCACGGCGCGGCTGCGGCCAAATCCGGTGCTCACCGTCGGAACCGACTACATCGATCTGATCGGCGCATATAGGACGGACAGTAATGGCGGGCCGACCGAAAGCAACATCTGGAGCGCGGCAAGAAACGGGAATATCGAATTGAAGTCGCGGAGGGCCAGCGCGACGTGGCGCGTCTCCAGCTTCTCAACACGACTCGGTCTCTTGTGCTGGACGTCCGCAATGGATTTCTGGACGTGCTGCAGGCGAAGGACAGCCTCCAACTGGCTCGCGAGAATCTGCAATCGTTCCAGAACATCGTAAGCGTCAACCAGACGCGGGTGAATGCGGGCGACCTGGCCAAGGTGGAACTGGTCCGGACACAGGTGGCATCGATGCAGTTTCAAACCGCTGTTCGGCAGGCGGAGGCCAAGCTGCAGGTCGCCGCCAACAAACTGCAGACGCTGATGGGGCGCGCGACGCCGTCGCCGGCATTTGACGCCGAGGGCGAGATGCGCCGCGATATGGCGCCGCTGGAATTGCCGACCATTCAGACCGCAGCGCTGGAACTGCGCCCAGATCTTCAGGCGCTGCGTCGAGATCAGGCGCGCTCGCAGGCGGAACTGCGATCGCAAATCGCCCAGGGAAAAATTGACTACACCGTGGGAACCGAGTTCCACCGCACCTATATCAACGGTCACAGCAACGCGCTTGGAGTTTTCTTCCAGGCGCCGTTGCCGGTGTTCAATCGCAACCAAGGGGAGATCGAACGCGCTCGTCAGGAGAGCCGCCAACTCGAGGCCCGCATTAAGGCGCTCGAAACCGATATCCAGACCGAAGTGCGTAACGCGTGGGTGCAGTACAGCACTTCGCGCGATTTGCTGGAGAGCATCGAGCATAACCTGCTCGAACAGGCCAAGGACGTGAGAGACACCATGGAATATTCATATCGTCGCGGCGAGGCGTCGCTGGTTGAATTTTTGGACGCGCAGCGTGCGTTCAACGACGCCCGCCAGAGCTATAACGACGCCCGCGCGGATTTTGCGCGGAGTTTGTACACCATCGATTCGGTGAGCGGGAGGGCAATGCAATGAGGGCCTCCCTGGTCATTCTGGTATTGCTGTGTCTGGCCGCGTGCGATCGGCACGAGACGAAGACCGAGGCGGCGGCGGCTCCGGCTGCCGAACAGCGCCTGCCCAACGGCGGCGTGGTGATCCCCGCGGATTCTCCGAAGCTCAAAGAGATTAAAGTCGCGGAGATTCAGGAAGCGGAAACGCCGGTGGCCGAAGTAATTTCGCCCGGCAAAATCGAAACCAACCCTAACCGGGTTTCGCATATCACCCTCCCGTTGGCCGGGCGCATCGCCGCCGTGCTGGTGAAGATCGGCGACGCGGTCCAGCACGGGCAGGCCGTGCTCACCATCGAGAGCCCCGACGCCGACGCCGCCGAATCCTCGTGGCGGCAGGCGCAAGCCGCGCTCCAGCAGGCGCGGGCCAATCTGAACAAGGCGCAGGCCGACTATGACCGCTCCACCGACCTGTTTCAACACAATGCCGTCGCCAAGAAGGACGTTTTGACCAACGAGAACGCGCTCGCGCAATCCAAGGCGGCTCTCGACCAGGCGCAGGCGTCGCTCGAACAGGCCTCCCGGCGGCTCGACATTCTCGGGCTGATGGCCGGCTCGTTCGGACAGAAGGTGACGGTCAGCTCACCGATTTCCGGCAAGGTGCTGGAGATGACCGTGGTACCCGGCGAGTATCGCAACGACACCAACGCTGCGTTGATGACGATCGCCGACCTGAGCACCGTTTGGGTCTCGTCCGATGTGCCCGAGAGCCAGATCCGATTCATTCAGCCCGGCGAGCCGATTGATGTTCATCTCACAGCCTATCCCGGCGAAGTGTTTCACGGGCGCGTGACGCGCATCGCCGACACTGTCGACCCGCAGACGCGCACGATCAAGGTTCACGCCGAAATGGATAACGCCCACGGCCGGCTGCGCCCGGAAATGTTCTGCACGATCCGGCATACGGAAGCTCTTCGGCGTCTGCCGGTGGCGCCGCCTGCCGCCGTCGTACAAGAAGGCGGTAAGACGGTGGTGTGGGCCGAGCGCGGCGCGGGCCGCTTCGAACCCGTCGAGGTGAAAACCGAAACCCCTGCGGGCGACCGTATTCCCATTCTTTCCGGCTTGCGCGCCGGCGATCGTGTCGTGGTCGATGGCGCCATGCTGCTCCGCGCGCAATAACTCATGATCGCCAAATTACTCCGCTTCGCCCTGGGTCAGCGCTTCGTGATGCTTGTGATGTCGCTGGCGCTGATCGGCTTGGGCATCTGGTCATTCCAGCAATTAAAGGTGGAAGCGTATCCGGACATCTCCGATACGCAAGTGGTCGTGATTACCCTGTACCCGGGCCACGCCGCCGAAGAAGTCGAGCAGCAGGTCACGGTGCCGGTCGAACGCGCATTGAACGGCGTGCCGTCGGTAATTGCACGCCGGTCGCGAACCATCTTCGGCCTCTCGGTGGTGGAGCTGACCTTCTCCTACGGAACGAACGATTACTTTGCCCGCCAGGTGGCTCTCGAAGCCCTGCGCGACGCCGAACTTCCCGACGGTGTTACTCCCACGCTCGGCCCGTTGGCCACCCCGATCGGCGAACTGTATCGCTACGTGGTGGAAGGCAAGGGCGTGAGCGATATCGAGCTGCGCGAGATCGAAGACTGGGTGATCGAGCCTCGCTTTCGACAGGTTCCAGGCATCGCAGACGTGACGCCGTTCGGCGGACTGGTGAAGCAATACCAGATCGAGATCGACCCGCGGGCGCTCGACCGCTATAACCTGTCGATCGGCCAGGTCTCGCAGGCCATAGCCGCGAATAACCAAAATGCGGGCGGCGCCCTGATCGACAATGGACAGCAATCCATGGCGATCCGCGGAGTTGGCCTCATCCGTACGACGGACGATGTCGGGGCCATCATGGTGTCGGAAACCAAGGGCGTGCCGGTCTTTGTGCGGGATATCGGCACGGTCAAGATCGGCGGTGCGCCGCCGACTGGCGTGTTCGGCGTCGGCGAGGAGACCGGGGTCGAGGGTATTGTGCTCATGCGGCGCGGCGAAAACCCTACAGAGATCCTGCAGGGCGTGCACGAAGCAGTCGAGGACCTCAACAATGGCCGACTGCCGCCCGGGATCCGGATTCGCGGCATTTATGACCGCACCGACCTGGTCGCCAATACGCTGCACACCGTTTCGCATACGCTGCTGGAAGCGCTGATCGTGATGGCCGCGATGTTGCTTCTGTTTCTGGGCAGCCTGCGCGCTGCGCTGTTGACCGCCATCACGATTCCACTCTCGCTGCTCTTTGCTTTCGTGTGCATGCATTTCAGCGGTATTCCGGCGAACCTGCTGAGCTTGGGCGCGCTCGATTTCGGCATCATCATTGACGGCACGCTGGTCATGGTGGAGCACATCGTCCACCACCTGGGCGAGCGCGAGCATTCCAAGCGCCCCACGTCCGTGATCGAGACGATTCGCAATGCCGCGCTCGAAGTGGAATCGCCCATATTCTTTTCATTGCTGATCATCATCTCGGCGTATATTCCGCTGTTCACGCTGGAGCGCGTCGAGCGGCGGCTGTTCACGCCGATGGCGTACACCGTGTGCTACGCGCTGCTCGGTTCCATGCTGCTTGCGCTGACACTCGTGCCGGTGCTCGCCACGTATCTTTTCCGTAATGGCGCGAAGACCTGGGACAACCCCGTGCTGCGCTGGATCTACAACCGCTATGAAGCGGTGCTGAATACCACGGTCCGGCGGGCCGGCATAACGGTAGCGTTGGGGGCCGTTGTGGTGGTCGCGGGGCTCGCGCTCGCAAGTGCACTTGGCACCGAATTCCTGCCGCAACTCGACGAGGGCACGATTTGGGTGCGCGCCAATTTCGCCGCCGGCATTTCACTGGAGAAATCCGCGGCTGAAGCTCGCCACATTCGCCAGATTCTCGAGAAGTTTCCTGAGGTAGAGCTGGTGAGTTCGCAGTCCGGCCGCAACGACGCCGGCACCGACCCCTATGGCCCCAATCGCAACGAATTCTTCGTAGCGCTCAAGCCTTACGAGGCGTGGCCCGGCGGCATGCGGAAGGCGGACCTCGTCGATCAGATCTCGCACAAGCTGCGCAACGAGATCCCGGGTGCGAATTTCAGCTTCACTCAGCCGATCATCGACAACGTCACTGAGGCAGTGACCGGGTCGCCCGCCGACCTGGCCGTGATCATCAGCGGCCCTGATCTCCAACGCCTGCGCGGGCTCGCCGACCAGACGCTCGGCGTCCTTCGTCCGATTCGCGGCGCCGCCGATACGTTTCTCGAGCAGGAGTCCGATCAATCGCAGCTTCGGATCCTCATCGATCGCCAGGCCGTGGCGCGCTACGGCATGAACGTCAAAGATGTGCAGGACCTGATCGAAATGGCAATTGGTGGCAAGCCTGTCAGCACCGTGTTTGAAGGCGAGCGCCGCTTCGACATCGCGGCGCGGTTCCCCGAGCAGGCGCGCGCGGATGCCGCGGCAATCGGGGACATCCTGGCGCCGACTCACGATGGCGGCCGCGTTCCGCTCTCGTCACTGGCGCGGATCGAGGTGGTAAGCGGCGCCAGCATCATCGCCCGCCGAGAAAATATTCGCCAGATTTCCGTCCGTACGAATATTCGCGGCCGAGATCAGGGAAGCTTCGTGAATGAGGCGCAGGAGAAGTTCGCGCACGCCATACAGCTTCCGCCGGGCTACTCCGTGGATTGGGGCGGGCAATTCGAAAACCTGGAGCGCGCTCGAAAACGGCTTGCGATCATTCTGCCCATCACGATCGCGATCATCTTCGCCCTGCTGTTCTTCGCATTCGGCTCGGTGGGCAATGCGGGGCTCGTGCTGGTGAACGTGCCATTCTCGCTGGTGGGCGGTATCGTGTTTCTCTACCTGCGCGGAATTAACATGAGCGTCTCGGCCGCGGTGGGTTTCATTTCGCTATTCGGAGTGGCGGTCATGAGCGGCGTATTGTATATTTCCGAAATCAACCGCCGAAGAGCAGAGCCGGGAACGCAATTGGAAGACGCCGTGATCCAAGGCGCCAAGGCGCAACTGCGTCCAAGCCTGATGCTCATCCTGGTCGCCATGCTGGGCATGGTTCCCGCGGCGCGTGCGACCGGGATTGGGAGCGACATTCAGCGGCCGCTGGCCACGGTAATCGTGGGCGGACTGCTGTCGACGCTCTTGTTGAACCTGATGGTCCTGCCCAGCCTCTACTATCTGACCGCGAGGTACAAGGAGCGATGAATGCTCACGCCAAGATGCTGGTGATCTACATCGACGAAACCGACCAGTGGGAGAGTCGCCCCCTGTACGAAGCCATCGTGCGCCGCTTGCGCCAACTGGGTGTGAGCGGCGCTACCGTGACTACCGGCGTAATGGGCTTTGGAGCGCATATGAAGGTTCATCACAAACGGTTGTTCGGCGTCACGGACGACCGTCCCGCCGTTATATCGGTAGTAGATGATGAACAAACGATCCGCCGCGTGCTGCCGGAAATCCGCGGGATGGTGAAGGAAGGCGTGGTCGTGCTGTTGGACGCTGAAGTCATAGAACCGGATACTTAAGTCCCAATTCGGACAGTTCTGAGAGAGCGGGCGCTGAAATGGCGATTCCTGGTGCGCCATCGCGCGCTTAGTACGATGGCCATTCTCACTACCGCTCTCGCGGTGGCTGCGAACACCACCGTCTTCAGCTTCGTCCGCGGCATTTTCCTCCGCCCGTTGGGATTTCCGCAGGAAGAGCGCCTGGTTGAAATTCGCGACTCACATGGCCCCGCACGAGGGTCTTGCGCGCCGCCGTTACAGCCCTTTCGACGCCCGAGGCTGCATTTGCGTATCGGGTTCTCTTTACCAGGACTTTCTGGCGCAATCCAAAAGTTATGAGGCATTGGGCGCCACGAACTTCAGCCCTGATCTCGTCGCCATTGCCGGCGGTTCTGAGCCAACCCTGGTTCGCGGATATCGCGTCACTCGCTCTTCGAGGCTCTCGGAGTACAGCCGATGCTGGGCCGCTGGTTCGATTCAGATGGGGAAGCGGTCCTCAGCTACAGCCTGTGGAAGGACCGATTCGGAGCTGATCCGTCAATTGTCGGGCGCAACGTGCTGGTGCGGGATACATGGAAGCGCATTGCCGGCGTGATGCCGCCCGATTTCCGATATCCGCTCGGAACGCAGATCTGGATTCCCCACCCGCTCGGAACGCCGGCCTATGAGTCTGAATATTCCTCGCGAAACCTGATCCTGGTCGGCCGGCTGCGCCGTCGGCCTCGTCTTGGTGAACGCTTGCGCCAACCTGACGAGTCTGTTTCTGGCCGGGCTCGAGCGGCGCTCCGCAGAAATGTCGGTCCGAATCGCGCTCGGCGCAGGTCGAAAACAACTCTTCCGACACGTCGCGGCTGAAACCTTGCTGCTCACATCCATTGGAGGAGCGCTCGGCTTGCTGCTGGTCCCCTGGGGCCTTGCGATGCTCCGCCCGCTGATCCCACCGGGAATTCCGCGTTCCGAAGACATCCGCGTTGATCTCACGGTGGCTTTCTTCTCGCTTGGCGTGTCGATTGTATTAGGCGTGGTGCTGGCAGTTTTGCCGGCGCTCCTCGCAGCCGATACGAGCCTCGGCGTCGCATTGCGGCCGGGCACGGGACGAACCGTTACACGCGGCGGTCAAATGCTTCGAAGCGGCCTGGTGATGGTTCAGGTTGCGTTTGCTGTCATTCTGCTGGCAGGCGCCGGCCTGCTCTTCAACACGTTGCGACACCTCGCCGCGCAGGAGCTCGGCTTCAGCCCTGCCAGGCTGCTCACAGCCAATCTCCCGCTTTCCGGCCCCCGTTTCGCTGAGACTGGCCGCGCCCAGGCATTTACATCGGATCTGCTCCGCGACTTCCGTCAACAGGGAGTCGTGCTCTCCGCGGCAGGCGGGTTCCCGCTGCCCTTTACCGGCGACCGGCAAGGTCGAACGGGCATGATCTTCGAGGGACGCGGTGAACTCGATCTTGGCATCGTTCAATAACGGTCAGTCACGCCGGACTTCTTCGCCACGCTCTCCATCCCACTTCTGGCCGGCCGCGAATTCAGCGACTCGGATCGGGCCGGCGGCCCCGGAGTCTGCATTGTCAATCGTACGCTGGTGGTGGGCGTGGCTGCGGACGTGCGGCAACTCGGCATGGACCGCGATCCCGGGCCTGAAGTGTACATCCCCTGGAGCCAGGATCGGCCTTTTGGGCGATTCACCATCGCGATGCGCTATCGCGGTCAGGATACCGATGTTATCGCCGCGTTGCGTTCGACCATTCTCCACCTCGATTCGCGACAGCCGCTCGGAGAGATTGCGAACATGGACACGCTGATGACGCGGTCCAGGATTGAGCGCCGGTTCCCGTTGGTGTTGTTTTCCCTGTTCGGCGCGATGGCTCTGCTGATCGCCGCGGTCGGGATTTACGGAGTCGTCAGCCACTCCGTCGCCGGTCGTACGCAGGAGATGGGGGTTCGTTTCGCGCTTGGCGCCGAACGCACCGCGGTGAGGGCTCTCGTGCTGCGGCAGGCCCTGACGCCCGTGGTGCTCGGACTGGCCTCCGGACTGGGCGCCACTCTCCTTCTGACGCGCTATCTGAAGAGCTTGCTGTTCGGAGTCCGGCCAGGCGATCCCACGACGCTGGCGATGGCTGCGGCGGTGCTGCTCGCAGTGGCGCTGATTGCCTCTCTCGGGCCGTCGCTTCGTGCGTGCCGGGTCGATCCGATCGATGCGCTACGAGAGATGTGACGCGCTGGCTTGCGAGTCGAGATTTCCCTTCAGGCCCAACTCTTCGGCTTTGGCTTGCATCGCTTTCACGCAGAAATCGATGTGCTCCTCGAGCGGCGCCCCGATCTCCTGCGCACCGTCGATGATGTCCTGCCGGTTCACCGATCGCGCGAACGCCTTATCCTTCATCTTCTTCTTCACCGACTGCACGTCCACTTCGAACACGCTGCGATTGGGCTTCACGTAAGAAATCGCGGTGATGAATCCGGCCAGTTCGTCGCAAGCGAACAGCGTTTTTTCGAGCGCCGACACTCGCGGCACGCCTGTATGGCTGGCATGCGAGAGAATCGCACGGCGGGTCTCTTCATCCACTCCGCGCTCAGCCAGAATCGCCTCGCCTTTCTGCGGATGTTCTTCGAGCGTGGGATGGATCTCCCAATCGAAATCGTGCAGCAGGGCCGTAACGGACCACTTCGGTTCGTCTTCACCCAGCTTGCGCGCGTAAGCGGTAACGCACGCCTCGACGGCCAGTGCATGTTTGCGGAGGCCGTCCGACTTGGTGAACTCGCATAAGATCTCCCACGCCTGATTGCGATTGAGCATGCGACTCATGATACCCGATGTGGGGCAGACGTCCACGTCTGCGTGGGGACGTCGACGTCCCCATACCGGCCGAAGGCCGGGTCTTTCGTGCGTGGAACTTCTTTGCATCTGCGGTGTCTATTCACGCAGAAAGGCTCCTGCGCAGGGCATTTCCAGAGAAGGAGTCGCATATGTTCGAGCAGGCAGTACTTTCCAGCGGTCCGGCTGCGAAGCGCGTCTGGACTACGTCTTTGGGCCTGGTGGGGCAGGCGATGTTGGTCGGCGGCGCGATAGTGCTGACGGTCTTGCATCCGGAAGCTCTACCAATCGCCACGATCTTGACCCGGCTGGAAGCGCCTGGGCCGCCGCCCGCGCCGCAACCGCCAGGACCGAGAGTGAAACCGGAGGGCCAGATCAGGACCACCTCCGCACCGATACTCCCCACCCGGCCGTGGGAACCGAGTTCCATACCACGCGGTGTGAAACGTATCGTTGACGCTTTGCCCGAATCCGCCGAGATCGGCGGCGTCATCGGCGGCATTCCTGTAATCGGCGGTTCGGCTACGGCGGCAACGTCGACGCTCCTGACGCAGTTCCTCACCCCCACAGTGGCGCCGCCCAAGACAGTCGAAAACACGCGCACCGTCACGACCCGAACTGTAACGCCCGAACCAACGCGCATCATCCGCATCAGCTCGCTGCAACCCGCGCGCCTCATCCACAAAGTCGAGCCGATCTATCCGGAGATGGCGAAACGCATGCGGGTCGAAGGGGCAGTACAGGTCGAAGCCATCGTCGCGACCGACGGGCACATGCGTGACCTGCGCGTCGTGAGCGGACATCACCTGCTGATCCCGGCCGCTCTCGAAGCCGTCCGACAGTGGATCTATCAGCCCACCGTTTTGAACGGTGAGAAAGTCGAGGTGAGCGCGCCCATCACCGTCAATTTCATCCTCAACAAGTAGCGCTGCTAACCTCGAACTATGGGTCTCCCGCCGCGAGATGCGGAACTCGTCCAGATCGTGGACTCTGCGCTGTCCGATGCCGCGCGCAAGGCCGGAGCGTGGCTTGTGTGCCGACTGGGCTGCACGCAATGCTGCATCGGCCCGTTCGCGATCACCCCGCTGGACGCCGCGCGGCTCGGCGCCGGGCTCGCCGATCTGGAATCGCGCGATCCCAAGCGCGCCGCGCGCGTCCGGCGCAGGGCCCAAGACTCCGTCGAGCGCCTCTCGCGGCATTTCACGCTCGAACAACTTCTGACCGACGACGCCGCCGGCGAGGACGAGCCGTGTCCCGCGCTCGATCTTCAGACCGGCGGCTGCGATTTGTATGCCGCCCGTCCACTTACCTGCCGCACCTTCGGACCACCCGTCCGATTCGCCGGCGAAGCGCTCGCCGTGTGCGAACTGTGTTTCGAAGGCGCGACCGACACTCAGATCGCCGGCTGTGAAGTCGAAGTGGACCCGGACAATCTCGAGGGCGCGCTGCTCGCGGAAACTCCCGGCGCGGACACTATCGTTGCGTTCGCGCTTGCTGCAAGTCCCGAATCATCTTTCCCCACAGAGTCTGCGACAACTCCTCCGCATCATCCGGATCCACCGGGATCACGGTGACGTGCAGCCCCGCCATCTCGTCGGTCGTGCCGGGTCCGTGCACCACACGCTTCGGCGGGTGATTCGGATTGCGCGGGTTCCGAGCGGAATTGTCGTAAGTGAATTCCATTTCGAGCCGCGTTCCTTCGGGCAGCCGAATTGGCGACGCGTAGACGTACTGCTGCTGCCAGTTGAAATTCCAGTCAGGAATGCGCAGCAGCGTGACGCGCGTCCCGTCAGGCAGAATTGCGTAACCATACATCGACTTGCACACGTAGTGCGCGTGCGGATTCACCGCAATCGCATCCACGGCGACCGGCAGCGTAAAGTGGTCCGTCACCTTGTAGGCCGGTTCGCCGGGCGGGATATCGATGCGGCTCGACCCGAGTGGAATGTCCATGGCGCGGCGCGTGGGTTTGTGAGTGGTGAAATACAGGGCCACGCGTGTGCGGTCGGTTTCCGACTTACCGGTCGGATGGTAGTGCACCTGAAGGACCAGGTCGGCGCGGGCGTGCAGCAGCTCGGGGATTCCGTCCGGCATCCGATCGGGCGGTGAGCCCGGCGTCCAACCGCCCAGCCCGCGCGCGGGCAGGAATCCGGGAGTCCCGAAGCAGGTGTAGCCTTGGCCCGTGTCGCGTTTGCGGGCAGTGCCGGTGATGTCCTGGAACAAGAGTACGTGGTGTACCACCCGCGGATTTCCAGGCCGCAGATCGAGCGCCCGCACCCACACGTCGTGGGGTAATGCAGAGGGAATTACGAAGCAACGGTATAGATCTGGTCCATCGGCTGACACTTCATATGCGTTCGGCATGTCGCCTTCCCAGTCGGGCTTTCCGAGCTGCCAACCTTCGCGGAACACCGGCGGGGCAGGCGTTTCGGACCGGACGCCCTCGGGCGTACCCGCTTCGGACCATCGCGCGAGTATCGCGATTTCCGCAGAAGATAACTTCCTCTCATTTTTGAAATGTGGCTCTGAAGGCAGCCAGGGCGGCATGTAGCGCTTAGTGGTGACGGTGGCGACCAGGCCGGCCCGCCTGGAGGCTTCCTGGTATGTAATCAGGCTGAACGGTGCGACCCCGCCCGGCCTATGACAGGAAACGCACTCGCGGTAGAGGATTGGCGCGACATCGTGGGAGAAAGTTGGGCCGGGGTTCGCGTAGAATGCCGCTAGAATCGCCAGCCAGCCCACACAACCATCATCCCAAGCCTTGATGAAGTTGTGCCAGCCGAGTTCGCCGGTGGGAGCTTTAGCGCGTCCTAAAACAGAAATGCTCACCCCGAAGGGTGAGCATTCTATTCCCCTGTTCTACC
>Ga0335080_10002798_pt1 | contig 17519 bp, 16 predicted proteins | sample Lox_Sample_34_FD_206720 | JGI IMG/M metagenome (GOLD analysis project Ga0335080, IMG submission 206720) | Soil microbial communities from Loxahatchee National Wildlife Refuge, Florida, United States - Lox_Sample_3.4 | ecosystem: Environmental > Terrestrial > Soil > Wetlands | place: USA...
CCGCCAGCCGGCAGCGTCAAGCCGCGGCCACCGGCGTCCGCTCAGGTCTGCGCGCTGAGCGAGAGCCATGGAAACGTCGCGAGGTCCTTCGAGATCTGCTGGCTGACCTGCTGCAGCATCATCAGCCGATCGCGAACGAGCTTCGTCTTCGTGATGCGTCGCGAGTGGCTCGAGGTGTTGAGCGCCGCGACGACGCGCCCACGGGCGTCGAACACCGGCACCGCGAGTGCGATGACGCCGTAGGCAAGCTCGTCCTCAACCACCGAGTACCCGCTGCGCCGGCAGTCCTCGATCAGCGTCCGCAGCCGGGCCGGTTCCGTAACCGTGCGCTCGGTGAGGCGATCGAAGCGCGCCGTGTCGAAGTAGCGGTGCAGCCGGTCGGCGCCGACTCCGGCGAGCAGCACGCGACCCGTCGAGGTCGCATGGGCGGGGAAGCGGCTGCCGACGTGCGCCTCGAGCCGGACCAGCGTGCGTACGGAGGCGCGCGCGACATACACGATCTCGACGCCGTCGAGCACGCACAGCGCGGCCGAGTCCGACGTCGTGCGCGCGAGCTCCTCGAGGTGCGTGCGCGTGACGTGCTCGATGTTCATCGACTCAAGGTAGGCAGCGCCGAGCTCGAGGACCTTGGGGCGCAGCAGGAAGCTGCGTCCGTTGCGCGTGACGTAGCCGAGGTCCTCGAGCGTGAGCAGGCACCGCCGCGCCGTCGCGGCCGGAATGCCGGCGCTGCGCGCGATGTCGCTGAGCGTGAGCGCCGCGTGATCGCGGGTGAACGCGCGGACCACTGCGAGACCCTTCGCGAGTCCACCCATCGCTTCGCGATGCGGTGTCGTGGTCCTGGTGCGCGCCATCGGCCGAGTCTATTTCGGTATCCGAAAAACCGAAAGGCCCCCCGATGATCGCTTGACGGAAGTTTGCAGTGCGAGCCAAGATGTTTCGCATACCGACGGTACGTTCGATATGCGAAAACCGTTGGCGAGGGGGCGCAACGTGAAGATTGGTCCACAGGACCATCAAAATTCGGCCATTTCGGCGTCAAATGCCGAGACGATCCTGGTCCGTGGCCGTGACCTCGTCGGCGAGCTGATCGGCAAGATCAACTTCACCGATCACATCTGGCTGCTGATCACGGGCTCGTTGCCGACCGCGGCGCAGCGCCGCGTTCTCGACGCGACGCTCGTCGCGATCGCCGAACACGGGCTCGTCCCGAGCGTGCAGGCGAGCCGCATGACGCTCGCCGCAGCTCCGGAAGCGCTGCAGGGGGCGGTTGCCGCGGGAATACTGGGCTGCGGGTCGGTCGTGCTCGGCTCCTCCGAAGTGGCGGGCCGCTTCCTTGCGGAGGTCGCCGCGCGCTGCGAGGGCTCGACGCCCGAGGCCGCCGCCACTGCTGTCGTGGGCGAGTATCGCGCCGCGCGGCGCGCCATCCCGGGCTACGGGCATCCACTCCACAAGGGCTACGACCCGCGCGCGCGCCGGCTGTTCGAAGTCGCGACGGAGGCGGGCGCCGCAGGCCGCCACGTCGAGATCGCCCTCACGGTCGAACGGCTGCTGCCCGGACGCACCGGCCGGCCACTTGCACTGAACGTCTCGGGCGCCATCCCCGCCGTGCTGCTCGATGCGGGCTTCCCGTTGGGCGCGCTGAAGGGGGTTCCGATCGTCGCGCGCACCGCGAGCCTCGTCGCCCATCTCCTCGAGGAGCAGCTGCGACCCATCGGCTTCGTCCTGTCGCATGCGGGAGCCCAGGCCATTGGCTACGACGGCGCCGCGCCAGCGGGTTTTCGCCGCGGTGACGGCGGCTGAGCGCTCGGAGGCGCACGCAATGAGCGGAACGCTGGCCGGCATACGCGTCGTCGAGCAGGGCACGTTCATCACCGGCCCCTGCGCCGGCATGATGCTTGCGGACCTTGGCGCAGACGTCATCAAGATCGAGAGCCCGGAGGGCGATCCGTATCGCGCGTACCAGGGCGGGCAGTACTCGCCGCACTTCCAGGCCTACAACCGCAACAAGCGCAGCCTCGCGCTCGACCTCAAGGTCGCGGCCGACCGCACGTTGTTCGACGGCCTGATCCGCGAGGCCGACGTCTTCATCCAGAACTTCCGTCCCGGCACGGCCGATCGGCTCGGCGCGGGCGTCGCCCGCCTGCATGGGCTCAATCCGCGACTGGTGTACTGCTCGATCAGCGGCTTCGGGTCGAGCGGTCCTTACACCGACCGACCGAGCTACGACTCCGTTGCGCAGGCCCTGAGCGGGTTCCTGAGCGTGGTCGTCGACTACCGGCGGCCGCAGTTCCTCGGTCCTGCGCTCGCCGATGCCATCACCGGCCTGTACGCCGCGTACGGCACGCTGGGTGCGCTCGTGCAACGGGGCAGGACCGGACGCGGCAGCCTAGTCGAGGTCTCGATGCTCGAGGCGATGGCTCATTTCGCGGTCGAGCCCTTCGCCGCGTTCTTTGCGCTCGGGCAGACGCCAACATCTGCGGATCGGCCGCGCCTCGCGCAGGCGTACATCCTGCACACGGCCGACGAGCGCCTGATCGCGATCCACCTCTCGTCGCTCGAGAAGTTCTGGAAGGGGCTCGTCGTGGCACTCGAGGCGCCCGAGCTTGGCACCGACCCGCGTTTCTGCACCCGTCAGGGCCGCATCGCCGAGTACGAGACGCTGCAGGTTGAGCTCGATCAGCGCTTCGTGAAACGCCCGCTCGCCCACTGGGTCTCGCGGCTTGGCGACAACGACGTCCCGTTCGCGCCCATCAACCGCATCGATGACGTCGTTCGCGATCCGCAGGTCGAGCACCTGGGCCTGGTCGTACCGGTCGAAACGCCGCATGGCGGCGCACACGCGGTCCGGCCGGCCGTGCAATTCGGCGGAGTGCGCGAGCGCTCGGTCCGGGCCGCGCCGCTTCTGAATGAGCACGGCGCAGCGATCCGCCAGGCGCTCGCGAGCGGCGCAGCGTGGCCCGGCGCCGAGCGTCTCTCGGTTGCGCACGCGCAGTAGGACCGCAGGGAGCCGCCGATGCTGTTACCGACCACCATCGTAGGCAGCTACCCGCAGCCGGAGTGGCTGATCGACCGCAAGCGCCTCGCCGGCCGCTTTCCGCCGCGGGTGCGCGCGCGGGAGCTGTGGCGCGTCCCCGAACCATTTCTCGCCGAGGCGCAGGACGACGCCACGATCATGGCGATCAAGGAACAGGAGGACGCCGGCCTCGACATCATCACCGACGGCGAGATCCGAAGGGAGAGCTACTCGAACCGCTTCGCGACGGCGCTCGACGGCGTCGACCTCGACAATCCCGGAACTGCGCTTGACCGCAGCGGACACCCAAACCCCGTCCCCCGCGTCGTCGGCCCAATCCGCCGCCGCCACCCTGTCGAGGTCCCGGACCTCGAGTTCCTGCGGCGCCACCCGCGCCGCCGCATCAAGGTCACGGTGCCGGGCCCCTTCACGATGGCGCAGCAGGCGCAGATCGACTACTACGGCGGGAGCCGCGAGCTCGCCGCCATGGACTATGCGGCCGCCGTCAACGCCGAGATCCGCGACCTCTTCAGCGCCGGCGCCGACGTCGTCCAGATCGACGAGCCCTACATGCAGGCGCGGCCGGAGGAAGCACGGACCTTCGGCCTCAAGGCGCTCAACCGGGCCCTCGAAGGCGCCGTCGGGACGACCGCGGTCCACATCTGCTTCGGCTATGCCGCGATCATCCACGTCCGCCCGTCCGGATATTCGTTCCTGCCTGAGCTTGCCGACTGCGGCTGCCGTCAGGTTTCCATCGAGACCGCCCAGTCGAACCTCGATTGCTCGGTGCTCAGGGGGTTGCCGGGGAAGAAGATCATCCTCGGTGTCATCGACCTCTCGACCAACGACGTCGAATCGCCGGAGCTCGTCGCGGCGCGTATCCGCCGCGCTCTGCCTTACGTCGATCCCGTCAATCTCGTGATCGCGCCCGACTGCGGCATGAAGTACCTGCCGCGCGACGTCGCGTTCGCCAAGCTCCAGGCCATGGTGGCCGGCGCACAGATCGTGCGCACACAACTCGAGCGCGAAGGGTCCAGAAGCGCCACAACCGCGAATCCGAAGTAACCGTCACCTAGGGGGGTCGACATGCACGCATTCAAAGGCCAAAGAATTCCGGTGCTCGCGGCAGCCATCGGCGCGATTCTGGCCACCGGCACCGTCTGGGCCGACACCCAGGACCTCGGCGAGATCGTGGTGACGGCCCGCAAGCGCGACGAGTCGTTCCGCGACGTCCCGGTCACGGTCGACGTGTTCACCGAGCAGACCGTCCAGTCGGCAGGCATCGAGAAGCCCGGCGACTTCATCGCCCTGGTGCCGAACATGACGCTGGTCGAGACGCAGAACGCCGGCACGTCCTTCGTCGTGGTGCGCGGCGTCTCGCAGGCGCGCAACAGCGAGCCGTCGGTCGCCGTGCTCGTCGACGGCGTGCTCGAGACGAACCCCGCGGAGTTCAACCAGGAGCTCTACGACATCCAGCAGATCGAGGTGCTGAAGGGTCCGCAAGGTGCGCTCTACGGCCGCAGCGCGATCGGCGGCGCCATCCTGATCCGTACGCGCGAGCCCGCCGATCACCTCGAGGGCAACCTGAAGCTGGGCCTTGGCAATGGCTCCTCGGAACGCGCGCAGCTCGCGCTCAGCGGCCCGATCGACGACGCGAAGACCTTGAAATTCCGCGCATCACTCAACTACTACAACACCGACGGCTTCCTCGACAATGCCTGGCTGCACCAGAAGGCGGATCCGGCGAGGAATTACTCAGGCCGGGTGCGGCTGACCTGGAAGCCCGGTGACTCGTTCAGCGGCGACTTCCGGGTCGCCTACGACCGGCTCGAAACGCGCGGCTTCTACTTCGTGAGCCCGCGCACCGACGAGACGAACCCGTTCTCGGCCTTCTCGCCGCCGGCGCCCGCAAACGCGAACGACACGAGCACGCCGATCACGGTCAACAATCCGGGCGAGGACAATCGCGATCTGATCAGCACCTCGCTGAAGCTCGACTTCCAGACGAGCGGCGGGACAGTCACCTCGATTACGGCCTGGGACAAGACCAAGGAAATCATCACCGGCGACGCCTATGACTTTCGTCCCAACGCCCCGTGCAACTTTGCGCTGATACCAGGCACCGCGATCGGCGGGTCCGTCTACAACTGCCTGCTCGCCGGTACGGTCAACGGCACCCCGTACTCCTACGACCTCAACCAGAGCCAGTTCCTCGACGTCAAGGCGTACAGCGAGGAGCTGCGTTTCACGTCGAAGGCGGTCGGCGGCTTCTCGTGGATTGGCGGGGCCTACTTCATCCACACCGACCGCTTCATCTCGACCGGTAACATGCTGGACACCGGCGCGGGCGTGTTCCCGGTCTACGAGCAGCCGCGTGGTAACCCGACGCTGCCTGGCCCGAACAACTCCTACACGTTCCTCGCGGACACGCAGAGCAACGACGCCTGGGCATTGTTCGCCGACGCGACCTACGAGGTGACGTCACAGTTCGAAGTCGATGCCGCCCTGCGCTACGACGAGGACCGCCGTCAGAACACGACCGACACGCCGGATACGCCGTGGTGCTTCGACCCGAACAACGCGCTCCTCTGTTTCCCGGTCTCCGGCTTCCTGCCGCAGCCGCCGGCCAACTCGGGGCTGCCGGCGGCGCAAACCGGCGACGTGCGCACGCACACCTGGAGCAAGCTGCAACCCAAGGGCACGCTGCGCTACAAGCCGGCTGACAACGTCACGATTTACGGCGGCTGGAGCCGGGGATTCCGCAGCGGCGGGTTCAACCAGACCGGCGTCGGTGCGGTCGCCGCGGCCAACGGCATCCTCGGCGTTCACGACCTGTTCGAGGGCGAGGTAGCCGACACCTGGGAGCTCGGCTTGAAGAGCCAGCTGCTCAACCGGCGCCTCAACGTCGGACTCGCCCTCTACCACACGAAGTCGACCAACGGTTACTTCTTCAAGTATCTCGTCGCGAACTCGACGCAGAACCTCGGTAACCTCGACGCCACCTACAAGGGTGCCGAGCTCGAGGTCAGCGCCAAGGCGAGTGACTACATCGATCTGTACGCGAGCTTCGGCTACACCGACAGCCGCATCGACCGCATGGAGGACCCGACCGTGGTCGGCAATCAGGCGCCGCTCGTCTCGAAGTCGACGATCAACGCCGGCGTCCAGTACCACCAGCCGGTCGGCAACGGACTCAACGCCATCGTCCGCCTCGACTATCAGCAAATCGGCCGCACCTGGTGGGATCCGTACAACTACACCTCGCGCGACCCGGTCAACCTCGTCGACCTGCGCGCCGGCGTTGACGCCGGAAAGTGGTCGCTGATGGCGTGGTCGAAGAACCTGACGAACGAGAAGTACAACACCGAGTACTCGCCGGGCACCTTCTTGTGGAAGGCCCTGCCGCGTCGCTACGGTGTGGATTTCGGCTACAAGTTCTGACCAGGAGGATGATCCATGGCTATCTCGGCGAAGCTGCCGTCCCGCCTGCACCACACGGCTTACGTCACGAAGGACCAGGAGAAGACGCGCAAGTTCTACGAGGAGGTCATCGGGCTGCCCTTGCTCGCGACCTGGTGCGAGTCGGACGAGCTGTTCGGCAAGGTCCGTACCTACGTGCACACGTTCTATGGCATCGGGGACGGCGGGGCGCTGGCGTTCTTCCAGTTCGCGGACCCGAAGGACCAGGAGGAGTTCGGGCCCAAGATGCCGGCAACCCCGTTCCATCACATCGCGCTTGCCGTCGATAAGGACACCCAGGCGGGCATCGAGGCACGGATCGAGAAGGCCGGCATCAAGCCGCCCGACACCTATGTACTCGAGCACGGCTACTGCCGCTCGGTCTACGTGGCGGACCCGAACGGTCTCATCCTCGAGTTCACCCGCGATCATCCGGACGCTGCCAAGATCGCCAAGGACCGGCGCGCGGACGCCCACCGCGAGCTCAAGCGCTGGCTGGCGGGGGACCACACGTCGAACAACACGTACCGCTAAGACGGCGCACACCGCATGCAGCGCAGCACCGAGCGCATCCTGACGACTCATGTCGGCAGCCTGCCGCGCAGCCAGGCAGTCACCGACGTGCTGTTCGGCCGCGAGCGCGACGAGCCGCGGAATGCGCAGGCCGATGATGCAGTGATCTCAGACGCCGTCCTACAGGTCGTCAAGCGCCAGACCTCGGTCGGCGTCGACATCGTCAGCGACGGCGAGATGAGCAAGATCAGCTACGCGACCTACATTGCGCGGCGCTTCTCCGGGTTCGCCGGCGACACGCCGCGCGAGCCGGGGCAGGATCTGGTCGAGTTTCCCTCGCTCCTGACGAAACTCGCCGAGCGCGGATCGACGGCGAAGTACCGGCGGCCGCGGTGCGTCGGGGAGGTCCGGGTCCTCGACACAGGACCCCTTGATAAGGACCTCGCGAACCTGAAGGCCGCGGTGGCCGCATCGCAGCCGCAGGAAGCGTTCATGAACGCCGCGTCGCCCGGCGTGATCGCGCTCTTTCAGCCGAACGACTACTACCGAAGTCCCGACGACTACCTGCTGGCACTCGCCGAGGCGCTCAGGTCCGAGTACGAAGCGATCGTCGCCGCCGGCTTCATCCTGCAGATCGATGCGCCGGACCTCGCGATGGGCCGGCACACGATGTACCGCAACCGCTCGCTCGACGAGTTTGCGGGACTCGCGGCGCGCCACATCGAAGTGCTGAACCACGCGCTGCGAAACGTCCCTGCGGATCGCGTCCGGATGCACGTCTGCTGGGGCAACTACGAAGGACCCCACCACCACGACGTGCCGATGGAGCGGCTGCTGCCGATCGTGATGAAGGCCAAGCCGCAGGGACTGTTGTTCGAGGGCGCTAACCCGAGGCACGCCCACGAATGGGCGGCGTTTCGCGACTCGCGCATACCCGACGACAAGGTGCTGATCCCGGGGGTCATTGCGACGACGACGAACTACATCGAGCATCCGCTGCTGGTCGCCGAGCGCATCGAGCGGTTCGCGTCCATTGTCGGGCGGGAGCGTGTCATTGCCGGCACTGACTGCGGGTTCGGCACCTTTGCGGGCTTCGGCCCGGTCGAGCCGGAGATCGCCTACCTTAAGCTCGCGTCGCTCGCTGAGGGGGCGCGCATCGCGTCGGAGCGGTTATGGCCCTGAGCCGGCCCGGCTGGCACGGGCTCGGCCGGTGCGTCAGGTCATGATCGTGGCCGTGACCGAACCCGGCGCGGCGGCGTCCGCCCAGCAGACGCCCGGCGAGGCGAAGGCGGACCCGTCCCCGCCGTTTCGCTTCTACGACAACCGCCAGAAGTACCTCGCCTTCGTCAACACCTGCAACGAGAAGTCGGCGATTGCGCGGCGCGCGGCGCACGAGGTCACGCTGCTTCGGCCGACGCCACCGGCGGTCAGGATCTTCGACGCCGGGATGGGCGACGGAACGGTGATCGCGCGAATCATGCGCAGCACGCACCGGCAGTTCCCGACGGTGCCGCTGTTCGTGGTTGCAAAGGAAATCAGTCTCGAGGACGTGCGTCTCGGGCTCGAGAAGCTCCCGGACCGCCTGTTTGAACATCCGGCGACGGTGTTCGTGGTCACCAACCTCAACTACGCGGAGGCGCCGCGGCTGATGCCGCGCGACGCCCAGCTGGCTGCGGCCCTGAACTGGCACGAGGTGCGGCTGACCGGCGACACCTCGCACGAGTACGCCCAGCAGATCGAGGACCTGGGGCCGATGCTGGCCAACGGCTGGCAGACCAAGCCGAGCGCCAAGAGCGGCAACCCGGTGTTCGTGCGGCCGTCGGTCCTCGTGATCTATCGCGACGATCACAAGTTCCTGCTCGACGCGGTCATTCCAAAGCCGGGCCGGATCTTCGAGCACTACGACCTCGTGCTCGCCTCGCAACCGTGGCGGGCGCGGATGGGCGCCGAGTTCAAGGTCCGCAAGGTGCTGGCACCGCTCGCCCGCAGCCTCTCGCCGGGGGGCCGGCTCCTCGCGATCCAGTCGTGCGGCCAGGACCCCGGCCTCGAGATCATCCAGCAGCTGTGGCCCGACGAGCGGCCATTCCAGGTCGACCGACACCAGCTGCTGGCGACGTTGCGCCGTGAGCTCGGCCGCGACGCCCGGGAGTTCAATCTGACGGCGCTCCCCGACGACAAGGCGGTGTTCCGCTACGAGATGCACACGCTGCCGTCGGAGATCGGCGACCGCATCGGAACGTCGACGCTGTTTGCGGCGTGGAACGCCGCGATCTACGTAAACCAGATCGAAGACGAGCGGCTCGACGCGGTCGTGACGAATGGGGCCTACCTCGAGGCGACGCAGCGGGTGCTGCAGGCACACGGCGGGCTGTGGTTCAACGACGAGGCCTTCGTCGTGACGCGCCGGCGCGATTGAGCGCCGGTCGCGGATGATGCAGCAGACGGGTGGAGGGACGGAATGCCGGACAGCTATCTATTCACCTCAGAGTCGGTCTCGGAGGGACATCCGGACAAGGTCGCGGACCAGGTGTCGGACGCCATACTCGATGCGCTGCTTGCGCAGGACCGGCTGTCGCGGGTTGCCGCCGAGACGCTCTGCAATACGGGCCTCGTCGTGCTCGCGGGCGAGATCACGTCTAAGGCGGTCGTCGACTACCAGGCGATCGCGCGCGAGACGATCAGGCGCATCGGATACGACAACACCGACTACGGGATCGACTATCGCGGCTGCTCGGTGCTGGTCGCCTACGACAAGCAGTCACCCGACATCGCGCAGGGCGTCGACGAAGGGCGTGGCCTCGACCTCGACCAGGGCGCGGGTGACCAGGGCCTGATGTTCGGCTACGCCTGCACCGAGACGCCGGAGCTGATGCCATTGCCGATCCACCTCGCGCACCGGCTGGTCGAGCGTCAGGCGCAGGTTCGAAAGAGCGGGCAGATCGCATGGCTGCGACCGGATGCGAAATCCCAGGTCACCGTGCGTTACGACGGCGGGCACGTGACCGAGATCGATACGATCGTGCTCTCGACCCAGCACGCGCCGGACATCGAGCATGCGGCGCTGACCGAAGCGGTGGTGGAGGAGATCATCAAGCCGGTGCTTCCCCGCGATCTCGTCGGCCGTTCGATCCGCTATCTCGTGAACCCAACCGGCCGCTTCGTCGTCGGCGGCCCGCAGGGCGACTGCGGTCTTACCGGTCGCAAGATCATCGTCGACACGTACGGTGGTGCCGCGCCGCATGGCGGCGGCGCATTCTCGGGCAAGGACCCTTCGAAGGTCGACCGGTCGGCGGCGTACGCCGCGCGCTATGTCGCGAAGAACATCGTTGCGGCAGGACTCGCCGAGAAGTGCCTCGTCCAGGTGTCGTACGCCATCGGGGTCGCCAAGCCGACGAGCGTCATGGTGACGACCTCCGGTACTGGCGTGCTCTCCGACAACCGGCTCGAGGATCTCGTCAGGCGCCATTTCGACCTTCGGCCGAAAGGCATCGTGCAGATGCTGGATCTCCTGCGACCGATCTATCAGAAGACGGCGAGCTACGGGCATTTCGGTCGTGCCGAGCCGGAATTCACGTGGGAGCGTACTGACCGGGCGGCCGCGCTTGCGGCAGACGCGGGGCGCCAACCCCGGGAAGCAATGGCCTGAGGACGAGCCAATGATGCTGTTCAGCGTCGGTGACCGCGTCACGCTGACAAGTGGCGCCCACGGGACCGTGGTCGGCGTCATCGAACGACGCGAATTTGCGCGCAACCTCGAGGCCTGGCGCTGGACCTCGCTGTCCGGCGGTCTGATCATCCTGCAGGACGACGGCGTATTCACGCACGTGCGCGAGCCGGCGTTCGACGTGCATCGCGAGACCGTTTAACGCTGTTCGCCGACACGGGTCTACGCCGCATCGATCCCGGCCGACGGCGCCGCCTCCCATGGGCTACACTCGCGCCGCCCGAACGCGCGCCGATCATACGTGAGTGCGTCGATGCGAAGCTCGCCCGTTCCGCCGCCTGTCTGGACGTTGCTGTTCGGCGCCGCCGTGTGGGCCGCAAATCGCTATCTCCCGCTCTACGTTCTGTTCCCGACACCGTGGAACCGGCTGGGCATCCTTGTGATGCTCATTGCGCCGCTCGCGCCGGTCACGGCGATCATTCAGTTCAGGCGCGCGCGCACGACGGTTAGTCCGCACGCGATCGATACGGCGAGCGCGCTCGTGACCGACGGCATCTACGCGTGGACGCGAAATCCGATGTACGTGGGGCTGACGCTGCTGCTCACGGGATGGGCGGTCCATCTCGGCTCGCTCTGCGCGGCGCTCGGGCCGCCGCTTTTCGTCGTGCTCATCCAGCAGCTCCAGATTCGCCCGGAAGAACAGGCCCTAAGGGCCAAGTTCGGCGATGAGTACGACCGCTACGCGCGGCGGGTCGGCCGCTGGTTCGGGCGCCGCGCGGCGTAGGCCCGAGCGGCGGCGCGCGCGTTTCGCGTCGCGGACGCTGGTTCACCGTGCAGTGGCAGGATGATCACGAGCCAGCCGGACCACCTGGTTACCGCATTCATGGGGTCCTCCCAATGTGTGGAACGTGTCAGTGAACCGATCGTAGCGACGGCGTTATCCGATCGTGCAGAACGCTGTTGGCGGATTCGAATCGCCCGGGCACCGCATGTTGCTAATGGCCCCCCTGGCCGAGGGCGATCGCCTTCGTGGGCCGCGGCGCGATCCAGATGATGGCTGACGCGAACCCAAACACGAGCGCGACCGCCCAGAGGATCTCGTTGGTCGCGAGCATTACACTCTGGCCCTGCGCCAGAAAGTCGAGCGCCTGACGCGCCGCGTCCGCCGAGAGACCCGAGGACATCAGCGAGTGAAACAACTCGCCGGTCCGATCGACCAGACCCGACAGCTCGGCGTGCATGACCGTCGTGTGGTTGTCCCAGGCGGTCGTCACGACCGACGTAGCGACCGCCCCGGAGAGCGTGCGCAGGAAGTTCTGCAGACCGGCCGCGGCCGCCATTTCCTCGTCCTCGACGCTGCCGAGCGCGAGCGCCGTCAGCGGCACGAAGAAGAACGGCAGGCCGATACCGGTCAGGATCAGCGGACCGCAGATCTGCCAGTACGTCATGTCGGTCGACGCGTGCGTTCGCAGCAGCATCACGAGCGCAAGCCAGACGAGCCCCGCGAAGATGAGCTTCCGCGGATCGAACTTTGCCGTCAGTAGTCCAGCGAGCGGTGCCGCGAGCACCGCCAGTACGCCGCTCCACGACGCTACCAGCCCGGCCCAGGTCGCGGTGTAGCCCATGTAGCTCTGCAGCCAGAGCGGCGTCAGCACGTTCGAGCCGAACAGGGCGCCGAAGCCGAGTGCGATCGTCACAACGCCGGCCGTGAAGCCGCGGTGCCGGAACACCCGAAGATTGACGATCGGGTACCGCTCGGTGAGCTCCCAGATCAGAAACGCCGCGAAGCCGATCGCCGCTGTGATCCCGAGGCCGCAGATCAGGCGCGACTCGAACCAGTCGCGATCCTTGCCGAGGTCGAGCATCAGCTGCAGCGCGCCGACGAACACGATCAGGAGCCCGAGCCCGACCTTGTCGATCGGCGCACGCGTAACCGCCTCGCCGTAGCGCCGCAGCATTCGCCAGGCAATCGGCGAGCAGATCGCCGCAAGCGGCACGTTGATGAAGAAGATCACGGGCCAGGAGTACGCGTCGCAGAGCCAGCCGCCGAGGATCGGCCCGACCACCGGCGCGACCAGCGTCGTCATCGCCCAAAGCGCGGTCGCTGCGGCTGCCTGCTCCTTCGGGAACACGCGCAGCAGCAAGGTCTGCGACAGCGGCATCAGCGATCCGCCGGAGAGGCCCTGCATGACGCGACAGGCAACCAGCATGCCGAGCGAGCGCGACAGGCCGCAGAGCGCCGAGCAGGTCCCGAAGAGCGCGATTGCCGACGTAAAAACCCGCACGGCCCCGAAACGCGCGGCGAGCCAGCCTGTCAGCGGGACGATGATCGCCTCGGCGACCGAGTAGGACGTGATGACCCACGTGCCCTGGTCGGCGCTGATGCCGAGGCTGCCGGCGATATTCGGCACCGACACGTTCGCGATCGTCATGTCGAGCACGGCGATGAAGTTGGCACTCGCGAGCACGATGGCCGCGAGCCACATCGCCGCGCCGGTGAGCGGCTGCGCCGGTGTCTCGAGCGCGGTTCCAGTGGACTGCATGGCGTGTTCTCAGCCGCTGTTATCGCGGGTATCGATCGTCGCGTTCATCGACAATCCGACCTGGAGCGGACGCGCCGCGAGTTCTGCCGCGTCCAGCCGGATGCGGACCGGCACGCGCTGCACGACCTTGATCCAGTTGCCGGTCGCGTTCTGCGCAGGGATCGCCGCGAACGTCGAGCCGCTGCCGGCGGCGAGGCCCTCGACGACGCCGTGGTAGGCGATCGAGCTTCCGTAGAGGTCGGACGTCACGCGGACGTGCTGCCCGGGCCGGACGCGATCGAGCTGGCCTTCCTTGAAATTCGCGTCGACGTGGACGCCACCGAGTGGCACGACAGCGAGCAAGAGCGCGCCGGCCTGCACCTGTTGCCCCACCTGCACCGAGCGCCGCGCGACGACGCCCGTCACCGGCGCGCGGATGACCGTCCGCTCCAGATTGACGCGCGCCTGGTCCCGACGGGCCCGGGCCAGCGTCACTTCGGGGTTGGTGTCCTCGGTCGAGTTCGCGATAAGCGCCGCGTTGGCGTCGCGCGACCCGACCGTCGCGTCGTAATTAGCACGCGACTGCGCCGCCGAGGCCTCGGCGGCCGCGACGTTCGCCTGTGCAGTCGCGAACGCATTGCGGGCCTTGGTCAGTTCCTCGCCTGATACCGAGCCCGAAGCCGCGAGCGCCTCGCGCCGGGCGAGGACGACGCGCGCCCGCTCGAGGTCCGCCGTCGCGGCAGCAAGCCCGGCCGCCGCGCGGCTTTGCTCGGAGGTCCGGGCAGCGAGCTGCGCGGCGAGGCTGCGGTCCGTCGCGACGTAGCCCCGCACCCGGCGGATAGCGCGAGACAAATCGGCCTCTGATTCGGCGAGCGCGAGCCGCGCATCGGTGTCGTCCAGGACGACGATGACGTCGCCTTCGCGCACGGCCTGCGTATCGGTCGCCCGGACCTCGCGAACGATGCCACTGATAGCTGGCGTCACTTGTGCCGTCTCGGCGGCGGTGTATGCGTTGTCGGTCGACACGAAGTGCGACGCGTACAGCCATGCGTAGCTACCGTAGCCGAGGCCCGCGGCGCAGATCGTCGCCCCGAACCCGGCGAACATGCGCTTGCGCCGTGTTGGGCTGCTGGCGTCGGCCGCCGCGACCGCCGCATCCAGCACTTCGGGATCCAGCTTGGTCATTTAGATCTCCTTCGGTTCTGTTCAGGAACGATTGGCCGCGTATCCACCGCCGAGCGCGCGCACCAGCGCGACCTGCAGCGTGAATGCACGGGATTGAAGGTCGGTCTGGGTGCGGAGATTGGAGAGGAGGTAGTCCTCGGCAGCCAGCACGTCGAGGTAGGTCGCGAGGCCACCTTCGTAGCGGTTGTTCTGGATCCTCCAGGCCTCGCGCGCGGCGTCCACCGCCTCGCCGGCGCGCACGAGCTCGGGACCGAGCGCCTGCCGGCTCACCGCAGCGTCGGCGACGTCCTGCAGCGCCTGGACGATCGTCGCGTTGTAGCTCGCGACCGCTTCGGCGTACTCGGCCTGCGCCCCGCGGAGCCGTCCGCGCAGGGCGCCGCCGGTAAAGATCGGCAGCGAGATCGCGGGACCCACGCCGCCGACTGTTGATCCGCTGTGGTTCAGCATGTCGAGACCGAGCGACTGCGCGCCGAAGAAGCCGGCCAGATTCACGTCCGGATAGAACGCGCGCCGCGCCTGCTTGATGCGCTGCGATGCGGCATCGGCGCGCAGGCGCGCAGCCGTGATGTCTGGCCGACGACCGATTAGGTTCACGGACAGCTGCGTCGGGAGCGCGAACGGCTTGGCAATGTCGACCGCCGGACGCACGATCGACAGCCCGCGGTCTGGCCCCGCCCCGGCCAGTGCGGCGATCCGGTTCTGCTGGAGCGCCAGCTGCTCCGACAGTGACAGGAGATCCGCCTGCGCCGCCGCACGGCGTGCGTCGGCCTGTCGTACACCGGCCAGGGTCTCGAGCCCGTTTGCAAAGCGCTGTTGCACGAGATCCGCCGTCTTGGTGCGGACGTCGAGCGCGGCGCGCTGCGTGTCAAGCGCCGCGTGCTCGCGCGCAAGCTCGGCATACGCCGCGGCAATCGATGTCGTCAGCAGTAGCCGTGCCTGCGCGACGTCCGCGCGTGCGGCCTCGGCCTCCGAGGTCGCGGCCGCGAGCGCCGCGCGATTCTTGCCCCAGGGATCGAGGTCCCACGAGGCATCGAGCGTCGCGCGTCCGTAGTCCTTCCAGCCGTGCGGCGTGAAGGCGGTGGGCGAAAGGTAGTTGTAGCTCTGCTTCTGCTCGTTCGCGGACGCGGTCGCGCTCACCTGCGGCGCGAGCGACGCGCCGGTAATGGCGGTGCCCGCCTCGGCCCGGCGCAGCCGCGCCTTGGCGATCGCGAGCGTCGGGGCACCGTCCAGCGCCTCGCCGATCAGCTCATCGAGCTGCCCGTCGCCGTACGCCTTCCACCACGCGTCGGTCACCCAGTCGCCGGTCGGCGCCGTGAACGACCGCTCGCTCGCATAAGATGCGATCGGCTTTGCGGTCGGCAGTGCCTCGTCGGGTGGCAATGCCGCGCAGGCCGCGAGTGCGCCCGAGCAGGCCAGCGTCAATGCGGCAGCGAGGTGCCTCGCGGGGCGTCCTGTCGTCGTCGCGCGCATACCGTGTGTCCCTTCCTCGGCCGCCGGATCCGCGGAGATCGCGAATCGCTTGCCGCGGCCGTCTGATGGGGTGGCACGATACGGTCGGGGCGCCACCGAATCGTTCGGAAACGGTCGGGAATCGGTCGGATTCGCGCGCCGGCTGAGAGGCTTATGCGCCGGGGGCCGACTTCGGGCCCGGGCCGCCGTACCAGGACCGAAGCCGGACCGTCCCCAAACGACGGCGAAGAATCGATCGCCTATGCTTGTACCCATGAGGTCATGGCGGCGACGGGGATCGCGGGAACAGAGGAGTGAATGCCGTGAGGACGCTGGGCTTACTCGGAGGCATGAGCTGGGAGTCGACCCTCCCGTATTACCGCGCACTCAACGAAAGGGTGCGCGAACGCCTCGGAGGCCTGCATTCGGCGAAGATGCTCCTTGCCAGCGTCGACTTTGCCGAGATCGAACCTCTGATGCGGGCCGATCGCTGGGACGAGGCCGGCGCGCTGCTCGGCCACACCGCGGCCGTACTGGAGCGTGGCGGCGCCGAGGGCCTCGTGCTCTGCACGAATACCCTGCACAAGGTGGCACCCGCCATCGAGAAGGCGGTCTCCATTCCAATTCTGCACATCGTTGAACCGACCGCCGATGCTGTGCGCCGCAAGGGGCTCAAGACGGTCGGCCTTCTCGCGACGCGCTTTACGATGGAAGCGGACTTCTACGTCGAGCGGCTGAGGCAGCATGGACTTGAGGCAGTGGTTCCCGATGCATCGGACCGGGCGGAGGTTCATCGGGTGATATTCGAGGAGCTGTGCCTTGGAAAGGTCCGCGAAGCTTCGCGGCGAAGCTACCAGGACATCATCCGCCGCCTGGCGTTGGCTGGTGCCCAGGGCGTGATCCTGGGGTGCACCGAGATCGCCATGCTGATATCACCAGAGGATTCGCCACTGCCGGTATTCGACACGACGGCGCTGCATGCCGAGCGCGCCATCGATTGGGCGCTCGCTGCCTAAAGAGAGGAGGGTGAATCGATGACGCCTCGCGCGGATGCTTTCATCGACCGCGTACGCGACAAGTCTTCGGTCGCCAGCGATGACCATCGACCGGAGGACCCGCGATGAGCTCAGGTCTCACCACGGTCCGCACGGTTGTCTACCCCTGGGACTGCGACCACATGGGCCACGCCAACGTCGCGTGGTACGTGCGGAAATTTGACGAAGGGACCTGGGCGCTGCTGACCGAGGCGGGCCTCACCCCGGAATACCTGCGATCCGCACGCCGCGGTGCGGTCGCCGTCGACCAGCGACTCGCATACCGGCGCGAGCTCTTTGCCGGCGACGTCGTCGTCGTCCGATCGGCTGTCATCCGCACGGGCCGGACGAGCCTTCAATTCGTCCACGAGATGACTCCCGCCGGTTCGACCGAACTTGCGGCCACGACGGTGTTGACCGGCGTGCATATCGACTCGGACTCGCGAACGTCCTGTCCCTGGCCGGAGACGGTTCGCGGCGCGTTCGAGGCGCTGCGCGCGCCCGACCCGAACGCCTGGGCAGCCTGGCCGCCCTCGGTTGCATTCCTGCGCTGACGATCGCAGTCCGGACCAAATCCCGACGGAATCCGAACGACTTGCCGGCGGCCGACCCCTAGCCTGCATCCATCGGACAGCAGATCGGACCCGACAGCCCATGACCCTCGACTCCGTCACCTCGTA
>Ga0335080_10002799_pt1 | contig 17514 bp, 12 predicted proteins | sample Lox_Sample_34_FD_206720 | JGI IMG/M metagenome (GOLD analysis project Ga0335080, IMG submission 206720) | Soil microbial communities from Loxahatchee National Wildlife Refuge, Florida, United States - Lox_Sample_3.4 | ecosystem: Environmental > Terrestrial > Soil > Wetlands | place: USA...
AGTCGGCCTGGTCTGGTGGGCGCTGGGCGCGACTCTGGCGGCCGGCTACTTTGTGTTTATCTACAGAATGTTCCGCGGCAAGGTGCAGTTGGGGGAAGGGCATTACTGATGGTCGGCTGGGTTATCGATGGGGTCAGCCGAATGAGCTTTCAGTCGTTGGATTTGACTCTCGACCCTGGTTTCAAGTCTTGCGTTTCCCGCCGGTGAGGCCGGTTCGGTTGCGCCCTCATAGTAGTGAAGGATGTTGGCTCGTAATTCCGAAGAAACCTGATCGAAGTTGCGGTCCGTTAATTTGTCGAGCAGGTTCGCGTAGGTTGCGTCGCTAAGGCGATACTCCCCGAACGAAGCAATTTTTCCCGTGTCGCAATCCGTGTTTTCAAGGTGCAATTCAGGACGCTGCGCCTGGCGAAGGTATGCCCTGTATTGGGCAACGGTATTGTCAACGCTCTCAATGTACAGATCTTCAGTTTGCGTTGATGGAATCTTGAATTGCAGGGCACTGAAAGGCCCCACTTTTGGAACGACTCTCAAGAAAAATGCCAGGATGCGAGTGCCAAGGCCTGGACGACGGTAGCCTTTTCCCCATTCCTTCTCATAGTTGCCGCGAGAAAGGAGATATAGGAACTTCTTCTTGTTGAACGTCGGGTCTTCCTTCACCATTTCTTTTTTGCGCGCGACCAGGCCCACTCTTGTCATTTCCGGGATCACCTTGCTCACCGCGCGGCGAAATGTACCAATGGCCAGATCCTCCGTGCCGACCACATCTGACAGGCGTAAACCGTAGATCTCCAGGAAACTGCGTTCCAGCAATAATTTGTCAATCTCAAATCCAATGAAGTCATGGAAACGATCGTTGGTATAACGGTTCTTCGCGACCTGCACCATGTCGTATCCAAATTCGGTGCGAATGTGCGCCTTAGGATTGTCCTCGTAGGTCACCATATCGCCAAATTTCCGTCTGAGTTTCGGGAACTCGATGGCGACCGTGCGATTGATTGTTGGATGACCCGTGTTGTCCGATACATAGTGAGCCAAGGTTCCAAGAGCGAAAGCATAGCCGTTGATGTCGGACGAGTCACGAATAAGTGCGGCAACAAAATCGCCGGTCCTGACATAGTGCGTCAGGTCGCTAAACAATTTGTTCCCAAAAGGGTAGTAGCCCATATCCTGCAGCACCGATCCCCCATAGGCGTAAGCGTGTGCTTTCCGCAGATCGTCGCCTGTTGCCTGCGGAAAGCGCTTGCGGAGCAACGGCACGATCTGATCTTTCCAAACCAAGTCCACAATCTGTTCGTGAGTCAGAACAGAATAGGCATTTGCCGACATGGATGTGAGCAGGATGAGGAGTATCGTGGTTAACGGCTTCGTGATGCGCGGACATCGAAAAGATGAATACAGGGGCAGACTCTGTGTCCGGCCGGCAGAAGGGGCTGGCCCTGAACGCAGTGCCTGTGGTCCCGTATAATCAAGGTTGGACAGCCTCGCGCGACGAGTCAGAAAGGCAAACCCTTGAGCACGCATTCCCATCATCCTGGTCAGCAACAGCCTGCTCCGCAACCCTTGCCCGGCGTTCATGCCATTCTCGCGGTCGGCTCTGGAAAAGGCGGAGTCGGCAAAACCACGCTCTCGGTGAATCTCGCCATCGCTCTCACGAAAATGGGCCACAAAGTTGGCCTGCTCGACGCCGATGTTTATGGCCCGAACGTTCCTTTGATGCTGGGAACCAATGAACAGCCGAAGGCCGTTACAGAAAATCAGATCGCTCCGATTCACTCGAACGGGCTGAAGGTGATTTCGGTTGGGTTCCTGAACCCGGGCGACAAGCCAGTAATTTGGCGTGGGCCAATGCTGCATTCGATCATCCGGCAGTTTCTGGGATCGGTGCAGTGGGGTGAACTGGATTATCTCGTCATAGACTTGCCGCCGGGAACGGGCGACGTGGCGCTCTCGCTCATCCAGACAGTGCCGCTGACGGGCTCGATCGTGGTTTCGACGCCGTCGGACGTCGCGTTGCAGGATGCGCGCAAGGCCATCGAAATGTTCCGGCAGATGAAGGTCGATATCGTGGGCGTGGTTGAGAACATGAGTTATTTCGTCTGTCCGCATTGCCAGCACGAGATCGATATCTTTTCGCGCGGCGGCGCGGAGAAGACCGCCAAACAGTTCGATGTCGCGTTTCTCGGCAGCGTGGAACTCGATCCCGAGATTCGCAAGGCGGGAGACAGCGGGAAGCCGGCCGTTCTGCAGGGCGAAGACTCGCCCCATGCGAAGTCGTTGTTCGAGTTTGCGCGGAAGGTCGTGGCGCGAGTTGAGGAGATCAAGTCGAGCAGTTCGGAAGGCGTGGTGCAGATTCAGTAGGGCAGTTGCTAGTTCTCAGTTCACATTTCTTAGTGGATCGCTACCGGCGGTTCGCCGCTTGCTCCGTCGTTCTTTATTCCAGATCTCATGAGCGGAAGCGGGCGAGTCGAAAGACGGCATCGGCCGTTTCATCTTTCAGAATCAACTGCGCGACCAGTTCTCCAAGTGCGGGGCCGTGCTTGAAACCGTGTCCAGAGCCGCCTCCAACGATCCAGAGATTCGCGTTCGCGGGATGGCGATCGATGATGAAGTTGTGATCGGTCGTATCTTCATACTGGCAGACGCGCGTTTCGACAAGCGGCGCGTCTTTCATTCCCGGGAAACGATAGGCGAGATAGCGGCGGGCTTCGGCGAGGCGGTCGTCGCCCACTAGACGCTGGCCATGGGTCGGGTCGAATTCCGGCCCGCGCGTGTCATCGCCGATTTTGAATCCGCGGCGCTCGTTGCCGGGAATGCCATACATGAAGCGATCGCCGTGATCGGCCCAAACGGGAATGTTGACTTCGTCGTAGCGCGAATCGCCGGCGGGAGTGCCGAAGAAAAAGACATCCTGCTTGGTCGCGGTGAGGTGCGGACCAATCGCGCGCGGAAAAAGTTTGCCGAGCCACGGGCCGCAAGCAAATACATAGCGATCGGCCGAGAGCGAATCGACGTTCGATAGACGAAGCTGCTTCCAATTGGACTCTTCGAGATCTCTTCCATCCGGGCCGTGTTCCAGAACCGCAACCTGTTGATATTCTCCACCTTCGGCGATGAATTGCTCGAGAACGGCCTGCGTTGAGGTGCGGGCCAGAAGGTACCCGCTTTCTGGTTCGTAAATACCCCATCCGACGTTTGCGAAATTGATTTGCGGCCAGCGCTTGGTCATTTCGGCCCGCGACAGCTGCTGGTGCGGAATGCCCGCATCTTTGAGCAGCGGCAGAGAGCCACGTTCAAACTCGCCCGAGCCTTCCACCATCCAGAGAACGCCGACGGGGAAAAAGAACTTTCTTTGCCATGCGCGCTGGGTGTTTTGCCCAGGCGCGTCTTTCCGGAATTCAAGCCTCCAAGATTCGTCCTTCCAAAGTTCCATTGCGCGGGCGGCAAGTTTCGTGTAGGGCTGGTCGGGGCCATAGGCACCGCGAATAACGCGCGTTTCGCCGCCGGAAGAGGCGCGCGAATTGCCGGGGCCCCAGGCATCGAGCAGCGTGACGCGGGCGCCGGAGCGGCGGAGGTGGAGAGCGGTCCATCCGCCGAAAGCGCCGGCGCCGATGACCGCGACATGAAGTTGGGTGGGCACGAGGCGCAGTATATCGTGCCTAATCTCGGTCAACTGGTTGCATTTAGCGTGGGGGGGGGGCCGACCATGGATTCAGCCCCCTGATGCGGGAACGAACAAGCTGCGGATCAGATCACCGGGAGAGCAAGTGCGGTGCCGTAGCTTAAGTCGCCTCCAACGTAAGTGGCGCCGAACAAATATTTAGCTCGGTGGCCTTCCGATGGAGTGCAATTCGTCGATTTGTCGCGGATTTTCGGAAGCGCTTCCCGTACGCGATCCTTGACACTCTTGGCAGCGCTTCCTAGAATCGCAATAGGAAACGTTGAAGCCACAATCTAAGCCTCTGCATCTAAAGTATTTAGGGGCAGCTTCCGGCTTTCAACTGCTAGCTGTCTAGTTCGGGACCCTATGCCACCAGGACCAACGGGCGGGCGGGAACGAGAAATCCTGACCGCGATTGTCGAAACCTTTATTGCCAGCGGAGAGCCGGTGGGCTCGCGCACGATTGCGCGAGCGAGCCGGGAAGGGCTGAGTGCGGCCACAATCCGGAATGTGATGGCGGACTTGACCGACGGGGGCTTTCTGGAGCAGCCACACACGTCGGCGGGGAGGATTCCGACTGCGGAGGCGTACCGCTATTATGTGGAGCAACTGAGCGGGGAAGCGCATCTGTCGCATGAGAACCAGAGCATCATTCAGGACACGCTGACGGGCGTGACGGATGTGCAGGAGTTCATGGAGCGGACCTCGCATGTGCTGTCGCTGGTATCGCACAGCGTCGGAGTGACGGTTGCGACGAGCGGGCCGCGTAACGCGTTGGAGCACGTTTATTTTTCACGGCTGGGCGATCAGAAGGTGCTGGCGGTGGTGGTGACGCGGTCGGGAGTGGTGCGGGACCGGGTGCTGCGGCTGGATATTCCACAGGCCGATCTGGATGTGGCGGCGCGCTACCTGAACGAAAATTTTCGCGGCTGGATCATGGAAGACATGCGCATGGAGCTGGCGCGGCGCATCGAAGGCGAACGCAGCGAGTATGACCGGTTGATGAAATCGCTGGAGCAACTGTACAAGCAGGGCGCGCTGGCGGCGAGCGAGGGAAGCGAATCGGTATATGTGGAAGGGGCGGCGAATCTGCTGACGGGCGAGGCAGACCGGCAGCGGCTACAGGATCTGCTGCGAACGTTGGAAGAGAAAGAAAAAGTAGTGAAACTGCTGAGCGCGTATCTGGACACTCGGCAGGAAGCGGTGCGGGTGGTGATCGGGCTGGAAGAGGCGCTGCCGGCGTCGTCGTTGCAGAACTTCGTGCTGATTGGCGCGCCGGCGCGAGTGGGGAAGGAAGTGGTGGGGTCGCTGGCGGTGATTGGTCCGACGCGGCTGGATTATCAGCATACGATGTCGGCGGTGTCGTATATCGCGCGGCTGTTTGACAGACTGTTGAATGAATTGGAGTAAGCAGCTACATGGGTAAGGGAAACGGAAAAAGCGAGGTGAAGAATCTCGACCTGGAACACGAGTTGCCAGAGGCCCATGGCGACGATGAGGCGGGTGTGCCGGCGGCGGGGGAAGCAACGGCGAGGGGCGCGATCTCGGAGGTCGAGAAGCTGAAAGAGGAGCGCGATGCACTCCTGGACCGGGTGGCGCGGCTGCAGGCCGAGTTTGACAACGCCCGGAAGCGCGCAGCCCGGGAGCAGCAGGAGTTCCGCGAATTTGCGGCGGCAGAGGTTATTAAAGGCATGCTGCCGGTGCTCGACAGCTTTGAGCGGGCATTGAAGGCGGGCGGCGAATCATCGGAGTTTCGCAACGGAATCGAATTGATCTACCGGCAGTTTCAGGATGCGCTGCAGAAGGCCGGCGCACAGGCGATCGTGAGCGTGGGGCAGCCGTTCGATCCGCGAATCCATGAGGCGATCGAGATGGTCGATACCGCGGAAGTGCCGGACAATCACGTGCTGGATGAGTTGCAGCGAGGATACAAGTTTAAAGATCGATTGTTGCGGCCAGCGATGGTGCGGGTCGCGCGTAACCACGGCCGCCAGGCGTAATAAGTCACCGCAATTCAGAGAGAGCAGGGGGAGTTCTGGCCACTAATACAAAGCGCGATTATTACGAGGTGCTGGGCGTCACGCGCACGGCGACCGAAGTGGAAATCAAGAGTGCGTATCGCAAGCTGGCGATGACGTACCATCCGGACCGAAATCCGAATAACCCTGACGCGGAAGAAAAGTTCAAGGAACTGACGGAAGCGTATGCGATTTTGGCGGACGGCGAAAAGCGATCTCTTTATGACCGCTTTGGCCATGCCGGCGTGAACGCAGGCGCGGGAGCGGCGGCGGGGTTCGACCCGGCGATCTTCCAGGATTTCGGCGACATCTTCGGTGAGATGTTTGGGTTCGGAGATCTTTTCGGAGGGGGCGGACGGCGGCGAAGCCGGGCGCAACGCGGCGCGGACCTGCGCGAAGACCTGCACCTGGAATTCGAAGAAGCGTATTTCGGCGTGGAAAAGCAGGTGAGGGTACGGCGGCACGAGACCTGCGATACATGCCGGGGAGTGGGAGCAGCGCCGGGAAAAGCTCCAGTGACGTGCCGGTCGTGCGATGGGCGCGGTCAGGTGCGGTATCAGCAGGGATTTTTCAGCGTTGCGCGAACGTGTTCGACTTGCCAGGGTTCCGGGAGCGTGATTACGGATCCGTGTCCGAAGTGCAAGGGCGAAGGCCGCCAGTTGCGCGAGCGCACGGTCGAAACGAAGGTTCCGGCGGGAGTGGAGGATGGGGTCCGCATCCGGTACAACGGGATGGGGGAGGCGGGCGCGTTCGGCGGTCCAGGCGGCGACTTATACATTGTTCTGCACGTGAAGGAGCACCCGTTTTTTGAACGCGAGGGCAACGACCTGCACTGCGTAGTGCCGATTTCGTTTTCACAAGCCGCGCTGGGCACGGAGATTGTGGTGCCAACGCTGGAGGGCGAACACAAACTGAAGATTCCGGAAGGCACGCAATCAGGAACGTCGTTCCGGGTACGAAGCAAGGGCGTGCCGGTGCTCAATGGGCACGGCAAAGGCGACCTGTTTGTCGAGGTGCGAATTCAGACGCCCGGGAAACTCAACAAGCGGCAGCGCGAACTGCTGGCCGAGTTGGGAGACCTCACCCCGGTTGAGAATAAACCGCAACGACGCTCGCTGCTGGGGCGCGTGAAGGATATGTTTGTGTAGTTCTCAGTTGCTAGTCGCTAGTTCTTAGTTCCCAGTTCTCAGGAATCTGAGCTCAAGTCGTTGAAGCAGCGATGGCGATTTCCTGCCCGTGCTGATCGAGTGATCCCGGGAAAATTTATCGTGGCTTCCCAATCAGTATGAAGAATGTTGGCACGCCCTCCACCATGTGTGGAAACTGACGACTGAGAACGAGGAACTGACGGGTTTCTATGACGCGCCGCCGATGGATTGCCGATGAGGTGAATGGGGACAGGGCCGCTTTGGTTGGCGAGCATGCCGCTCATCTCGCGCGGGTACTGCGGGCTCAGGTCGGCCAGGAGTTCGAGGTCGCTACCGGGGAGGTGGTGCGACCGGGAAAGATCACCGCAATTTCCGACGAGCGCGTGGAGTTTGCTCTGGGCGCGGAACTGTCGGCGAAGTCTTTGCCTCGATTCACGATGTTGCTGGCGATTTTCAAGTTCGATCGCATGGAATGGGCGATCGAAAAATGCACTGAGACCGGAGTGGCGGAAATCATTCCGGTCATCGCGCAACGCACGGACAGTTATCTGGCGGCGGCGGCGGTGAAGCGGCAGGAACGCTGGAGGCGGATCGCAAGGCAGGCGGCGGAGCAATCACGGCGAGCAATGCCGCCGGATATAGCGGCTCCACGGCAGCTCAGGGACGCAATGGGCCGTGACGGGCTGAAAATCGTGCTCGCGGAATCGGAAGAAGGGGCGACGCTGGCGGCGACTTTGACGAAGCACCGTCCCGAAGAAGGGATCAGTCTTGCCATCGGCCCGGAAGGCGGCTGGACGGGGGATGAAATGGGGTTGTTCTGCGGCGCCGCATGGATTCCCGTGTCGCTTGGGCAGACAATTCTGCGAGCCGAGACGGCGGCAATTGCCGCGACCGCGATTGCGATTTCGACGCTGGCAGAGTTGCGGCGTGTGCGATCCGCCGAGTGATATTCTGAAGTGCGATGCCTTCCCGGAAGTCGAATTCATCCGCCGTGCCATTTGTTCCTGACGACCGCCAGCGCGAAGCCATCGAACATGTGAACGGGCCGATGCTGGTGGTGGCCGGAGCGGGTACGGGAAAGACTTCGGTTCTGACCCATCGCATTGCGCATCTGGTGCGCGCGGGGAATGCGGGGCCGGAGGAGATTCTAGCCCTCACTTATACGAACAACGCGGCTGCCGAGATGCGGGAGCGCCTGCGCAAACTGCTCGGTGGCAAGACGGTTCATGCCGCGACCTTTCACGATTACTGCCTGGACCTGTTGAAACGGAAGCACCAGGATTTCGGCGTGCTGGATGAGCAGGATCTGTGGATTTACCTGCGACGCCGAATTCGCGATCTGCGGCTTGAATACTTCGTCCGGGCCGCAAACGTAGGGCAGTTCCTGAGCGATCTGCTGAAGTTCATTGACCGCTGCCACGACGAACTGGTCACGCCGGGAAAATATGGAGAATACGTTGCCTGCCTGGAACGCGGGGAGGTGCCGGTTCCAAGAGTGGCGAAGTCAAAAAGGGAATTGACCAAAGACGAGGTGATCGGGCGCTGCCGCGAGATCGCGCGCGTGTTTGAGACCGTGGAGCGCTGGCTGAGAGAGGAAAATCTGGGCACCTTCAGCCACATGATCGTGCGCGCCCACGCCCTGCTGCAACAAGACGAAAAGATGGCGGCGGAGGCCCGAGCACGGGCCCGGTTCATCCTGGCCGATGAATTTCAGGACGCGAATTTCGCCCAGATCCAGATCCTCCGCCGGCTGGCGGGTGGGGAAGGAAACGTCTTCGCGGTCGGCGATCCGGACCAGGCGATCTACCGCTTTCGGGGTGCATCGAGCGCGGCGTTCGAACTGTTCCGGCGCTCGTTTCCAGAATTCAGATTAGTGGTGCTGGGGAAGAACCAGCGTTCGACGACGCCGATCCTGCGCAGCGCGTTTGCGCTCATTGACAAAAATCCACCGGTGTTCGGCAGGAATGCGGCCGGAGCGCTCGCCTACCGGCGTTCGCCGCTGGAGTCGGCGCGCGATGAAGCTGCGGCGGGATCGGGTGCGCAGCCTGCACCGGTCTACGCAGTCGTGCTCACGGGCAAGGACGCGGAAGGTCCGGAACTGGCCAGCTACATCCGGAACGCGCAAAAGAAAATGAAGTGCAAGTGGTCGGACTTTGGCGTGCTCTATCGCTCGCACTTCCAGCGTGATGACCTTGTAAAGGAACTGGCGGAAGAGGATATTCCGTTCGTCATCGAGCGGATGGATGTTTCGAATACGCCGGAAGCGCGCGACCTTCTTGCCTGCGTGAACGCGGTGGTGAACACGGGTGACGATGTCAGCGTGCTGCGAGTGGCGGCGCTCGCGACCTTCAAGGTGAATCCGGAGCACCTGCGACTGGAACTGCGGCGCATCGACCGGGAGTCACGCGATGTTGTTGCGCTGTTTTCGGTACTTGGGCGTGTCGAGGGCGGTGCCGAGGTGGTAGCCGGAATTGAGCGAGCTCGCGAGGAGATCCGGCGACGCCGGGCGAAGGCGCGCGAAGCCCTCGGCGTGATCGTGGAGCAGTTCGGGTTCGATGCGCAGTCGCCCGTTGTGGGCGCTGTGTTCAGGTTCGTGGAGGAGTGGGAGCGAAAGAAAGTCAACCGCACGACCGAACTCGAAGAACTGGCCGACTATCTCACCTACTTTGGTCCGGCCGGCGGGGTGATTCCTCTGCAAACGGCCGAAGGTGAAAATGCCGTTCGCCTGATGACGGTTCACGGGGCCAAGGGACTGGAGTTTCCTCAGGTATTCATCATCCGGGCCAATGCGAACTCGTTCCCGAGCGCTTATAAGGAAACGCTGGTGGCGTTTCCGAGAGAGTTGCGGGACACGGATTCGATGACGGGGGACGATGACCAGGCGCACCACAAACAGGAAGAACGGCGCCTGTTTTATGTGGCCATGACGCGAGCGCGCGACGCGCTCCGCATTTATTCGCGGGAAGGACGGGGTAAGATCAACAAAAATCCAGATGGGTACATGCGCGAATTGATCGAGGACCACGGTCTTTCGCGGTGGTTGAAGGCGATTCCCGCAAGCGGGGCGCAAAACGAGCTGGACATTTTTGCGGGCGCGTCGACCGCTTATCCGGCAATGTCGCGAACCGCGAAGTGGTTTGAGTTGCCCGCGGTTGCCGGTCTCCACAGCCGGCTGAGCGCCTCGGCCATCGACACCTATGAACGATGCGGCTTGCAGTTCCGGCTGGAGCGCGATTGGCGTCTCTCGTCGAAGCCTGCCGGCGCGATGCAATATGGCGCAGTGATGCACCGCGTGCTGAAGGATTGCTTCGATGCATTGCGGGCCGGACGTCCGAAGTCAGCAGATCAGCTAATTGAGCAGTTTCGTGCCGATCTGGCGGCGGCAGGAATTGAGGAAAAATACCAGCACGAGCTGTATGAGCGGCAAGGGATCGCGCAACTGAGAGACTTCGTTTCCACGATCACGCCCGAGGCCGGGCAGAGAGTTCTGCATACGGAGGAGCCGTTCGAATTTCGTGTTGGCGAAACGACGGTGGCGGGACGGATTGACCGCATTGACCGGCGGCCAGATGGAAGCGTCTCGGTCATCGATTACAAGACCGGCAAGGCCCGCGACCAGGAAAATGCAGACGGAAGCCTGCAGCTTTCGCTTTATGCAATGGCGGCGCAGAAGAAGTGGGGCTATGCGGTGGGCGAGGTCAGTTTCTACAACCTGGAGCACAACATTCCCGTGACGACAGTGAGAAATGAGGGCGACTTGCTGGCGGCGCAGGCGCGAGTGGAGGCAGCAGCAAAGGGAATTGCGGCCGGGGAATTCAGCGCGAAAGCGGGTATGCACTGCGGGTTTTGTGCGTATCGAAGCCTTTGTCCACTACAGGAGAAATTCATTCCTCAACGCGGCCTGGCGCCGGCGAAAAGCGCATAAGAATTCAGGTTGCACACAAAAAACTTTGGGGACGCTCATCGCGTCCCCGTCGTTGCCTTTTTGCAGACTTCGTTAGTGCTTCTTGGTGCTTTTCTTCTTAGCTTTCTTCTTGGTTGCCATGGATCTATTCTCCCTTTCCATTCTTCATGGAATGTTTGCAACGTTGATCTGTTGCAACTAGTTGAATGTATAGAGTCAACGCAGAACGAAGTCAAGAGAAAAATGATCGAATCGGCCGCTGAGATCGGAACACCAAAGTCACTGGATTGACTTGCGCAAGAAAAATTCGAGCGAGCACATCGCGACGCATGTTATTCACGCGCGGTTGCGAGCACGACCACGATCGAATATGGCGACGATCATGTGAAAGCGGGAGATGAGAGCGCCGACGACGGTCCGCGAGTCTCGGCAAGGCACGCGGCAATCTATAATGTAGGTCGATTTCGAAAACTGAGTATGCAGAAGGAGCGCAATTATGGCTGGTTCTACGGAGGTTTTCATTCTTGCCGGCTGCCGCACACCGATCGGGAAATTTCAGGGAAGCCTGAGCGACATTAGCGCGCCGCAACTGGGCGCGATGGCAGTGCGCGAAGCGGTGAAACGCGCCAATCTCGATCCGAAGCTGGTGGACGAATGCATCATGGGCAACGTGGTCGCGGCCGGGCTCGGTCAGAATCCTGCGCGGCAGGCCGCGATCTTCGGCGGGCTCTCACCGGAAACAGGTGCCATGACGATTAACAAGGTATGCGGGTCAGGACTGAAGGCCGTCGCGCTCGCGGCGCAGGCGATTGAGACCGGGAACAGCTCGATGGTGGTGGCGGGGGGAATGGAGTCGATGAGCAACGCGCCATATCTGCTGCCGAATGCGCGCAAGGGATACCGGCTGGGCAACGGGCAAGTGATCGATTCGATGGTGCATGACGGTCTCTGGGATATTTACAACGACTACCACATGGGTATTACGGGAGAGAACGTCGCGGAAAAGTACGGCATCACGCGGGAAGAGCAGGATGAATTTGCCGTGAACTCGCATCGCAAGGCTGTGGCCGCGCAGAAGGAGTGCCGCTTCAAGGCGCAGATTGTGCCGGTGGAACTGCCCACGAAAAAGAAGGGGCAGCCCCCGGTGATCTTCGACAAGGACGAATCGCCCCGCGAGGACACGACGATAGAGACGCTGCGGGCATTGAAGCCGGCATTCAAGAAGGACGGCACGGTGACGGCCGGCAACGCTCCCGGAGTGAACGACGGGGCGGCGGCTCTGGTCGTCACGGGCGCAGCCCGGGCAAAGGAGCTGGGGGCAAAGCCTATGGTTCGGATCGTGGCCCAGGCGACCAGCGGCGTGGAACCGAAGTGGGTGATGATGGCTCCGGTGGGCGCGGTGCAGAAAATCTGGCAGAAGACGGGCTGGAAGAAAGACGAAGTCGATCTCTACGAACTGAACGAAGCGTTCTCGGTGCAGGCGCTGGGCGTATGCCGGGAACTCGGGCTCGACATGAACCGCGTGAACGTTAACGGAGGGGCAGTCGCGCTCGGGCATCCAATCGGCGCGAGCGGGGCGCGCGTGCTGGTGACGTTGATCTACGAGATGATCCGGCGGGATGTACACCGAGGCATTGCGGCGCTTTGCCTGGGCGGCGGTAACGCGGTGGCAATGGCGGTGGAAAGATAGGGGGCCAGCGGCATAGTTTCTCTCCACGAAGGACACGAAGAAGCTCGAAGGCAATGCGAGTGCGGGTGGTGGCTCAATTTGAAGAAAGGCATTCGCTGAGCGGCTAAAGCAGCATTGATTTCTCGCAAACTTACGGCGGGGCGAAAGCCGCGCCCCTGCAAAGCGAAATTCAAACTGAGCCATTACCGCGAATGCCCGTCATTTGACGGGGGTGGTGTGTACAGATGGCAAGATGCTCCCTCCCGCAACCCACATGAATTTGGACCCTTGGGCCGGAACGCGCGGGCCCTGGACAACTAGAAATGGCACGAGTTGGACGGGACAGCGAGAACTTCTATTTCTTTACAACCTGCGTCAGCACCTTCGATGTGCTGGGGCTTAGGTTCGCATCTTCCGGATACACTGCTGTGATCTTTGACCTGCCTACGGGCAGGTACGGGTAGGGGAGGAAAGTGGCCACGCCCCCATTCTGCGTTCCCGTGTCTATCTCGTCCGAGTCGTACACGAGCAAGAGGGTTTCTCCGTCCGGTGGTGCAGGAGTAACAACCGCAGTAAAGATCACCGCTTCTGTGTAAGAGGAAGGATTTGGCGAAGACGTGAGGGTGGTTGTGGTCGTTGGAAGAAGCGTCAACTTGAACACTGTTCCGGCCTGGCGGGTGTTGCACCGGGAGTACAAAATCCTCAAGTAACCAAAAGTCCGTTCTAAGAGGGGGGAGAATTAGCGGTTACTCGTTGTCGAGGCCTATAATTGCGTGCGTAATCAGCCGGTGCAGATGTATGCATCATAACGATCTCTCTGTTGAGTTAGCCATCCAGTACAGGCAATTCTGCGACAGAAAGCAATCCTAGAGGTGTAGTGCGCCATGTGCATTCATCAGTCCTGTTTGTCTCTTTTCCTCGCCATTGCGGTTAGCTTTATTGGTGTGCCGGAACGTTCGTGGGCGCTGGGGTTTCAACCCGTATCTCCAGATGAATTGAAGATGACGAGCGAGCCAAAGGCCCCGGGCGCGGCGGCTATCATTTTGTTTCGCGAACTGGATCGTGACGACCGTGGGCTAGCCACGCAAACGGTGCACGAGGAGGTGTATTTTCGTATCAAGATCCTGACGGAGGAAGGCCGGAAATACGCTGACATTGAAATTCCCTATTGGAAGAATGCAATCAGCATCAAGCAGCTGCACGCGCGAGCCATTAAACCCGACGCTTCGATCGTCGAGTTTCAGGGGAAGGTATTTGACAAGACGATCGTGAAGGCCCGGGGAGTGAAATATCTCGCCAAGACTTTTACTCTGTCCGATGTCGCGGTGGGTGGGATTATCGAGTATTTCTATACTGTCGAGTTCAAACAATTTGTCTTCCATTCGCAGTGGATCGTCAGCAACGAGCTCTTCACGAAGAGCGCCAAGTTTTCGCTCAACCCGTACAGGAGCCTTGAGTTGCGTTGGACGTGGCACGGCCTGGCGCCTGAAGGAAACCCGGTAATAACACCCGATCGCATGATCAGCCTGGAAGTGAGTGATATTCCGGCCTTCCAGACGGAAGACTTCATGCCTCCCGAAAACGAGGCGATGTCCGCGGTGGATTTCATTTATAACGCCGATGCTTTCACCAGCGACCCTGACAAGTACTGGAAGCAATTCGGAGAGGAGTGCAACAACGGGCTGGAAAGCTTTATCGGAAAGCCCAAAGCCATGGAGCAAGCGGTGGCTGAGATCGTTTCGCCGAATGATTCGACGGAGCTAAAGCTCGAAAAGATTTACGCCCGCGTGCAGCAATTGCGCAATATGTCTTTTGAAGCGGAGAAGACAGCGCAGCAGCAGAAGCGGGAAAAGGAGAAATGGCCGAAGGATGCGGAGGAAGTATGGAAATGGCAGCGCGGCAACGGCACGCAGTTGACATGGCTTTTCGTGGCTTTGGCCCGTGCTGCAGGGATTGAGGTCTACGGCGTGTGGATAGCGGAACGGTCCAGCCTCCTTTTCTCCCCTCGCACGATGGATAGCCACTGGTTGACTACCAATGTTGCGCTCGTGAAGCTCAACGGAAAGGACGTTTATTTTGACCCGGGATACGCGTTCGTGCCGTTCGGGATGCTGCCCTTGAGAGCGACGGGAGTGAGTGGATACAAGCTCGACAAGACTGGTGGGGGCTGGATCAAGACGACATTGCCTGACAGCGCTCAGTCGCGCATCGAGCGCAAGGCAGAGCTCCGGGTTACTGATACGGACGACCTGGAAGGCAAACTGACGGTGACGTTCATTGGGCTGGAGTCTTCTGGTCGCCGGGTCGAAGAGCGGTTCGCCGACGAGGCCGCGCGCAAGAAGTTCATCGAGGACGAAGTTAAGGAATGGATTCCGGCCGCTTCCGAAGTCGAACTTGCAAACCAGCCAGACTGGAAGAGCTCTTCGCCTTCTCTGGTCGCCGAATTTACGCTTAAGGTACCGGGTTGGGTCTCGGCGGCCGGGCGGCTGGCCGTTCTGCCGGTGGGCTTATTCGGAGCTCCGGAGAAACATATGTTCGATCATGCGAACCGCATACACCCCATCTACTTTGAGTTTCCATTCGAGCGAGTAGACGACGTGAGTATTAGGCTGCCAAGGGGCTGGCAGATCGTTAGCGTCCCCGAGCCGAAACAACAGGATCTGCGTATTATCGCCTATACCTCGCAGGCGGTGAATAACAACAGTACTCTCCACTTGCATCGCACTCTAAAGGTGGACAGCATGTTAATAGGGGTGACGGATTACCCGGCTTTACGCAATTTTTTCCAGGGGATAAGGGCCGCTGATGAGCAACAGGTTATGTTGCAACCGTCGAACGCGAGCGCGAGCAATTGACTTGTGTGCGCTCCGAATCCTGTTTTGGATGATCCTGTACGTGCTTACGGTGGCGTGCCGCGCGCAGGCTGGCGACGCGCCGGCATGGATGCACGCCGCCGTCTTGGCCCCGGTGCCAGCCCATGACGAAAAAACTAATGCGGTCGTGCTCTTTTCGGAGATCGACGTCAGCGTTCAGTCCGGGGAGAAGATAAAAACGCACATCCGCGAGGCTTACAAAATTCTCCGGCCGGGCGGCCGCGGCTATGGCATGGTCGAAATCCCGTTCAATGCCCAGAGCAAGATTCATGGCTTGCGCGGCTGGTGCATACCGGCGCAAGGCAAGGACTACGAAGTCAAGGACAAGGAGGCAGTCGAGATCGCACTCCCAAAGGTTGAAGGAAGCGAGCTCATCTCCGATGTGAAAGCGAAACTGATCCAGATTCCGGCCGCAGATCCCGGCAACATCGTGGGTTATGAATACGACGAAGAGAAGGAACCGTTGGTACTGCAGGAAGCCTGGATTTTTCAGCGCGAGATTCCCGTCGCAGAGGTTCACTATTCACTGCAACTCCCGTTGGGATGGGAATACAAATCGACGTGGCTGAACTATGAGGAGGCAAAAGGTACGCAGGTAGGAGGTAATCAGTGGCAATGGACGTTGAGGGATGTGAAAGCAATCCGACCTGAAGCGTGGATGCCGCCGGTGCGGGCGGTTTTAGGAACGATGATCGTGTCCTTTTCCCCATCGGGCGGAGCGTCCGCAAACGGGTTCAGCAACTGGCGGGAGATGGGCAACTGGTACCGCAATCTGACCAATGGTCGCCAGGACGCTTCCCCTCAGATCCAAAAGCAGGTCGCCACACTTACCGCCGGGGCCACGACCCCGCTCGCCAGAATGATTGCGCTGGCTGAGTTTGTGCAGCGTGACATCCGGTATGTTGCAATCGAATTAGGGATCGGTGGGTGGCAGCCGCATCTCGCGCAGGATGTCCTGGTTCATCGCTATGGCGACTGCAAAGACAAGGTGACTCTGCTTAGCTCGATGCTCAGTCAAGCAGGTATCGATTCTTATTATGTTGTCATCAATGGTGAACGCGACCCAGCAGCCCCTGAGAAACCACCTTATATCTATAGCTTCAACCATATGGTGCTGGCGATTAAGCTGCCAGCTAATGTAAGTGATCCTTCCCTTGTGGCTACCGTTCAGCATCCCCGCCTCGGACGCCTGCTCTATTTCGACCCCACGAATGAGTTGACGCCATTTGGACAAATTGGAGGATACCTTCAGGCCAATTACGGCCTGCTGGTGACTCCTGACGGAGGCGAACTGGTCGAATTGCCGGAGCAGCCTGCAAACATGAACGGCATTGAACGCAGCGGCACGCTGACGCTGGACACGAGGGGCACCCTGAAGGGAGAAGTCATCGAAACACGCGTGGGAGACCGCGCCTGGGCGCAGCGTTGGCGTTTGCGCATGGCGAACAAGAGCAGCGACCGGATCCAGCTCGTCGAAGATCTGCTGGCCAGTTCCTTGGCGATTTTTCGTGTGACTCAAGCGAACGCGGTCAATCTCGACCAAACCGACAAGCCTTTCGGCTTCGCTTACGTGTTTGAGGCGGAGAATTACGCGAAGAATGCCGGCGGCATGGTTTTGGTTCGACCTTGCGTACTGGGCGAGAAAGCGAGCAGCATACTGGAGACGAAAGAGCAGCGGAAGTTTCCCATTGAGTTTGAGGGCTTGGTGCGCGATAACGATAGTTTCCAGATCACGATTCCCGCTGGCTACGTGGTGGAAGACGTGCCGGCTCGTGTTGATGCTGACTTTAGCTTTGCCAGCTATCACTCCAAGACCGAAGTGAACGGCAATCGGATCCACTACAGCCGCGCCTTTGAAATCAAAGAGCTCAGCGTTCCAGTGAAGTCAGCCGACGAGCTGATGAAGTTCTACCGAATGATCACCAACGACGAGCGCAGCATGGTCGTGCTGAGGGCGGACGGTAAGTAAGGGGTAGCATTCTCCGGCTAGCAAAATACATAGCCCTCCCCCCGGCTAGCGTTTCGCGCCTCGCTCGCTCACCTAGCGCGCGCCCCGGCCCCGCCTCTATACCCCTGGGGTGGTAGGTGTAGCATTTTCCCCTCAGTGCGTATAACCACGCCCGTCATTTGACGGGGTGGTGAGGTGTCCGTAAGATAGGGCGATTTGAGGACGCGGCGGGTTTTCGCAGCATGATCGGCCAGACCATTTCGCATTACCGCATCATCGAAAAACTCGGCGGCGGG
>Ga0335080_10002800_pt1 | contig 17513 bp, 14 predicted proteins | sample Lox_Sample_34_FD_206720 | JGI IMG/M metagenome (GOLD analysis project Ga0335080, IMG submission 206720) | Soil microbial communities from Loxahatchee National Wildlife Refuge, Florida, United States - Lox_Sample_3.4 | ecosystem: Environmental > Terrestrial > Soil > Wetlands | place: USA...
TTCGGGAGCGACGCCCGTCCAGGACACCGCCTCCGTCTCGACGACGAGCTCGGACCCCAACGCCGCCAACAACTCCGCCACCGCGTCGACGAGCGTCACGTCCCTGGCCGACCTCGCGGTGACGGAGAGCGGACCCGCGTTCGGGACCCGGGGTGCGAACGCCGTGTATACGATCGTGATCACGAATGCCGGGCCTTCCCCGGCCAGTTCGGTGGAGGTCACCAACCCCACCCCGGCCGGCCTCACGTTCGTCTCGAACACCGGGGACTGCACGACGGCCTTCCCGTGCAGCCTGGGTGTCCTGGCCGCAGGCGCGAATCGGACGATCACCGCGACGTTCAGCGTTCCCGTCGACTACGACATCGAGAAGCCGATCGTGAGCGCCGCGATCGTCACCGGGGCGTCAGTCGATCCGGACATGGCCAACAACAGCGCCACCGCCACGACGAATTTCGGCGCCTTCTATACCTTGACCCCTTGTCGTCTCGTGGACACTCGGAGCGCCGCCCAGCCTCTCCAGCCGAGCGAGGTGAGGGTGCTCTCGCTCGCCGACCTGGCGTGTGGAATACCTGTCGGGGCGCAGGCGGTATCGTTGAACGTGACCGTCACCCAACCGACGGCCCCTGGATACGTGACTCTGTTCCCGGCGGATGTCGCCCTCCCGACGGTCAGTACGAGCAATTTCGCACCGGGACAGACGCGGGCCAACAACGCGATCGTCGTCGCGAGCGCGGATGGCCAGGTGAAGATCAAGGTGAGGAACGGCTCCGCGGGGACAGTGCACCTGATCCTGGACGTGAACGGCTACTTCCAGTAGGACGAGCGCGGGCGTTCGCGAGGAAGGCTACCGGCAGGCGGGCGCGATTTGGTGCCCGTCGGACGGGGCGCGCCGCGATCCGCGGCGGGGGCAGGCTCGAGGACCGACCTCCGCCGTCGGACTGGTGCTCACCGAACATGACACTGCCACCACCATAGACCGCCCGCGACCGGGCGGACGGGGCGTTGCCGCCGGCCCCGTGTGGGCCGCTCCTACACGCTCGCTGCCGGCGGCGGAGAGAAGCCGCCGCAGCGAGTCCTCATTCCCTCCATGAACTTCTCCCGCTCCTCGGGAGTCATCCGCTGCCAGCGCTCCGCCATCCGCCTCCGCCAGCGTGTGCGCCCGCCCGGCCCGCCGCGCAGACCGCCGAAGAGGATCCTGCAGAGGACCAGGAGGCCGAGCGCCTGCCAGAAGCCGATCGCAGGCCACCCGAGGAGCACCGGCATCAGCCAGTTCCAGAGGCCCATGACGACGAGCCCGACGACGCCCACGGCCACGACCCCGAAGAACGCCAGCTTCAGCCCCCTCCTCGCCCAGTGCATTGCTCCCTCTCCCCTCATGGACTCGTGAACGCGTCGTGGATCGCCCGAAGGCGACGGCGCAAGCGGAGGACCGCGTAGCGCTTGCGCGATAGCAGAGTGTTGACGCTCAGCCCCGTCTCGGCGGCCAGCTCCTTGAAGCTGCGGCCCTCCAGCTCGTGGGCGACGAAGACGTCACGCTGCTCCTCGGGCAGCTCGTCGAGGGCCGCGTCCAGCTCCTCGAGCAGGACGATCCGCGCGTAGAGAGCGTCCGGTCCGGCCTCGGGGGAAGGAAGGAGATCCTCGAGCGCCGGGGCCTCTCCGCCCTCGACCGGCGCGAGGGCGTCGGTCATCTGAGCCGGCCTCTTCTTGCGAAAGAAGTCGGTGATCCGGTTGCGAGCCACACTGAAGAGCCAGGCGCCGACCTCCTCGATCGGCTCCGTGAGCCGCTGCGCCTCGACGAGCTCGTGGAGGACGTCCTGGAGGATGTCCTCGGCGTCGCCCTCGTCAGCCACCCGCCGGCGGATGAACCCCCGGAGTCGCCTCCAGAACCTGGTGACGGCCTCTACGATCCGCTGGTCCTGCTGGGCCGTCATCCACTCGACCTTCGAGGCTTCCATCCCTCAGGGAAGACGTACGAGAAAGGAAGATATTGTGTCCCGGCACGGCTTCGGCCTCTGCCATCCTCTCCCACCGTTGCCCCCTCCGGCTTCAAAGGGCTCAAGCAACTTGATTCTGGTCAACAGGTTACATGAGCCGGCTCGGTTTACGCTGGCAATCGACGGAACTTCAACTATCTTCTTAACGTAGTTAAGTCAGCGAAAGGATCAAGCGGAGCGAAGGCATGGGGATCACAGAGCGACGCGAGCGGGAGCGCGAGGAGGTCAGGAGGAAGATCCTCGACGCAGCCCGGGAGCTGTTCGCGACGGAGGGGTACGACAGGGTCACGATGCGCCGCATCGCCGAGGCCATCGAGTACTCGCCGACCACCATCTACCTCCACTTCGAGGACAAGGAAGATCTGGTGCGGGCCCTCTGTCACGCGGACTTCGGACGGCTGCTCGAAGCCATGGAGACGGTCGGCCGCCCAGAGGACCCCGTCGAGGCGATCCGCTGGCTCGGCCGGGCCTACTGCTCGTTCGCCCTCGAGCACCCGAACCAGTACCGCTTCATGTTCATGACCCCGGTGGGGCGGGACGAGAGACCGCCGGAGGGCGGCAACCCCGGAAGCCTCTCCTTCGTTCACCTGCTGGACGCGGTGCGAGGCGCGATCGCGGCCGGTCGGTTCCGGCCGATCGAGCCGCTGACGGCGGCTCAGGTCCTCTGGATGAGCGTGCACGGCGTGGCCGCCGCCCTCATCACCCTGCCCGCGGCGCACTGGCCGCACGGCCCCGCCTCCCCCGATCTCGTCGACCAGGTCGTCGACAACGCGCTGCGCGGCCTCCTGGCGGGTCCCGCGGAGGCCTGAGGCCATGGTCTCCCTCGCGCGCAAGAACCTCTTCCACGACCGCCTCCGCTTCGTCATCACCGTGGCCGGAGTGGCCTTCGCAGTGACGCTGGTCCTCGTCCAGGTCGGCCTCTTCATGGGGCTCCTCGACAAGTCGACGGTCACCATCCGGAACGCCCGCGCCGACATCTGGATCACCTCGCGCAACACGCCGAACGTGGACTTCGCCCACGTGTTCCCGGAGACCGCCGTCCTCCGGGCGCGCGGCGTGAGCGGCGTCGAGCGGGCGGACAACCTGATCATCGCCTTCGGGAACATCCAGCTGCCGAGCGGGGCCATGGAGGGGTCCCTCGTGTACGCGCTCGAAGACTTCTCGCGCTGGAACCTGCCTTGGAAGGTCACCGCCGGATCCACCGACGACCTCCGGCGCGGCTACAACGTGCTCATGGACGGCTCGGCCGCCCTGCGCTACGGGCCGTCCGCGGTCGGCGACGAGCGCGAGATCCAGGGCCGGCGCTTCCGCATCGTGGGCACCACGGAGGAGGCGGCTTCCTTCACCACGACCCCGATCCTCTTCATGGACTACAGGAACGCCCAGGAGCTGCAGGACCAGCTCCGCGGCAACACGACTTACGTCCTCGTCAGGGTCGCCCCGGGGGCCGACGTGGCCCGGGTCCAGGCGGAGCTGCGGCAGAGGTTGCCCTACAACGACGTCTACACGCGCGAAGAGTGGGCCGAGCGCTCGCGCCATTACTGGATCGCCTCCACCGGGCTCGGGATGAGCATGGGGGTCACGGTCTTCCTGGGGATCCTGGTCGGGATCGTGATCGTGGCCCAGACCCTCTACACCTCGGCCGTCGAGCACATCAAGGAGTTCGGCACCGTGAAGGCGATTGGCGGCTCGAACCTCGACATCTACCGCATCCTCGGCGAGCAGGCGCTCATCGCCGCGGTCGCGGGCTTCGTCCTCGGGGCCGGGATCTCGTACCTCGTGCGCCCCGCGATGGCCGGCATCCACCTGAACGTGCTCCTCTCTCCCGGCTTCAGCGCGGCCGTCTTCGCGGGAACGGTGGCGATGTGCCTCGGGGCGGCGCTCTTCAGCTTCCGGCGGGTGGCGGGGATCGACCCCGCCCTCGTCTTCCGCGCGTGAGGTCGGCCATGGGGAACGAGGTGCTCGCGGTCCGGGACGTGACCAAGGTGTTCGAGGAAGGCCGCCAGCGGGTCGAGGTCCTGAGGGGCGTCACGATGGACGTGGCCGCGGGAGAGGTGGTGGCGCTCGAGGGGCCGTCGGGCTCCGGCAAGACGACGCTCCTCTCGATCGTGGGCTGCATCCTCACCCCCACGGCCGGCGAGGTCAGGGTGGCGGGGGCCTCCGTCCGCGAGGCGGACGAGGCGAGGAGGCGCGAGGTGCGGCGCCACTCGATCGGATTCGTCTTCCAGCAGTACAACCTCTTCCCAGCCCTCTCCGCGCTCGAGAACGTGGAGTACTCGCTCAACGTGCGCGGAACCGGCGGGCGCCGGGCCCACGAGGAGGCGCGACGCGTGCTCGATCGCGTGGGCCTCGGAGACCGGCTGCACTTCCTGCCCCGCGACCTCTCGGGCGGCCAGAAGCAGCGGGTGGCGATCGCGCGGGCCATCGCCGGCTCCCCGCGCGTCGTGCTCGCCGACGAGCCCACCGCGAACCTCGACACCGCGGCCGGCGGCCAGGTCCTCGACCTCTTCCGGGAGCTCGCGGCGAACGAAGGGAAGGGCGTGCTGGTCGTGACCCACGACCCGAACGTGCGGCGCATCGCCGACCGGGTGGTGGGCATCCGGGACGGGAAGCTGGAGAAGCCGGACACGTTCGCCACGGCGGCGTGACGCGGGCCACTGTCGGCGGGAAGGGAGCGGTAGGGCGATGACGAAGAGAACGACGGCCGCCATCGGGCTCTTGGGCCTGGCCCTCGCAACGGGAACGGTCCTGCAGGCGCGAGGGTCCCTGCCCCCGGCCGCGGCGGCTGCCGCCACGAGGGCCGCGGCGGTCGTCACGGCCCACGGCATCGCCGCCGAAGGCCGGGTCGTCGCGTACCCGGGGGCCGAGGTGAAGGTCGGCGCGGAGCGGGCAGGGCGCCTCGTGCGCGTCCTGGTGTCGGAAGGCCAGGTGGTCCGTCGCGGCCAGCTCCTCGCCGAGATCGACTCCGACGAGCTGCGGGCTACGGTCGACGAGGACCGCGCCCGGATTGCGGAGGCCGAGGCCGAGGGCCGACTCGCCGAGGCCAACCTCGCCCGCCGCCAGAGGCTCGCCGAGGAGCGGATCGTGGCCGCGAACGACCTCGACCAGGCGACGCGGGACGTCGAGACCGCGCGGGCCCGCGTGGAGACGGCGAGGGCAGCCGTCGTCCGGGACGAGGCCCTCCTGGCGAAGAGCCGCATCGCGGCGCCCATCGCGGGCACGGTCATCGCTCGAAGCGTCGATGCGGGCCAGATGGTCGCCTCGGGCGACCACGCGTTCACCGTCGCCGACCTCGGGCGCATCCGGATCGAAGGCGAGGCCCACGAGGCGGATGCCGGAGCCGTCGCGCTCGGAGCGGACGTGACGATCAGCGCCGACGGCTATCCCGGCCGGTCGTGGCGCGGCCGGGTCGAGGAGATTCCCGACTCCGTGACCCTCCGCCGGATCAAGCCCCAGGACCCCAGCCGGCCCACCGACGCCCGCGTGCTCGCGGTGAAGGTGGCGTTCGCGGAGCCCACGCCCCTCAAGCTCGGGACCACGGTCGACCTCCGCATCGCAGCCTCGGCCCGATGACCGTCCCTGGAGACGTCGGCCCCGCCGGACCTGGGTACCCGAGCCCGGTCGTGGCGCTGCCCTTCCTGTGGCGGCGGCTGCGGGGCAGCCTCCGTCCGCGGCCCGGCGCGGCGCCCGTGGTGCCGTTCGATCCGACCGCCCTCGAGCGCAACCCGGCCGTGACGTGGATCGGCCACGCGAGCTTCTACGTCCGGATGGACGACGCCGCCTTCCTGACCGACCCCGTCTACTCCGAGTACGCGAGCCCGCTCCCCTTCGCCGGCCCGAAGCGGCTCGTCCCCCCGGGCGTGCCTCTCGACGCCCTCCACCGTCTCGACTTCGCCCTCCTCTCCCACGACCACTACGACCACACCGACCTGCCCACCGTCCGCCGTCTCGCCGCGCGCGGCGTGCCCTTCGTCGTCCCGACCGGCGTCGGCGCGCTCGTGAGGAGCGCCGGTGGCCGCGTGGCGGCCGAGCTCTCGTGGTGGCAGGAGGCGAGGGTCGCCAGCGTGACCGTCACGTGCGTGCCCGCCCGCCACTTCTCCGGGCGCGGCTTCACGGACCGGAACCGCCGCCTCTGGGCCGGCTTCGTGGTGTCGGGAAGAGCGCGCCGCTTCTACCACTCGGGCGACACGGCCTTCTTCGACGGCTTCGCCGAGATCGGCCGCCGCAGGGGACCGATCGATCTCGCCTGCCTGCCGATCGGCGCCTACGAGCCGCGGTCCCTGATGGGGCCCATCCACCTGAACCCCGAGGAGGCGGTCCGCGCCGCGCTCGAGCTCGAGGCGCGCACGCTCGTCGCCATGCACTTCGGCACGTTCGACCTCTCCGACGAGCCCCTCGACGAGCCGCCGCACCGCTTCCTGGCGGAGGCCCGGGCGAGCGGCCTGGGCGATCGTGCCGCCGTGATGGCGATCGGCGAGACGCGCGCGTTCTGACCCGCGAGGGCGATTGACGCGCCGCACGGTGCCGGCCGGACCGGCGTGACGCGTCACGTCATGCGTTCACGGGCGTTTCGAGACGTTTGACCTGTTTACGGGCGAAGGGGCCCGCCCGCAACTTTCCGACGACAAAGGCGGGCGATCCCGGTACGATGCAGCCCCTCGGAGGACTCATCAGGAGGCAATCATGACGAGCAGAAGACTCCCCTTGCGGCTGCTGGCGCTGGCCCTGACGTTCGGCGTCGCCGCCCTTCCCACGCCCGTCCTCGCGTCGGGCTTCCAGCTCACCGAACAGAACGCAAGCGGCCTGGGTAACGCCTTCGCCGGCCAGGCCGCCGGCGTCGAGAACGCGAGCGCCATCTACTTCAACCCCGCCGCGCTCACGCGCGTCAAGGGCTGGAACTTCGTCGCGGCGGTCGACCCGATCGGCCTGAGCACGACGTTCACCGACGGCGGGTCGACGGTCCCCAAGGCCGGCCCCATCCCGTTCCCGGTCCCCCTCGGCACGACCGGCGGTGACGCCGGCAAGTGGATCCCGGTGCCGGCCGGGTACCTCTCCGGACAGGTGGCGAGCCACGTGTGGGTCGGCGTCGGCGTCAACGCCCCGTTCGGTCTCGAGACCAACTGGGACTCCACCTGGATGGGTCGCTTCCACGCCACCCGGTCCAAGGTCCAGACCCTGAACGTGAACCCGACCGTCGCGATCGCGGTGACCGACACGTTCTCGATCGGCGGCGGGGTGAGCTACCAGCACCTGACGGCGGACTTCGACCAGGGCGTCGCGTACGGCGGCCTCTCCTACGCGGGAACCGCGCAGGCCGTCGCCGGACTGCCCCCCGTCCTGCAGGCGGCGGCGCTGGCGGCGGTCGTGGCCCAGCTCGGCGGCCCGTCGGGCCTCGCCCTCGAGGGACCCGCCCTCATCTCGGGCAGCTCCGACGCCTGGGGCTGGAACGCCGGGGCCCTCCTCAAGCTCGGCGAGCAGGCGCACGTCGGGGTCAGCTATCGTTCGAGGATCACCCACGACATCACGGGCAACGTGACCTTCCAGGGCGCGCCCACGTTCTCGCTCCCCGGCCCGCTCGCTCCGATCGGCGCCGCCTTGAACGACGCGTTCGCCAACGGCGCGGTCAAGACGACGATCAAGCTGCCGGACACTCTGTCGGTGGCGGCGGCGTGGAAGGGGGAGAGGGCCGAGGTGCTCGCCGACTGGACGTGGACGGGCTGGAGCAGCATCCCGACCCTCGACATCCTCCGCGCGGACGGATCCGACCTGAGCTCCGTCCCGCTCACGTTCCAGGACACCTGGCGAGCGGGCCTCGGCTTCAACTACCGGTTCAACGACGCCTGGAAGCTGCGCCTCGGGACCGCGTACGACAAGTCCCCGGTCCAGGACCAGTACCGCACGCCGCGCCTCCCCGACAACGACCGGGTCTGGGCGGCGGGCGGTTTCGAGTGGAAGATCAGCCCGAAGGCCGCCGTCGACGTCGGGTACGCCCACCTCTTCGTCAAGGACGGCCCGAGCAACTTGCCGAACCAGTACTCGGCCGACTCGACGCCGCTCGGAGCGCTGGTGGGCACCTACAACGCGAAGGTCGACATCCTCGGCGTCCAGCTCAGCCTGCACTTCTGATCGGCAGGCCGCGGTGCGCGTCCCCGCCCGCTCGGGGGCGCGCGCCGCGCCCGAGGACGAGATCCCCGAGGGACCGTAGCGCGCTCTACCGACCGGGCCACCAGTTCCAGCGCCCGGCGAGGCGCAAGAGCGCGGGCCCGATCGCCATGCGGATGACCGTCGCGTCGAGGAGCACCGCGACGGCGAGGGCGAAGCCCAGCATCTTGAGCAGAACGAACTCGCCCAGGGTGAAGGCGCCGAAGACGGCGACCATGATCGAGGCGGCGCTCGTGATCACGGGGCCGGTGCGGGCGAGGCCCTCGGCGAGCGCCTCGTCCTCGGAGAGCCCTTCTCGCCGGGCCTCGGCGACGCGCGCGACGAGGAACACCTCGTAATCCATGCTCAGGCCGAACACGGTGCAGAAGACCAGGGCGGGAACGATCGGGAAGACGCCGTCGAGCGGCCCCGGAAGGCCGAGCAGCCGCGCACCGCGGCCGTCCTGGAAGACGAGGACGAGGGCGCCGAAGGCGCCCGACACCGCGAGGAGGTTCAGGGCCACCGCCTTCAGGGGCACGAGCAGGGAGCGGAAGGCGAGGAGGAGAACGCCGAGCGTCGTCGCGACGACGAGGGCGACGACTGTGCGCAGCCGGCTCCCGACTGCGTCCTCGTAGTCGGCGTTGAAGGCGGGCAGGCCGCCCACCCGCACCCGCGCCCCTGGAAGGCCCGTGAGGGCCGCAGGGTCCGCGCGCCGCAGATCGCGCACGAGGCGGGCCACGTCCTCGGGATCGGCGTCCTCGCGGGGAACGGCCGCGAGTAGGGCCCAGGCGCCCTCGGAGCCGAGGAAGGCGCGCTTGGCCGCCGCCGGCAGGAGCGACACGTAGGCGAGGTCGTCCGCACGGTCGCCCGCGACCGTGGCGAGCGACTCCACGCGCGCCACCCGCGGATCGTCGAGGAGCCGGCGCTCGAGGCGGCGCAGGGCCGCCCATCCCTCGCCCTCGAGGGCGCTCGTCGTCTCTGGAAGCTCGAGCACGACACGCAGGGTCTCCACGACCCCGGCCCGGCCCATCGCCCGCAGGTCGGCGATCCCGCGGGCCGACTCGATCGAGGGCGGCAGCCAGTCGCCACGGGGAATGTGGGGGTTGAGCCGCGCCGCGGGCAGGGCCAGGAGGAGCAGGGGAAGGCCCGCGGCCACGAGGACGGTCCACGGCCGCGCGCAGACGCGCCGGCTCCAGGCGCGCCACCGCGCCCCGCCGTCGCGGCGCGGCGTCCGGAAGCGCCCGGCCTCCAGCCACGGCCCCAGCCGGGCCAGCGCCAGGGGCAATAGCGTGGACGCGACGAGGACCGAGACGAGGACGACGAGCAGGCCGCCGAGGACGGCCGACCGCAGCTCGTTGAGGGGGACGAGGAGCAGGGCCAGGAAGCCGATCGCCACGGCGAGGCCGGAAAGGGCCACGGTCGCCCCCGCCTGCCGAGCCGCCCCGTCCGCCGCCTCGGCCGCCGAGGCGCCGCCCTCCCGCGCCTCGCGGAAACGGCTCACGGTCAGGAGCGCGTAGTCGATGCCGAGGGCGAGGCCGATCATCGACGCGACGTTGACGGCGAGGATGGAGAGCGGCCAGCCGGAGGCGGCGACGGCGAGGAGGCCGAGAGAGAGGCCGACCGCGAGCGCGCCGCCGGCCACGGTGAGGAAAGCGGCCGCCACCGAGCCGAAGGCGAGGAGCAGGAGGGCCAGGGTGAGGGGCAGGGTCCGGCGCTCGGCGCGGCGGGTCTCCTCGGCCCCCGCCCGCCAGAGGTCGTAGTTCAGTGCGGCTTCGCCGGTCCACCGCAGCGCGGCCCGCGGGTGCGCGGCGCCCAGCTCGGCCTCCACGCGGGCTGTGGCCGCCCGCAGCCCGGGCAGGAGCCGGTCGACGCGACCGTGCGGCGCCCGAAGGCCGACGACGACGAACGTCCCCTGCCCCCCGTCGCCGCGGTAGAGATCCTCCGCCTGGTCGAGGTAGGAATGGGTCGCCGTCACTTCGGGCCGCGTCGAGAGCCCCCGGACCACGCTCTCGAGCACGGCCCGCCCCTCCGGGCGGTCCGGGGCCGACACGCCCGAGACGACGAGGACGGCGCTCCGGGCGAACGGCGACTCGAAGCCCTCGGTCAGGATCCGCTCGGTCTCGGCCGATTCGCTCCCGAGGATCCGGGCCGACACCTCCAGCCGATCCTCGACGCCCGGCGCGAGGGGCAGGAGTCCCGCGGCGGCGCCCAGCCAGGCGAGCGCGATCGGCCAGCGGAAACGCGCGACCGGGCTCCGGGCCATGCCCGATCCTACGCCAGCCGCCGTGGCCGCCGGGCTGGGGAGGTAGACTGAGCCTCGAGGTGATCCGATCATGCGCGTGGCCGCCCTCCCCGTCCTCGTCCTGCTCGCCGCGTCGGTCGCCGCTCCCGCCCCGGGCGGGGACGAGGCCCTCGACCGAAACGTCCAGGCGTTCCTCGAGAAGAACCGCGGCGCGTGGCACGACCTGAACGTGCCCTGGGAAGACGGCCGGATCCTGCACGACCTCGTCTTGAAGAACCGGCACACCCGCGCTCTCGAGATCGGCACGTCCACCGGTCACTCCGGGGTGTGGATCGCGTGGGCGCTCGCGAGGACCGGCGGGAAGCTGGTCACGATCGAGATCGACCCGTCACGCCACGCCCAGGCCGTCCGCAACTTCGAGGAGGCGGGCGTCGCCGCCCTCGTGGACGCCCGGCTCGCCGACGCCCACGAGCTCGTGAAGCAGCTCCCGGGGCCCTTCGACTTCGTCTTCTCCGACGCCGACAAGGGCTGGTACCGGCAGTACTTCCTCGACCTCGACCCCAAGCTCGAGGTGGGCGGATGCTTCACCGCCCACAACGTCCTGCGGAGCGGGGGCAGCGGCGCGGAGGAGTTCCTGGCGGAGGTGAGGAAGCGGCCGAACTACCGGACCACCGTCGAGACCGGCAGCGGCGAGGGCATCTCGATCAGCTGCAAGCTCTCCCGCTGACCTTCAGTCCCCCACGCGGAACGTGGCCTTCACCTCGAACACGTTCGTGGACGGCGAGGCGAAGAGGTCGTCGAGGTCGCGTCCGAGGTCGGACCGTCCGGGGTTCAGGGAGCTCTCGCGGCCCTGGGTCCACACCGCGAAGAGCGCGGAGCCCGGGCGCCACTCCCAGCGGAGCACGGTGTTGAGGCGCAGCGACTTGAAGTCGAAGTCGGGGTTCGCGAACGTGAAGGGGCCCGATCCGCCTCTCCCCGAATCGACGGTGTAGGTGTCGGAGGCGTCGTCGTATGCGATCTGCCCGGGTCCGTAGGGCAGGAACTCGAAGCTTCGGGCCCGCAGCAGCTCCTTGAAGCCGGCATATGCGCCGCGCGACACGAGGGGCTGCGCGTAGAGCTGGAGCGAGAGCCGTGGCGAGAAGATCCAGCTCGCGCGGAGGGTCAGCCCGACCTCCGTCTGGTCGAAGCTCGCGAACACGTAGTGTCCGGCGAGGTCGCTCGGCAGGGCCGCGTCCGCCACGGACGTCACCCACTGCGCGACCCGGTGCGCCTTCATGAACGACGGCCCGACCGAGAGGGTCAGCGCCGACGACGGGCGCAGCTCGGCCAGCGCGTCGGCCTCCCATTGCCGGCTCCCCCACTCGTTGGAGAAGTGGAAGGCCTCCACCCGTCCCACCACGGGCTTCCGGTCGTCGCTCTCCAGCCACGCGCCTCCGCTCCGGCCCTCCGCGGTGGCCATGGAGGGCCCCCCGCGCGTCTGCCGGTCGTCGAGAGCGCGCCACCGGAACGATCCGCTCACGCCCGCGTTCCAGTAGTTGCGGAAGCGGGCGCGGCCGAAGACGCTGAGCGCGTCGCCCTGCTTGTCGCCGTCGAAGTTGTAGGCCCACGACTTGGCGACGGTGAGCGAGCGGTAGCGGGTGAGCGAGTCCGGCTCCGGCTCCTGGAGCTGCATGGCCGCGTGGCCGCCCCAGCGATCGCTGCGGGGGTTGTAGCCGAGGTCGTTCGACTCGAAGCCGGGGCTCGTGGCCCAGACCGCCGCGTTCAGCCGGACCCGGCCCGACTGCCGGTTGAGGTCGACGCTGCCGGTCCAGCCCGAGAGCGAGGTGCGGGTCGGATCGAGGCGGAGGACCGGCCGGTCGGGCCTCTGGTAGTAGCGCGCCGAGGCCAGCTGCAGGCTCTCGACCGCGGCCTCGCTCCCCGCCACGTCGCTCCCGGCGAGGCGGCCCGACACCACCCAGTCCTTCCGGGCGTCGAGGTAGACGTAGCCGTCGATCCCGCCCACGTACGCTTCACGGGCGAGGGTGGAGGCGAGGGGCGACCCGCCGAGGTCGCGGTTCACCGCGGTGAAGAGGAGCCCGTAGCCCGCGCGCGACTGGTCCCGAAACGCCCGGAGCGCGAGGTAGTTGGTGAGCGGCTCCACCTCCTGCCGGCCCCACGCCGCGTCGTCGGCCCACTGCTCGTATTCCCGCCCGGTCACCGCCTCCAGGAGGCCCACCGACCAGCCGGAGGCGGACTTCCCGGTGAGCTTGGCCGCGCCGAGGATCGTCGTGGTCGTGGGCGCGGAGACGTGGTCGGCCTCCACGTATCCCTGCGGCGGGCGGCCGATGCGGCGGCTGTAGAAGAGGTCCGGCTCCGAGCGCATGAACCCGTAGTAGTTGTTCGGGCCGTTGCGGCCGAAGCTCGCGAAGATCTGCGACCCTTCGACGAAGAAGGGCCGCTTCTCGGGGAAGAACGTCTCGAAGGCAGTCAGGTTCACGACCGCGGGGTCCACCTCGACCTGGCCGAAGTCGGGGTTGAGCGTGGCGTCGAGGGCGAAGCTCGCGCCGATCTTCCGCCGCAGGTCGAGGCCGAGGCTGCCGGAGGCGGACGTGCCGTCGAAGAAGGGATCGCCGGCCACGGCGGGGCCGGTCGTCACACCTCCCGACGCGTAGGGCACGAGCACGAGCGGCGTGCGGGGCTTCACGCCGCGGATGCCGGTGAGGTCGGCCATGCGCGAGGCGAGACCGCTCTCGGTCTTGGGCACGAGAGCCAGCCAGTCGGTCTCGTTCTTCCTCTGGATGTAGCGCGAGGCGTTCACGCCCCAGGTCTGCGAGTCTCCGGGCAGGAAGCGCAGCTCCGAGAACGGGATCCGCATCTCCACCGTCCAGCCGTTCTCGTCGCGGTGGACGGCGGACAGCCAGACCGCGTCCCAGGAGGCGTCCATCCAGGAGTCGTTGTAGATGATCTGGTCGCTCTGGACGCCGGCCGCGCTCACTTCGAAGCGCACCCCGGTGAGCCGGTCGTGACGGGGATCGAGGTAGATCGAGAAGCGGTCGGCGTCCGCCCTCTCGTCGCGCCGCGACAGCCGGCTGACGACCCGCTCCGGCTCGCTGTCGAAGAGACGAGCGCCGACGTAGAGGGCGTCGTCGTCGTACAGCAGGTGCAGCTCCGTGCGCTCGGTGGCGGGAGCGCCTTCGTCGGGATCGCGCTGGGTGAAGTCGGCGAAGATCGGGGCGGTCGCCCAGGCCTCTTCGTCCAGCTTCCCGTCCACGTGGATCGGGGACGGAGTCCGGTCGGCCTCGACGAGGGGCATGCTCGACGGCTCGGGGCGGGGCGTCTTGGCCGCAGCCGGCATCGCCGACGCCGTGAAGGCAGCGAAGAGTAGAGGGACCGCCGCCCGAGAGCCCTGCACGAGTCGGCGAGCAGAGCAAGGATGAGGCCAGTGGTGCTGCCGGGCGACGCTGCCGTCACGGCGATGATCTGGCTGGACTTGCGTCCGTCCGGTGAGGCCGTCGACTCCCCGGTCGCAAGGATTGCGTCCCGATCCCATAATCGGGCTTTCGGGCGTCCACGCATGGCCGGCCAAGGCTGGAGCTGAAAGCGGGGTCGCTTTCTGCCTCGTTCGGTCGGCGCGCCGGCACTCCACTGTCTTCGCATCCAATTGAATGGACGCCGGGCCGTAACTCCTTTGGTCCAATGGGATTCACCGGCTCGACGATTCGGGAACCCCCCCTTCGCCCCGAGCGTATTACCCGGCGAACGCAGTCGCACAGTCACGGGATCGCCCCGGCGGGGCGGCGAGAGGCAATCCATGGTCAAGACGAACGGGAAGCGTGTGCGCCGGTGGCTCTGGGTCGGGGTGCTGGGGGTGGCCATCGCGGGAGCCGGCTACGCCTTCCTCCGCCCGCAGGGCAAGCCGGCCGAGGAGAAGAACAAGGTCAAGACCGCCAAGGCCGAGGTGGCGGACGTCCAGGTCCGGGTCACCGAGGTGGGGTCGGTCGAGCCCCTCGTGAAGGTGGACGTCAAGTCCGCCCTCTCCGGCAAGGTGGTCGAGCTGCTCGTCCGCGAGGGCGACGCCGTCCGGAAGGGCCAGGTGCTGGCTCGGGTCGAGCCCGACGTCAACCAGGCCCGCGACCTCGCCCAGGTGAAGAACGCCGTGCACGAGGCAGAGATCGGGCTCACCGAGGCGAGCTCCACCCACGAGCGGAACCAGGGGCTGCTCGGCCAGGGCCTCCTCTCTGCGCAGGCCGGCCTCGAGAGCGAGACGCGATTCCGCCAGGCGAAGGCGAACTACGACGCGGCGATGGACAAGTACCGGATCGTCGAGGAGAGCGGGGTGCCGATCGCGGTCGCCGCCGCGGGAACGCTGCAGCGGCTGAACGTCGCCTCGCCGATGGACGGGGTGGTGATCCGCCGCCCGGTGGAGCTCGGCGACACCGTGATGTCGGGCGTCTCCTCCTTCAACGCCGGCACCGTGCTCATGACCGTGGCCGACGTCGAGACCATGATCATCAAGGCCGGCATCAACGAGGTCGACATCGGGAAGGTGCGCCTCGAGCAGCCGGTCAAGGTCGGCCTCGACGCCTACCCGAAGGTGAAGTTCGCGGGAGCCATCAAGAGGATCGCGCCCGCCGCCCGCCTCGAGGAGAAGGTGAAGGTCTTCGACGTCGAGATCGCGATCGACCGCCAGGGGGCCGAGCTCCGCACCGGCATGACCGCCAACATCGACATCGTGGGCGAGAAGCGGCAGAAGGTGCTCACCGTCCCCGTGGAGGCCATCTTCAAGAAGGACGAGGCCGAGGTCGTCTACCTCAGGAAGCCGGAGGAGCCGAAGAAGGCCGCGGAGTCCGGGGGGCTGATCTCGAGCGTGTTCGCGGCGGGGAAGAAGGACGCCCCGGCCAAGCTCGACCCCAAGGACGCCTGGAAGGAGAAGTTCGAGGTGAAGGAGATCGAGACCGGCCTCGCCGCGGTCGACAAGGTCGAAGTCGTGAAGGGCCTCGCCGCGGGGATGGAGGTCGCGGTCGAGGACCCGACCCGGCCCAAGGAGAAGAAGGACAATGAGTGAGGCGGTGGCGGCCCTTCCGGTCGTGGCGGCCGCCCTTCCCGTGGCCGACGTGTCCGTCGCGCCCCTCATCCGCATGGAGGGAGTGACCAAGACCTACGACGCGGGCGAGCTCGCCGTCCAGGCCCTCCGCGGGATCGACCTCGAGATCCAGAGGGGCCAGATGGTCGCGATCATCGGTCCGTCGGGCTCGGGCAAGTCCACCCTCATGCACATCCTGGGCTGCCTCGACGCGCCGACCGGCGGCACCTACCGCCTCGAGGGCAAGGACGTCTCGCAGCTCTCGGGCTTCCAGCTCGCCGCCATCCGCAACCAGAAGGTCGGCTTCGTGTTCCAGACCTTCAACCTCCTGCCCAAGGCCTCGCTCCTCCGCAACGTCGAGCTGCCGCTCCTCTACGCCGGCGTCTCCGGGGCCGACCGCAAGGAGCTGGCCCTCGCGGCCCTCGATCGAGTGAGCCTGCGCGAGCGCGCGAAGCACCGGCCCTCCGAGCTCTCGGGCGGCCAGCGCCAGCGCGCCGCCATCGCCCGCGCCATCGTCAACGAGCCGTCGCTCATCCTCGCCGACGAGCCCACCGGCAACCTCGACACCAAGACCGGCCTCGAGATCCTCGACATCTTCGACCGCATGCACGCGAAGGGGGAGACGATCGTGATCGTGACCCACGACCCACGCATCGCCGAGCGCTGCGAGCGCGTCGTCTCCATCGTGGACGGCCAGATCGAGGACGACCGCCGGAACCGCTGAGGCAGCCATGGCCCGCTTCCGAGCTCTCCGCAACCTGCTCTTCTCGCTCTGGGACTCCGTGGTCGACGGCGTCGTCGACATGGGGGCCCACAAGAGCCGCAGCGTCCTCCAGATGGTGGGGATCGTCCTCGGCGTGGGCTCGGTGGTGGCGACGTTCGGGCTCATCGACGGCGGCCGGCGCCAGGGCCAGAAGTTCTGGGAGCAGACGGGCGGGATCAAGAAGATGTTCATCCGGGAGCTCGACGCCCGCGAGATGAAGCAGAACGCCGTCCAGAAGAAGTCGAAGGGCCTCACCTACGACGACGCCCTCGCCCTCAAGGCCCAGGCCACCACCCTCGAGCTCGTCGAGCCGACGATGCAGCGGACCGAGGTCGTGAAGGCGCCCGGCTTCGAGAAGCAGCTCGAGATCTCCGGCGCCACCCCGACCTACGAGCCGATGTACGACTTCCACCCCGCCGAGGGCCGCTTCCTCACCGCGGAGGACGTGGCCCGTAGCTCCAAAGTGGTCGTCCTCGGCTCCACCCGCCGCGAGCAGATGTTCGGCGGACGGCCCGCGGTGGGCCAGGTCATCAGCGTGGGCGCCGACCGCTACACGGTGGTGGGGGTCATGGAGAGGAAGGAGTTCTACTGGAACTCCGCCAACCGCAACGCCCTCGAGTGGATGAACGAGATGATGTGGATCCCCGTCACCTCGGTCATCACCCGCATGGTCGGCGACCGCGAGAACCAGAAGGTCGCGTACATCAACGTGCAGGTGCGCGACGTCAAGGAGATGGACAAGGCGAGCGAGGAGGTGAAGGTCATCCTCCGGCGGGCCCACGGCGGCGTCGTCGACTTCCAGGTCTTCAACCGCGCCGCCTTCATGCAGCAGATGGACGAGCAGGGGAAGATCTACGACATCACCTTCCTCACCTGCGGGACGATCTCGCTCCTCGTGGGCGGGATCGTGATCATGAACATCCTCCTCGCCTCCTTCAACGAGCGCATCCGCGAGGTCGGCACGCGCAAGGCGCTGGGGGCGACGGGGCTCAACATCATGGCCCAGTTCCTCGTCGAGAGCGTCGTGGTCACGATCGCGGGCGGCCTCCTCGGCCTCGGCCTCGGGGTCGGCTTCACGAGCGCGATGAGCACGCTCATCCAGCAGCCGGTGGTGATGACCGCCCAGAACATGGTCCTCGGCCTCGCCTTCGCGGTGACGATCGGCGTCTTCTTCGGCTTCTACCCGGCGATCCGGGCCGCCCGGCTCAACCCCATCGAGGCCCTGAGGTACGAGTAACGTGCAGATCGGCGAGTCCGTCCGCACCTCCGCCGCCGAGATCTGGAGCCACAAGCTCCGCTCGGCCCTCACCC
>Ga0335080_10002801_pt1 | contig 17508 bp, 12 predicted proteins | sample Lox_Sample_34_FD_206720 | JGI IMG/M metagenome (GOLD analysis project Ga0335080, IMG submission 206720) | Soil microbial communities from Loxahatchee National Wildlife Refuge, Florida, United States - Lox_Sample_3.4 | ecosystem: Environmental > Terrestrial > Soil > Wetlands | place: USA...
CCCGCCTCGTACCGAGAGAGCGCCACGCCCGCGAGAATCCCGCGGCCCGCGAGCCGCGCCAGGAGCGGCGCCGCGGGGCCGGGAGCCTCGACGACGAATTCGTTGAAGGTCGGACCCGCGTACGGAATCCGGTAGCCCGGCACGGCGGCGATGCGCCGCTTCAGGTACTCCGCTTTCGCGTGGCTCTGCGCCGCGATTTCGCGCAAGCCCTTCCGCCCGAGCAGCGACATGTGGATGTTCGAGGCCAGGGCCATCAGGCCCTGGTTCGTGCAGATGTTGGAGGTCGCCTTCTCGCGGCGAATGTGCTGCTCGCGCGTCGACAGCGTCAGGCAGAAGGCGCGGCGCCCCTCGGCGTCGTGCGTCTCGCCCACGAGACGGCCGGGAAGCTGCCGCTGGTGCGCCGTCCGGCAGGCCAGGAAGCCGAGGAGCGGGCCGCCGTTGGCCATCGGGACGCCGAGCGACTGCGCCTCGCCGCAGGCGATGTCCGCGCCGCCCTCGCCTGGCGGCGAAAGGAGCGCGAGCGACGCCGCCTCGGCCACGACCGCGATCGCGTGCGTGCCGCGCGGCGAGGCGGCGGCCGAAGCCGTGTTCCAATCCTCGACGAGCCCGTAGAAGTTCGGCGATTGGATCGCAACGGCGAACGTCCGGTCGTCCACCGCGGCCGCGAGCGCCGCGCGATCCGTCGTCCCGTCCGCCGCCAGCGGCGCCTCGACGACCTCGAGGTCGAGGTTGGCGAAGTAGGTCCGCACCGTCTCGCGATATTCCGGGTGAATGCCCGCCGACAGCACGGCGCGGCGCCGCCCGCGCGCGAGGCGCTCCGCCATGAGGAGGGCCTCGACGAGCGCCGACGCGCCCTCGTAGAGCGAGGCGTTCGCGACGTCGAGCCCCGTGAGGAGCGCGATGTGCGTCTGGAACTCGAAGATCGACTGGAGCGTGCCTTGCGAGACCTCGGGCTGGTAGGGCGTGTAGGAGGTCAGCCATTCGGCGCGATAGAGCATCTGGTCGGCGATCGCCGAGACGTAGTGGTGATAGAGCCCGGCGCCCAGGAAGAACGCCGTGTCGCGCGCGCTCGCGTTGCGGCTCGACAGGCCGCCCAGGAACCGGCGGATCTCGATCTCCGACATCGGCGGCGGGAGCTTCGGGGCCCCGAGGACCTCCCGAGGGATGGACGCGAAGAGGTCCTCGACGCGCGCGACGCCGATCGCCTGGAGCATCGCGGCGCGTTCCGCGTCCGAGGTCGGAAGGAATTTCACTTCTCTTCGCTCCGGACGTACTCGGCGTACTGCTCCGCCGTCATCAGCTTGTTCACTTCTTCGTCCGTCGAGAGCTTCAGACGGATGAGCCATCCGTCGCCGAACGGGTCGTCGTTGACGATGCCGGGCTCGGCCACGGCCCCCTTGTTGACCTCGACGACCTCGCCCGAGATCGGCGAGAAGAGCTCCGAGACCGCCTTGACCGACTCGACGGTGCCGAACTCCTCGTCCGCGTTGAAGACGTGGCCGGCCTCGGGAAGCTCGAGATACACGATCTCGCCCAGCTCCTTCTGAGCGTGGTCGGTGATCCCGATCGTTCCGACGTCGCCGTCGATCTTCACCCACTCGTGGCTCTGCGTGTAGTGACGATCCTCGGGATTCACGAGGTCACCTCCTTCTTCCTCCGGTAGAACGGCGTCTCGACGACGCGCGCCTTTCCGGCGCGTCCGCGGATGTCGACTTCGAAGGACTCCCCCACTCCCGCCGCCGCCGCCGGCAGCAGGGCGAGGCCGATCGGCCGGCCGAGCGTCGGCGAGTGCGTGCCCGACGTGACGACGCCCGGGCCTTTCGCCGTGCGCGCGGGATAGCCGTGGCGCGCGATGCCGCGGTCGACCATCTCGAACCCGACCAGGCTTCGGGGCACGCCCTCGGCCTTCTGCCGCGCGAGCGCGTCGCGGCCGACGAAGTCTCCCTTGTCCATGCGAACGATCCAGCCGAGGTCCGCCTCCCAGGGCGTGACCGTGTCGTCGATGTCGTTGCCGTAGAGCGCCATCTTCGCCTCGAGCCGCAGCGTGTCGCGCGCGCCCAGGCCGCAGGGCGCGATGCCGTACGGTTTCCCCGCCTCGAGGAGCTGGCGGAACATCTTCGGCGCGTCCGCGGGCGAGATGTACAGCTCGAAGCCGTCCTCTCCCGTGTAGCCGGTGCGCGAGACGAGGGCCGGCATGCCGAGGACGCGCCCCGAGAGGAACGCGTAGTACTTCAGCGTCGTCGGATCGGGATCGGAGAGCGGCCGGAGCAGCGCCGCCGCCTTCGGCCCCTGGACCGCGATCAGGGCGTAGCGGTCCGAGTGATCCTCGACTTTCGCGTCGCGGCCCGCCCGCTCGCGCGCCCAGGCGAAATCCTTCGCGGTGTTTGAGGCGTTGACGACGAGCAGGTACGCGTCGGGTCCGCGCCGATAGACGAGCAGATCGTCGACGAACGTGCCGCGGTCCGTGAGGAAGGCCGAGTAGTGGATGCGTCCGTCCGCCAGGCGCGCGACGTCGTTCGGCGTCAGACGCTGGAGCGCGGCGAGCGCGCCGGGGCCCGTGACCTCGAGCTCACCCATGTGGGACACGTCGAAGAGGCCGACGCGCTCGCGCACGGCGCGGTGCTCTTCGAGGATGCCCTCGTACTGCACCGGCATTTCCCAGCCGCCGAAGTCGATGAGCCGGGCGCCGAGCTCGCGGTGAACCTCGTAGAGCGGCGTGCGCCTGGCGGCGACGGCTTCTCTCGGGGCGGCGCACATGCGGAGGGGGAAATTAGCACAACCCCGCCGCGATCCCGGCGAGCGCGGGCCGCGATTCTGCCGTTTCGCGCGTCCCGTAGAATCAAGCGATCCGAGAAGATTTCTTATGACGTCGGCTCCGTCCGGCCGGCCCTCGCGCGATGCCGGCTCCTCCCTGGCGCGCCTGCTGCTCGCGGCGGGCCAGCCGGAGGCCGCGCGGGAGCTCGCGGAGCAGAGCGACGACGAGGTCCTCCTGGGGCTCCTCGCGCTCGCGTCTCACGACTTCGCGTCGGCGCGGCGCCGCCTCGACGAGGCCCGCGCCGCCAATCCCTTCGATCCGCGCACGGCCTCGGCTCGCGGGAGGCTCTCCTTCCTCGAGCGGCGGTTTCCGGAAGCCGTCGGCGATCTCCTCGAGGCGGCGCTGCTGCGGCCGGACGGCCTGCCCGACGCCACCGACGCGCGCTTCCTCAAGGCCGCGCGGGCCCTGGCGCCGGAGCCCCTGCCCGGCTGGGCGGGGTCCGCCGCGGCCGCGGCCGGACGGCTGGAGGACGCCGCGCGGCGGCTCCGGCCGGGAGTCCGGCTCCCCGACCGCACCGCCGGCCTCGTGCGCTTCCTCGTCCGCCGCAGCGCCTCGGCCGAGGGCGTCCTCGACCGCGCGCGCCGCCTCTCCGAGATGTCTTCGCTCGCGGGCATCGGCGACCGCGCCCTCTTCGCGGCGGCTTCGGGCGGCGAGCTGCGCCGGATCGCGGCCGGGAACTACCTCTACCGCGAGGGCGAGGCGTCCGGCGAGATCTCATTCGTCGTGTCCGGACGCATCGAGCTCGAGCGCGCGACGCCGTTCGGTCCGCAGTCGCTCGGGGACGCGCCCGAGGGGGATTTCGTCGGCGAGGAGGCGCTGCTCGAGGTTCCCCGCGGCGCCGACGCGCGCGCGGCCGGGCCGGCGACGCTCCTCGGCTTCACGGCCGACTTCTTCGCGGACGACGCCGACCGCGCGGCCTGGCTGCGGCACCTGCGCGTGTGCCTTTCACGCCGGCTGTCGCGTCTGAACGATCTCTTCCGCGCGTTCTTTCCCGGCCAGGCGCCACCGCCGAATCTTCCGCAGGCCGCGGAGGGCGCCGCGGCGTCGATCTCGGCCGAGGACAAGACCCGCACGCTCTCGACGGGCGGGCTGTCCGCCTCGGACCGGTTTCTCTTCGCGGCCTTCGCCGAAGAGCGGCGCTATCCCGCGGAGGCGCTCCTCTTCCGCGAAGGCGACCCCGGCGACGCGCTCTTCGCGATCGCGCAGGGCCGCGTGCGGATCTCCCGGCGGCTCGCGGGCGGCGAAGAGGCGTTCGCGATCCTCGGACCCGGCGAGATCTTCGGAGAGATGGCGATCCTGGATCCGGCCTCGCCGGGCCGCTCGGCCGACGCGCGCGCGCACGAAGAGGCCGTGCTGCTCGTCCTCGCGCGGCCGCGTTTCGAAAAGCTCGAGCGCTCGGACCCGGAGGGCTGCGCGGACCTCTCGGCGCTGCTTTGCCGCATCGCGGCGCGCCGGTGCGTCGAGACCGCCGACCGCCTCGCGCGCTGGCGGATGATGGCCGGCCCGGGTTAGGAGCCGGGCCCGGACGAACCGCCGGCCTCTTCGAGCCAGCGGCGGAGGATGCCGGCGACGCGGTCGCCGTGGACCGTGATGTAGGTGAGGTGGTCCCCGGGGCACGCGACCACCTCGATCCGCGGCGCCTGCCGCGCCCAGGCGCGGCCAAAGCGGCTCTCCCGGCTCGCGTCGCTTTCGACGAGGCCCATGCGCCCCGAGAAGGACGCCGGCCGCGACGCGAGGAGATGCCCGGCGTACGAGGCGAGCCGGCGGGGACCCGGTTCGCGGTGCGCTCCCGCCGAGGAAACGATCCCTTTCGCTCCGACTCCGACCTTGCTCGAGAGGTAGGCCAGGCGTCTTCCGGAGAGCGCGCGGAGCGCCTTCGCGTGATGGCCGAGCCGGCCCGCGTAATAGACGAAACGCTGCGCCACGTTCTCCACCCACGGCGCGCGCCTCAGGAGAAGGGCGTGCAGCCGCTTCCGGAACGTCGGGAAGGGCGTGTCGAGCAGGGCCACGAAGGCCACGGGCTCTCCTTCTTCCGAGAGCCTTCGGGCCATCGCCAGCGCCAGGATTCCGCCGACACACTCTCCGACGAGAAAGTAGGGCCCGCGCGGCTGGACCGCGCGGAGCTGGCGGACGTGCCTTTCGGCGAGGACCGGGACCGGCGGAAGCGGCCCGGGGATCGAGCGAAAGCCGAAGAAGGGATACCCCGCTCCCACGCGCCGGGCCAGAGTCGCGCCGAGAAACAAGTTCTCGCCTTCGCCCGTGCCGCCCGGCACCACGAAGACCGGCCTCCGGTCTCCGCCGCGCTGGAACGTGACGAGTGCTCCGGGAGCGGCGGTTCCGGCCGCGGCCCGGGCGGCGAGGGTGGCGGGCGTCGCCGCCTCGATCAGGTCGGCCACGCCGAGCTCGGCCCCGAGGCGGGTCGAGAGCCGCACGAGCAGGTCCGTCGCGAGGAGCGATGTCCCCCCGAGCTCGAAGAAATCGTCGTCCGCGCCGACCCGGTCGAGCCCGAGCACCTCGGCGAAGATCTCGGCCGCGATCCGCTCCGGGCCGTCCCGGGGCTCCGCGTAGTCCGCGTCGAGCGCCGGCCTCGCCACGGCGAGATCGGGCAGAGCGTGCCGGTCCACCTTCCCGTTGGGCGTCCGCGGAAGCGCCTCGAGGAAGACGAACGACGACGGAACCATCGGATCGGGCAGGCGCTCGGAGAGCGCGGCGCGCAAGGCGCCGACGCGGGGCCGGAGCGGCTCCCGGGAGACGAGGTACGCCACGAGCTTTGCCCCTCCCGGTTCCTGGCGGGCCACCACCGCGGCGTCGCGAATCTCCGGAAGGGAAAGAAGCGTTCCTTCGACCTCGGCCAACTCGACCCGGTGCCCCCGGATCTTCACCCGCGAATCCCTCCTCCCGAGGTAGAGCAGGCATCCGTCCGGGAGCATGCGTCCGAGATCGCCCGTGCGATACCGGTGAAAGCCGCTCCGTCCGGGCACAGGAGGAAACGCTTGCGCCGTCCGGACCGGATCGTTCCAGTAACCGACGGGCAGCATCCGCGAGACGATCGCAATCTCGCCTTCCTCACGCGTCTGGAACCCCTCCTCATCGAGGAGGACGACTTCCGTCTCGTCCACGGGGTACCCCAGCGGGACGCCGGGCGGCCAGGACGTGTCGTGGTCCCCGGACCACTGCCGGATCACCGCCATCTCGGTCGCTCCGAGCCCCGTGTGGAAGCGACAGGTTCTCGGAAAGTGCCGGCGGTACAGCTCGAAGTCGGACGCGAGCACCGGCTCGCCGCCCAGCCGGACGACCCGAAGGCTCGAGAGGTCCTCGGTCCCGTCGCACGCCGCCACGAAGGACCGGAAGACGCCGGGGATCGAGTGGTAGACGGTGATGCCCGCCGCCGCGACGCGGCGCGGCAGGAGGCGGAGGCCTTCGCCGGAGAGCGGGATGGGATGGAGGGCCGCCCCGTTCAGGAGCGCCCCGTAGACGTCCGAGACCGAGGCTCCGAAGCTCACCGACGAGAGAAGCGTCAGGCGATCGGCGGCCGAGAGCCGCAGGCCGTTGGTCAGCTTCAGGACGTTGTGCAGGACGTTGCGATGGCTCTGGACGACGCCCTTCGGCGCGCCCGTCGAGCCGGACGTGAAGAGGACGAAAGCCGGGTCGTCGGGCCCCGCGCGGCGGTCCGGATCCGGAGCCGCTCCCCCGTCGGCGAAGTCCTCGATCCGGAGAACCCGCGCGCGCGAAGCGGCGAGCGCGAGCGCGGTCCCGATCCGCGCGTCGTCGGTGACGACGGTCTCGGGCGAGAGCTCTCGGAAGACGTCCTGCAGGCGCTCGGCCGCGAGCGTCGCGTCGAGGGCCGCGTAGAACCGGCCGGCCTTGAGGGTCCCGAGCATTGCGGCGAAGAGCGGCGCGTCCGGAGGCAGCAACAGGGCGACCGGACGCCCGGCGGCCGCGGGCGCGAAAGCGCGCGCGACCCGGTTCGCCGCGGCGTTCAGGCGCGCGTAGGTCCAGGCGCCGCCATCGAGAGTCCGAATCGCGTCCCGCTCGGAGTGGCGCCGGGCGATCTTCCCGAAACGTTCGCCGATCGAGCGCTCGATCTCCGGCTTCTCGAAGAGCTCGAAGCCGGGCAGCGACTCCGTCTCCGTTCGGCCCGCAGCCTCAGGCATGCTCGCGAGGCCGCGGCGGCGCGCCGTAGAGCGCCTGAATGCGCGTATAGAACTCCACGTCGCCGGGGCCGTGCTCGGGGGGCCCGACGCCCGAGAATTTCCAACCTCCGAAGGGGGCCGCGGCGTCGGCCCCCTCGGTCGACCGATCGCGCTTCAGCACGCCGGCGCGCGCCCGGTCGAGAAACCGACCCGCCTGTGCCTCTGCTCCGAAGAGCGCCGTCACCAGGCCCTGCCGCACGCCGCCCGACAGGGCGAGGGCCTCCTCGAAGTCCCGCGCGCGCTGAAGGACGAGCACCGGACCGAAGGTCTCGGTCTGCACGATTTCGCTCCCGGGGGCGGCGCCGACGACGATCGTGGGAGGCAGATAGGCGCCCTCTCCGTCGGGAGCCGGCCCGGCGTGGGGCACGACGATTCGCTCCGCTTCGCCTCGCGAACGCGCGATGGCGGCCGCCACGCGGTCGCGAGCCGCCGCGGAGACGAGCGGCCCCACCTCGGTCGAGGGATCGAACGGATCTCCCCACCGCAGGGCGGCCGTGGCGGCCGCGACCGACTCGAGGAACCGGTCGAAGAGAAGGTCCTGAACGACCGCGCGCCGATTGGCCGTGCAGCGCTGGCCGGCAAAGCCGAACGCGCCGCGCGCCACGGCCGCCGCCGCCGCGGAGAGGTCCGCGCCCTCCCACACGATCGCGGCGTTGTTGCCGCCGAGCTCGGCCTGGAGAGGGATCCTCCGGCGGGCGCAGACCTCCTGCGCCGTCCAACCGGCGGCCGAGGAGCCGGAGAGGGAGACCGCGTCCACGCGCTCGTCCTCCATCAGCGCCCGCGCCGTGCGGTGGTCGCCCAGGACGACGTTGATGAGCCCTTCCGGGACCCCGGCTTCGCGGGCCGTCTCGAGGATCGCGAGCGTCACTCTCGAGGCGGCGGGCGCCGGCTTCCAGACGACGGCGTTTCCGAGCGAGAGCGCGGGGCCGATCTTCCCGAGGGGGATGCCGACCGGATTGTTCCAGGGCGTCACGATGGCGACGAGCCCGACCGGCGCCCGACGCCAGAGAGTCTCCGCGCCGGCCGGCCCCCACGGCTCCTCGGGGGGCGACGGCGCCGCGCGAAGGAGCTCGCCGGCTCGCCGAACCTCGGCCTCCGCCTCCGCGACGGGCTTCCCGACATCGGCGGCGAGATCGCGCGCGATCGAGACGGCCGCAGCTTCGAGTCGGTCCGCCAGACGTTCGAGCGGCCGGAGCCGGTCTCCCGGCGGACGCCGCTCCCACTCGAGCCGGGCGGCCGCCGACGCGCGCGCCGCCTCGGCGACGCCCGAAGCATCCGCGGCGGCGACCGCGAAAAGCGGGCGGCCGTCCCGCGGCGAGCGGTGGATCGGCCAGTCTCCCGGCGCTGCGGGAGACCGCCGGCCGCCGACCACCGCCGCCCGCAGGACCGCGGCCCCTTCCGCAGCGCCTTCGCCGCCGAACCGGCGAAGAATCTCCTCGGCCGAAGCGAAGCGGGCGGCGCGGCCCTCGAGATACCGGCGCGTCACGGCGGCATGCAGCGGGTCGTCGCTTCCGACCGCGTCTTCGGCGATCCAGACTTCGAGGCCCCGCTGGTAGGCGTCGAGGACCGTGGCGCGCACGCATCCGTGCAGGTGGACTCCCGCGACGAAGAGGGCGTCGGCGCCCACTCTCCCGAGGACGCGGTCGAGTTCCGGCGCGGCGAAGGCCGAGAAGAACGTCTTTTCCACGACCGTCTCGCCGGCGCGCGGCGAGACCTCCGGGGGAGGGGCATGGCCCGGAGTTCCCCGGACGCAGCTCCAACGCCCGAGCGCTTTCCAGTGCGGCATCCGGTCGTCTCGCGCGGCGTCGATCGCCGTCAAGACGTGGATGACGGGAATGCCCTGCGCGCGCGCCCCGCAAAGCAGGCGCGCCGCGCCGCGCACGATCTCCGCGGCGCCCGGCTCGAGCCCCGGCGCGGCGAGGAAGTCGTTTTGCATGTCGACGAGAAGGAGGAGCGGTCTCATCCCGCGGCAGACCGGGCGAGCCGCTCGACGGCGGCGGCGACCCGCTCGCCCATCTCGGCCGTCCCGACGAGCGTCGTGCCTTCCTCCGAGATGTCGAACGTCCGGACGCCCAGACGCAGCACTTCGGCCATCCCGCGCTCGATCCAGTCGGCCTCGCGCGCGAGGGCGAAGCTCTCGCGCAGCATGAGCGCGAGCGTCGAGATCTGCCCCAGCGGGTTGGCCCGATCGAGACCGGCGAGGTCGAGCGCCGAGCCGTGGTTGGTCTGATACACCGCGGCGCCGTCCTCGGAGAAGTTGCCGGAAAACGAGAGCCCGCGTGAGCCGAGCAGGACCGCGCCGAGGTCCGTCAGGATGTCGCCGAAGAGATTCGGGGCCGCCACCACGTCGAATTTTTTCGGCTCCTGGATCAACCGGTACGCGGCGAGATCCACATCCAGGACGTCGATCTCGACGCCGGCCGCGGACGCGGCTTCGATTCCGGCCGCCTTCCAGAGCGCGCTGATGCCGGGGACGCCTCCCGACTTGACGATCACGGCGAGCGCGCCCCGACGCTGCGCCGCCAGCCCGGCGGCGACGGCCAGGAGCCGGCGCACGTGGCGCTCCGTGTACCGAAAGCGATGCTCGCAGACGCGGCCGCCCTCCCGGTCCCGGCGCTCGTCCCATTCGCCCTGGTACACGCCCTCGACGCCGTCCCGCACGATGAGGACGTCGCAGCCGGCCACGGCCGACACCTTCAGACGCGCGGCGTGCGACAGAGCGTCGAAGGGACGCAGTGGCGACAGCTTGCAGAAGAGATCGAACCGCCGCCGAAGGTCGTAGACGAACCGGCCGCCTCCCGGGCCCGCCAGCACGGCGCCGCCGCGATCGAAGACGTCGGCGCAGAAGGCCGCGACCTCCTCGGTCAGCACGCGCCCGGCGAGTCCCTCCGCTTCCAAGCCGATGGGGCCGCCCGTCGCGATCTCGAAACGCCGGCCCGCGCCGTTCTCGACGGCGCGCAGGACGCGGCACGCCGCCGCGGTCACCTCGGGACCGACCCCTTCGCCGGGCAGCACGCCGATGACGGGTACGCCGGGCGACGGCGCCTCTCGCCGGCGTGCCCAGCCCTCCGTCCAGCGGACCGCGGCGCCGCCGACTCGCGATGATGATTCCATGCGGGGTTCTCTTCGCGCGCCGAGTCTATCGCCGGAGGCGCCGGCGGCCGAAGCGCCGCTCGCGCTACTTCGCCGCGGGGGGCAGCGGCTTCAGCGCGACCGACACGACGGCCTGCGGCCGGTCCGCGTTCGAGGAGACGAGGATGCGGAAGACACGGGACTCGAAGCCCGGCGCGCCGATCTCGAGGTCGTGCACCATCGGGCCGCCCAGCTTCAACGGCGACGCGGGGCCGAAGCCGGACGCGGCTCCGAGCGCGCGCCCGTTCTCGGAAACGACGGCGCTCGGCGGAACGACGCTGAAGATGACCGGGCCCTCGGTGCGCGCCGCGGGGCCCTTCAGCTTCGGATAGTCCACCTTGGTGAGGCGCTTCAACTCGTCGTCGATTTCCACGGTCTCGTCGTCGGCCTCCGGACTGACGATCACATCGAGGTGCAGCGTGCGGTACCCGGGCAGCTCGAGGCGCACGCGATGGCGCCCCTCCGCCGCGAAGGGAAGCGTCTTGCCGCCGCCGCGGTCGTCCCAGTCGTCCACGATGCCGGTGTAGTGCCCGTCCAGGTACAGGCGCGCCTGGTCCGGGCTGGACGAAAACTTCGCGAAGCGGCGCGTGCGATAGACCTTGTCCGCCGGCGCGTCGTCGGCCGCCGGCGGGCGCTCCGCCGATGCGGCCGTGCCCGCGTTCGTCGCGACCGGCAGGGCCGTCGGCGGAGACTGGGGCGGGGGCGCGGCCGTCGGGACCGCCGGCCTCGGGGTCGGGCGCGCGCGGGTCGGCGCCGGAGCCGTCTCGACGATCCGCGTGGCGCCGACAATCGCGTCCGCGGCCACGGCGGGCCCGGGAGTCGGAAGCGCCATCGTCGGGGCCCCGGTCGGAGCCGCGGGGGCGGTCGGCTCCGGCGCAATCGTCGCGGCCGGAGCCGGCGTCGCGCCGGGAGACGCGGCGGCCCGTTCGTCGCGGGGGCCGGGCGCGCGCCAGATCCACAGCAGGAACGCGACCGCGGCAAGCAGCGCCGCCGCGCCGAAGAGATACAGCGGGCCGGCGCTCCGCGATCGATCCTTCGGCGGGGCGGGCGGCGCGGGCACGGGCGGAGGCGGCGGGGCCGCGGGAGGCGGGACGGGGGCCGGAGGGGCGGGCGGCTGCCGTCGCGCCGTGACCTCGAGCGGGGCCGTCAGGCGCTCGGCCGACAGCGCCAGCGTCGGCGCGACGTCGCGGAGCTCGGCCTCGATCCTCCGGATCTCCTTCAGGAAGCCCGCCGCGTCCGGCGGACGCCGGTCGGGCGACTTGGCGAGCAATCGCGCGAAGACTTCCCGCGCGACGGGCGGCAGGTCGCCGCGCAGCGAGAGCGGATCGCGCGGCTCGGTGTGGAGAATCTGGTAGACGAGCGTCGTGATCGAGTCGCCGGGGAACGGGCGCGCTCCGGTCAACAGCTCGTAGGTGACGACGCCCAGGGAGAAGAGGTCCGAACGGCCGTCGAGCTTCTCTCCCTTGATCTGTTCCGGCGACATGTATGCCGGGCTTCCCAGCATCTGGCCCGTGCGTGTCAGGTCCCCCGTGCCGCTCGCGAGGAGCTTTCCGATGCCGAAGTCGGCGACTTTGACGCGGCGGTCGCGCGTGACGAGGATGTTGCCCGGCTTGATGTCGCGATGGAGCACGCCGCGCCCGTGCGCGTGCTCGAGGGCCAGCGCGATCTGCCGCACGATCTCGATGCGCGCCGCCGCGTCGAGGCCCGGATCCGACGACGCGACGCGGTTGAGCGACTCGCCGTCCACGTACTCCATGGCGATGAACGAGGTCTCCCCTTCGCGGCCGACCTCGTACACGGTCACGATGTTCGGATGCTGCAGGCGGCCCGCGAGCTTCGCTTCCTTGAGGAATCGCGCCTCGAGATCGGCGCGCGCCGCACCGCTCGCCTCCGCCATCGCGCGCAGCGTCTTGACCGCGACGGTGCGCTCGATCTCGGGGTCGCGCGCGAGGTAGACGACTCCCATCGCCCCCTCGCCGACCACCGAAAGAATCTGAAAGCGGCCGAGCTTCGAGCCCGGCGCCAGATTCCTCACTCGTCGCGCTCCTCGGAGTCTTCCTCCTCCCGGCCGCTCTGCGCTTCGAACTCGCGCTCGCGGCGAGCGAGCAGGGCGTGCGCCTCTTCGGCTCGGTCGGGCGGCACCATCACGCGACTCGCGCCGAAGGCCCCGAGATCTTCGGGGAACGGCGACATCGACGGGCCCTCGACCTCGGACGGAATGCCCTGCGCCTCGAGGAATCCGGCGATCAGGGCCGCCTCGTCATCCTGCCCGACCGAAGCGACCTCGACCCACTCCTCGTCCTTTTCCTTCACGACCGCTCCTTCCTCGAGCTCATGGCTCGACGCGCAGCGCCCTTTCGCCGCGTGCGATCACGCGTCCCACGACCGCGGCGCGATGCGCCCCGCGGGCGCGGCAGGCCGCCGCATACGCTTCCGCCTCGGACTCGGGCAGCGCGACGAGGAGTCCGCCCGAAGTCTGCGCGTCGCAGAGCAGGAGGAAGTCCTCGTCGGTCACGCCCGCTCCGCGCGCGGCGCGCGGCGCGAGGTTGCGCACGTTGGCGCGCGAGCCGCCCGGAACGGCGCCGGACGCCACGAGGCGCCGGGCCTCCGACAGGAATGGGACGTTCGCGACGCGGAACTCTCCCGTCGTGCCGGAAGCCTCCATCATCTCGAACGCGTGGCCGAGCAGTCCGAATCCGGTCACGTCGGTTGCGGCATGCACCGAGAAGCCGTCCATCGCCTCCGCGGCGGGACGATTGAGCTGCGCCATCGTCGCGGCCGCCTCCGCCCCCGCCTCCGCCGACAGGAGTCGTTGCGCTCCCTCCCCGGCCGACGTGTCGATGCGGCCGGCGCGCACGGTCACGCCGATGCCGAGCGGCTTCGACAGCACGAGTGCGTCCCCCGGCCGCGCGCCGGCGTTCCTCGTGACGCGCGACTCCGCAACGAGACCGGCGACGGCGAGGCCATACAGGGGAATGTCGTGGTCGATCGAGTGCCCGCCCGCGACGACGGCGCCCGCCTCGGCGGCCTTCTCGGCTCCGCCGCGCAGAATCCCCTCGAGCGTCTCCCGCGGCAGCACCGAAAGGGGGAACGCCGCGAGCGCCAGAGCCAGGACGGGGCGGGCTCCCATCGCATAGACGTCGGAGAGCGCGTTGGCGGCGGCGATCTGGCCGAAGACGAACGGGTCGTCCACGACCGGCGTGAAGAAGTCCACGGTGAAGACGAGCGCCTGTCCGCCGCCGATGCGATACACGGCGGCATCGTCGGACGTGTCGTTGCCGACGAGGAGGTTTGGATCCTTCGGGACCGGAAGCTTCGAGAGAAGCGACGAGAGGTCGAACTGCGGAATCTTGCAGGCGCAGCCCGCCTTGGAGGCGAACGTCGAGAGCGCCGGGGGGCGGCCCGTGGCGGGAGTCACGCGCGGATTATAGGAGGCGCCGTCCCGGGCCGCCTCCATCCGACGGGAGCGAGACTAGTCGTCGCCGCCGCGCAGGATGAAGCCGAGCAGGAAGCCGGCGCCGATCGCGATGCCCAGCGACGCGCCGGGGTTCTCCCGCACGTAGCCGCGCACGTCGTCCCACAGCGGCCCATAGTCCTTTTGCAGGCGGCGGGCGGTCTTCTTGAAGTTCTTGCGGGCCTCCTCGCCGACGTCGTCGAACTGGTCGCGCGCACGCGCGTACCCCTCGCCCAGAGCATCCTTGGTCTGGTCGATCTTCTCTTCGACGAAATCCCGAGCGCGGTCGAACGGAGTGTCCTTGCCCATAGCACCTCCCGGTCGGAAGGGCCGCATCATATACCCTAGCGATCGAACCGAGATGAAGCGGCCGGTCACGCTGACTGTCGAAAAGACCCGCCAGCGCGCGCCCTGGGCGCCGTCGAGCATCCTGCGGGCGGGCGTCGCGTTGCGCAACGTCGTCGTCGAGACCTACAACGGCTTCAACGCGGACCGCGGGCTCGACCTCGCGGGCTCGCTCGCCTTCGCGACCCTGCTGCTCTCGGTGCCCTTGCTCGCGACCTTCGCGCTCCTCTTCGCGGCGTTCTTCCAGGACAACGTCAACGAGATCGTGGACCTCGCCAATCGGATCCTTCCCTTCCACGCCGCCCGCCTGTCGGAAAACCTTCGCGAGTTCATCCGCGAGTCGCTCGCGATCTCCGGAATCGGGCTGGCGGTGCTGATCGGATCCTCGATCCGCATGATCTTCATCGTCGAGGGAGTCTTCAACGCCGTCTGGGGCGCGCCGCGCCGCCGGGCCTGGATGCCGCGCATCGCGATCTATTCGCTCATGCTGCTGGCCGGTGCCCTCCTCGCCGGCGCGCTCGCGCTCGGCTTCCGCCGCCTCCGCGACACGGGCGTCGGCGGGCCTCTCCTCGGCGCGCCCGACGCGGAACACGCGCTGCGCTTCGCAATCGAATGGGCCGCCCTGACGCTGCTCTACAAGTTTCTCCCCAACGCCTACGTGCGCTGGACCGCGGCCGGCGTTGCCGCCGGTCTCATGTCGATCGCGCTGGAAGTCCTCCGCGGCCTTTTCGGCCTCTACGTGCACGCGCTCTCGTCGATGAACCTGATCACCGGATACCTCGCCCTCATCCTGCTGTCGCTCTTCTCCATCTATCTCCTGTGGGTCCTCATCCTCCTCGGAGTCGAGCTGACGCGGGCGATTCAGGTGCAGACGGGGCGCGCCGATGTACCGGGAGCCTTGCGCGCGGGGCGGGCCGAGAACGCCATCCGCATGCTGCTGCGTCTGACGCGCGGCGAGACCGACGGCTTCCAGGAGCTCTACGAGCAGCAGGAGGCCGACGCCGGCGAGGCCGAGAAGATCCTGAAAGCGCTCCTCGACAAGGGGATCATCGAGGGCGATCCGTCGAGCGGCTACCGGCTCGCGCACAAGCCGTGGCAGATCAGCGTGGCCGACGTGGTCGAAGCGATCTCGCCCGACCTCTTCCGCATCAGCCCCCACGAGCAGGATCGCGTCGTTCTGGTGCTCGAGCCGCTCTTCGCGCGGCTCGAGAAGGAAAGGCGCGCGCTCCTCGGCGCGACGCTCGTCGACCTGCAGGACTGATCGTCAGGCCGCCGGCCGCGGCGGCGCGAGGGCCTTCAGGAGCGGCGGCGCGAGGAACGTCGTCGCGAACACCGCGATGACGACGGCCACGAAGACGCCCGGCGGCAGCGCGCCGGTCTGCTTCCCGAGCGACGCGAAGATCAGGCCGACCTCGCCGCGAGGCACCATTCCCGCCCCGATGAACGCGCGCCGGACGCCGCCCCACGCGCAGTAGCCCGCCAGGAACTTGCCGAGGAAGCCGACGATCGTCAGGACGAGGGCGAGGAGCAGGCCCCGACGGTTCGCCGCGACCGTGGGATCGAGGAAGCGGACGTCCACCTGCGCTCCGACGGACACGAAGAAGACGGGAGCGAAGAGATCCACCGCAGGCTTCACGGCGGCGTCGATGTCGTGGCGGCGGTTCGTCCGGGCGAGCGCCATCCCGGCGGCGAACGCGCCGACGATCGGGGCCGAGCCGGCCGCCTGCGCCGCGCGGGCCATGAGGAGCGCGAAGGCCACGGCCGCGGCGACGAGGACGCCACGCACGCGGGCCGAGCCGACGACCTGGATCAGTCTCTTCCCGAGCGGAATCCCCACCGCGAGGGCCACGGCGAGGAACCCGACCGACAAGACGGCGGCCCGGACTGCTGCGCCGGTGTCCACCCGGCCCTTCTCGGCGATCTGGCTGACGACGGCGAGCACGACGAGACCGAGCACGTCGTCGAGGATGGCGGCGCCGAGGATGATCTGGCCCTCGCGCGTCGGAAGCACGCCCAGCTCCGAGAGAACGCGCGCCGTGATGCCGATCGAAGTGGCCGTCAGCGCGGCGCCGACGAAGATCGCCGTGATCGGCGCCTGCCCCGCCGCGAGCGAGAGCGCCCAGCCGCCGCCGAAGGGCAGGATCATGCCGGCGACCGCTACGGCGAGCGCGGGCAGCCCGACCCGCGCGAGCTCCGTCAGATCGGTCTCGAGGCCGACCTCGAAGAGGAGCAGGACCACCCCGATCTCGGCCACGAGCAGAACGCCATGCGAAAGCGGCACGAGTCCGAGCACCGACGGACCGAGCAGGACGCCCACGAGGAGCTCGCCCAGGACCGCCGGCTGACCGAGCCGTTCGGCGATCTCGCCGAAGAGCTTCGCCCCCGCGAGGGCCGCCGCGAAGGCGACCAGGAACGCGCCGATCTCGCCGTAATGCACGGGCGCGATCCTATGGCAGATCCCGGAGGCGCTTGTCCGACGACCGAGCGCGTGCTATTCTGCGCGGCCCGCTGGCGGCGTGGGGCTGTAGCTCAGTTTGGGAGAGCGCGTGAATCGCACTCACGAGGTCGCCGGTTCGATCCCGGTCAGCTCCACCATCAGCCGATTGTCACTGATTGAAGCCGCGCCGTTCGGATGGCCGGACCGTGTTTGGATCGAACCGGCGACCGATCTCGGGGGGCTCGGGGGGCGCCATGCGCCCCCCGCCTGAAGAGCCGCCGAGCGCCCGAGCGCAGCGAGGCGCGGCCGGTTCGATCCCGGTCAGCTCCACCAAGCACGTCGCCTTCGCTCGCCCTGACTCGCGAAACTTGGTCTTGCGGCGAACGTCAAAAAGAGTGCCGCTCGCCGAGAGGCATTGTGGACTCCGTTCGCGGCGCGCGAAGTCTCCAGAAGTAACCGAGGGAGGAGGCGCGCGCCGCGGGAGCCGGGGCGAAGTGAGGGGTCAGCCGGCGGTCGAGCGCTGTCCGCGAGCCGCCGGCCGGTGCGAGCGTGAGGCGAGCAGACCCCGACCGCAGCCACGGCGACGGCTACAGCTCGAGCACTCCTTGCCGGGTGACGAGCGTGACGATTCCCATGAGCACCATCACGGCGCCATTGGCCACGAGAACTCTCGGGGCGCTCAACGCGCCGGCGAGCGCTCCCGCCACGAGGTTCCCGAGAGGCATCGCCCCTCGGAACGCGAGCGTGTATACGGAAACGACGCGGCCCCGGAGGTGGTTCTCGACGTTTGCCTGGACGAGGGTCATGAAGAGCGCGAAGACGACCATGAGCGAGGCCCCGGCGAGACCCAGCAGGACGTAGGACAGCACGGGCGTGCGCGAGATCGCGAATCCGGCCATCAACGCTCCGAAGAGCATCTGCATGGAGACCGCGAGGATGCCTTTGCGGCGGACGTTCCCGAAAGCGGCGACGCTCAAGGCACCGAGGATCGCTCCGATGCCGAATGCCGCGAGGAGCACGCTGTAGCCCTTGGCGTCGCGGTGGAACACGTTCCTCGCGAAGACCGGAAGGAACGTCACGAGAGGCATCGCGCAGAAGCTGCCGACGAAGGAGAGGACGATGAGACCGCGGA
>Ga0335080_10002802_pt1 | contig 17508 bp, 11 predicted proteins | sample Lox_Sample_34_FD_206720 | JGI IMG/M metagenome (GOLD analysis project Ga0335080, IMG submission 206720) | Soil microbial communities from Loxahatchee National Wildlife Refuge, Florida, United States - Lox_Sample_3.4 | ecosystem: Environmental > Terrestrial > Soil > Wetlands | place: USA...
ATGAGAGAATTCGAGGTGAAACATGGCTAATCAATTCAAGGTCCAGGTGTTGAACCAGATATCACAGATCGGCCTCAAACGTCTTCCGGCGGAAAGCTACACGGTCGGGAAAGAGGCCGGAGAACCGGACGTGATCCTGGTCCGTTCCGCGGACATGCATTCCATGGTAATTCCTCCCAGTGTCAAGGCGGTTGGGAGAGCGGGGGCCGGCACCAACAATATTCCGGTCAAGGACCTGTCCGCCCGCGGCATCCCGGTGTTCAACACTCCCGGCGCCAACGCCAATGCGGTCAAGGAACTGGTGATCGCCGGTCTGCTCCTGGCCGCGCGTAACATAGCCGGCGCGATCAATTATGTCGCCGGCCTCGACAAGGGCGACGAAGCTCTGGAGAAGAAGGTGGAGGACGGCAAGAAGCAGTTCTCCGGATGCGAGCTGGCCGGCCACACCCTGGGGATAATCGGCCTCGGCAAGATCGGTTGCCTGGTGGCGGATGCCGCCATCAACCTGGGCATGCAAGTGCTGGGCTATGACCCGGAGATAACCGTTGAGGCCGCCTGGAGTCTTCCTTCACACGTGAAAAAGGCGAACAGTATCGATGAAATTCTGAAAAACTCCCATTTCGTGACCCTCCATGTCCCCCTGGTGGAGGCTACCAAAAACCTGATCAACGCGGAAAGGCTGGCCGGTGTCCGCCCCGGGACCGTGCTTCTCAACTTCTCCCGCGAGGGTGTGGTCAATTTGGAGGCCGTGCTCGGAGCGCTGGAGGCAAAGAAACTGAACTATTATGTCTGCGATTTCCCCGGCAAGGGAATTATCGGCAACCCGCGCGTCATTGCCCTTCCCCATCTGGGCGCCTCCACGCGCGAGGCGGAGGACAACTGCGCGGTCATGGTCGCTGACCAGGTGCGTGATTACATGGAGCACGGCAATATCCTGAATGCCGTCAATTTCCCCAATATGTCGATGCCACGTGAATCGCGTTTCCGTCTTGCCATTGCGAACGCCAACGTGCCGAACATGGTCGGCCAGATATCGACCACCATGGCCCAGGCCAATCTCAACATCCACAACATGATGAACAAGTCCAAGGGGGAGATGGCCTACACTCTGGTGGATGTGGACAGCGCTGTGCCGAAAAAGGTGATCGAAGCCATGGGAAAGATCAAAGGGGTGCTGGCAGTGCGTTACCTGCCGCTGGCAGGGTAGGGGGGCCCGGGACATGGACAGCAGAATAAAAGAAGCTATCCGGCATGCCGTAGAGAAGGAGCCGTTCGCCCGGTACATGGGCATGGAACTGGTCGAGTTGGAAGAGGGATACTCGGCGGTTGAGATGACCAATGTGCCGGAGCGGATGGACAATATCTACGGCCGCGCCCATGGCGGGTCCATATTTGCCCTGATCGACGAGGCGTTCGAGGCGGTCGCCCAGTCGGACGGAAACATTGCGGTGGCCCTGAACGTGAACGTCACTTACGCCGCCAGCCCCGAACCGGGCGTGCGCCTGCGGGCGGAGGCGCGCCTGGTGAACGGCACCAAACGGACTGCCAGCTACGACATAAGAGTTATGGAAAAGGGGGGGAGGCTTATCGCTACCTGTCAAGCCCTGGCCTTCAGGACCGGGAAACCAATCCCGTTTCTGGACAAAATATCCTGAAATAATTAAGAGCAAGAATAAAGAAAGGCCCCTTTTTCAAGGGGCCTTTTTTCGTGGGAGATTATCCTGCAATCTGCCGTCCGCCGCACGCCTTGAGCCGGGCATGCGCCTCGCGGAGGATCCGCTCGGTGGTATCCCAGTCGATGCACTTGTCGGTTATGGATACACCATATTTCAGCTGGGAGAGGTCCTTGGGGATCGGCTGGTTCCCCCCCTCGATGAAGCTCTCGAGCATGATTCCGGTGATGGAACGGTTGCCGGCGACGATCTGGCCGATGACGTTCTCCAGGACAAGGGGCTGCTTCTCGTGGTTCTTTTCCGAATTGCCATGGCTGCAGTCAACCATTATGGACGGAAAGAGGTTGTTCTTTTTCATCAGCTCCTCGGTCTTCAGGATGTCGTCGGGGAAATAGTTGGGTTTCTTCCCCCCGCGCAGGACGATCTGGACATCCGGGTTGCCGGTGGTCTGGATGATGGAGGTGAGCCCCTCCCGGTTGATGCCGAGGAAGGAGTGGGAGTGGAGTGCCGCGATCATGGCGTCGATGGCGATCTGCAGATTGCCGTCGGTGCTGTTTTTGAAGCCGATGGGAAAAGAGAGGCCGCTGGCCAGTTCCCGGTGCGTCTGGGATTCGGTGGTCCGGGCGCCGATGGCCCCCCAGCAGAGCATGTCGGCCAGGTATTCCGGAGTGATCGGGTCGAGCATCTCCGTGGCGATGGGGAGCCCAAGCTCTGTCATCTTGCAGAGGAGACCGCGGGCGATGCCGAGCCCCTTGGAGATGAGGTGACTACTGTTCATGTCAGGGTCGTTGATGAGACCCTTCCACCCTATGGTGGTGCGCGGCTTCTCGAAATAAAGGCGCATGATCAGGAAGAGCTGGTCGGAGACCTCCCTGGAGAGCCGTGCCACGCGCTCCGCGTAATCCAGTGCCTCCTTCGGATCGTGAACGGAGCAAGGGCCGACGACTACCATGAGGCGCGGGTCCCTGCTGTGGAGGATGTTCTTGATCTGCTCCCGGCTCTGGCTCACGAACTCGCTCCCCGCGTCGGACAAGGGAAAGACCTGGCGCAGGTCCGTGGGGGCGATAATGGGGGTGATGCTCTTGATCTTGAGGTTGCTGGTTCTCATCATGGGATCAGGTTCCTTGTGCCATAAAATGAAAAACAAATTAATCTATCTTTTTTAGATGAAAATGTCAAAAGGGAATCATGAATCTGTGGGACATTCGAGCTTAAAGCGACTAACGGCTAGCTGCTGGAGGGGAGATACCCCTTTGCCAGGGCGCAGAACTCGGCGACCTGTCTTTCCTGCCAGGTCGCGTCGCGCCCCAGTTCACTGGCCATGATCCGCGCCACGAGGGGGGCCGCTGCCATGCTGGCGCGGGCATCCAGAAAAAGCGCCCTGGTGCGTCTCGCCAGTACGTCATCCACTGTCCGGGCCCATTCACGGCGGACCGCCCAGACCACCTCGCAGACGCGGTAGGGCAGGTTCGGGTGGAGTGGCTCATCCCATTCTGGATTTTCCGCGGCCAGATTGCCGAGAAGCTGCGCATCGGCGCCATAAACGTACCACGGAGTGTTTTCCAAGCCGTCTTCCCGCCAGCCGTGCAGTCTCATGCCGCTGGTAGCGGAAGGGCGCTCTTCGAGTCCGGCGACCGCCGCCGCGCGGTTGACCGCGTCTTCCCCCATCTTGCGATAGATGGTCCACTTCCCGCCGGTTATCGAGACCAGTCCGGAGCCGCTGATCAGGACTACGTGCTCGCGCGCGAGCGCAGGGCTATCACTGCCAACATCCTGGCGCACCGATGGCCGCAGTCCGGCGAAAGCGGAGAGGACATCGGCGCGGGCAGGGCGCCGCAGCAGATAACGGGCGGCATGGTCAAGGAGGAAGTCTATCTCTTCATCCAACGGACGTGGCTCCAGGGAGACGCCGTCGATGGGGGTTTCGGTAGTGCCGAGGATGACCCGGTCATGCCAGGGGACGGCAAACAATACCCGGCCGTCCGCTGTATCGGGTATCATGATGGCACTGTCGCCGCCCAGGAAAGAGCGGTCGAGCACCAGGTGCACTCCCTGGCTCGGCGCCATTATGGCCGGCGCCTCCGGCTCGTCCAATCGCCGTACCGTATCGCTGAAAACACCGGTGGCGTTAATTACACCGCGGGCCTTGAGTTCGTAATCCCGTCCGTTTTCCTGGTCGCGGGCCAGGACGCCGGCCGTGAGTCCGCCGGCTTTGAGAAGCCCCGTCGCCTGCATGTAGTTGATGGGCGTGCCGCCCAGATCAATCAGCGTATGGGCCAGGGTGATGGCCAACCGGGCGTCGTCGAACTGGCCGTCGTGATAGATTACGCCGCCGCGCAGACCTTCCGGGTCCATGGTCGGCAGCCGCTCCAGGGTTTCGTCGCGGCTCAGGTGCCGTGACGGGCCGAGGCCGAGCCTGCCCGCCATCATATCGTAAAACTTCAGGCCGAGTCCGTAGAAAGGACCTTCCCACCAGTCGTAAAGAGGGACCACGAAGGAGAGATTGTGTACCAGGTGGGGGGCATTCTTGAGCAGATAGCCACGCTCGTGAAGGGACTCCAGCACCAGCGACAGATTTCCCTGTTTCAGGTAGCGCACTCCGCCGTGGATCAGTTTGGTGCTGCGGCTGGAGGTCGCCTTGGCAAAGTCGCTCTGCTCGATGAGGAGGGTCCGGTAACCCCGGCCGGCGGCCTCCACCGCGCATCCGAGGCCGGTCGCCCCGCCGCCGATGACGATGATGTCCCAGGTCTGGGTCGGGTCCTTGACCTGCTGGAGAAGTTCGTCGCGTGTCATGCTTCCCTGCCTACCGCCATCTCCTCGTCCGGGAACCACTCCTCGGTATCGTTGTCCTCGACCTCGGATGTCTCGCCGGTCATCAGGTACCTGTGAAGGGCGGCGGCCGCTTCCTTGCCGTCCCCCATCGCCAGGATGACCGTGGCCCCGCCGCGGACGATGTCGCCGCCGGCATACACGCCCCGTATGCTGGTCGTGCCATGTTCGTCGATGACGATGTTGCCCCATTTGTTCAATGCCAGATCGGGGGCGGTTGCTGTCAGCAGCGGATTTGCCCTTGTACCGACGGCGTTCACCACCACATCGACCGTTATTTCGTAGTCCGAGCCGGCAATGGGCACCGGCCGGCGGCGCCCCGATTCGTCGGGAGCCCCCAGTTCCATCTTCCGGCAGCGCATCGATTCCACCCATCCTTCGGTGTTGCCGGTAATCTCGACCGGCGCCGTAAGTATGATGAATTCAACGCCTTCTTCCTTGGCGTGCTTGATTTCTTCGTCGCGGGCAGGCATCTCCGCTTCGCTGCGCCGATAGATGATCATGGAGCGCTCGGCGCCAAGCCTTCTGGACACGCGGACACAGTCCATTGCCGTGTTGCCGCCGCCGATGACCGCCACCCGTTTGCCGCGAATGATCGGCGTGGAGGCGTCGGGGTTCCTGCCGGCTTCCATCAGATTCACGCGGGTCAGGTATTCGTTGGCCGAATATACCCCCTTCAGGTTCTCGCCCGGTACTTTCAGCATAACTGGCAGCCCGGCCCCGTTGCCGATGAAGACGGCGTCGAACTCTTCACGCAGCTGCTCCAGGGTCAGTGTCTTGCCGACGATGACGTTGCATTCGATGACCACCCCCATGGCCAACAGGCGCTCCACCTCGTTGTCGATAATGGTGTTCGGCAGGCGGAACTCGGGAATGCCGTAGCGGAGGACCCCGCCGGTATCGTGGAGTGCTTCGAAGATCGTTACCTGATGCCCCTTGCGCGCCAGCTCTCCGGCTGCGGTGAGGCCGGCCGGGCCGCTGCCGATAATGGCGACTTTTTTGCCACTCGGCATGGGTAACTCTTCATGGGCCAGCTCGGCGTCGTGGGCCATGGCCCAGTCCGCCACGAACCGTTCAAGATAGCCGATGGCCACCGGCTCACCCTTGGCCTTGTAAACGCACAATGCCTCGCACTGGGTTTCCTGGGGACAGACCCTGCCGCATACGGCGGGGAGGGCGTTGTCGCGCCGCAGGATCTCGGCGGCCCCGGGGAGGTCTCCCTCGGCCAGGGCGTTGATGAATTCGGGGATGGAGACCCTGACCGGGCAGCCGGTCACGCATTGGCGGGTCTTGCACTGCAGGCAGCGCTGGGCTTCCCGCATCGCCTCTTCCAGGGTAAGCCCCAGATTTACTTCCTCAAAGGTGCGGCTGCGTACTTCCGGATCGCGTTCGGACATATGGACGCGGCTGATGGCCAGCCGTTCTTTAGGAGTCAGCTTGTTGCCCATGGTGTTCCTCTTTACGGATTCTGCATGCTTCCGCGGTATGGCGGAGGGCGGCCTCCTGGTTGCGATAGGTGGTAAGGCGGTCAGCCAGGCTGTCGAAGTCGACCAGATGGCCGTCGAACTCCGGCCCGTCCACGCAGGCGAACTTCATCTCCCCGCCCACCATGACCCGACAGCCGCCGCACATGCCGGTGCCGTCGATCATGATCGGGTTGAGGCTGACAATGGTTTCGATGTTGTAAGGCCGGGTAAGCTCCGCCACCGCCCGCATCATTGGCACCGGGCCGATAGCGAAGACCGCCTGGGGAGGGTTCCGGGGATCGGCGAGCAACTCGGCGAGAACGGTGGTGACGAACCCTTTGCACCCCAGGGAACCGTCCTCGGTGGTGATCAGGAGTTTCTCGGAGAGCATTCCCAGCTCATCGGCAAGAAGGATGAACCGGCTGGAGCGACCGCCGATGATGGTGGTTATCTGTTTCCCTCCGTTGGCAAGAGCCTTCACAAGAGGGAAGAGGACCGCAGTACCGACCCCGCCGCCGACGCATACAACCCTTTGCCAATCCCCCATGTGGGTCGGTCTGCCGAGGGGACCGGCCACATCTTTGATGAAACCGCCTGCCGGGATAGAGACGATCTTGAGGGTCGAGGCACCGACCGCCTGGACGAAGATGGTGATGGTGCCGGCCTGCGGGTCCGCGTCGCCGATGGTGATGGGTATCCGTTCGGCGCTCTGTTCCGCGTGGATAATGACGAACTGGCCGGGGCGGCGCGCCCGTGCCACTCGGGGCGCCTCGATGACCATGCGGTGGAGATTTTCAGCGAGGATCTCGTTGCTTATGACTTTAAACATATTCTTTCGCCTGGTTATCTTTGATTTACTTTATTAAATTAAAAAAACATAGCAATCTTCATAGCTTAAGATAGCATAGGGTTTCATGAAAGTAAACTGTTTTCATCCCGCTGAAGAGTTGGCTGACCGAGCGACAACCGGAAACCGTCCATTTGCGACGGGTTTTGCCATGCTCCTTCATCCATTGGCAGGAAAACCGAAATGATGAAAATGTCGGGTTTGTTACAAGTCAGGAACACGATTAATCCTTTGCTATTTTGTGTCGGGTCTGCGCTTTTTAGCGGTCCATGTACTGGCAAATTAAATCATACATAAACAGGTATGCCGGTAAATATAAAATGTCCTTAGATATTAAATGTCAGTATGATAAAGATAATTCAATCATGTTTTGCATTAGCTTAAATTACATTGCCAGTGAAGGGAAGTCGTCCACGCGGGTCGCCTCGCGGCGGGCTTCCCAGGAGGCAACGAGCATTTCGGCCTCGGCGCCGGTTATGATCCCCGCCTGCAACCCGGCGTCGAGCACGGTCATGTCCGTGCCGGCCATTAAACGGCCGTCCTTGACCGCATCCCTGAGTTTCCGCTCCACCGGCTCAGCGGCGATGACTTTTGCCAGGGCATCTTCAAGGCGCCCCAGCGGTTCATGCAATTCCGCCGGCAGATAGATCCCGTCCGTCAGGCGGTCCCGCACCGCGGAAGGCTCCATGAGTATCCGTGCGGCACTCTGGACAAGGCGGTCGTCCGGAACGCCAGAGGGAAGGCCGAGGGGAAAGGCGAGAATACGCAGGAGCCAGGCAGCAGGCCGAAGCGGCAGGTTGCGGGTGAGCCCGTAAAATCCGTCGCTTATGCCGCGCAGGCATTCCGCGCAGCCCAATTTAAGCAGAGGCAGTTCGTCGTGCGGCTGTTGCCTTTCCTCGAATGTCTTGAGAAGCGCGGACATCAGATAGAGATTGCCCAGGATATCGGCCATCCGGCCGGATATGGATTCCCGCCTTTTGAGGGAACCGCCCAGGCTCAGGAGTGTTATATCCACGGCCAGGGCGAAGGCCGCGGCAAGATGCGCGGTCATCTGGAAATAGCGGCGTGCCGTTCCCCCGGGCGCCTTTGCCAACAAACCGCAGGTCAGACCGAGGAAGAGCGCGCGGGCCCCGTTGGCGAGGGCAAAACGGAAGTGGCCGGCAAGGAGACGGTCGAATTCCGCCAAGCCGGTTTCCGTATCGGGGTTTGCTACCGCCTGCATCTCCTTGAGTATGTAAGGGTGGCAGCGGATCACCCCCTGGCCGAAGATAATCATGGAGCGTGTGAGGATGTTGGCACCTTCCACGGTTATGCCGATGGGCGATGAATAGTGGATGAGGCCGAGGAGATTGCGCGGCCCCAGGGAAATCCCGGACCCCCCCAGAACATCCATGCCGCGGTTTATTATCCGGCGCAGATGTTCGGTGGACTGGTACTTGACGATGGCCGAGATGACCGCAGGGCGTTCGCCCAGGTCAACTGCGCCGCAGGTCATGGTCCTGGCGGCATCCAGCAGATAGACGCTGCCGGCGATCTCCGCCAGGGCTTCGCCGACCCCTTCGAAACGGCCGATGGGGAGCCGGAACTGTCTGCGGACCCCGGCAAAGGCGCCGGCGGCGCGGGCTACCAGCTTGCCTTCGCCGGTGCTCAACGCGGGAAGGGAGATGGAGCGGCCGGCAGCCAGCCCTTCCATCAGCATTATCCATCCCTGGCCGGCCCTTTCTCTGCCGCCGATAATCCAATCGACCGGAATGAAGACGTCCCGGCCGGTGATAGGACCGTTCTGGAAGGGGATGCCGAGCGGCGAGTGGCGGCTGCCGACGGATATCCCCGGGGTGGACGCGGGCACGAGTGCCAGGGTGATGCCCGGTTCATCGACGGGGCCGAGCAGGTGTTCCGGGTCAAGGAGCCTGAAGGCGAGGCCGATCACCGTCGCCACGGGGGCGAGGGTAATGTAGCGCTTCTCCCAGTTGAGAAGGATGCCGACGATCTCTTCCCCGGCAAAGACGCCGCGGCAGACAACGCCGGTATCGGGAATGGCTGCGGCGTCGCTCCCCGCATCGGGCCCGGTCAGGGCGAAACAGGGGACCTCCTCGCCGCGGGCGAGACGGGGCAGGTAGTAGTCACGCTGTTCCCTGGTCCCGTAACGGAGCAGAAGCTCGGCGGGACCCAGGGAGTTGGGCACCATCACCGTCACGGCAGCTGCGAAGCTGCGGCTGGCGATCTTGACGATCACCTGGGAATGGGCGAGGGCGGAAAAGCCCATCCCGCCATATTCCTTCGGGATGATCAAGCCGAAAAACCCTTTTTCCCGGATAAAACGCCATGCTTCCGCCGGGAGATCGTGCAGCTCCGTGACGATCCGCCAGTCGTCGAGCATCCGGCACAGGTCCTCGACTGGTCCGGCCAGGAACGCCTCTTCTTCCGTTGAGAGACGGGCTGCTGGCATGCCCAGGAGCCGCTCCCAGTCGGGCCTGCCGCTGAACAGCTCGCCGTCCCACCAGACCGTTCCCGCTTCCAGGGCCTCCCGCTCGGTCCGGGAAAGGGAAGGGAGGAGGCGCTTGAACAGGGAATAGAGGTGCCTGCTGATGAAACGGCAGCGCAGGTCAGTCACGTTCAGGATGACCGCAGCTGCCATGAACGATAACCAGGCCAGGAAGACTATTGTGTGCCCGGCGTGGCCTCCGATGGTCCAGAGCAGTATGACGGCTGCCAGAACCGCAGTCCAGATCCGCAACCGGACGCGGAAGTAGGCAAGCGCCCAACAGACGGCTATGGTAATGAGCAAGAACATGACGGCTCCACTTAATGATGGCTTCGCAAAAAGTCCATCTGCGAAGTTCAAGCTCAAGCCTTGTCACTGCGGCGTACTAATATGTACGCCTCATTCCTCGGCTTTCGCAAGCCTTGCATCTGGAGCTTTTTGCCTTGCCATCGCTGTCGAGTGAGTTCATCCAAATGTATACTCCGGCATTTCTGCTCGCCGAGGCGTTCAGATATGACGGATTCAGCGTAATAAAGTATAATCCAGAAAAAGTGTCGGGCAATCATCTGCCGGACGACGTACTCTCAATTTCGATTTCCCGCCTCATAAAAAAATTTGTTTTTCTCCTTGACAACCTGCGATCCATGTTCTATAAAAGACAAAAATGGTCCTAAAGGTAGAATTTTGATGGAACTTACCCGCAAGGGTGAATATGCAATCAGAGGGATTATCTATCTCGCCGGTCAACCGTCGGGGAAGATGGCACTTATCAGCGAAATTGCCGAATCAACCGATGTCCCCCAGACTTTCCTGGCAAAAATCTTCCAGAGCTTCGCAAAGCAGGGATTGGTGAATTCCTATCGCGGGACCGGTGGCGGCTTCACCCTGTCCCGGCCGGCTTCGCAAATTACCCTGCGTGAAATAGTCGAGGCGGTTGAAGGCCCGATCCTTCCGAACCGTTGCCTGATCGGCAGGGGCGCCTGTGAGAGGGACAGTATTTGTAATGTCCATCCGGTCTGGAAAAGAATACAGGGAGAAGTGGTCGGGATTCTGGACAGCGTTACCATCGCTGATCTGGCGAAAAGAAGCTGAGCCGGCAAATTTTTTTGTCCGATATCAGGACAAAAAAGGTCCTATTAACGCATTCTATTTTTTTTCTGGTATAATTAAAAACATTGTAAAAAACGGCACGGGAGGAGGCTTATAATGGATGTCCTGACCTTGAGCAGATTGCAGTTTGCGGTGACGAGCATATTTCATTTCATTTTTGTTCCGCTCACCCTGGGGCTATCTATTCTTACGGCTTACATGGAGACCCGCTATGTAATGACCGGTGACGAAACCTATCTGAAAATGACCAGGTTCTGGGGAAAACTGTTCCTAATCAATTTTGCCCTCGGTGTGGTAACCGGCATCACCATGGAGTTCCAGTTCGGCATGAACTGGGCCGAGTATTCCAAGTATGTGGGGGATATTTTCGGCGCGCCCCTGGCCATCGAAGCCACCGTCGCCTTTTTCCTCGAATCGGTCTTCATCGGCCTCTGGATCTTCGGCTGGGACAAGGTGTCGCAAAGGGTCCATGCCCTTTCCATCTGGATCGTTGCCCTGGCCACCAACCTTTCGGCGTTATGGATACTTCTGGCCAACGGCTGGATGCAGCACCCCGTCGGGTTCGTGCTGCGCAACGGCCGTGCGGAGATGGTCGATTTTCCGGCGTTGCTCACGAACAGCTACGGTCTGCTGAAGTTCGTCCATACGGTTCTCTCCGGGTACATGGTCGCCGCCTTCTTCGTCATGGGGATATCCGCCTACCACCTGCTCAGGAAAAACAATATCGATTTCTTCCGGCGCTCTTTCCGGATCGGCGCGACCTTCGCTATTGTCGCCTCCCTTCTCGTGTTCCTCTCTGGCGACTATTCCGCGGTTGTCATAGCAAAGACCCAGCCTGCCAAACTTGCCGCCATGGAATCGGTCTGGGAAACGAAACGGGGGGTGGGGCTGAATCTCCTTCTCTACCCCAATGAACAGGGCGAATGCAATGGTATTGAGAGCTTCTGCATCCCGAAGATGGTTAGCTTGCTTGCCTTTCACACCCCCAACGCGGAGATCAAGGGGCTCAAGGATTTTCCCCGTGAACTCAGGCCGCCGGTGACGCCGACATTCCTCAGTTTCCGTCTCATGGTCGGGCTCGGCACGTTCATGGTCCTTGCGGCACTTCTCGGCGTTATCTTCTCCAGATGGGGAAAACTGGAGGACCGGACCCTCTTTTTGAAGATCATGCTTTTCGCCATCCCCGTCCCCTATCTGGCAGCACAGCTCGGCTGGGTCGTGGCCGAGGTCGGACGGCAGCCCTGGATCGTCTACGGTGTCCTGAAGACAGCCGATGCGGTTTCCAAGTCGGTCAGCGTGGCACAGGTAGTGGCTTCCCTGGCAGGTTTCACCCTCCTTTACGGAGCCCTTGGCGTAGTTGACATCTATCTCCTGGCCAAGGTGGCGAAAAAAGGGCCTGAGATATAGGTCGGCAATTTGTGGCGACAAGGGCGAAGCAGATGAAACATGCTTCGCCCCTACAAAGAATTTCTACCATTATAGCGGAGGCTTGACATGGAATTTCAGATTATCTGGTTTGTTCTCTGGGGTGTGTTATGGGCCGTTTATTTCATGCTTGACGGCTTTGTGCTGGGGGCGGGCCTGCTCCATTATTCCCTGGGGCGGAGCGACGGGGAGAGAAGGGTGCTCATAAATGCCATAGGACCGGTCTGGGACGGCAACGAGGTGTGGTTGATAACGGCCGGCGGCGCGACCTTCGCCGCCTTTCCCACCACCTACGCCCTGATGTTCAGCTACCTCTACACGGCCCTGCTGCTTCTCCTGTTCGCCCTGATCATCCGCGGGGTTTCCTACGAGTTCCGCGGCAAGTCCGATGGCGAAGGATGGAAAAAAGGTTGGGACGCCGCCATATTTCTCGGGAACTTTCTCCCGGCCCTTCTGTTCGGTGTCGCATTCGGCAACATATTCGCGGGGCTTCCCATGGACGGAGCCGGCTATCACGGCTCGCTCCTTGCGCTGCTCAATCCGTACGGGCTTTTGACTGGCGTTCTGTTCGTCATCCTCTTTGCTGTGCACGGTGCCCTATACATCTCGGTAAAGACCCGCGGTGTCCTGCAGGAGAGGGGCGCCGCAATGGCGAAAAAACTCTGGCCTGGTCTCCTTCTGGTGGCAGTGGCATTTCTTGCTTACACGAATTTCGCGACCAGACTGTACGACAACTATTTGAAAAATCCGGTGCTCCTGTTAGCCCCGGCGCTGGCGGTCGCCGCTCTTCTGGGGATCAGGCTTTTCATTGCCGGAAACAGGCTTCTGACGGCCTTTGCCGCATCCTGCCTGACCATTCTCATGGTGGTGGGGACCGGGGTCATCGGGCTCTTTCCGAACCTTATCCCGTCGAGCATTGATCCGGCATACAGCCTGACGATCTTTAATTCGTCGTCCAGCGCCTATACGTTGAAGATCATGACGGTCGTCGCATTCATTTTCGTACCCATCGTCATAGCCTACAAGATCTGGGTTTACCGGATCTTCCGCGCGCCGGTACTGCTGGAGGAGATAACGAAAAGCAAGGAGGCCTATTAACCGGAAACGGTTCTTTTCCGCCCTGGCTGTGTCAATCTGCGGGCTTGCTTGTGCGGCGTACCCCCTCTCCCTATCCCTCCCCCAAGGGGGGAGGGTATTCAGTTCACCCTCTCCCTCCTGGGAGAGGGTGGCCAAAGGCCGGGTGAGGGGCCTCCGCGCAATCCCTTGATTTCCTTGCCAGGACAAAAAACTCCTCGTTTCCGAATTGAAAACCGAAATTTCTCAGCCGGACTTTCCGGATGGATTTATATCATTGTTGAATCTGGGAGAGCACCGGGATGAACTTAAGGGCATTTTCCCGGTCCCTGCGATTGGTGGACAAGGCGACCGGTTCCATCATGAATCCGACCATTTCTATGAAATCGATGGCGTCCTGTACGGTATTGGTGAGTTCATCGCGGTTTTCCGGCTGCCTGTCCGGCACATAGACGAGGATGCCGCCGCTCTCGGACAACAGGCAGGGGACATAGACGCGCAGGGCGCCGTTATCGTCGAGGGCGCAGATGAATGCGGTGGAATTTTCAGGAGATTTGCCGTCGGGGGTGATCCGCGCCAGATTCAGGGAGCGGTGCACCTCGACCACATCCGCCGGATCATTGTATTCGATCATGTGCAGGTCATTGTCAATCTGGAACCTTGACGGAGAGGAAGACCTCTCGCAGTTGTTTGCAGCCACGGCCGGATCGGCGTCGTGTATTCCCAGGAAGGCAAACGGGTCGTTGGGGTCAATCTCCGGGTAAGACCGGCCCGTTTCCGCAGTGCCGGAGCCGGCAGCCATCTTCTCGGCAATCTCCTGCTCGGCCGCTGCCTTTTCCGCAGCGAGCCGCGCTTCCTCCTCCGCAACTGCGGCGATCCTCTCGGCCATCTCCCGTTCCGCAGCCGCCTTTTCCGCGGCGAGCCTCTCCTCTTCAGCTTTTGCCGCGGCGAGTCTCTCGGCCGCCTCTTGTTCCGCTGCCACCTTTTCCGCGGCGAGCCTCTCCTCTTCGGCCTTTGCCGCGGCGAGTCTCTCGGCCGCCTCTTGATCCGCCGCGGCCTTTTCCGCGGCGAGCCTCTCCTCTTCGGCCTTTGCCGCGGCAAGCCGCTCGGCCGCCTCCTGTTCCGCCGCTGCCTTTTCCGCGGCGAGCCTCTCCTCTTCAGCCTTTGCCGCGGCCAGCTTTTCCGCGGTTTCTTTTTCCGCCGCCGCCTTTTCCATGGCGAATCTCTCTTCTTCGGCCATTACTGCGGCCAGCTTTTCGGCGGTTTCCTTTTCAGCGGCGTTTCTTTCCGCGTTGAGCATTTCTTCTTCAGCCCGGATGGCGGCCAGCTTCTCGGCGGCAATGCTTGCCGCTGCGCTTCTTTCCCCCGTTATCCGCTCATTTTCGGCAATGATCCCGGCGAGCAGGTCAGCCGCTTTTTCAGCGGCTTCAGCCATTTCTGCGGCCAGTTTTGCCGCGTCTTCATGTTCCGCCTGCAGGATGGCGAGGTTCTCCATTGTACTTGATCTCTCCGTTGACAAAACCTCCAGTTCATTGACTATCAGGGCCAGATCGCCGGCAACCTCCCCGGCTGTCGCCTCTCTTTCACCGGCCAGCCGCTCGGCTTCTTCCTGTTCCGTCCGAAGCGTACTTATATGATTTTCCATGGCGTCCCTGGCCGCGACCATGCGCTCGATTTCATCATCAAGGGCGGCGAGATCCGCAGATGCCTGCTCTGCAGCGGCAGTCTTTTCTGTGGCCAGACGTTCCGCATCATCCTTTTCCGCGAGAAGACCGGAGATATTTTTTTCCATGCCTTCCCTTGTTTCGGCAAGCCGATCCACTTCGGCATGGAGAGATGTCAGTTTCAGCGAGATATCGGCAACGGCGGCGGCTTTCTCCGCAACCATCTCTTCCGCTTCGGCCTTTTGTGCCAGGAGGTCGGACATATCCTTTTCGGCTGCTTCCTTTTCAGCGGTGAGCCTCATGATCTCGGCGTATTCGGCGGCCAGCCTGTCCCGCGCATCCTTCTCCGCCATGGCCTTCTCGTTTGCCAGCCGCTCTTTCTCAGCTTTCATGGCGGCAAGTTTTTCAGCCGAGTTTCTTTCAATGGCTTCCTTTTCAGCGGCCAGCCTTTCGGCTTCGGCCTGTTCCAGCGCCATCTTTTCGGATGATTCCCTTTCCACCAGTTCTTTTTCCCGGGTGAGCCGTTCCGATTCCGCCCGCAAGGCGGAGAGGCGTTCGGAAACTATCCTTTCCACATCTGCTTTTTCTGCGGCGAGCCGGTCGGCTTCGGCCTGCTCCTGCGCCATTTTTTCGGCGGCTTCGCTTTCCAGAAGCGCCTTTTCACTGGCCAGCCGTTCTGCCTCCGCACGCAGTTGCGCAAGACGCTCGGCCGCGGTTAACTGCGCTTCTTCCTTTTCCTGGGCCAGGCGTTCAGCTTCGGCCTTCATGGTGTCCAACTGTTCGGCAGCGGCTTTTTCCAGAGTTGCCTTTTCCTCGGCAAGCCTTTCGGCCTCGCTCCTCATGACGGCAAACTGCTCGGCAGCTGCTTTTTCCAGGGATGCCTTTTCCTCGGCAAGTTTTTCGGCCCTAGTTCTCATGGCGGAAAACTGCTCGGCTGCGTTCTTTTCCGCTGTTGCCTTTTCCGTGGCCAGTCTTTCGGCCTCCGCCTGCAATGATGCAAGTTGTTCCGCAGCGGTTTTCTCGGCGGCGGCCTTCTCCGCTGCCAGTCTCTTCGCTTCTGCACGGAGTACGGCCAATCGTTCGGTGGCGGCTTTCTCAGCCGCCGCTATTTCAGCGGTCAGCCTCTCGGCTTCGGCCTTTTCTTCGGCCATCTTTTCCGCGGCGTCTCTTTCTGCTGCCGCCTTTTCCTCGGACAGCCTTTTCGCTTTTGCCCGAAGAGAAGCCAGCTGTTCGGCAGCGGCCTTTTCGGCCACCGCCTTTTCTTCGGCTATTCTTTCCGTCTCGGCCAGTTCCGTAGCCAATCTCGACGCAGTTTCCTGCTCCACTACCGGTTTTTTTTCTTTTTTTGTTGTCACGGGAGAAGAGGAATCCAACGTTTCGAGCTCAAGTGATACGATTCCCCCGGCAGCTGAATTGTCTGTGGATTCCTCGGGAAGCCCCTTGCCGGTGGACGTTGCCGCGTTCGCGGCCTTCGTCTGTCCCTCAGGCTTTTCCGGTTTCGGCGCGGTTTTTTTCGCTTCCGGCGCCCTTGGTCCGCTTCTCTGCGGACGGAGTACGTTGATGTTGCGTATTACTACTTCCCGCAAGGCCGTGCTGTAGTTCAGATTGATCTCATCCATGGCAAATCCCATGGATTCGACAAAACTCAGCGCCTCCTTGCGCACCTTCGCCAGATCACCTGCTGCTATAGTGGATTCTTCCGGTTTGTAGACCAGTATATCCTTGTCCCTGGAGAGGAGAAGGGCGGCATAGACCATGAAGGAATCGCCATTTTTCAAGACACAGACATATGCATCGCAGGGTTGAAGTGAATATTTGTCAGGGGCGACATCGACGGAGGACTTCGAGGAATAAATTGAGACAATATCCTGTTCTGCGGCTTCAATGTATTCGCGGAATCTGTCTAGGGTGAACATGGGTGCGTACGGGCCCTCCCGGATATGAAAAAAATCGACTCAAGACAAAAAACCGGAATGGAAATATGTGATATTTCGGCATCCCGGCTGTCTCCGGCAGAGACCCATGGGCTTTCCGCCCCATTCTCACGAATGGTTTAGTCTTATCGTTTACCACTCTATTTGCATGAATCCGCGTCGATATTATAAAAGAAGGGTTGGCAATTATCAACAGCTTTTTGACTCTTTGTCATTCCCGTTGCTTTTTGCCGGAAATGTCTTATATCGACTATGCAGGAGGGAAAAAAATTGTTATTATTCCCAGAATCCATTGAGTGGAGGGTGACATGGAACAGAAAAAGATTGTCATAGCCGACGATGTGGAGCTTTTTCTGATGCTGGAAAAGACCTTTTTCAACCGCGAGGGATTCGAGCTGATTACCGCCAGAAACGGCCGGGAGGCACTGGAAGCCATTCGCAATGAAAGGCCCGACCTGGTCTTCCTTGATCTGCACATGCCGGAGATGGACGGCGATGAATGCTGCCGCCACGTGAAGGGAGACGACATGCTCCGGCATATCCCCATTGTGATGGTGACGTCGGCTGGACGGGAAGCGGATGTGGAAAGATGCCGATCGGCAGGTTGCGACGAGATCGTCCATAAGCCCATCAACAGGCACGATTTCATGGCAACGGCGCGACGGTTTCTTCAGGTGACGGAAAGGAGTGCGCAGAGGTTTGGCGTCAGGCTGCGCGTCCATTACGGCGCCTTCCCCGGCGATCTGCTGAACGACTATTCCATTGATCTGAGCACCGGCGGACTTTTCCTGGCGACCGATCATATCCTGTCGGCGGACACTCCTCTGAACATGGAGTTCATGCTGCCCGAAAATGAGGCCACCATCCGCTGCAAGGGGAGGGTGGCCTGGATAAATGATAAGGAAGGGCGCAAAAAAACGTCCCTTCCTGCAGGAATGGGGGTGCAATTTCTCGATCTTACCCTGGCCGACCTGGACGCCATCCGGGATTACATAAAAAAG
>Ga0335080_10002805_pt1 | contig 17505 bp, 14 predicted proteins | sample Lox_Sample_34_FD_206720 | JGI IMG/M metagenome (GOLD analysis project Ga0335080, IMG submission 206720) | Soil microbial communities from Loxahatchee National Wildlife Refuge, Florida, United States - Lox_Sample_3.4 | ecosystem: Environmental > Terrestrial > Soil > Wetlands | place: USA...
GGCGCCCGCGAGAAACGGCGGCGAATCCATCGTACGGAACGACTCGAGGACGGGCCGCTCCGCCGCGCCCCGCGCCCCCTTCCGCAGCGCTTCCTCGAGATCGCCGACCAGCTTCTTCGCGCCGGCAAACCGGAGATGCTCCAGGGCGAGGCCGAGCTTGCCGCGATCGCGATAGAGAAGGCCCAGGTACAGGTGACTGCGCGCGTGGTCGGGCTTGATCTCGACCGCACGCCGCAACTCCTCCTCGGCCTCGTCGATCGCACCATCCTTGAACAGAATCAGGCCCAGGTTCGCGTGGAGAACCGCCGACTCGGGGTTCTTCGCGAGGAGCTCCCGCGCGGCGCGCGCCGCTTCGCGGAAGTTGCCTCGCTTGAATTCCACGATCGACAGGAGATTCAGGACGTCCTCGTCGTCGGCGCGAAGCATCTGCGCCTGCTCGAGCTCCTGCCGCGCCGCGTCGAGTCGGCCCTCCCGCAGGCTCTTGCGTACCCGGATCAGATGGACGAGGAAGACGCCCTGATCGACCGAAGACGTCTCGCCGGGCGCTCGAGCCACCGCCGTTCCGTCTAGAGCGCTTCTCGACCGGACGGCTTTCGGGCCGGCTCGGTCGTCAGCAGCACGCGGTTGTTGGCGTCGCGGGTCACCCGCACCGGGCGGGCCCGAGCGGCGCCGTAGGTCGTCCCGGACGGCAGGCCAAAGCCTCCGGCCAGAGACGACTTGCCGTAGTAGGCGGTCAGCGCCTTGTGCACGTAGAGGCGCGTTTCGTCGTACGGAGGGACGCCGCCGTAGCGGAGCACGGCGTTCTCGCCGGCGTTGTAGGCCGCCAGGGACTTCGTCACGTCGTTGCCGAAGAGCGAGAGCAGATACGCCAGATGCTTCGCCCCGCCGTGGATGTTCTGCGCAGGGTCGAAGATGTCGTCCACTCCCTGTTGTTTCGCCGTCTCGGGCATGAGCTGCATCAGGCCGCGGGCGCCCTTGCGCGAGATCGCGCCCGGATTGAACGCCGACTCGACGAGCATCACGGACTTGACGAGCTTCGGATCGACCGCGTGCGCACGCGCCGCGTCGTCGATCAGCCCGTCGTAGAGCGAGGGCATCGCGACCCGCGAGGAGAGCCAATCGTCGCTGTGGGCGAGCGCCTCGTGGACCGTCTCACCGACGCCGTCGTTGTACACGACGCGCCGCCCTTCCTTCCAGCCGACGCGCATGCGCGCCTCGGCCGGCAGGCAGAAAAAAAGCAGCATCCCGAGGCCCAGGAGGCCGTTCCGCTTCATGGCGATTTTCGGTTCGGTCCGGAGACTCCGAGAATTATAACAGGGACCGGCGGGCCAGCGGGCGCCCGACTCAGGCCACTTCGCCGAGAAGCTCCCGCAGCGCGGCCTCCGCCTCCGCGAGCGCCGCGGGCAGCAGGGCCTCGTTCTTGCCGCCCGCCTGCGCGAGATCGGCCTTGCCGCCGCCGCTTCCGCCGAGCGCCTTTCCGATGCGCGCCGCGATGCGCGATGCCGGGACGCGGCCCGAGAGATCGGGTGTCACCGCCGCGACGACCGAGGTCTTCCCCTCGTGCGCCGTGCCGACCACGACGACGCCGCTCTTGATGCGGGACCGCAGCGTGTCGGAGAGATTGCGCAGCTCCGGAATCGAGAGGCCCGGCGCGATGCGGCGAACGAGCGGCACGCCGCCGACGTCCACGGTCTCCCCCGACGCGCCGCCGTCACCCGAGGCGAGCTTCAGCTTCAGGGACTGGACCTCGCGCTCGAGCGCCTTGACGCGATCCTGCGTCTCCTGCCAGCGGTGCGAGAGCTGCTCGCGCGGCGTCTGCGCGGCGGCGGCGATCGCGTTCAGCGTCTCCTCGTCGCGCGAGAGCAACTCGACCGCGCCGAGCGACGTGACCGCCTCGAGGCGGCGCACGCCGGCAGCGAGCCCGCGGTCGGAGACGATCTTGAACGCGCCGATCTCCCCCGTGCGGCCGACGTGGCATCCGCCGCAGAGCTCCGTCGAGAACCCGGGGACCGCCACGACGCGCACGCGCTCCCCGTACTTCTCGCCGAAGAACATGTCGGCGCCGCGCCGCCGCGCCTCGTCCATCGCCACGATCTCCTTCGAGACCGGCTGGTCGCGCAGGACCTCCTCGTTGACGAGGCGCTCGATCTCGGAGAGCTGCTCGGGCGTCGTCGGGGCGGATGCGGCGTAGTCGAAGCGCAGACGGTCCGGCGCGACGAGCGAGCCCATCTGCCGCGCCGAGGGCCCGAGCACGCGGCGCAGGGCCGCGTGGAGCAGATGTGTGCCCGTGTGGTTGGCCTGGGTGCGGCGCCGGACCCATTCCGGAACCGACTGCGAGACGGACGCCCCGACCGCGAGGCTCCCGCGCACGACGCGCAGCCGGTGCGCGATCACGCCGGGAATCGGCCTCTGCACGTCGAGCACCTCGGCCTCGCCGCCCGGCCACGTCCAGACGCCGGTGTCGGCGACCTGTCCGCCGCCTTCCGGATAGAACACCGTCCGGTCGGCGATTGCGTCGGCGATCTGGCCGGCTTCAACCCGCGACACCGGCGTGGCGTCCTTCACGAGCCCCACGACCCGCGCGCCGTCGAGCTTCACGAAATCGAGCTCCGGGTAGCCGCGGAAGACCGACTGCGCGTCCGGCAGCTCAAGCCGCTCGAAGACGGACGCGTCGGCGGCCTCGAATTTCGCCGAGGCACGCGAGCTCTCGCGCTGGCGCTCGAGGAGCTCCTCGAAGCCCGGCCGGTCGATGGCCACGCCCTCGTCGCCGGCGATCTCCTCGATGAGCTCGAGCGGAATGCCATACGTGTCATAGAAGCGGAAGACCGCGTCGCCGGGGATCCGGGTCTCGCCCTGGCGGCGGACGCGCTCGACCTCTTCTCCCACCCGGTCGGCACCCACGGACATCGTTCGCGCGAACCGCGTCTCTTCGTCCCGCAGCGTCGCCGCGACGGCGCGCAGGGACTCGGCGTCCGCCGGACGGTCCGGATCGAAGTAGACGCCGCGGTAGATCTCGGCGACATCGGGGACGAGCGCCGGCAGAAACGGCGCCGAGAAATCGACGCCGAGGCGCCGACCATACCGGAGAGCGCGGCGAATGATCCGCCTCAGGACGTAGCCGCGGCCCTCGTTGGAGGGCAGGACGCCGTCGGCGATCAGCATCGTCGCGGCCCGCGCGTGGTCGGCCACGACGCGGAACGGCGCGTCCTCGACCGCCATCCCGCCCACGTACGTCTTTCCCGTCGCGCGCTCGATCCCGCGGATCAGCGGGCGAAAGAGGTCGGTGTCGAAGCTGTTGCTGGCGCCCTGGAGCACCGCCGTCAGGCGCTCGAGCCCCATCCCGGTGTCGACGGAGGGTTTCGGCAGCGGCGTCATCTTCCCCGACGCGTCGCGCTCGAACTGCATGAAGACGAGGTTCCAAAGCTCCATCGTCGTGTCGCCCTCGCCGTTGACGAGACGGGCGCTGTTCTTCGAGGGATCGCCGGGGTCGGGGCCCTGGTAGTAGTGGATCTCGCTGCACGGCCCGCACGGTCCCGTCTCCCCCATCGACCAGAAGTTGTCCTTTTCGCCGAACCGGAGGATGCGCTCCCTCGGAAGGTAGGCCTCCCACAGGGCGGCGGCCTCGTCGTCGTCGGTGAAGACGGTCGCCCAGAGGCGGTCCTTCATCAGGCCGTAGCCGCGGGCGGGGTCGGTCATCAGCTCCCACGCGAACGCGATCGCGTCCTTCTTGAAGTAGTCGCCGAAGGAGAAGTTGCCGAGCATCTCGAAGAACGTCTGGTGCCGGCCCGTGTACCCGACGTTGTCGAGGTCGTTGTGCTTGCCCCCGGCGCGGACGCACTTCTGCGACGTCGTCGCGCGGCGGTACTCGCGCTTCTCGCGCCCGGTGAAGACGTCTTTGAACTGGTTCATCCCGGCGTTGGCGAAGAGGAGGGTCGGGTCCTCCGCGGGAATGAGAGACGAGGAAGGAACGCGGCGATGCCCCCGCTCCTCGAAGTAGCTAAGAAACCTCTCCCGAATCTCCTTCGACGTCACGCCCATGAGAACCCCGGATCATCGCAGAAATCGCCTCTGGCGCGAAGCCGCGGGCGACGAGTGCCCGCCGCACCCGGCGCCGCCGCTCGGGCGGGGGCAGCTTCGCGGCGGATTTCCAGAGGCGCCGGTACGCGCGGGTGAGCGCCGCGCTCTCGACGCCGGCGTCGACCTCCCCGATGGCCCGCGACGTCTCCTCCTCGCCAAAGCCGCGCGCCTCGAGCTCGCGCGCGATCCGGAGACGGCCGTACCGGCCGCCCCGCGCCCGCACCAGCGCCCGCGCGGCCTCCTGCTCGCGAAGCCAGCCCTGCTCGACGAGGCGCTCCACGGCCCGGCCCGCGGCCTCCGCGGAGAAGCCGCGCCTCGCGAGGTCCCGCCGGAGCTCCTCGCGGCCGCGCGAGCGAATCGCGAGGAGGCGCAGGCCGCGCGCGTAGGCGGCGTCGGCGGAATCGGGCTCCTTCGCCCGCGGGACCCGGCGAGGACTCAAGCGGTTCCTCCGCCGGGAGGACTATCGCCCGGCCGGCGGCTGGTTGCTGAAGTCGAAGGGCGACTCTTCGGCGGGCGCGACGTCGGTGTACTCGCCCGGCGCCTCGAGCTCGGAGTCCATCTCCTCCCGCGCGATGTCGGCGGTCGACTGGATGCCCTGGAGCTTCAGCTTGAACTCGTTCGGGTTCGTGGCGCGCTTGAGCGCCTCGTCGAGCGTGATCAGGCCCTGCTTGTAGAGCATGTAGAGGGATTGGTCGAAGGTCTGCATGCCGTACTGCGAGGTGCCGGCCGCGATCGCATCCTTCAGGAACTTCGTCTTTTCCTTGTTCTCGATGCACTCCCGGATGTACTGCGTCCGGATGAGAATCTCCGCCGCGGGAACGCGGCCGAGGTTGTCGGCGCGCGGCATCAGCCGGAGGGAGATGACGGCCTTGAGCACGGCGCCGAGCTGCAGACGGATCTGCTTCTGCTGGTGCGGAGGGAAGACCGAGATGATGCGGTTGACGCTCTCCGTCGCGTCGAGCGTGTGGAGCGTCGAGAAGACGAGGTGGCCGGTCTCGGCCGCGAGCAGCGCGGTTTCGATCGTCTCGTAGTCGCGCATTTCGCCGACGAGGATGACGTCCGGGTCCTGGCGCAGCGCACTGCGCAGCGCCACGGCGAAGCTCTTGGTGTCGACCTCGACTTCCCGCTGGTTGATGATCGATTTCTTGTCGCGATGCAGGAACTCGATCGGGTCCTCGACGGTGACGATGTGCTCGTTGCGCATCGTATTGATGTGGTCGATCATCGCGGCGAGCGTCGTCGACTTACCCGAGCCGGTCGTCCCCGTGCAGAGGACGAGGCCGCGCTGCTCCTGGCAGATCTTCTCGAGCACCGGCGGGAGCAGCAGATCGCGGATCGTCAGGATGCGCGCCGGAATGACGCGGAGGACGAGGCCCACGGTGCCCCGCTGCTGGAAGATGTTGCAGCGGAAGCGGCCGAGGTTGGGTACCGAGTACGCGATGTCGATCTCGAGGTCGTTCTTGAACTTTTCCTTCTGCCGGGCGGACATGATCGAGAACGCCATCGCGATCGTGTCTTCCTGCATGAGGCGGCGCGTGTCGGTGAGTGGAATGAGTTGCCCGTCCACGCGGATGACCGGAAACGCGCTCACCTTCAGGTGAAGGTCGGAAGCCTTCCGCTCGACCGCCACCCGGAGCAGATCGTTGATGTGCATGAATTAGCCCTTTTTTGGCGTTCAGTTTACGCCGATTCGCCGGGTCGAGCGCATCGATTTGTCCGACCGACGACTCGGGGCTGGAGACTGAGGGCTCGAGAAGGTACTGTCCGAATGAGACTTATCTGGACTCCTGAGTCTCGAGTCCTCAGTCCTCGGTCCTCAGTCCTCAGCCGTCAGACCCTCGCTTCGACCGGCAGCGGCGTCAGCCAGCCGTAGCGGTCCTCGGCCTGGCCCGAGGTCAGGGCGAAAAAGTCCTTCTGGATGCGCTCCGTGACCGGGCCGCGGCGGCCCTTGCCGACGGTGATCCGATCGACCGAGCGGATTGGCGTGATCTCGGCGGCGGTCCCGGTGAAGAAGACCTCCTCGGCGATGTAGAGCATCTCGCGCGCGATCTGCTGCTCGACGACCATGAACCCCGCGTCGCGCGCGAGCGTCATCACGGTGTCGCGGGTGATGCCGGGCAGGATCGTCCCGGAGAGCGGCGGCGTCAGCAGCTTGCCGCCGTAAACGAGGAAGATGTTCTCGCCGCTGCCCTCCGAGATGCGTCCCGCGCTGTCGAGCGCGATCCCTTCGGTGTAGCCGTTGGTAATCGCCTCCATCTTGATGAGCTGCGAGTTCAGATAGTTGCCGGTGGCCTTCGCCATCGCGGGGAAGGTATTCGGCGCCATCCGGTTCCACGAGGAGACGCAGACGTCCACGCCGCTCTCGATCGCTTCCTCGCCCAGGTACTTGCCCCAGCGCCAGACGGCAATGAGGACGTCCACCGCGCTCTTGAAGGGATTCACCCCGAGCGCGCCCATGCCGCGATACACGACGGGCCGGATGTAGCAGTCTTCGAAACCGTTGGCGCGGATCGTCTCGAAGATCGCCGACTGGAACTCCGGGCGCGCGTACGGAATCTCCATCCGGTACACCTTGCACGAGTCGTAGAGGCGCTTGATGTGGTCGTCGAGCCGGAAGGCGGCCGGTCCGTTTTTCGTCTTGTAGACGCGCGCACCCTCGAAGAACGCCGAGCCGTAGTGGAAGACGTGCGAGAACGCGTGGATCTTCGCGTCCGCGAAGTCCACGAGCCGGCCGTTCATCCAGACCTTCTTGACGTCCTCGTAGGACATCGCGTCACCTCCGAAGGAATTCGGAACGCGAAGCGGACCCGCGTGAGTATCCCCCCCGCCGCGAAGCGGTGTCAATCACACCGAAGTGCCCGACGCCAATTCCCCGCGTTCGCGCGCCGCCCGCAGGAGCGCGAGCGCGGCGACCGCGGCCGTCTCCGCGCGGAGCGTCCCTGCGGGCAGCCGAACGATCGACCATCCGACTGACTTCGCCGCGGCGAGCTCCTCGGGAGACCACCCGCCTTCCGGCCCGATCGCGATCGCCGCGGGCTTCGGCGCGAGCGCCGCCGGAAATGGAGTGCCGGACGCGTCGAGCAAGAGGCGGGTCGGCGCCGTCTCCGCGGCGAGCGCCTCCGGCGCCGCGATCGGGCCGATGATCTCCGGCCAAGCCGCGGCGCCCGATTGCTTCGCGGCCGCGCGCGCGACGCGCTCGAGCCGGCCGGACGGGGCAGCGGCCGCCCGAAACGACTGGGTCCGCCCCGTCGCGAGGAGCACCAGCCGCGATGCGCCGAGCTCCGTCGCCTTTTCGGCGATCCAGGCGAGCCGCTCGACACGCACCGCCGCGACGAGCAGCGAGATGGCCGACTCGGGCGCCCCCGGAGCTCGAACGCGCTCCACGGCAACTTCGACCCCGTCCTTCGAGATCCGCACCACCCGCGCCGCCGCCTCGGCGCCCTTCCCGTCCACGAGGACGATCGCCTCCCCCGCCTTCACGCGGCGCGCACGGGCGTGCGCCGCCTCGGAGCGCGGGAGGCGCGCCGAGTCCCCAACCGCCGGCAGACGGTCTACGACGAAGCGCGGGACAGGCAGAGACAGCTCCAGGCGCCTTCGCGATAACGGCCGGCGAGGCGGAAGCGGCGGGCACGCGCGCGGACGGCCACCGCGCTCTCCCGCTCGATCGGAATCCCCGACAGAACCAGCCGGCCGCGGCGCTCGACGCGGGCGGCGAGGGCCGGCAGCAGCGGCAGGAACTCCTCCGGCAGCATGTTGGCGACGACGAGCGCGAATCGGCCGGACGCCGCTTCCGCCGACCCGACGAAGAGACGAACGCGCGATCCGAACGAGTGGCGCCGCACGTTCTGGCGCGCCACGAAGACCGCCTCGGCGTCCGTGTCGAAGGCCGCGGCGCCCCGCGCGCCGAGCGCCGCCGCCGCGAGGGCGAGGACGCCCGAGCCGGTCCCGGCGTCGAGGACGCTCGTCTCCGGGCGAACCTCGTCCTCCAGGGCGAGCAGCGCCAGCCGCGTCGACTCGTGCGTTCCCGTGCCGAACGCGCGCGACGCGGGGATTCGGAGCGCGATGCGGTCCGCGGGCGGCTGTCCGGAGCCGGGCTCGCCCGGGTCGATCCAGAGGCGGCGGCCCACGAGGAATGGACGCGACGCGGCGCGAAACGCCTCGAGGGGATCCTCCTCGACGACGTCGGTGGTCAGCGCGGTGCGGTGCCCGCGCGAGCGGACCGAGGTTTCCGCCGCGCGCGCCGCCGCAGCCGTGCGAAAGCACGCGACGAGATTGCGTCCCTCCTCGGCGAATCCGAGCGGGCCGTGGAGGGCGAGCAGGCCGACGATCGCGTCGTCCTTCGCTTTGCCGGGGACGGTAAGACGGGAGTATTTGGGAGACAAGTCGTCAGTTTACAGTTCTCAGTCTTCAGTCCCGGAACTGAAAACCGACGACTGACAACCGACAGCTACTGGAAGATCTTCTTGGCCTTCCCGAGAACGCCCTTGGTCTGGACCGGGGCGCCGATCATCTCCGCGTACGCCCGCAGGAGCTCCTTCTCCTTCGCCGATGGCGAATCCGGAATCCGGACGCCCGTGCGCACGACGAGGTCGCCGCGGCCTCGGCGCCCGAGGCGACCGAATCCCTTTCCGCGCAGCCGGATCTCGGATCCCGCCGGCGTTCCCGCGGCAACGGAGATCTTTTCCGGGCCCTCGAGCGTCGGAACTTCCACCTCCCCGCCGAGCACGAGCGTCGGGTACGGCAGATCGAGGCGCAGGACGACGTCGTCCTCCGCGCGTTCGAAGACCTCGTCCTCGGCCACGGTCAGGACGACGTAAAGATCCCCCGCCGGACCGCCGGCCGGTCCCGCGTCGCCTTCGCCGGCGAGACGGAGGCGCGATCCGGTCTCGACGCCTGCGGGAATGCGGATCTCGAGCTTGCGCGCGGCGCGCCGGCGTCCCTCGCCGCGGCAGGCCGCGCACGGGTGATCGATGACCCGGCCCTCGCCCCGGCAGGTCCCGCACGGCCGCGTGACGGAGAGGAATCCCTGCGAGAAGCGCTGACGCCCGCGCCCGCCGCATCCCGGGCAGGTCCGCGGCCGGGAGCCCGCCGCGGCACCCGAGCCGGCGCAGGTCTCGCAAGGCTCGAGGCGCGAGACCTCGAGCGGCGCCTCCGCTCCGAAGGCCGCTTCGCGGAACGAGATCTCGACGCGGTAGACGAGGTCGCTGCCTTCCATTGGACGGGCACCGCCGCCCCCGCCGCCGAAGCCGAAGAGCTCGCCGAAGAGATCCGAGAAGTCCCCGAAAATCGACGCGTCGAATCCGCCGCCGCCGGCGAAGGCCCCCGGCGACACGCCGGCGTGCCCGAACCGGTCGTAGCGGGCGCGCTTCTCGGCATCCGACAGAACGGCGTAGGCCTCCGAGGCCTCCTTGAACCGTTCCGCCGCCGCCGGATCGTTCGGGTTGCGGTCCGGGTGCGATGTCATCGCGACGCGGCGGTAGGCGGACTTCAGCTCCGCCGCTTCCGCTTCCCGGGACACTCCCAGGACTTCGTAATAGTCCCGCTTGGCCGCCATGAAAGACCTAAGAGGTCGGCGGGGTGGCCGGCGCCGCGGCGCCGCCGCCGACGCGCTGGAGCATGACCCGGGTCAGCACTTTCGAAACGCCCTGCATGTCGAAAATCGCCTCGTTCAGAGCCTCGCGCGAATCGCCCGATGCGATCTCGCGGGAGCGCTTCAGTGTCTCCTCGATGCGCTCCCGCTCGTCCGGAGCGAGCGCCTCTCCGAACTCCGCCAGAACACGCTCGTTGGAGGCCAGCATTCCCTCGAGGCGGTTGCGGACCTGCGCGAGCTCGCGGCGCTGGTGGTCCGCCTCGGCGAACGCAGACGCCTCCTTGATGATGCGGTCGATCTCGCCCTGCGAGAGACCGCCCGCCGGGTTGATCTGGATGCCCTGGTTCTTGCCCGTGGCGAGGTCGCGCGCCGAGACGTTGACGATGCCGTTCGAGTCGATCGCGAATGTGACCTCGATCTGCGGGATGCCGCGCGGCGCGGCCGGGATGCCGACGAGCTCGAAGCGCCCGAGCGACTTGTTCTCCTTGGCGACCTCGCGCTCGCCCTGGAGCACGTGGATCTCGACGACCGACTGGTTGTCGGCGACCGTCGTGAAGACCTTGGTGTTCTTCGTCGGGATCGTCGAGTTGCGCTCGATGAGCTTCTCGAAGACGCCGCCGTGGGTCTCGATACCGAGCGAGAGCGGCGTCACGTCGAGAAGGACGACGTCTTTGATCTCGCCCTTGAGAACACCGCCCTGGATCGCCGCGCCGATCGCGACGACCTCGTCGGGATTGATCTCGCGGTTGGGCTCGCGGCCGAAGAGCTCGGCCACCATGCGCTGCACCTTCGGCGTGCGCGTCTGGCCGCCCACGAGGATGACCTGGTCGACGTCGGAGGGTTTGAGACCCGCCGACTGCAGCGCGTCGAGGCACGGCGCGGCCGTCCGGTCGATGAGGTCCGCCACGAGCGCCTCGAAGCGGTCGCGCGTGAGCGTTCGGTTGATGTGCTTCGGGCCCGAGGCGTCGGCCGAAATGAACGGCAGCGTGATCGTCGTCTCGGTGGCCGTCGAGAGCTCGCACTTGGCCTTCTCCGCGGCCTCCTTCAGGCGCTGCAGGGCCATGCGATCCTGCCTCAGGTCGATGCCCGTCGCCTTCTTGAAGTCGTCGAGCAGCCAGTCCATGATTTTCTTGTCGAAGTCCTCGCCGCCGAGGTAGGTGTCCCCCGCCGTCGCCTTGACCTCGTAGATCCCGTCGCCGAGCTGCAGGATGGAGATATCGAACGTGCCGCCGCCGAGGTCGTAGACCGCAACGATCTCGCTCCCCTTGCGCTCGAGGCCGTACGCGAGCGAAGCCGCGGTCGGCTCGTTGATGATGCGCAGGACTTCCAGCCCGGCGATCCGGCCCGCGTCGCGCGTGGCCTGGCGCTGGGCGTCGTCGAAGTACGCCGGGACCGTGATGATCGCCTCGGTGATCTCCTCGCCCAGGATCTCCTCGGAAAATTCCTTGATCTCTTTCAAGATGAAGGCCGAGATTTCCTCGGGACTGTACTCGCGCCCGCGCGCGCGGATCTTCACGTCGCCGTTGACGGCTCGGACGATCTCGTACGGCAGGACCTCGCGCGCGTGCTGCGTCTCCTCCGAATCGAACTTGCGTCCGACGAGACGCTTGACCGCGAACACCGTGTTCATCGGGTTGGTGATCGCCTGGCGCTTGGCGATCTGCCCGACGAGCCGCTCTCCGTCCTCCGTGAAGCCCACGATCGAGGGCGTCGTCCGGCTGCCCTCGCGGTTGGTCAGGACCTGCGGCGTCACGCCTTCCACGACGGACGCGCAGCAGTTGGTGGTGCCCAGATCGATTCCGAGGATCCTGCCCAAGAGCCCTCCTGACGGAAGCCGGAGCAGCGGAAGCCCTTTTCCCGCTAGCCGTTGGCGTTCATTTTACCCCGGAAGGGCCGCCACAACGCGCCGGAGGTATCGATCAGGAATGCGGGTCGCCGTTCTCCCCCGGAGTCTCCCGTTCGCGCACCGACACCTTGACGACGGCCGGCCGCACGAGCCGGTCCTGCAGGACGTAGCCCCTCTGCATCACGTCGAGGATCGTGTTGGGAGGGACCTCGTTGGTCGCCTCGGTGGCGACGGCCTCGTGACGGTTGGGGTCGAACGGGACGTTGGTCTCGACTTCCTCGAGCCCGTGACGCTTCCAGAGATCCATGAGCTGTCGCCGGATGAGGCCAATGCCCTGCCCGAAGTGGCTCTTCCGCTCCTCGGCGGAGGCGTGCGCCATCGCGCGCTCGAGATTGTCGAGGATGGGGAGGAAGTCGCGCGCCAGGTCCATCAGCGCGGTACGGAAGTGCTCGCGCTTCTCTCGCTCGGTCCGCTTGCGGATGTTCTCGAGCTCCGCGAGCTTCCGGACGTGGCGGTCCTTGAGCTCCGCGAGATCCCGCTCGGCGGACCGCAGCTTCTCCTCCGCCGCCAGAATCGCGGTGCGCTCCTCCTCGGCGAGCGCCTCCTCGAGACTCTCCCCGGAGTCGTGCACCTCGAGTGCGTCGTCTGCCGAGGCGGCACCGCCGTCCGCGCGCCGGTCGCGGTCGCTCATTCCTCGTCGTCCTCCTCCGGAAGCGGCGCTTCGCGGCCCTCGAGCCGACTCGACAAGGCCCGGCCGAGCAACTCGACGACCGGAATGACGCGGCGATACTCCCGGCGGGCCGGTCCGATGACTCCGAGCATTCCCGTGAGTGTCTCTCCCGAGCCGTACGACGTCAAGACGGCGGACACGCGGGGGTCCTCCGTCACGGCGTCTTCGGATCCGAGCACGACGCTCGTTCCCGGCGACTCGAGATAGCGGGTGAAGAGGGAAAGCAGCCGGGTCTTCTCGTCGAACGCGTGCAGGACGCGCTTCAGGCTGTCGACGTCCGAGAACTCCGGCTTGTCGAGAAGGCGCGCCGTGCCGTCGACGTAGATGCGCTCCTCGCGCTCGCGGCCCTCGAGCGCCCGGCGGCCGAGCTGGCTGGCTCGCTCCGAGATCCGGCCGAAAGCGGCGCGTTCTTCCTCGAGCTCCGCGACGAGCTTGCGCCGGACGGCATGGAGTGTCAGCCCGCCGTACTCGCGCGTCAGCCGCTCGCTCGCCGCCTCGAGCTCCGGCGTCGTGTAATCGACTTCGGTCTCGAGCACCCGCGAGATCACGACGTCGGGCTCGTTGATCTGCACGACGAGGATCTTCCGCGGCGCGACCGAGAGGAAGCGCAGGCTCTTGAGCACCGTGTGGAGGTCGTCCGGCGCGACGACGAACCCGACTTCGCCCGCGAGCTCGCCGAGGAGTCTCGAGGTCGCCTGGAAGAGCCGCGTGATGTCTCCTCCCGCCGAGGCCAGGTCGGAGTCGATCTGCTCGCGCAGGTCGGCCGCGACCCGCCGGTGGCCCATGAGCTCGTCGATGTAGAGGCGATAGGCCTGGTCGGTGGGGATGCGCCCCGCCGAAGTGTGGGGCTGCATGAGGAACCCGCCGTCGGTCAGGTCCGCCATGATGTTCCGGATCGACGCCGGCGACAGGCCGAAGCGGCTCGTTCGCGACAGGGTCCGCGACGAGACGGGCAGCCCCGTGTCCACGTGCACGCGGATGATCTCGCGCAGGAGGGCGCGGCTGCGGCTGTCGAGGGTCTTTTTCACGTTCGGGCGCTCTTTGCGGCCTTGAGACCGGCTCCTGGCACTCCCCCGCTGGAAGCGCCAGAAATCACGGTAGCGGCTCTCCGAAACCGAGTCAACCGGCCGACGGTACACTGCCCGCGTGGCCGTGGCCGACATCCTCGCGCTGCCGCTCGTTCTCGTCGGGCCCGGCCGGGCGGGAAAGGCGCTCGCCCGATCCTGGAAGCGCGCGGGCGGCCGCCTCGCGCTCGTGGTCGCCCGGACCCGGTCCGGCGCGCGCCGCGCCGGGCGCGAGCTCTCGGCGCACGGCGCCACCGCTTCCGGGATGCCGGAGCGCTGCGAGCTCCTCGTGGTGGCGGTGCCGGACGACCGGATCGCCGCGGTGGCACGCGATCTCGCGCGGCGGACGTCGTGCCGCTTCGCCTTTCACCTCTCCGGGGCGCTGCCGGCGGCCCTTCTCGCGCCGCTCGCGCGCCGGGGCGCGGCCGTCGGCTCACTCCACCCGCTTCGGGCGTTCCCCGCGCAGGACGGAGAAAACGATGGAGACCTCGCCGGGTGGGAGGGCGCCCTGGTGGCCATCGAGGGCGATCCCGCGGCGGTCGACGCCGGGGAGCAGCTCGCCGCCGCGCTCGGCGCCACGGGCCGGCGCATCGACACGGCGTCGAAGCCCCTGTACCACGCGGCCGCGACGCTCGCCGCCGGCGGAACGATGGCCCTGCTCTCCGTTTCGGTGCGCGCCGCGGTCCGGGCCGGCCTCACCGAGCCCGAAGCACGCGCGGCCCTCGGAAGGCTCGCCGCCGAGGCCGCGGCGGCGACCGTCAGCCGTCCCTTCCCGCGGGCCTACACGGGCCCGATCGCCCGGCGGGATGCGCACACCGTCCGCGCGCATCGCGCGGCGGCCGCGGGTCTGCCGGAATTCCTGGAGCTCTACCGAATGCTGGCGCGAGAGATCCTCGAGACCATGCCCCGGCGCGGCGGGGAGCGGCGCGTCCGAGCGGCTCTCGGCGTCAGACGACGCGAGGCTCGCCGAACGCGCAAGAGTCGGCGCCGGCCGACGTAACCGACGCGGCCGCCTTCGGCTGCGATGCTAAAATTTCGAGGGATTTCCCTCGCCCCGCAGGGGCATAATCGCGTCATGGTCTTCTTCAACTACGCCACCATGCAGATGGCGGCCAAGATCGTGTACTACGGTCCGGGCCTCTGCGGGAAGACCACCAACCTCCACCACATCTACGGCCGGACCGCTCCCGGTTCCCGCGGCGAGATGGTTTCGCTGGAGACCGAGACCGACCGGACGCTGTTCTTCGACCTGCTGCCCCTCGACGTGGGGGTCATCGGCGGCTTCAAGACGCGCGTCCAGCTCTACACGGTGCCCGGCCAGGTCTTCTACAACACGACCCGCAAGCTGGTCCTGAAGGGCGTCGACGGCATCGTCTTCGTGGCGGACTCGCAGCGCGCGATGAAGGAAGCCAACATCGAGAGCCTTCAGAACCTGCGCTCGAACCTCGCCGAGATCGGCGTCAAGCTCGAGGATCTGCCGCTCGTCCTCCAGTACAACAAGCGCGACCTCGGCAACATCCTCGCGCTCGAGGAGCTCGAGGAAACGCTCAATCCCGGGCGCGGCTACGAAAGCTACGAGGCGTGCGCCGTTCTGGGTCAGGGCGTCTTCGAGACGTTGAAGGCAATCTCGCGCCTCACGCTCCGATCGCTCAAGAAGCGCATGCTCGGCGAGGAGCGGCCCGGCGCTCGTCCGACGATGGTGGCGACGGTGGCGGAACGGACGACGACGCCTCCGGCCGAAACCGAAGCGCCGGCGATCCCCGAGATCCTGCAGGAGCTTTCTTCGGTGACGGAGCGTCCGAGGGCCGCGGCTCCCGCGCCGCCGCCTCCGGCGTCTGCGCCTGTGGAAGACGAGCTCATCTCGCTCGACGACGAGCCGGAGCTGCCGGCCCCCGCGGCCGCACCGCGCGAGACGACGTCCTTCGACGCGGGCTCGGCCGAGGCCGTCCAGGAGTTCGAGGACGCGCTCGCGTCGCTCGACTCTCCCCTGCCGGAGGAACCGCGCGTCACGGAGGAGGCCGAGATCGCCGACGTGTCCTTCGCGCAGGCGCCGGAGCCCGAATCCGTTTCCGTCGAGGACGTCAAGCACGTCAAGGTGCGGTCGAACATCGACATCCTGGCCGAGCTCGAGAAGCTGCGCAAGGACGCGACCGCGGCGCCGGTGTCGGAACGCCCCGCGAAGCGCCAGGCGCCGGGAGTGTCGATCGACGACCTGCTCGCGTCGAGCCTGAACCACCGCAAGGAAATCAGCCGGATTTTCGAGCTGCAGGTGCCGCGCGGCGAGCTGGCCGGTGGGCACCAGGTCCGCGTCGCGCTGCGCATCGAGGACCGCGAGCAGAACCCGGTCGGCGACGAGAAGACGTTTGCCATCGAGCTCCACACGCGGCCGGATCTCGAAAAGCTTCTGCTTTCGCTGAAGTTCCACATCTTCGCGAAGTAGCCTGTCCTCTCGATGGGACAGGAGGGAAGGGAAATCGCCTTGCTTCCCCCGAAATCCGGGTTTACCCTGACCGTCACGTGACCAACCGGAGACCTCGCGGGAGGCGCGGAGACTGTCTCCTTTTTGGCCTGTCTCTCCTCCTCACGAGCTGCGCTTCTGCCCCGCCCGCGCGCCCGCGGGAGGCCGGGCCCTCGCCCGACGAGCTGACCCGCCGCCGCGCGGCCGAGCAATTCTCCGCGGGGCGCGAGGCGGCGCTCTCGGGGGATTTCGCCTGCGCGCACGAGCTCTTCGAGCAGTCGATCGCGACGCTGCAGCCGCCGAGCGCCACGGCCCCGCAATCGGCCGAAACGCGCGCCTTCGGTCTCGAGATTTACGAAGGCATCCTCCGCTACGAGGCTCTCGCCATGCCGCCCGAGGAGACGGCGGCGGGAGAAGGAACGATTGCCCCCGAACTGCAGCCGATCGAGTCGCCGTCGGCTTCCGCGGCCGAGATCTCGACGGCGCGCGAGGCCGTGGCCTCCGATACGGCGGGAATCACCTACGACATTCCGATCGTCGTCAACGACGCCGTCCTGAAGGTCCTCGCGACGTTCCAGGGCCAGCTCCACGACATCATCGCGCGCGGTCTCGCGCGCTCCGGCCGCTACGTCCCGATGATTCACCGGGTCTTCCGGGAGGAAGGCATTCCGACGGATCTCGCGCAGGTCGCGCTCATCGAGTCGTCCTTCCTGCCGCGGGCGCGGTCGCCGCGCGCCGCGCACGGCATCTGGCAGTTCATGCCGCGCACGGGCCGGCAGTACGGCCTGACGAGCAACGGCGTCGTCGACGAGAGGAGCGATCCCGAGAAGGCGACGCGCGCCGCGGCGAAGCACCTCGCGTACCTCCACGAGCTCTTCCACGACTGGTTTCTCGCGCTCGCGGCGTACAACGCCGGAGAGGGGAAGATCCTCCGCGCGCAGGAGCGCACGGGTTTGAACGACTTCTGGCAGCTCGCGGCCTCAGGGCTCCTCCGCGCGCAGACGCAGAACTATGTGCCGGCCGTGATCGCGGCGACGCTCATCTCGAAGAACCCGGAGCATTACGGGTTCACGGTCGAGTACGAGGCGCCGCTCGATTACGAGACGATCGAGCTGAACCGGCCCGTGCGACTGGCCGACCTCGCCCAGTCGCCGAGCCTCGACCTCGAGAGCCTCCAGGCGCTGAACCCCGAGCTGAAGACCGGCGTCACGCCGCGGCAGCCCGAGGGCTACACGCTGAAGATTCCGTCGGGCCAGGTCGAGGCGGCGCGCCTCGCCTTCGCGGCGGCGCCGACCGCGAAGCTGCCCGGGCCCCGCCGCCACACGGTCAAGAAAGGCGAGTCGCTCGCCTCGATCGCGCACCGCTACGGCGTCTCGACCGCGCGCCTGGCGGAGAGCAACGGACTGCCGGCGACCGCGAAGGTCTCTCGCGGCGAGGTGCTGGTCGTGCCCTCCAGGGAACCCGTCCAGACGGCGTCCCGCAGGACCAAACCCGCGCCCGCAAAGACCGCCGCGGCCGCCGTCCCGGCGACCGTGACCCGCAGCTACCGCGTCAAGGGCGGGGACACTCTTTTCGGCATCGCGCGGCGCACCGGCACGACGGTGGACTCCCTCCTGGCCGCCAACGATCTCGACTCGCCCGAAAAGATCAAGCCCGGCGACCGGCTGAAGATCCCGCCCGCGACCCGTCGCTGACCGCGCGCGGCGCTTGGATTCCCCCGCGTTTCCCTGCTAGGCTCCG
>Ga0335080_10002806_pt1 | contig 17505 bp, 14 predicted proteins | sample Lox_Sample_34_FD_206720 | JGI IMG/M metagenome (GOLD analysis project Ga0335080, IMG submission 206720) | Soil microbial communities from Loxahatchee National Wildlife Refuge, Florida, United States - Lox_Sample_3.4 | ecosystem: Environmental > Terrestrial > Soil > Wetlands | place: USA...
ACAATATCAATGGCATTGACGACGGTTACACCGGCGGAAAGAAGGGCATCGGCTCGATTACGATGATCGCGCCCAATGCCATTAGCAGGCTTCAGGACGTTTATGTGGAAAAAGTGATCGACACCCTAAACGATATGCCAAACGTGCTTTGGATTGTTTCCGAAGAGGCCCCTAGCAATTCCACGTGGTGGAACGACCACCAGATCGCGCACATCAGAACTTATGAATCCAAAAAGCCGTATCAGCACCCCATCGGGTATGCAGCGCTGATCCGGGCACCGGATACAGTACTCTACAACTCGGATGCCGATTGGGTTGCGCCGCAGGTGAGGATTTCGCCCGCCCGGTCCTGCGGAAGCGGGAAACCGGCCTGCAAGGTGAACGTCAATGACAGCGACCATTCCTATTTTGGAATGTGGAACGAGACCCCGCAACAGAATCGCAACTATGAGTGGGAGAACTTCATGAACGGCAGCCAGGTACTGTTCATGGATCCTTACGTTATTTATTATCCGCGCGAGAACCGGAACCTGTGCGCCTCTCCAACGAACGGAATTTGCAGCGGACCGGATACGCGCTATGACAATTTCAGGGACAATCTTGGATACATTCTGAGATATTCGCGCAGGTTGAATCTCGCCGGCGTCGCTCCACGAAGTTCGCTCTGTTCGACAGGCTATTGCCTCGCCCAGACCCCCTCCACCGGAGCGGAGTACCTGGTTTACGCCCCTGCAGGCGGCTCGTTCACGGTCGACCTGTCTGCAATGCCAGGTACAAGGACATTGGCCGTGGAATGGTTCAACCCCTCGGCCGGTGCTACGATCGCCGGAAATCCAGTTTCCGCCGGGGCATCCTCGCAATCGTTCACTCCGCCGTTCAGCGGGGATGCAGTCCTTTATCTGGTGGATACAGCGGGACACGCAACCTCGGGCAGGCGCTGATGCTTGAGAGGCAACAGCGCTCAGCGTAGACGCACCTTATGTCGCATTTGTGGTCAGCAAGACGAAGGCTCAGAAAACTTTCGAGTCTTTACACACAAGAGGCGTTTCCTCCGAGCGCTTGAGTCGAGTCAAGGCGCCGGCCGGCCTCGACATTGGCGCCGTTTCACCGGAGGAGATCGCCGTCAGCATTCTTGCGGAGATCGTTCAAGTGGGTAGAAACCAGCCTCAGCCAACACTCGCGGCGAAGACGACATCCCCCCCGGCGAAAGACTCAGTATGCGGCATGAGGGTGGATCCGGCGCGCAAAGTACCAATCGCGAATTCAAGGAATGGTGATTTTCTTCTGCTGTGCTGATTGCAAGCAGGCGTTCGACAGCGAACCCGGGAACTATTGGGCTGCCTGCGCGACGACGTACAGCTGAGACCATCCTGAAACGTTTGAGGCCGCCGGTACACTATCTCAACAGCAGACCCAACTCAGAGCAACCCTCCGATGAGCGGGCGTATTGAGTAATTTCGATGCGCCCGCCCTCGCCCTGGAGTATCGGCCGCGCACATCCTTCATACGCCGCAAGTGTGGATAGTACTAGGACAAACGAAACGTCTGAGCCCGCCCAACGCAGTATCCCTTGGAGCGAGGCTATGAGCGAAGAAAGTTTCCTTCGATACCGGTTGGAAGTCGTGCGCAGGATGCCGGAAGGTGCGTATAAAAGAGCCCTTTTTGCGGGAATCAGCGCGTCGTTGGCCGCGCTTCGTGGCGCTCAGATTTCGGCCACGGTTGCGACAGTGTTGGCGTCTGATAGCATGACGCCTTGGCACCTAAATCAGATTCTAGTCCGCGGACAGTGAAGCGCACGGCAGTCCTGCTGGTCGATTGCCCGGATGCAAAGGGAATCGTTGCGGCCATCTCGAGCTTTCTTTACTCGCACGGAGCCAACATCCTGCATGCGGATCAACACCAGGACAACGAGGCCGGCCTGTTCTTCATGCGCGTGGAATTTGACCTGGCAGACTTCGCCCTGGACGCCGAGAATTTTCCGGGAGCGTTTCAACCCATTGCGGATCGCTTCCACATGCGCTGGCGATTTGAAGACACATCGAAACTGGCGCGCATGGCGATTTTCGTCTCGCGATATCAGCATTGTCTGGTTGACCTGCTACACCGGCATCAGACCGGCGAACTGCGCTGCGAGATCGCCGCGATCATCAGCAATCATCAGGACGCGCAAGCCCTGGCAGAGTTCTACAAGGTGCCGTTTCATCACGTCAGCGTAGAAGACGGACACAAGCCAGAAGCCGAAGCTGCGCAAATCGAACTGCTGCAGCGGAACGCGGTCGACCTCATCGTGCTGGCCCGGTACATGCAGATCCTGTCGCCCGCATTCGTAGCGCGATACTCGCTGCGCATTATCAACGTGCATCACTCGTTCCTGCCGGCCTTCAGTGGAGCGCGGCCTTATCACGCGGCATTCCAACACGGCGTCAAGCTGATTGGCGCCACCAGCCACTATGTGACCGACGAACTGGATGCCGGGCCGATTATCGAGCAGGACGTAGTTCGCATCTCCCACCGCGACCAGGTGGAACACCTCATCGAGAAAGGCCGCGATCTCGAGAAGCTCGTGCTTTCGCGAGCCGTGCGCTGGCATCTGGAGCACCGCATTCTGTTCTACGGCAACAAAACCGTGGTATTCGACTAGCGAACAACGGGCGATCACCTACTAAACAGGCGGATCATCTTCTCGAGTGACAGCTCAACATGCGCCGCCATGGCCTTGCGCGCCTCAGCGGGCTTGCGCTGTTCGATGCCGCGGATGATTTCCCGGTGCCCGATCCATCCAGGTACCGTCTGCGTGCATAGCGTATCCAGGCGGCGTACGTAGCCGAGCGCCAGGCGGAGTTGATCGACCACGCGCTGGTTCCCCGCAATTTCCGCCAGGCGCAAATGGAAGGCTTCATTCGCCAACAAAATCTTGTTCAGATCCGGCCGCCCGTTGTTCTCCACAGCGACGATGTTTTTAAGCTGCGCGACGCATTCGGGCGTGGCCGTTTGCGCCACCTTCTCGGCCGAAAAGCATTCCAGCAGCTTGCGGAATTCGTACAATTCGACGATGTCGCGCACCGAAATCGGCTTCACTAGATAGCCTTTGCGCGGGATCAAAGACAACCACTTGTCCTGGGCAAGCCGGCTGCACGCCTCGCGCACCGGAGTACGGCTGGTTTTGCATTTCTGCGCCAAGACGATGTCTGAAAGGAACTCCCCCGGCGGCAGTTGCGCGATGATCAGCCATTCCCTGATCAGGCGATAGACACGTTCGACTTCGCCCTCCGCCTGCGTTTTCGCTTTAGCAATCGCCATGGACCGACGCCAGGGTGCTTGCCTGAGCGCCTGGCATACTGGTAGTATACTGCAAGTATCCTAAAATCCAATGTGCGGCATCGTCGGATTTTTCGCTAAGGACGGTGAGCAAGCCGACGTCGGTCGGACCATCCTCGCTATGCTTCGCGCGCTGGGGTGCCGCGGTCCCGACTCGGCGGGCGTAGCCCTTTTCGAGACACCGGATGACGACCGCTTCGTGGTGCGCGTCAAATTGGGGGATGGCGGCGACCTGGAATCGCGAGGCCGCCAGATCGCCAACTTTTTAGAAACCTTCCACGGCTGCAGCAACCTTTCTACCGCGGCCTCCTACGCGCGTTTTCTGGTAAGCGGCGAGACCGATCTCGCTCGCCTCACATCCGCCATCGAATCGCTGGACAAAGATTTCGAAGTCGTCAGCATCGGTCACCGTTTGGGAATCGTCAAACAGACGGGTTCTCCGGACAATCTCGAAAAGACCTACTGCGTTTCGCATCTCAAGGGAACGCACGGCCTCGGCCACACACGCCTCTCCACAGAATCACGCGTGGACCTCAGTCATTCACAGCCGTTCTGGAGCCACGGTTTTCCGGACCTGGCCATCGTTCATAACGGACACATTACCAACTACCACCAGCTTCGCCGCCGGTACGAGCAGCGCGGCGTGCGCTTTTACACCGAGAACGACTCGGAAGTGGTGGCGATTTACCTGGCTGAGCAGCTTGGCAAGGGCTCGAGTCTACAGGAGGCGCTCCAGCGCATGTTGCTCGATCTGGACGGGTCCTACAGTTGTCTGGCGGCGACGGAACGGCAACTCGGGTTCGTCAAAGATGCCTTCGCTCTCAAACCGCTGGTCATGACGGAAACCGATGACTTCGTCGCAGTCGCGACCGAGGAGATCGCCATTCGCGCGGCGCTGCCCGGTGTGTACTCGGTTCGCGAAGCGCAAGTCAGGGAAGTGCGAGTATGGCAGAGATAGTCTGCGGCAACCGGGCCACTCGCGAGATTAACGCGGAAATCCGTCGCGCCATCGCCGCTGGCGAGCAGGAAATCGCCGTGCTAGATCCCGGCGCCAGGCACAACCTGGGCGTCGCCGTGCTTGAACCGGTGCGGATTCGTTTCGCCGGAAGCGTCGGATACTATTGTGCCGGTCTGATTGACGGAGCGCGCATCGAAGTCGATGAGAGCGCCGGTTGGGGCCTGGCGGAATCCATGATGAGCGGCGAGGTAGTCGTGCGTGGCAGCGCCGGCAACGGCGCTGCTGCGGCTATTCGCGGCGGAACGGTCGTCATCCAAGGCGATGCAGCCGCCAGGCTCGGCGTGTCCATGAAAGGCGGCACCGTTCTGGTTGCGGGAAATTGCGGTTACATGGCCGGCTTCATGGGCCAAAAAGGAAAGCTCGTCGTTTGCGGCGATGCCGGCGACGCATTTGGCGATTCCCTGTACGAGACCGTTTGCTTCGTCGGCGGTAACATCGAAGGGCTTGGCACCGACGCCATAGTGGAGGAACCGTCTCAAGAAGATGCCACCTGGCTCGATGCCACCCTTGCGCAGTATCTCCTTGGCGCGATTCGGCGCGGGAGGGACTTCAAGAAAGTGGTGGCGGGCCGCAAACTTTGGAATTTCGACAAACGCGAATGGAAAGTCTGGCAGGAGGCGCTTTGAGCGATATCCTACAAGCCTCCGGTACATTTCAACCCGCTGTTATCGAGGACATCCAGGCGAAGGCGGCATCGGGCCTCTATCGCATCCGCGGCTGGGGAACGCTGCGACAACGCCGGTGGGCCACGTTCGATGACCTCACTTTCCTCCCCTGTTCACTGACGCGCATTCCGCTCGAAGGCTATCGCGAAAAGTGCTCCACCAAGACCGTGCTGGGCACTCGATTCGCACGCAAACCGATCGAGCTCGACATTCCCGTAATGATCACCGGCATGAGCTGGGGAGCGCTCTCTTATAACGCGAAAGTCGCCCTGGCGCGCGGCGCACGAGCGGCCGGCTCTTCCAACACCACCGGGGACGGCGGCATGCTCATGGCTGAGCGCGAAAACAGCCGCACGCTGATTTATGAAGTTCTGCCTTCGCGGTACGGTATCAACATCCACCACATGCGCATGGCCGACGCCATCGAATTGACCATCGGCCAGGGCGCCAAGCCCGGCACCGGCGGACTGCTGCTGGGCTCGAAGGTATCGGATGTGATCGCCAGGCAGCGCGACCTCCCTGTGGGCGTGGATCAACGCAGTCCCGCGCGTCATCCCGATTTTCTCGGCCCTGATGACATGATCATCAAGGTGGAGGAGTTGCGCGAGGCGACTGATTGGCAGGTCCCCATCTTCATCAAGATGGGCGCGAGCCGCGTCTTCGACGATGTGAAGCTCGCGGCCAAGGCCGGTGCGGATGTGATCGTGGTAGACGGCATGGAAGGCGGCACCGGAGCATCGCCCGCGATTTTGCAGGAGCACACAGGCATCCCGACGCTCGCTGCAGTCTGTGAGGCCCGCGCGGCGCTCGAGGATATTGGCCTGTATGGCGAAGTGCAGTTGATCATCGCCGGCGGCATCCGAGACGGCGTCGATGCGGCCAAAGCCATCGCGCTAGGTGCCGACGCGGTCTACATCGGAACCGCGGCTCTGATCGCGCTGAATTGCAACCGGCCACTGTACGTCGACGACTACCGGCAGTTGGGCACGGAGCCGCATCATTGTCATCACTGTCATACGGGCCGCTGTCCTGTCGGCATCACGACGCAAGATCCGGAGCTGATGAAACGGCTGGATATGGACGAGGGCGCCGAGCGGGTCGCCAACCTGCTGCGCGCCATGACCCTCGAGATCCAGATGCTGGCGCGAGCGTGCGGCAAGTCGGACATTCATCATCTCGAGCCGGAAGATATGGCGGCGCTTTCCATGGAGGCGTCCGCCATTTGCGGCATTCCGCTGGCCGGAACGAGAAAGGTCTTCGGGGGTTGATGCTTTGTCTTTCCTGATTCCCTGCCCCCACTGCGGCAATCGCAGCGTTTACGAGTTCCGCTTCGGCGGCGAGGTCAAAACGCGCCCCCAGCCGGACGCGCCCGCCGCGGATTGGATGGAGTACACCTATACAAAAGCCAATGAGGCCGGCGTGCAAAAGGAGTGGTGGTTCCATCGCTCGGGCTGCCGCCAGTGGTTGCAGGCGTTGAGAAACACGACGACCAATGAGGTTCTCGAGGCGTTTTTTCCTGAATAATGGCTGACACGTCCGATCAATTCACGTTTCATTTCAACGGCGAGACTATCGAGGCGCGCTCCGGCGACACCGTGGCGTCCGCGCTCTACCGCGCAGGACACCGCATTTTCACTCGCAGCTTCAAGTATCACCGGCCGCGCGGTCTGCTGTGCCTGGCAGGCAAATGTCCCAACTGCATGATGAATGTGGACGGCACTCCCAACGTGAGGGCGTGCATCACGCCGGCCCGCGCGGGAATGACGGTGCGGCACCAGAATGCGTATCCGTCGCTCGATCACGACTGGCTGGCTGCGGTGCAGCACTTCGACCGGTTAATGCCCGTAGGCTGGTACTACAAGACCATGACCCACGAGTGGTCCTGGCACGCTGCCGAGCCGTTCATTCGCAAAGTCGCCGGCCTGGGCGTCGCGCCCGAACCGGGCAACGGTTCGAAGGATTACGAACACGCCTGGATGCATGCGGAGGTTGCGGTGATTGGCGGCGGACCGGCGGGTTTGCAGGCTGCGCTGGAACTTGCCCAGGGCGGCGCTCAGGTCGTGCTCGTCGATGATCAACCGGAACTGGGCGGCCATCTCAGATATCGCAAACGAGCCGGTGCGATTCCGGCTGACACGATCGCGCAGCTCCGATCGATGCCCTCCGTCGAAATCATTTCTCGAGCGTACTGTTTCGGTCTGTATGAAGGGAACCTGTTGGGCGTCCTCCAGGCGAACCCGCACGCCGGAGCGATCGAGCGCTTGATTCACCTCCGGGCGAAACGCGCAGTTGTTGCCACAGGCGTTTACGAGGTTCCCTTCACCTTCGAGAATAACGATCTGCCTGGCGTGATGCTTTCAACCGCCGTGCAACGGCTCATTCATCCGCACGGGATCAAACCCGGCGCGAGCGCGGCGATCATCGCCAGCAGCGCGCAAGCCGATGAAGTAGCGGACGACCTGCGCGGAACCGGAATCGAGCTCGTCACGGTCGTTTCGCCCGATGAAGTGATCTCAGCCATAGGCTCCTCGCACGTAACGGGAATCCGGACTCAGAACGGCCAATTCAACTGCGACTTGATCGTCATGTGCGGGCAGCGCGTGCCGGATGCCGGTCTGCTACACCAAGCGGGCGGAAAGCTGGAGTGGAACCCAGAGCGCGGCGCGTTCCTGCCCGTCGATCTGCCAGCGAACGTGAGCGCGGTGGGCGAGGTAACGGGGGCTTCGCTCTCCCGTGCCGTACCGCTTCCACCAAAGCACGTGCCTTTTCACAAACGCTCTTTCGTTTGTTTTTGCTCAGACGTGAGCACGGCTGATCTTCGCGACGGCATCAGTGAGGGCTTCGATCACATCGAAACTCTGAAGCGTTACACCACGCTCACCATGGGACCGTGCCAGGGCAGAATGTGCCAGTTGGCCGGCATCGGTGTTTGCGCGCACGAAACGGGGCGCACGATGGCGGAGACCGGCGTCACCACCTCCCGGCCGCCGAATCCTTCCGTTTCGCTCGGCGCGCTCGCCGGTCCGCGTCACCATCCCATCCGCCGTACGCCCATGCATGATGCTCACGATCAGTCAGGCGCAGTCTGGATGGACATGGGTGAGTGGAAGCGGCCGCGCTATTACAAGAGCGGATTGTGCGACGGCGAACGATCCTGCGTCGAAGAAGAATACCGCGCGGTTCGTGAGCGCGTCGGCCTCATCGACGTCAGCACCCTGGGCAAGCTGGACGTCAAAGGCCGCGATGCGGGCAGACTGCTGGACAAGGTCTACACCAATCGCTTCTCGGATCTCAAGCCGGGCCGCGTCCGCTACTCTGTTCTTTGCGATGAAGCCGGGATCATGCTGGACGACGGCACCATCTCGCGCCTCGCCGAAGATCACTACTTCATCACCACGACCACCGGGAATCTCGACTTCGTGCAGCAGTGGCTCGAATGGTGGCTGGTGGGAACCGGCTGGGATGTCCACATTGCGAATGTTACGGGCGGACGCGCCGCAGTGAACCTGGCAGGTCCCCAAGCTCGCGATGTTCTCAAGACCCTCACGGCCTGCGATCTTTCGAGCAAGGCGTTTCCGTACATGGCGTGCCGTGAGGCCGACGTGGCCGGAGTACCGGCGCTGCTGCTGCGCATTGGCTTCGTCGGTGAAACCGGCTGGGAGATTCACTTCCCCGCCGAATGTGGCGAATATCTCTGGACGAAACTACTGGAGGCCGGCAAAGCTTTCGACATCCGGCCATTCGGTGTGGAGGCCCAGCGACTGCTTCGCCTGGAGAAGCGGCACGTGATTGTGGGCGTGGATACCGACGCACTCTCGAATCCGTACGAAGCGGGCATGGCGTGGGTAGCCAAGCTCGATAAGCAGGATTTCATCGGGCGCAACGCGCTCTCGCGCTTCGCGGATGCCGACCCGCAGCAGAACCTGGTGGGTTTCGTGATGAACGATGACGCAGTGCCGCAGGATGGCGCGGCGATTCTGGTGGATGGCGCGCTAGCCGGTCGCGTCACCAGCGCGCGCTACTCTCCTAAAAACGGAAAAGCGGTCGGGCTCGCTTGGGTTGCGGCGAAATCCGCCGCTGAGGGTGCCGAAATTCAAATCCGCGTCAACGGCGGCACCGCCCGGGCGCGCATCGTGCAGGACGCCTTCTACGACCCCGAAGGCGAGCGCCTGAGAATGTGACCATGCCCGCGATACGGCACACACCGTTGTTTCATGCGCATGAGCGAGCCGGCGCAAGCCTGGTGGAACATCACGGCTGGCAGGTCCCGGCATACTTCAGGTGGGCGCAAAAGGAAGCCGAGCATCTCTCGAAAAGCGCCGGTCTCAGCGATTTAAGCTGGATGACCAAGCTGGATCTCAAAGGCTGGGGGCTCAAGACTCCGCCGGCTGTGGGCGCCGCCCGCGCGTGGTGTCTCGGGCCGCAGCATTATCTGGTCACGTGTGAACCGCCGAAGCGCGAAGCCCTCATTGCTAATCTCCGCTCATTCCCGGCATCTCGGGATCTGTCGTTGCCGCCGCCGGTTTACATTACCGACGTGACTTCCGTATACGCGCAGTTTCTGCTGGCCGGTCCACGAAGCCGCGAGATTTTGCGTAAGCTAACCTCCCTGAACGTGTCCGCTCTTGAGAATCTTGCCTGCGGGCAGGCGAGCGTGGCGCACGTGCACGGCACCGTGCTGCGCGACGATCTCTTTGGCCTGCCAGCGTTCCACATCCTCGTGAGCCGCGAATACGGCGAGAGCGTCTGGGAAGCCATCATGCACGCCGGCCATGAGTTTCAACTGGCGCCGTTCGGATTGAGGGCGCTCGAACTCCTGGGTGGCGCGGGATGATCCAGCTTTTCCGCAAGCAACGCATGTGGCGCGCCCACGAACTCAAGCGCAGTTATGACGTCGCCATCATCGGCGCGGGCGTCCACGGGCTCGGCATCGCCTATTATCTGGCTTCCCGCCACGGAATCCGCAACATTGCGGTGCTCGAACGCGGCTATCTCGGCTGCGGCAATAGCGGTCGCAACACTGCTATCATCCGCTCGAACTACCGCACGCCCGAGGGCATACCGTTCTACGAAGAATCGGTACAGCTTTACGAGCGTCTCTCGCGAGAGCTGGAGTGGAACCTGCTTTTCAGCCAGTGCGGCCATCTGACGCTGGCGCATACCGACTCCGCCATCGCAGGCTTGCGCGTGCGCGCTGAGAATAATCAAGTGCTCGGCGTCGACAGCCGCGTTATCTATCCGGACGAGATTCGCAAACTGGTTCCGGCAATGGATATGAGCGACCGCCCGCGCCTGCCGGTACTTGCCGCCCTTTACCATCCGCCTGGTGGCATCATCCGGCACGACGCCGTCGTCTGGGGCTATGCGCGCGCGTGTGACCGGCTGGGCGTCGAAATTCATCCGCACACCGAAGTCACCGGCGTCCGGGTGTCTCGCGGCAAAGCAGAGAGCTTAACGACCACGCGCGGCGAGATCGCCGCCGGTACTGTGGTAAATGCCACGGCAGGTTGGGCGTCGATGGTGGCGAAGCTGGCGGGCGTAACTCTGCCCATCGTGAGCCATCCGCTGCAGGCCTGCGTGACTGAGCCGCTGAAACCCTTTCTCGACAAAGTCATCGTCTCAGCTAGCCTGCACGTCTACGTGAACCAGACCGACAAGGGCGAACTGGTAATCGGCGCGGAAATCGATCCCTACCAGTCGTACAGTTTGAAGGGCACGCTGCCCACGCTCGAGCAGATGGCTTCCTACACGCTTGAGCTGTTTCCGCAACTTTCCGGCCTGCGCGTCTTGCGGCAGTGGGCCGGCATTTGCGACATGACTCCGGATTACGCGCCCATCATCGGTGTCTCCCGGGAAGTCGAGAACTACTTCGTCGACGTCGGTTGGGGAACCTACGGTTTCAAGGCAGCGCCTGCTGCGGCGAAGAACCTGGCGGAGCTAATCGCGACCGGAAAGACGCCCAAGATCGTCGAGCCTTTCTCCCCTGCTCGATTTTACGGCGGCCAACTGGTCGGCGAAAAGGCCGCCGCCGCGGTTTCATCGTGAGAAGACGGCCCCTGGGCCCCGCCTCACGGCGCATTGATGTAGGGGCGCCGCACGCGTCGCCCGTTCGATTAATATAAGTGATTCAAATATGCTCGACCAACTCAAGTCACTGATCAAAGACAAGGGCATCGAATATTTCTTCTGCTCGTTCGTCGAGCTGAGCGGAGCGCCGAAGGCCAAGCTTGTACCCGCCGCACACATCGACGACATGGCGCGTGAAGGCGCGGGCTTCGCTGGCTTCGCCGCCGGAGATCTGAATCAGGGACCGCACGATCCGGACATCCTGAGCATTCCGGACTTCCAGTCTCTGATGGTGCTGCCATGGCGGAAGAATGTGGCCTGGGTACCCGGCAACCTCCGCGTCAATGGCGAGCCCTGGCCATATTGCCCTCGAACCATTCTCACCCGCCAACTGGACCACGCTCGGCAGAAGGGTTACATCTTTCACGTCGGCGTCGAGCCCGAGTTCATGCTGCTCAAGAAGAACTCGCACGAAGAGTACGAACCATGGGACGCCCTCGATAACACCTCCAAGCCCTGTTACGATTTGCGCGCACTGCATCGCAACCTCGATGTGATGACGACGTTGCTGCGCTACATGCAGGATCTGGGCTGGGACCCCTACGCCAACGATCACGAAGACGCCAACTGCCAGTTTGAGATCAATTGGACCTACTCCGACGCGCTGACGACGGCCGATCGTAAGACTTTTTTCAAGTGGATGGTCAGGACTGTAGCCGAACAGCACGGCCTTTGGGCCACCTTCATGCCCAAGCCGTTCGCCCACCTGACCGGCAACGGAGCGCATTACCACATGAGTCTCGCCGATGCCCAAAACGGGAAAAACCTGTTCCTGGACGAACGCGATTCAATGGGCCTTTCGGAAATGGCCCGCTGGTTCATGGGCGGGCTGCTGCACCATGCGCGCGGCCTGGCGGCCGTCATCGCCCCTCTGGTGAACAGTTATAAGCGCCTGATCCGCGGAGCGCCGCGATCAGGCGCCACCTGGGCGCCGGTCTACGTGACGTACGGCGCTTCGAACCGCACGCAAATGATTCGTGTCCCCGGTCCCGGGCGCATCGAGAATCGCGCCGTCGATGGCGCGGCCAATCCCTACCTCGCCAGCGCTGCCATGCTTGCCGCGGGGCTCGACGGCATCGAGAACAAGATCGATCCCGGTCAGGCCAACAGCGAGAATCTTTACGAGTTGCCCGAACGCGAACTCGAGAGCCGGAATATCACGTTTCTCCCGACCACGCTTCGCGAGGCCCTGGACTGTTTTGAGCGCGACGAAGTTTTGCAGCAGGCGCTCGGCAAAGACTACGCTGCCTACTACGCCGGCGTGAAACGCGAAGAGTGGCGCCAGTATCACCAGAGCATCAGCCAGTGGGAACGGGACCACTATCTGCACACGTTCTAGATCCCAGGCGCAGGCGCATCTCAGCTAATTACACCCTTGCGTACGGCGTAGAGGATCAGCTCTGCCGCACTATGCAAATTCAATTTCTGAAAAATGTTGCTACGGTGAGTTTCAACGGTGTAGAGGCTCAGACCTAGGATGGCCGCGACTTCTTTCGCCGCCTTGCCTTCGGCGAATAATTGCAGAATCTCCCGTTCGCGCGTGGTCAGCAGTTCGTAGCTATCCTCCACTTCGCGTTCCCGCATTTGCCGCATGTAGTCTTCCACCAGCATCCTGCTGATCGCAGGACTAAAGAACGCTTTTCCTTCGCTGACGGCCTTGACGGCGTTGATCAAATCGTACTCAGCCGAGTCCTTCAATAGATACGCTTTGGCGCCGGACTTCAAGGCTTTGAGCACGTAGCCTTCGTCGGAATGCATGCTCAGAAATACAATGGCGGTCTGCGGCAGCTTCGCGGAGATTTGGCGCGCGGCTTCGATGCCGTTGAGCAGCGGCATGGCAACATCCAGCACCACCACGTCAGGCCGATGGGCTTCCGCCATGGCGACGGCTTCCCGCCCGTCAGCCGCTTCGGCGACCACCTTGAATCCGGAATGGCTCTCGAGGAGCAAACCGAGGCCCTTGCGCACCACGGTGTGATCGTCAGCCAGCAAAATCCGGATGGTGTTCATGTGGCTGCTTGTAGCTGGTCTTCGACGGGTTTTGTCAGGGGAAGAACAATGTAAACGATAGAACCACGTCCGGGGAGAGATTCGACCGAGAATGTGCCTCCCAGATGACTCACGCGCTCCTGCATGCCTAGCAGTCCCATACCTCGCTCGTGTTCCGCATCGAACCCTTTCCCGTCGTCCTGGATGGCGAGCAAGATACGGCCGGGCTCCTGCTGAACGGTCACTCTCGCCATACGGGCTTCGGAGTGCTGGACGCAATTGTGAAGGGCTTCCTGGACAATCCGGTAGATGCAGGTCTTGTGCTCTTCCGGCAGATCCTCCGAGACTCCTTCCGCCGCTACCTTCACACGCACGCCGGCCCTCTTGGATACCTCGCGCGCCTGCCACTGCAACGCCGGGACAAGGCCCAAGTCGTCCAGCATGGAAGGTCGCAACAGCAGTGCCATATTCCGCACCGCTCCCACTGAGTCCTCGACCATCTGTTTAATCTCGTCTACCTTGGCGTCCAGGCCGTCCACGTCCTTGCCTCGGATTTTTCTCGACAGGTTGGCCAGTTCGACGCGGATGCCCGTGAGCGCCTGGCCGACTTCATCGTGCAACTCGCGAGAAATGGAGCGGCGTTCATTTTCTTGCGCCTCGACCAGGCGCGCAGATAGCTGCTTCAGCTCTTCCCGTGCGGTCGCGATTTCTTGATACCGGGCCGCCGTCTCCGCTTCCAGACGCAAGATCTTGTTCATGCTAAAGACGGCCAAGAGCAGGCCCACACCGATCGTCAACCCGATGGTAACGACCAGGCGCCGGCGGAACTGCGCAAACGTCTGCACCACCTTTTCACGGCCCGCATTCAACTGGGACTCATTGATGCCGGCAATCTGATCGGCGATGTGCAGCATCGCCGTCCGCCGCGGGAAGACCTCGTCCCGCAGAAAAGCGTAACCGTGCTCACGCCTCTGCGCAGGGTTCCAAAGCAGCACCGGCTCCAGCACCTTCCAGTAGGCTGCCAGCTCTTGAGTCAGGCTGTGAAATGGGGCTAATTCCGCTTTGTTTAACAAGGCTTGGTATCTCCGCAGTGCGGAGTCCATATCGCTTCTGGCCTGCATGAGACTCTGCCGGTGACTCTCCGCCTTCTGAATTTCGGGCTCAAGCAGGTAGTCGCGGACATAGGTACCCGAGAGGTAGAGATCCGACCGGATCCGCTCAAGCACTCTGGTCCGCGACAGAAAATCCTCGCGAATCTCGTCATTGCTTCTCTGAATCTGCCGCAGGGCCTGCAGGCTGTCGACTCCCGCAAAGCCCATCAAGAGCAAGAGGCCCCCAAATCCCACAATGAGCACCAGACGGCTGGACACGGCGATCGCTCTACCTGCCCTCGTGGACTGCTGCTCGGATTCGGCCATAGCGAGTCGCCTGAGCACGGCCGTCGCGTGGGCCGTACGAAGACTCCTGTTGCCATAGTAACGCGCGCACCCTAAACCACGGAACCAGTCGAGACATGGCTCTTGATAACTGACGCCAGTTCGTCAGAACGCTCGGAGCCGATCAGGATCATGCCGCCAGTGACAAGTTGCAGGCGGACCCCGCGGCTTCCGCCGGCGATGTACGCCTTGCCGCGCCCTGTGGTGCGAATCCCGTAGCCGCCCCAGTCGCGCGCGGCATCAAAGGTGACCTCCTGGGCTGCCTTGATTTCCGCCAGCGGAATGCGGCGTTCCCGCCAGAAGCCCCGCATCGCGACAGAGACTTCACCAGGGCGGACCTCCGTCACCAGGCGGACAGTCATCAGGCGAAAATAGACTAGCCACAGAAAAGTCGTCCATCCGATAACGCTGGCATTGGACATCGGCTCTTTTCCCCAGGGATGGCCCAGGATCACCTGCCAGATGAGGAGCAGCAGCATCGCAGTCGGCGGGATCGCGACCAGGATCCGCAGCCGCGTCAGATGAAACCTCTGTACCTCTTCAAAGAGGGGTTGTGCACGGCTGCTCATCGAAGGAGACCGAGCGCGTACTGCAGCACCGCATACTGACTCTGATAGTCGTACTTTGCACTCAGATTTTCGATTTCCGCCTGGGTGAGATTTAACTGCGCTTGCGTCAGCTCGACGATCGAGGAGAGACCGAGGTTATAGCGGCCCTGCGCGAGATCGAGGGCTAGCGAGGCTTGGCGCAGGAACTGGGCGGTCACATCGATACGCTGGAACGCTGTCATGGAACTGGCCCAGGCGACACGAACGTCGCGCGCCACCCGCTCCTGTTCGTTTCGAAGATTCTGGTCGGCTTCGAGAGCCCGGTAGCGCGCCGCCTCCCGCCGTGCCGAAAACAGATGCCCATTGAAGACAGGGATCTGCACATTCACGGCAGCGCCTCCATATTCGCCGGGGATCGCTTGGGTGGTCAATTGAGCGATGTAGGGGATGTAGCCGGCCACACCCACCAGGCTGACGGTCGGCCGGGCCAGGTCTTTCTCCGCATCCGCGAACTTGTATGCCGCCTCGCGGGAAAACCGCAAGCTGGCAAGTTCCGGCCGGTTTGCCACAGCCTGCGAGATCAGATCGTCGGCTTTGGCCGGAGGGCTGGGCGGCAGTGGTTCGTCCACGAGCTGATAATTCCCCACCTGGTCCGAGCCCAGCGCGCGCGACAGTTCGGCGAACGCTTCCTGCACGCTGTCCTGCGCTCGGATCAACAGGAGCTTCGCTTCCGACACGTTGACATCCGCGAAGCTGACATCGAGCTGCGACTTCAGATTGTTCTTGGCCAGCGAATTGATCTGGTCAAACAGAAGCTGGCGCGCGGCGACCGTTTCCTCGGCCACTCTGACTACCGCTTGGGCATGCAGCGCGTCGTAGTAGGCGCGGTTCACGGCGAGCAGCACGTTGTAGCGGGTGGCTTGATAATTCTGGTCGCTGGCCTGAGCGTTGAAACGCGAACTGGCCACCAGGTTGGGAGTTCGGCCAAGGTCTGTGACCAGTTGCGAGAGCGTAATGCCTTGGCCGAAACGGTTGAACATTCGCGAATCTGTGAGGTAGCCCGCTCCGATCCGGGAGTCATGGTTCGCCGCCGAGCCGGTCACATCGGCGTCGACGGTCGGATAGTACGCAGAGCGGGTTTCGGTGACTTGTTGGTTCGCGAAGCCAACCTCACTCTGTGCAGCCAGCACCTGGGGATGATTCTTGATCGCCAGCGCCTCGGCGTCTTTGAGCGTGAGTTTCGGCGGAGGGGCCTGCGCGAAAGCAGCCTGGAGGGCCACCAAGCCGAAGAATACAGATTTACGCATTGCGATTCTTCCTTCCATAAACCAGTACATACGCGGCCGGAACAATGAACACTGTGAGAAGCACCGACGACGTGAGTCCGCCGATAATGGCGCGGGCCATGGGCGTGTACTGCTCGCCGCCCGTGCCGAGCTTCATGGCCATGGGCATCATTCCGATGATGGTAGCCAGCGAAGTCATCAGAATCGGGCGGAGGCGAACCCGGCAGGCGGTGATGGCCGCGTCTGTCACCGACAAGCCCTGCTCCTCGAGCTTGTGGGCGAAATCGACGATCAGGATGCTATTGGAATCGGCGATGCCGACCAACATCAGCACACCCATGAGCGACATGACATTCAGGGTGGTGTGCGTAAGCGGCAGGATGATGAGCACGCCGATGAACCCCATGGGGATGGCCAGCATGATGAGGAACGGATCAATGAAAGAGCGAAACTGCGCGATCAGGATCAGGAAGAGCAGAACAAACGACAGTGTGAAGCCGAACGCAAAGCTCTTGAAAGACTGCTCCATGCCTTCGACCATGCCGCGGAGATTGACCCGGACGTTAGAAGGGAGGTTGGCCTCCGCAACAACTTCGCGGATGGCGCGGTTCACCTTGCCAAGATCCTCCCCCGCCGGAGTCACGTAAACATCGACGACTCGTTGGATCTGGTGGTGGTCGATTTCGGTGGGCGACTGGACATGATCAACGCTCACGACGCTGTCGAGAACCGTGATGGGGCGGACCGCGCCATCCGGGTGCGGGGCGCTCACTCCGTCAGTTGGCCAACCCGTTCCGCACGCCCACATGGTCCTGGGAGGATCGGCGGCGCGCGAAGGGCGGAGCGCCTCCGGCGAGGGAACCGCCGGCCCGCACGAGATATGGCCGATTTGCTGAGAGAGCCGGCGCAGAGGAATCTGCTTTAAGTCGGTTAGATCGTGAATGGCTGCCCGGCCGTGCTCGTAATACTGCACGGTGAGGAAATAATCGTTGCCGGTCTTGTAATCCACCCAGTAGTTCGGCGCAATCATGGTGTTGGAATTGAGCGCAGTGATTACGTTGTCGACTATCTCCCGTTGATTCAGGCCCAGCTCGGCAGCATGTACGCGGTTGACGTTCA
>Ga0335080_10002807_pt1 | contig 17503 bp, 9 predicted proteins | sample Lox_Sample_34_FD_206720 | JGI IMG/M metagenome (GOLD analysis project Ga0335080, IMG submission 206720) | Soil microbial communities from Loxahatchee National Wildlife Refuge, Florida, United States - Lox_Sample_3.4 | ecosystem: Environmental > Terrestrial > Soil > Wetlands | place: USA: Florida...
GCGAGTGGTCAAAGAGGCTTGCCCCCGAACTGCAGGCTTTCAAGTACTGGCAGTTCGAGTTTTTTCGGCAATGGAACCGTCTCAAGAACTACTGCCAGGAGCGTGGCATTCGCTTCATGGGCGATATCCCGATCTACGTGGCCCACGACAGCGCCGATGTATGGGCCCATCCCGATTTGTTTTATCTCGACGAACTGGGGAACCCAACCGTGGTTTCTGGGGTTCCGCCGGACTACTTCAGCGCAACCGGACAACTGTGGGGGAATCCCATCTACCGGTGGGACGTGCTGTCGGCCAACGGGTACAAGTGGTGGATCGAACGCTTTCGTGCTTCGCTGGAGCTTTTCGACATGGTGCGGCTCGATCATTTTCGAGGATTCGAAGCGTATTGGGAAGTTTCCGCTGGAGAAACAACGGCGATGAACGGACGCTGGAATAAAGGCCCGGGTGAGGAGTTCTTATTCGCACTCCAGAAGTCGTTTGGTGGATTGCCGATTGTGGCGGAGAACCTGGGCGTGATCACGCCGCCGGTCGAAAAACTGCGGCAACAGTTCGGCCTTCCCGGCATGAGCCTTCTGCAATTCGCGTTTGGGAACGATCCTCAAGGACCCTCATTTCGCCCGCACAACTACAACCGGGATCTGGTTGCGTATACGGGCGGGCACGACAACGACACTACGGTCGGCTGGTGGAACAGTTCGGGCGCACTGGATTCCACGCGAACGCCAGAGGACGTTCGCAAGGAACGGGATTTCGCGCGCGCCTACCTGAACTTTCACGAAGATGCGGATGTTAATTGGGTGCTGATTCGAGCAGTCCTGGCTTCAGTGGCGGATGTTGCCATCATTCCTTTGCAGGATGTGCTGGGGCTCGGCACGGAGGCACGGATGAACCTTCCCGGCAGCATCGGGCGCAACTGGAAATGGCGGTGCCGGCGGGGCGCACTGAGTAAGGAACTGAGCACACGGCTGCGGTCTTTGAATACGCTGTATGATCGTTAGCTGATTGTGCTGCCTCCGGAGCGGCATTCGATGCCGCCGGCAGGAGCTGCCAAACGCAAACATTTTGGGAGAGCCTGAATCGACATATGGACAAACCCCCACGCACGTTCTGGCAAATCTGGAATATGAGCTTCGGATTTCTCGGAATCCAATTTGGGTGGGGACTGCAGATGGCGAATATGAGCGCCATCTATGAGTATTTGGGAGCGAAAGCAGATCAGATTCCGATTCTCTGGCTGGCGGCGCCGCTGACGGGACTGCTGGTTCAGCCCATTATTGGCCACGCCAGCGACCGGACGTGGGGGCCTCTTGGCCGGCGCCGTCCATACTTCCTGGCGGGCGCGCTCCTCAGTTCGACCGCGCTGATTCTGATGCCCCTCAGCTCGGCTTTGTGGATGGCGTTTGGCCTGCTCTGGGTGCTCGATGCCTGCATCAACATCAGCATGGAGCCGTTCCGAGCTTTTGTTGCCGACTTGCTGCCCGAGTTTCAGCGCACGCGCGGCTTTGCCATGCAGAGCTTATTTATCGGACTGGGAGCCGTTATTGCGTCCGCCCTGCCCTACTTGTTGACGAATGTTGTCCACCTCCGGAACACTGGGCCTGCGCAGGCGATTCCCTTGACGGTGCGTCTCTCGTTCTATATTGGAGCAGCCGCTTTTCTGGGCGCAGTTCTGTGGACAGTCTTCACCACGAAGGAATATCCGCCCGATAATCTCGCGGATTTTCACAAGCAAAAGACCGCGCATTCAGGACTCGCCGTGGGCGCGAAAGAAATTCTGATCTCGATTCGGGAAATACCCCACACCATGCGCCAACTCGCATGGGTGCAGATTTGTACGTGGCTGGCATTGTGGTGCATGTGGCTGTATTTTCCGGTCGCGGTGGCTCGAAACGTCTTTGGCGCCGCCAACACGGCTTCTCCGATGTATTCGCAGGGCGTCGAGTGGGCAGGCGTGTGCTTCGGAATGTATTCCCTCGTATGTTTCGGATTCTCGTTCGTATTGCCGGCCCTTGCGCGGCGCTATGGACGGAAGACCACGCATAGTCTGTGCCTGATCTGCGGCGGCCTGGGGTTGCTCTCGGTTCTTCTGATTCACGACAAGTACTGGCTTCTTCTTTCGATGACCGGAGTCGGCATCGCCTGGGCCAGCACCCTCAGCATGCCGTACTCGATTCTCGCCGGCTCGCTACCCGCCGGTAAGACCGGGGTCTACATGGGCATATTCAACTTTTTTATTGTGATCCCGGAGATTACAGTTTCTCTCCTATTCGGCTGGGTGATGGGACACCTGCTGAACAACAATCGCCTGTCAGCCGTGGTAGCGGGAGGCATTTTCTTTCTTTTGGCAGCCTTGCTTACACAAGGCGTGGAAGACTTGTACGATACCCGCCAGCGGAGCGATTCCCTCCTGGACGGCGCCGTAGCCGCCAAAGTGTGAGCAGAGGCTCGACAATCTCGATTGTGCAGATTTCCTAAGGTGCGCCGCCAAGCGTTCGTTCGCGTATTCGGCTTCGCTGTCTAGCGCATGCGCAGCGCGACGAGTTCTGTTTCGAGCGGTACCCCGCGCGCAATCTTTACTCGCACCAGCGCTTCGAAGGGTTTCATCTCGGTTGCGGAGCCCGGAATCTGCTGCATGAGCTTTTCCAGAGAATCAGTCCTTGAGACAAATTCCACAGCGCCCTGAGTGCCGAAGGTAGTGGTGCCGGCCAGGATCAGTACAAACCGCTCTCGACTCGTCCCAGGCACAAGTCCAACCACCGCATAGTCCTCGGTAAGGGGTGCGTTGGACGGGCTGGCCAGGTAGGTGGCGGCTTCGCCTGTTTTAGGATGCCGGTTGACGACCGAGAGATCGCCTTTGCGAGCTCCCGATGGGACCCTCTGAAATACGAATTCCCGGGTGCCCTGAATATCGAGCAGCGACCGGTTTTCCGAGGGAGAACCGACAAAAATCAGATTCGTATTATTGGCATCGTCGAGGGAAAACAGGCTGCCGCGCTTTACGCGCAGTTTTCTGCCCAAGGAGCCAAAGACCTCATCGAGGGAGTGGACGGCAAGCACTTCTCCGACGCCGGTGTAGTGGTCATAAGCAGTCGCATTCGCATCCTGCGAGGCGTTGTAATAACGCATCCCGGTTTCAGGGCGGCCGACGAAAGCCGCATTGCTGAAGATGACCCAGGGCTCCTCGGGGCCGGAAGTAAAGGGCCGCCAAAAGTCGCGCACGGGCCCGAGGGCAGCCTGTGCGCGGTCGGAGGCGGGTGCGCTGGTGTTCTGCCGCCGATTCCACAACACGGCAGTCAAGACTGCCAGCGTAACAAGCAGGCAGGCGGCCAGGGCGACGACGGCCGCGCGCCATGGGCCTTGTGCAGGTGTGTCGAACCCCCGGCCTGCTAGAGAGGGCAGGCGCGGCAGCACAAGCTCGGGCTGCGGTTCGACGGGCCTGGTCTCAAACAGGAGGTGATAGCTCCCCTTGGGGATCTTCACCACGATGGGATCCTTGGCCCCCTCAGTGGCATAGTACTCCCCCAGCTTCAGCCGAAGCCGGCCTGCCTGAACGCGAATGCTTGAGTCGGACTGAGGGTCAAAATCTGCGCCGCGGCCGTAAACCTCTGTCGCAATCTGGTACTCCTTGAGCGGAGCCTCAGGGTGATCAAGGGATTGCTTAGCGAGATATTGCAGGAGCTTGCAGAGGGACTCGGATCCACGCAGGCTATGACTTTTTGTAATGCGATCTATTTGTTGGAAGAATTCTTGCGAGCCTGCCGCGAACGTGCGTGTGACAGCCATTTAACAGTGGTAACAACTGGAGGTATAGTATTGCAACAGCGGCATTTTACTACTGTAACCGTTTAAAACCTAATGAAACCTCCCTTTCCAAACCCTTTGACGTAAGAATTGCAATATTAGTTCGATTAGGTTAGGGCTCCGTGCCTCCCAGCTGGCTGGAAGTGTCTCCGTACGGCAGCTCTGCGCAATCTTGGTCCTAAGTAACCGAGGAATACGGTTTCGGGAGTCAGATGGGTAGCCAAGCGATGAGCCGTGTCCCAAATGGAGGAAACATGAAGAGCAGGATCGTTTTCATAGTGGGTTTGGTGCTCGCCCTGACGAGCATGACGCTTGCCCAGTCGAGCACAGGAACAATCCAGGGAACAGTCATGGATTCTCAAGGCGCGGTGATTCCCGGCGCTTCGGTTGTCATCACCAATGTGGGCACAGGCCGCACATTTACGGTGACCACGAACACAGAGGGCTTGTACAGTGTGCCGGCCCTCGACCCGGCGCCCTACAAGGTAGAAATCGATCAGCCCAATTTCGAAAAGGCGATCAAGGACGTCGTCCTGCAGACGTCGCAGGTGATCAACGTGGATTTTGCCCTGCAACCGGGATCGGCCACGCAGACTGTGGAAGTGACGGCAGCGACTCCGATCGTTAACACCACGACATCGGGCATCGGGGACATTGTTGTCGGCCGCCAACTCACCGACCTGCCTCTCAACGGGCGCGACTTTCTGGAAGAAGCATCTTTGGTGCCGGGTGTAACGCACGGCCAACCCGGCAACCAGCAAACCGGACAGGGTAACCAGTCGGAAACATTCCGCTACCCCGAGAGCCAAGGCGGAGCGATTTCGGCCAATGGCCTCCGCGTTCAGGCAAATAACTTTCTGTTTGACGGCATTGACAACAACGAATCTTTGGTCAACACCATCGTCTTCTTTGTGAACCCGGACGCGATCCAGGAATTCCGGGTTGACACGAATGTTGCGCCGGCCGAGTTTGGACGGGCAGGCGGGTCAGTGATCAACGCCACCTACAAGTCAGGCACGAACGACTTCCATGGCGACGTTTTCTGGCAGATCCGGAACAGCGACGCGGATGCCAATCCGAATTACTTCTCTCAAGCCCCGAAGGTCCCATTTCGCCGCAATCAGTTTGGGTTCGCCGGGGGCGGTCCGATAATCAAGAACAAGCTGTTCATCTTTGGCGACTACCAGGGAGTGCGGCAATCGCGCCCCTTGAATGATGGGCCTATCACGGTGCCGACCGCCCTGGAGCGCACGGGAGATTTCTCGGAGCTGTTGGGAGCATCGACCCCGGTTCAGTTGTTCTATCCCGGTGGCGGCGGCGTCCCGGTTCCGAATAATAAATTCACGGCGCTGGTCCCTGCGGGCATTAACTATTTAAGCGCGTTTCCGTTGCCGACAATCAGCTCAACTGACTCGCGCTGCACGCTGGTTGGCACGGGAGCAAATGGCGCGGTATGTCTGGAAAGCAACTTCCAGCCGTTTCGCATCCAACAGCAGAAGTACAACGACTTTGATGTTCGGCTCGACTACATTCTTTCCCAACACGACCAGGTTTTTGGGCGCTACAGCTACGGTCAGGATGTAGACATTACAACTTCGCAGATGTCGACTCTGCCTGCCGGTTATGGGTCGGGATTCCAATTCCAGCATCCGCGCAGCATTGTGCTCGGCGAGAGCCACACTTTTGGAGCCAGCGTGGTTAACGAATTCCGCATGGGATATGTGCGATCGTTCCTCGGGTACCAACCCCCATTCGGTTCGGTAGCTCTCTCAGCGAATCTGGGCATTCCAAACGCCAATACCAGCCCCCTGCTTGGTGGAGGCGCATTGATCGGAAACAGCGGTACTCAGATTTCCTACACCGGGGATTACGGCGATTACTTCGTGCCGGAAGACACGTACCAGATCGCCGACAACGTCTCATGGGTGAAGGGCCGCCACACGTTCAAGTTTGGCGCGAATGTTATCTGGAGACAGGTCGATTTCTTTAACCCGATTGCCGGAAAAGGTTTCTGGCAGGCGAGCTCGACCGAGCCGTGGTCAACGGGATGGGAACAGGCAGACCTTGCTGCCGGCTGGATCAACAGCTATCAGGTTGGCCCGGGAAGCACGTACTTCCATACGCGCAGCTGGGAAAACGGGTTTTACGGGCAGGATGACTATCGCGTTAACAACCGCCTGACTTTGAACCTTGGCCTTCGTTACGATTTGTATACGTGGCCGACGGAAATCAACAATCGCATGGCCAACTTCGATGTGGCTACCGGAGCGATCCTTCTGGCGGGCCAAAATGGAGTTTCCGACAGCACTCTGAGCACTCCGAAGCACGATATTGCACCGCGCATCGGGTTTGCGTATGACTTGTTTGGGAACCAGAAAACGGTCCTGCGCGGCGGTTACGGTATCTTCTACTTTATCGATCGCGAAGGCATCGACAAACAGATGTCGCAGAATGCTCCCTTTGGCGGCAGCGCATACTACTCCTACCAGAATGCTCTTGCGAACGGTGGGTATTTTGAGAATGGCAGCGGCACGTTCCTGACCCTGGGTGGGCTAACGACACCGAACGCCGATGGCACTCCAAACATCGCGGCGATTACGGCCACCGGCTTCCCAAGCAAATTGTCATTGCCAGTCAGTCTGACGCATCCGCAAAACGTCAGTTTGACCGGCTGGCTGCCAAGCGACACGACATCCAGCGTTCAGGAATGGAATCTTCAGTTGCAGCATCAACTGGACGAAAAGACATCCATGACGTTGGCGTACGTGGGGACAAAAGGGACGCACCTTTCCACGTTCTACGACGTGAATCGTCCAATCTACGACACGGCGACGACGTATCCGTTCCCGGGCCTGGGCACGGTGCCGGTAAACGACACCAGCGGGAACTCCATCTATAACGGGTTGCATGCGCTCGTGGAACGCCGTCTTACGCGAGGCTTGCAATTGACAGGATCATATGCCTGGTCGCACTCGATTGACGATACGCAGTCTGGATTTGACAGCGATTTCCGGTACGGCGGAAATGTGGTTGATCCTTTCCAATGGCGAACCAAGGAACGTGCCAATTCGAATCTCGATGTCCGCCACCGGTTTGTGTTCAATGCGCTCTACGCTTTGCCATTCGGACGCGGGCGTCAGTTCGGCCACGACTGGAGCCCGGCAGTGGATGCCGTTCTGGGTGGCTGGGAATTTAGTCCAATCGTAACTCTCTCGAGCGGATTCCCATTCGACGTTGTGTGTAACTACTGCAGCAACCCCAGCACGCGTCCCGACCTGGTAGGCCAGTTACATCAATTCAACAGTCCTGGCGAATGGTTCGATACCACAGCCTTCCAGAGGGTGGCTACCTTCCCAAGCTCAAACACCCCCATCGCCCCGGGAACTTCTCCCAGGAACCCATTTACCGGACCCGGCACCAAGGAAATGGATTTGGCGGTCAGCAAGAACTTCAATCTCACCGAGCGGTTCAAGCTGCAGTTCCAGGGTCAGATTTTCAACATTGCCAATACTCCCCAATTCAGCCAGCCCGATGGGAACCTGAATGACGGAGGTAAGTTCGGTGAAGTAACCTCGACGGCTTATGCGAGCGAGCGCGAGATTCAGCTCTCACTCCGCGTAACCTTCTAACCCTAATCTTGGGGAGAGCGGCTCTCCGCTCTCCCCACCTTTCTCCGCCATCGCCATGAAAACCCCTGCTCGCCTTCGATGGTTGGCCCTTGCCTTCTGGCTGTATTCGTTGGCATCGTTGGCAGCGGCTCGGTCGCCCGCCGTTCGCAAGATCGAGCCGCCAAACTGGTGGGTCAAGTACACTCCCGAACTCACCTTACTGCTGACCGGCGAGAATCTGAGCGGAGCTCACGTCGACACCTCGACGGCCGGCATCGCCATCCTGGGCTCGGAGGCATCGTCGAACGGACACTATCTCTTCGTTCATCTGGGGCTGAGTTCAAAAACAGAGGCTGGAAGCGCGGAACTGCAACTCACCAGCGCACGCGGTACGAGCACTGTCCGGCTGCCTCTGCTTGACCGCGTGAGCTCGACCGATCGATTCCAGGGCTTCTCGCGCAATGATGTCATCTATCTCATCATGCCCGATCGTTTTGCCGATGGAGATCCGTCGAACGATCAGCCCGCGAACTCGGCCGGCGTCTATGATCGCACCCAGCCCAAGGCATACCATGGCGGCGACCTTCGCGGGATTCGCGAGCATCTCGGATACTTGCAGCAACTGGGCGTGACTACGTTGTGGCTCACTCCGGTGTGGAAGAATACCGACTCCGACTACCACGGCTATCACGTCGTGGACTTCTATGCCATAGACGACCACATGGGAAGTATGGAGGAGTATCAGTCCCTGGTCGCCGAGGCCCACAAACTCGGCATGAAAGTGCTGATCGATTACGTGGCCAACCACACCGGCCCGAAACATCCATGGGCCACGGATCCTCCGACGCCGACCTGGTTCCACGGCACACCGTCCCACCACCTTGAGCCTTCGTACGATTTCAGGGGTCTGGTGGATCCTCACGCCTCGCCGCAAGAATATCGTGCCACGCTTGAGGGCTGGTTTGCAGGTAAACTGCCGGACCTCAACCCCGATGACCCAGCGCTCGCCGGGTATCTGACGGAAAACGCGCTATGGTGGACTGAAACCGCGCAACTTGACGGCTTTCGCCTCGATACGTTTCCGTATTCGTCACGCCGGTTCTGGAGCGGCTGGCACGCGCGCCTCCACGAAGTGTATCCGCGCATCGACGACGTGGGCGAAGTCGCCGATCCCGATTCGTCGATCACGGCTTTCTTCGAAGGGGGACGAAAGCAATTCGACGGCATCGACACGGGTCTTTCGACGGTATTCGATTTCCCGCTCTGTAACGCCCTCCGTGACGTAATCATCAAAGGCGAGCCGATGCAGAAGATCGTGACCGTGCTGCAGCACGACGAGCTCTATCTGCACCCGGAGATGCTGGTGACTTTCTTCGGAAATCATGATGACCGCCGGTTCATGAGCGAGGAAGGAAGTAGCCTGTCGAAGCTGAAAGCGGCGTTTTCACTCCTGCTCACCATGCGCGGCATCCCGCAAATCTACTCCGGGGACGAAATCGCGCTGCCGGGAGGTGACGACCCGGACAACCGCCGCGATTTCCCGGGGGGATTCCCGGGCGACCCTCACAGTGCCTTCACGGCCGCCGGACGCACGCCCGAGCAACAGGAAGTTTTTACGTATTTGCAATCCCTGATCGCGCTGCGCAAGGACCACCCCAGCCTGCGCACTGGAAAGCAGTGGCACATCGGATGGGATGACTCCTATTACGCGTTTCTGCGCGACTTGCCGGAAGAAAAACTGCTGGTTGTCTACAACAACTCCACCAAATCGCGCGCGCTCGACATCCCCGTCACGGATACGCCGCTGGAAAACTCAAGGCAGTTTCAGCCCATCTTTGGAAACAGCTCCGCGGAAATCGCAGGCGGCAAGGTACGGGTCTCGGTGGCGGCGCAAGGGATCGCGGTCTTCAGCGTGCATTGAATTCAGGCTGAAAAATAGTTGCGTAACGCGGTTAGTCTGTCCCCGCACAAAGGGGCGCCGGCCGTGGGTTGCTCGTGGCGACTTGCGAGCGCGCAGCGAGACTACTTCTGACGTGTGTTCAGCTTTTCGAGCGCGCGCTTCAACCCTTCGAGCTTCTGCCCGGCCTCTGCGAGCTTACCCTCCGCTGTCAGGCGCTGGTAGTCGGCGAGGTCTTTGGCCGCCTCCCCAATGAGCGCATTCAGATCCGGCGCGCCTGGCGGCATCGTGACGGTACCCTGTGCTCCTCGAACCGCTTCGGCTGGGATTGACGCCGCTGTCGTTGGCTGAGCAGTCAGCGACGGCGCGGCCCCGCCGAAAAGAGACGCCATCGCCGATTCGAACGTCGGGCCATATGCCAGCCGGTCCTGCAACGCGAGCACAACCAGGCGCAATTCGGGCATCGGACTGCGTTCGGCCTGCAGGTAAATCGGCTCCGCATACAGCAGCGCGCGCCCCGAAGGAATGACCAGCAAAGCGCCGCGCCGGACGTGCGAGCCCTGCTGATTCCACAATGTCAATTGTCCGGAAAGCTGCGCGTTCTGGTCGATTCGTGCCTCCACTTGAAGCGGGCCGTCGACCAGCCTGGTCTTGGGAAAGTTGTAAACCACGGACGTGCCATAGCGGTCGCCATCGCTACGCCCGGCAATCCAGCCGATCAGATTATTTCGGTTGGCGGGCGTGAATGGCAGGATCTCGGCGAATTCCTCTCCCGTTTCGCCCGGCAGCTTCATCAAAACGAAATTGGGCTGCATCACCTGGGTGGCCTGCCCCCCGCCCTCGCTCATACCAACTTCGGTCGCGACGGTCCAGAGATCCTCGCGGTTGTAAAAGGCATCCGGGTTGGTCATGTGGTACAACCCGTAAACCTCGGCCTGAAGTTTGAGCAGCAATTCGGGATACCGTACGTGTTGGCGCAGTCCGGGCGGCATGCCGGCGGCATCCTTGAACAGGGTTGGGAAGATGCGGCGGTAAGCGGCAATAATCGGATCGTCCGTGTCGAATACGTAGAACGTTGTCGTTCCGTCGTAGGCATCAATCACAACTTTGACACTGTTCCGCATGTAATTAACGGCGTCGTTGCCGAGGCGGTAATGGGTGGAATAGGGGTAGCTATCTGACACCGTAAACGCATCCATGATCCAGGACAGGCGGCCATCGTCTCCCAGCACGATGTAGGCATCGGGATCGAAGGTAAGAAAGGGCGCCAGCGCCGCCACGCGTTCCCGGATGTTGCGGCGCATCAGCAGCCGGCTATCTCCGGTTACATCGTCGCTGAAGGGGAGTTTGGCGAGATCATCGCGGTCAAACGCGATGAGGACGCGGCGCAGGAAGCTCCCGAGAACGATGCCGCCACTGCCCTCATAAGAAGTCAGGTTATTGCTTTCGCCCTGCGGATAGTTAAATTCCTTTTGCTGCGTCTTCACATAGACGTCGGTATCGGTAAGCTCTCCAAAATAAATTTCGGGCCGTGTCACTCCCAGGCCGTGCACCGTGCTCTGGACGGGCATGTTGCTCAGAATCAGCGTGGGCAGGCCTTCGGGCGTGAACCCGTTGACAGGGTTCATCGTAATGCCGTAGCCGTGCGTGTAGATCAGCCTCTCATTGATCCAGTTCCGGCTGCTTTCCGGGAGCTTATCGACGTTCAGTTCGCGCGCGGCCAGCATGACTTCACGGGTCGTGCCGTCGATGGAATAGCGATCAATGTCGATGTCGGGGAAATCGTAGTAAGTACGTATCTCCTGAATCTGGCGCAGCGTGTCCTGAAGGGCGTGCCAGTCCCAGAGCCGGATGTTCTGCAGGGTAGCCTGATTGTTCTGCGGCTCCGCTGCGTCCACCGTGGTCTCTGCGGGAAACTCGCGTTGCACGATGCGGTTCAGCCCATAGGCTTGCCGGGTAAATTCCGTGTTGTGGACAATGTATGGCTTTTCGCGAACCAGTTCATTGGGTTTGACGACAAAGCTGGTCACGTACCAGGCGACGCCTTGAAGGACGACATAACAGACCGCGGCCGGAACCACCGCCACAATCAACCAGTTTCCGCGCGCCGAAGGGCGCACTGCATTGGCGGCCGCGATCATTGCGCCGAGGACCAGGGCCGCGCAGACCACAAGCATTCCCGGAAGCGTGACGTGAGCGTCTGTGTAGGTTACACCTCCGAAAATCGTATGGTCTTCGAGTAATCCCTCGTAGCGGTCCAGAAATGCGCGCGCCGCGAGCGCCAGCAACAAAAAGGCGAATGCAATCGAGAATCCCCGCCAGGGTAACCTCACGGAGCGGCTAAGTTGCCCGGCCAAAACGTGCGCTCCACCCGTCACGAGGATGAAGAAAATGGCAAGTCCGCAGACAATCACCGCCAGCGTCAGCACCCAGCCCACCATCAGTTGCCAGGCAGGCAGGCCGAATAGAAAGAAGTTCAACGACTTACCGAAGATCGGATCCTGGACGACAGACTCCTTTGGTGCATACCAGAACAGGGTCAGCGTCGGCCACTCAGCCGACATGGCCGCGCCGCTGGCCACTGCAATAGCGAGCGCACCCCCGATCGCGACCAGGCGCAGCACGGGCTCAACGGGAAGTTGGACAGGCCGTCCTCCGAAATAAATTGTGTGGCCACTCGGCAAGTCGGCGAGATGGGTTCGCTTCAGGATCAGGAATGTTCCGTACAAGATGAGAAATGTCGCCGCCAGGAAGCCCGCGAACACTCCCCACTGCAGGCCGAGTCTTTTCCAGAACACATCGGCATAACCGAGTGACGCAAACCAAAGAACGTCAACGTAGTATGACAACACAGTGCGGCCGGCAAGCAGAATCACGGCAAGCGCAATCACGATCAGAAAGAACCGGCGCCGGCGCGACGGTGGCCGCTGCGGAAAATCGATATACTCAGGCGCTACTCTGTTCACTTTGGTCGGCTCCGTTAGGTATCCGCATAATACTCCCTCCGCTTTCTGCCGGGTGAATTTAGCCAGCCCACAACCCCTTGATGTTCTGGCTCGCGCCGCACTTAGGTGATGAACTAGAGTCTAAGTTGATGGTCCTCGGCATCATTTCGGATACGCATGGACTGCTTCGGCGGGAGGCACTTGCGGCTCTCGCGGGCTCGGATCGCATCCTGCACGCGGGCGACATCGGCGCTTCGGAAATACTGGATGAGCTGGCGCAGATCGCCCCCGTAACCGCCATCCGCGGCAATGTGGATGTCGAGGCCTGGGCGCACAAACTGGCGGATACCGAGATCGTCGAATCAGGAGATCTCACTATTTACATGCTGCACGATCTGGGGCGGCTTGATCTGACTCCCTGGGCTGCCGGGATCCGCGTGGTGGTTTATGGGCACAGCCATCAACCGAAGATGGAGGAGAAAAATGGCGTTCTCTATTTCAATCCCGGAAGCGCCGGCCCGCGGCGGTTCACACTGCCGGTGAGCGTGGGCAAATTAGTGATCGACGGAAAAGATGTGCGCGGCGAACTGATCGTCCTGCCAGTCTGATTTGACAAACAGACAGGCACAACAAAAAAGGCCGGCACTCGGCCGGCCTTTCCTTTTGCACGAACTGTGCGCGGACTGCTGCGTCCGCACTACACTACTTCTTCGGGGCGATCGCGTCTTTCGCTGCTTTCGCGACGCGGAACTTCACTACCGTCTTCGCCTTGATCTGAATCGGTTCGCCGGTCTGCGGATTGCGGCCCATGCGGGCTTTGCGGTGCGCTTTCACCAGGCGGCCGAGTCCGGGCACGACGAATACGCCGTTCTTCTTCGTTTCCTTGATTGCGGTGTCAGCCAGATGCTCCAGAAATGTCGCGGCGGTCTTGTTGTTGGTGCCGATCTTTTCGGCCAGATGACGGGTCAATTGAGTCTTGGTCATACCAGAAGCCATGAATTCCTCCTTCAGGAACCTTACGTGAAATGCTGATTTCGACCGCATATTAACTCACTGAGCTGTGGAAAAGTAGCATTTTGTGCAGATTTTATGCGGTTTCTCGAAAAGGTACTCCCTGAAAGCGGCCCAAGACGTGGGGTTTAGCGATGGTGGGCAGCAAAACGAAGCCAGGATTGCAGTGCAGTTGCGGACCGAGGAGCAGCCGGACATGTGTAGGAAATCCGTCGCTGCGAGCCGATTCACTCGCGCTACTTCTTTGCCAGCTTCTTCGCGATCTCTTCCACAATCTTCGGGCGAAGATCGGCCAGGACGCTGTCTACGATGCTGGCAATCGCGCTTGCATCCGACAGAGGTGAGGATCCGCCGTCGGCGGACGCGGCTGCGGCCATCGCCTTCGGAGTTTCAGCGGTCTCGCCTGCCACTTCGGTGGCGGCACCTTCCGCGGAAACGGGCGTCATTTGACCAGACCGGCGTTTGCCCGCCCTGCCTGAGGTCTCTGTGCCGCGCTTGCCCATATCTTCCTGCCCTCCGGTATCCGGACTCGAATCCTCGCTTCCAACCTCGGGGGCCGCGAACGACGCTGCGGTCTCCAATTGGACCGTATGCGCTGTTTCTGCTTGCACATACGCTCCTTCCGTTTCCTGCACTCGCCCCGCATCCGCAAAGGGATAAGCGGGCGCCTGTTCCGGCGCAAGAACGGATTCGCCAGTCGCCGGGACCGGCTCGGTGATTGATCCCGCTCCCACGCTGGAATCCGGCGTAGAAAGCGCTTCGGGATTCTGGCCTTCGGCCATCGGTGTCTCAGTGAGCCGCGATTGCGAGGTTGCGACCTCTGACAAGATTGCGCCAAAACCGCCACTCGCAAACGAGCCGAACATTTCTGCTTCCAGCGATATCGAAGCCTCTTCTTGACTCAACGGTACCGATTCGGCAACCCACGCGGAGGATGCGGCGCGGGCCGCTTCTTCGGCCAGCAAACTCCCCGCCGCAACCAGCGCATCGTGCGACGGCATCGACGCTTCACTTCCGGTTGCCGGTGTCAGCAAACGTAATGCCTGCGCCAGTTCTTCGTCACTGGGGGCAGGGCCTTCTTCGACGCTCTCCGGGGCGACCGAAGCCGGTTCCGGAGGCGTAGCCTCCGCGTGGATTGTCTCCTGCGACGTGACGGTGGTCGTGGTCTCCGTTGCGGCATCCACGATCGCGCTTTCCTTCGTTGCGGCTTCGACTCTCGACTCTTCAATGGCTGCGACGTCTGCCTTCGGTTCGTCGACCTTGAGGCCTTCTACCCGCGGCTCTTCGACAAGCGCGGGTTCCACCGTAAACTGCGCAACCGCGGGCTCTTCGGCGGTGGGTACTTCAGCCCTGGGCATTTCGAAACAGCCTTCTCCGGTCTTCGATTGTGTAGTGTTGGGTTCGTCCGCTTTCGCTTCGGCCGGCTCGGGAACGACGGCGAGTTCGCTCGTCGCAACCGCCTCGTTTGTCTCGGCTTCGACTTTCTCTTCTCTCACCGCAGGCGCCACTGCGAAAGCTGGCTCGTCCTCGCGATCAACCGGCGCTGGCTGCTGAACGAAGTCAGCCGCCTTCACGAATTGGCTGTCCATCGTTTCCGCCGGATGTGTTTGCTCCGCGGCGGGCGTTTCGTTCTCGGTGGGCTTGGCGTCGAGGCTCGCGGCCAACGCGCTCAGGGCATCCAGTTCATCGGCCGTAATGTCGCGCGGAATATCAGGGAGTACGTGTGGCTCCCGTTCGACCTTTGTCGTTTTGGCGGCCGCAGGAGGTTCGCTGGCGGGTTTGCCCTTGCTCCGGAAGTCATGGAAGTTATCCGTCCCCTCCGCCGGTTCCGGCTCCGCCTCTTTCTTTTTCTTCGGCGAGGGAAAACGCAGGCGATCTTTCCAGCTGGTGTCGGTCCCCGCTTTCGCCTGGCCGTTGTCGCCCGCCCCTTTGCGGCGTAATTTCGGCTCGTCCGCTGAGGGCACTACACGGTCTTCCAGTCGGGCTAGCGCGCTCAGCAGTTCGCTGGCTTCAAAGGGTTTGACGATGTGGGCGTCGGCCCGGGCTCGGCGTGCCTCATCCGGCTTGAACGGCTCCAGCTTTCCCACCGTCAGCAAGACAGGAATGTGCGCGGTATCGGGGGTTTCTTTCAGACGCTGGCAGACTTCCAGACCACTGTAGCCCGGCATGTAGACATCGAGCACGACCAGGTCTGGCTTCGATTCGTTGACGCGTTTGAGTGCCGCCGATCCATTATTGACCGTGACAACTTCATATCCCGCGTCGACCAAAATCTTCCGTCCCATGTTCTGGGCGGTGACACTATCATCGGCAAGCAAGATTTTCCGCGCCAAGCGTTGTCCTTACCCGAAAATCAGAGATAAGGCGAAAGTACCGTGTCTGAGAACTCAAGTCAACGATTCGGCAGGCATGCGGCGGTTACGACCGTGCCAAGTACCGTGGTGCATGTACTCAGGGACGGATGGCAGGATCAAAACAACCGGAGGTATTGCAATTGGCAACCGATATTTCTTCAGAACGGCTTCAGCTTGGCCAGACCCTTCTTTTTCTTCTTCTTGCTTGAGGAAATATCGGCCATCTCCTCATTGTTATTCGTGCTCGAACTTGAGGATCTGACTCTCGAACTCCCCGCCGCGTCGGCATTCTCCAGTTGATTGCTCTGTTGCAGCGGTGGCAGAGCGTTGGGGTCGGGTTCCACATTGGGTTTCAGCTCATTCGGATCGGCCGCGTTTGGCTTCAATTCGGCGGCCGCCGGCGCTTGATCGCGAGCCGACGCCGCGGTATCTCCGGCAGGCGTTGGATTGTCGGAGCGCGGGGCTTCCTGATTGGGAGCCACCGTCCCATTGACTACCGTCGCATTCAGCTTGCCGCTCCCATCCGAACCGCCCCCGGCTGCCGCTGCCAGATCCTTGATCACGCTGGGTGCGGTTACCGCCTCCGGGTCCACCAGAGTGGGATCGCCGCGATGAGCGGCCCGCGAAACGTCGGGATGCTTTTCCAGTCCGCCCAGCACGTTGTTCATCATGGTTGGCTGTTGCCGGCTGGCTACTTCCCTCTGATTCTCCTCGAGTGCCTTGCGGGTGGGGCGGGGGACCGGTTGATGGAGGGCCTGGAGGCGCGCTTTCGCATCGACGGCGCGATCCATGGCGGGATATCGCGTAATGATCCTCCCGTACGCCTCGGCTGCGTCCTTGGTCAATTCTTCGATCATCTTGCTTTTGGCGACCTCAGTGCCCCGCGGATTCCTCCGAATCATCTCGATTTCAGCTTCGTACGTTCGCCCAAGAAGGTAGAGAGCCTCATCCGCCTTGCTGTACAGCGGGTAGCGGTCGGTCATCGATTTCAGTCTCGCAATCGCCGCTGGATAGACCTGGCGCAGATAATAAAAGTGCCCGATCTCGAATTCCCGTTCCGCGAGCACTTCCTGCACTTCCCGCAGCCGCTGTTTGGCTTGCGGGACAAGCCTGCTATCCGGGTATTCCTGGATCAGCGCCCGGTATTCTTCTTCCGCCCGCATGGCGTGCGTGTAATCGCGGTCTGGCTTTTCCATCTCCTGATAGTGAATGTTGGCGACCTTCAGCTGCGCTTCCGCCGCTTCCGGCATATTGGGAAAAAATGTTTTAAAGTCCTTGTACTCGATTTCAGCCTGTTGCAGCGCGGTCGTTCCGCCCTCGGCATACCAGGAGTCCGCTACCGCAAGCTTGGCGCGCGCTATGAATTCGGAATCGGGATAGGTGTTGATCAGCGTCTGCAGCGTCATGCGCGAGACGTCGAAGCGGTTGTGCTTCATTGCATCCATAGCGCGATCGAACAAGACCTTGTCGGGCTGTTTCGACCCGACGTTGGCCAAAGGATTATTCACCTTCTTGTTCGTGCAACCAACCAGAAGCGCTATCGCCACTGCCGCCAACCCGAAAATCAGCTTACGTCGCATAAGAACCTCAAAGCCCAACTTCGCCGCCCACCACGCGCCGACCACCCATTCACTCAGAATCTAAGCCCGCTCCTGAAAACTCTCCTAAACCTTTAGCAGGCTCGCGCTTCGCGCCGCTTCCAGCAGCGCCGCCGCATTCGCCCTGGCATCGCCTTTCCCAAAAACGGCGTTACCAGCCACCAGGATCTCCGCGCCTGCCCGCACGACCTCTACGACCGTATCCAAGGCGATTCCGCCATCCACTTCGATCCGGTAGGAGTAGGCTCGCTCAGCGCGAATCTCAGCCAGCTTCCGAATCTTGTGG
>Ga0335080_10002808_pt1 | contig 17501 bp, 15 predicted proteins | sample Lox_Sample_34_FD_206720 | JGI IMG/M metagenome (GOLD analysis project Ga0335080, IMG submission 206720) | Soil microbial communities from Loxahatchee National Wildlife Refuge, Florida, United States - Lox_Sample_3.4 | ecosystem: Environmental > Terrestrial > Soil > Wetlands | place: USA...
TTGGCCAGCGCGTCGCGGTGAAAAATCAGCTCCGGAGAAACTCGCACCAGCACCTTGTCGCGCAGCAGCATTTGCAGAATCCTTTCCGCGCGGAGGCTTTCCACTGGCAGTTGCGACAACACTTCTTTCACCGACGGCACAGCAAGCCCGGTTTTAGCAAACGCCTGTTCGATCTGCTCTCTGGCCCTAGCCTCTTCAGGCGTTAGCGAGATTTCTGATCCCGGCTTTTTCACCAACTCACCCTGGGTGACGAGTTTGTTCTGCCTTAGCAACCCTTCCAGCGCCGTTCGGAAGGTTTCCGTTCTTACACGCCGGCCCAGGCTGGAGCGCAAGTCTTCCCGAGCCATCCCTGGTAACAGCGGATTCTCCTTATGGAAGGATTCCACCCGGGCGAGCAGCTTTTTCGAAATCTCCTGGAACAGTGGCCCGGCGATGAGTACCAGCGGCTCTGTGCTGACAACGTGAACCGCGCCAGCTTTTACTAGATTCTGCGCGGATGACATTACTTCCACCTCCAACCATCCGGTACGCGCGACGATTTCAGCCATACTGACACCGAGAATGTTTCGTTCCACCATGGCCTGCAGGATTTCATCTCGCGAACCGCTCGTGAGTGTTTCCAGGAATTGCACGCGGCCGCTGTCCTTCTTCGTCGGCCGCTTGGCCAGTGGATCGAGAATTTCTCCGCCGCCAATGGTGATTACCGGCGAAGCTTGCCGCACGATAAACCGGTCGCCACGCAGGACCACGATGTCGTCCGCGAGGCGTAACTGCACGAATGCGTGCTGCCCTGTAGGGACCGCCTTCTGAGGCGGTCCGCTCCTCTCTGAGTGCAGCAACACTTCGGCAATGGTCTCAGCGGTTCCCACGTGAAAATGAACCTGGGCCCGCTGTTTGAGTGGCGGCGCATCGGGTAGCAGTTCGAGTTGGGCATCCACACGTCGCGTTTTGCTGAATTTCCCTGGCGCCGCGATCACCATGCCCCGACGCACCGACGTGTGGTCGATGCCGGCGAGATTCACGGCGGTGCGTTGGCCGGCTTCCGCCCGCTCCACGCCTTTGCCCCCGGTCTGCAAACCCCTCACGCGCAGCAGCGTTTTGTCTGGCAGGAGTTCGACCTCGTCGCCAACGGCGGCTTGGCCGGAAATCAGTGTGCCCGTCACGACAGTCCCGAATCCCTTCACTGAGAATGACCGATCGATTGGCAATCGAAAGTAGCGTTGTGCCTGCCTCTTAGCCGTCTCCTTTGCCGCCTCCAACAACGCTCCCTTTAGCGCCGACAGTCCCTCTCCTGTCTTCGCACTGACACTCAGAATCGGCGCACCTTCCAGGAACGAGCCCTTCACAAACTCTTCGATCTCCAGTTTGACCAGCTCCATCGTATCCGCATCGACTAAATCCCTTTTCGTCAGTGCAATCACGCCGCGCCTGACGCCCAAAAGCCGGCAAATATCAAAGTGCTCGCGTGTCTGCGGCTTGATCGCCTCGTCCACCGCAATCACCAGCAGTACCAGATCGATGCCTGATGTCCCCGCGAGCATGTTCTTCACGAAACGCTCGTGCCCCGGGACGTCCACGAAACCGAAGCGCACACCGCTTTCCTCGAGAAATGCAAAGCCCAGGTCGATGGTGATGCCGCGCCGCTTTTCTTCTTCCAGCCGGTCCGGGTGCGTTCCGGTCAGCGCCTCAATCAGCGTCGACTTGCCGTGGTCGATGTGCCCGGCCGTCCCCACAATCACATTTTTCACGGATTCACTCATACAAGGATGGATACGTCAGATTGTATCGCGACACTTTCGAGCGCGTCGATTTATCCCTGTGTTCGTGGGTGCGTCACGCCTTGGCGGCGGCAATTTCGTCGACAATCGCCTGCGTGGCTGCGCGGGGTTCTGGCGCCGCGGTGATTGGCCGTCCCACCACCATAAAGTCGGCGCCCGCTTTAATAGCTTCCCGCGGCGTCGCCGTGCGCGCCTGGTCGTCCTTCTCCGCGCCGGCGGCATTCTTCGGACGTACTCCCGGCGTAACAATCAGAAACTCGCGGCCGCACGCTTTGCGGATGGCCTTCGCTTCCTGCACCGAGGCGACCACTCCATCGACTCCCGCGGCCTGCGCAACCTTCGCCAGCTTCACCGCGCGAGTCTGAGGTGGCCCGCCAATCCCCACTTCCCGGATCGCCTTCTGGTCCATGCTCGTCAGCACCGTTACCGCGAGCAACCTCGGCCGGTCTTCGCCCAGGGGCACACCGGCGCTTATGGCTTGCGCTGCGGCTCGCAGCATCGCCGTGCCGCCCAGTGTGTGCACGTTGACCAGTTGCAGACCAGGCATGGCTGCCGCCGCGAGCACAGCTCCCGCCACGGTGTTGGGAATGTCGTGATATTTCAGGTCCAGAAAGATGCCTGTACCGAGCTCGCTGATCTCTCGCACCGCTTGCGGGCCCGCGCTGGTGAAGAGCTGGCTGCCGATCTTGAACATACCGACGAGATCCGCTACCTGCTTTGCGAACTTCACCGCAGATGTTAAGGAATCAAAATCGAGTGCGACGATGAGGCTGCTTCGTGGATGGGCGTCAAAGGTAGTCAAGGTTCGGGACAATCGCCCCGAAGACTTAGTTCAGGCCGTCGGACTCTCCCCGGGTACGCTTCGGCGGCAGCTGCATGAGTTCGAGCCGCACCTGGCTTACCCCGGAGTTGATCAGGCCGATCTTCCGGGCTACGCGATAGGATACATCAATTTCGCGCCCTTCTTGGTAGGGACCCCGGTCATTGATACGAACTAGTTCAAACTTGCCGCTGCGGGTGTTCACGATCCGGACCCAGGACCCGAATGGGAGGTTCGGGTGGGCGGCGGTCAGGGCCTCAGAATTGAAGTGTTCGCCGTTTGCGGTCTTCTTGCCGTTAAACTCCGGCCCATACCAGCTGGCGTTGCCTACCCAAGACTTGATCGGCTTAACCGGCGCACTCAGGTGTGCTACTAGCGGAGCTTCCATCACTGGGCAGATGAGGAACATCAATGGCACCCAGCGAATCGCGGCCCAAGTCATAAAGAGTGGTCGTCGCATAGTGTGTTATTTCCGCTACGGAAATTCTAAAAAGTGTAGCGCATTTGCAGCATTATGTCAACCATTTTCAGCGGCGAACCTGTCACGTATTTCTCTGACAGTAAACGCCTTAGCTTCCTTCAGGGCCCTCTCTAGCCTTCCAGCAATCTTCTCACTGCTCTTCGGGTCAGCAAAACTGGCCGTGCCGACCTGTACAGCGGATGCACCTACCGCCATATATTCGAGCACGTCTTCCGCCGTCTCGATGCCTCCGAGACCGACTACGGGGATCCTAATTGCCTTCTGCGCCTCCCAAACCAGCCTTAGCGTTATGGGTTTGATGGCCGGGCCGGAGAGACCTCCAGTTTGATTGCCGATCTTCGACTGGCCTGACCTAACATCAATCGCCATAGCGGGATACGTGTTCGCTATGGTTAGCGCATCAGCCCCCACCGCCTCCGCCGCTCGCGCGATCTCTTGGATGTCGGTAACGAGCGGGGTCAACTTCACCCAAAGCGGCCGTTTTACCGCCGCCCTCCGCGCCGCTCCTACTACTTCTTCCACCGCCGACGCGCTCGCTCCGAACTGCATACCACCCTTTTTTACGTTTGGACAGGAAATATTGAGCTCATAAGCGGAGATTCCGTCGGCATCCTCCAGTTTGTGGATGACCTCCAAATAGTCGTCCAGGCAGTAGCCAAACACGTTCACCAGAATGTGAGTGTTGTACTTTTGCAACACTGGCAGCTTGGTTTTGACAAAAGAGTCGACGCCGATGTTTTGCAGGCCGATGGCGTTGAGCATGCCAGAGGGGGTTTCGCACACCCTGGGGGGAGGGGCCCCCTCGATCGGTTCGCGCGATATGCCTTTGGTGACGATTCCGCCGAGCTTGTCCAGGTCCACCAGGTGGGCAAACTCCACACCGTAGCCGAAAGTGCCGGCAGCTGTAAGGATGGGATTCCGCAGGCGCAAAGCGCCAACCTGCACTGAGAGGTCAACGCGATCGGAAGGATTCACTGGCCACAGAGCTTACCACGGAGTGCGGGAGCTGGGCTGCTAACACATCTACTTCATACCACTCAGCCCCTCACTCAACACACGCCCGTCGTGGGTAGAAAGTGTCACGCCGGTCAGAGCTGCCAAGGTCGGAGCAATGTCGGCCGGGGAAGCCGGTCCGAAGAACTCGCCGTGCTTGATGCCAAAGCCCATCAATAGAATGGGCACGCGCTGATCGTAGTAATAGGGTGAGCCGTGGCCCGCGCCTGTGTGCTCTTTCGACCCCTCTGCGAAATTTCCCGTTAGCCAATAAGGTCGCTGTAAGACGTACGCGTCTCCGCTGCGTCCCTTGAAGTAACTCAGCTCGACGGCGGTTCGCGTATCGGAGAATGTTTTGCTTGCCCCGTCCAATTCGTCAGCATAGAAGATCGCCGCAACCCCGGGCATGCTCAGCACTGCGCCGGTGAGCGCCTCCCTTGCCGCAGCATCTTGCTGCAAACCCTCGTAAACGCCTCGAGCAAAATAGATTTCGTTTCCAGCAATTCGTGCGATCGCAGGCTTTGGGTAATTGAACGGTTCCAGTGCCTTCTCCATACGGTCCTTCAAAGCCGGCAAGTTGAGTACACCGGTATCGAAACCGGTCTGTTGGAAGTCCGCGGGATTCGGCGAGACGCCATGGTCCGCCGTTAGCGCAACAACGTAGTTTCCTCGACCCACCTTTTTATCGAGGTATTTGAACAGCTCATCCAAGTCCTGGTCGAGCCGCACGAGAATGTCCTGGACTTCCCAGCTGCGCGGACCAAAAGTGTGACCGACATAATCAACCGAGGAATAGCTGATCCCCAGGTAGTCGGTTGCGTCTTTCTCGCCGAGACCCACCGCGTCGACAGCCGATTCCGCCATGCGCGTCAGATAGGTGTCCGCGAACGGGCTCGTGCCCCACTGATAGTAAAAAGCCGTGTCGGGTTTATTCCCAGCGTCCTTGCCGCGCAGGCTGTGCGGAAAGCCGTCGGTCCAGCCCTCGACCGTCGAAGCACCGACATTCTTTCCGTCGTAGATGTATTTTCCCTCAGGAAGTGATAGCGACCACGTCTTTCCGTAGTCATCCGTGATCGGATGTGCCTTTAAAAATTCCTCAACGAATGGCTGCGTCTGGTACGCCGAGGAAGTAGTCCAGGACCCAGTCGAAGAGTCGAGCCACGTGACGGCATCCCCCTTGTGTCCAGCCAGCGTGATCGCCGCTCGTGCTTTCAGGGAAAATGCAACGACGCGCGTTCCACCGCCGGTCTGGAACTTCAATTCCTCGGCAAACGATGGCAGGAGCATGCGCCACGCCGAATCGCCGCCTTTCGCCGTCCCCCCTCCATAAGCCACGTTCTTAGCGTTCGGGTCGGCGGTGCAGGTGACCATTGCTTGCGCATCGCGCTCCCACCATGCATTCGTCACCATGCCGTGGTTCATCGGCAAGGCCCCGGTCGAAACCGTGGCATGTCCCACGCAGGTTTCCGTGGAAGCGTAGGGATAAGCCGATTCACGGAACCAGGCGCCCTCGTCTACCAATCGCTTGAGCCCGCCGCTCCATTGGCCGCGGAACTTATCCACGTAGTCCGCCCGCAACTGGTCCACAACCAGCATCACCACCAGCTTGGGCCGCTTCGCTTCTGCGCTTGGCTTGCCTGCCTGCGCATGAACGGGTGTCACGATTGCGGCGATTAACCCGAGGTGAAGCAAGAAGCGCTGGATAATCCCGTGCGAACTAATCACGACGATCATTCGTCTCGTCCTCTCCAGATCAGATTGGGCAGTCTACCACGCTCGCTTTTCCCTCCGATTGCCCCCGCTTTTAGTGATCGCTCTTGCGGACATCGGGTCCAGCAATGCTGGCCCCCTACAAAGGAAAGCGGCATGTGCTCGCGCGCACGTTTCGCTGCGTCAGACTTGTGCTAGCATTACCCGGCTATGAAAATCGTAGAAAAAGGCCAGTTGATGTCTGCGGCGGAAATCGATCGCACGCTGCAGCGTTTAGCACACCAGATTGTGGAGAAGAGCGGCGGCACCAAAAGTCTCGCGCTTATCGGGATTCGCCGGCGCGGCGTGCCCCTCGCGGAACGCATCGCGCGGGCCATGCGCGGGATTGATGGCGTCGAAGTTCCTGTCGGCACGCTCGACATCACTCTTTATCGCGACGATCTTTCCAAGGTGGCACCGCAGGCCGTCCTCCAGTCCTCGCACATCCCGTTTGGCGTCGACAGCATGGATTTGGTGCTGGTCGATGATGTGCTCTACACCGGCCGCACAATCCGCGCCGCGATGAACGGCCTGTTCGACCTGGGCCGGCCGAAGCGCGTTTCTCTTTGCGTTCTGATCGACCGCGGCCACCGCGAAATGCCCATTGAGGCGCAGTACGTCGGGCGCACGGTGCAGACCAGCAGCACCGAAATCATTGAAGTTCGCTTGCAGGAAATCGACAACGAAGAGCGCGTCGTACTCGTCGACCGCGTCGAAGCGTGATTTGGAGTGCGGGAGCTCTGCTCCCGCTTTGAGCCAAGTATCAACACCAGTGTAAGTCTAGTCGTTGTAGGGGCGCCGCATCGCTGCGCCCATGTCCGCACAAGCGATCTAGCCAAGATAAGGCCCATCTGTGAATTGCATGAGGGGGGCCAGCGCTGATGAACTGACCGCCTGCAGCACCTTCCGCTTTTTCCACTGGCACGCTTCGCATTTTTTTGCGTGGCACGCCATCTCCGCGTAAAATGAAATTATAGGGGCGCAGTTCCCACCTCAGTCGCGCCTCAGGCTCTTACGAGTGCAAATGTGAACTACCGGTTCCGAGATCTCCTCGCGATCGAACCTCTCAGTGCAGACGAAATCGTTTTTATTCTGGATCAGGCCAAGCCGTTTCAGGAAATTCAGCGCAATCCGCTGAAGAAACTGGCGACACTGCGCGGCAAAACGGTGGCTCTCGCGTTTTTCGAAAATTCCACACGCACGCGCCTTAGCTTCGGCACCGCCGCTTCGCGCCTTGGCGCGGACACCATGAATCTTCAGGCGGAAGCTTCCAGCATCAAGAAGGGCGAGACGCTGCTCGACACCGCGAATAATCTCAATGCCATGAAGCCGGACTGTTTTGTGATGCGGCATTCTTCTTCCGGCGCAGCCGACTTCGTGGCGCGTCATCTGGAGATTCCCGTGGTCAACGCCGGCGATGGCACGCACGAGCATCCGTCGCAGGGATTGTTGGATGCGCTGACGATTCGCGACCGCAAGGGCACGCTCAACAATCTCAATGTGACGATTCTTGGCGACATTGCGCACTCGCGGGTGGCGCGCTCGAATATCCATCTGCTCGGCAAATTCGGCTGCCGCTTCACGCTTTGCGGACCGGCGATGTGGGTCCCGCGCGAACTCGAACACATCGGACCACCGGGCACGCCGATTCGCTGCGTCTACCGCGTCGAGGAAGCGCTCGAAGATGCCGACGTCATCATCGTTCTACGCGTGCAGACCGAACGCCTGCACGAGCCTTCGCTTTCGCAGAACGATTACATTTTGCTGTACCAGCTCAATGCCGAACGCATGAAACTCGCCAAGCCCGACGCGCTGATTCTCCACCCAGGCCCGATCAACCGAGGCACCGAGATTACGCCGGATGTGGCGGACGGCCCGCGCTCGGCGGTGCTCGAACAGGTAACCAATGGCGTCAGCGTGCGCATGGCTATCCTTTATCTGTTGATGGTCGGCGCCAGCGAAGGCACGACGCATCCCGCGCTTGCCGCCGGTGAAAACAAGCCCAAGGAATCCGCTCATGCTACTGATTAAGAACGGGCGCGTCGTCGATCCCGCGTCCAGGACCGATGCGCCGCGCGACATCCTGCTCGATGGCGAGCGCATCGCCGAAATTGCGCCGCCAGGGAAAATCACGCATGGCGACGGCATGCAGACCTTCGATGCCGCCGGCCTGGTCGTTGCTCCCGGGTTTATCGACATGCACGTACACCTGCGCGAGCCGGGCCAGGAAAATTCCGAGACCATCGAAACCGGGACGCACGCCGCCGCGCACGGCGGGTTCACTGTCGTGTGCTGCATGCCGAACACCCGTCCGGTCAACGACAACGCCTCCATCACGCGGTTCATCGTCGATCGCGCGAAACAGTTCGGGCATGTTCGCGTATGGCCGATTGGCGCCGCCAGCGTGGGCAGCAAGGGCGAAGCAATTTCCGATATCGGCGCGATGCGCGAAGCGGGAATTGTCGCGGTCTCCGATGACGGCAAGCCCATCGCCACCGCCAAGCTGGCGCGGCAGATTATGGACTATTGCCGCACACTCGATCTGCCAGTCATCGAACACGCCGAGGACGTTTCGCTCGCCGCCGGGGCGGTGATGCGGGAGGGAATCGCGTCAACACGACTAGGTCTGCCGGGCATGCCTGCTGCCGCGGAGTCGGTGTGCGTTGCGCGCGACGTGCAACTCGCCGAACTTACCGGCGCGCGCCTGCACATTGCCCACCTCTCCGCCAAATCTTCGCTGGCGCAAGTGCGCTTCGCGAAGCAACACGGCCTGCGCGTTACCTGCGAAGTTACGCCGCACCATTTCACGCTGACCGACGAAGACGTGACTTACGATTCGCGGTTCAAGATGAATCCGCCGCTGGCCGCGCGCGAGGATCGCGAAGCGCTGCTGGAAGGACTGGCCGATGGCACCGTGGACGCCATCGCCACCGATCACGCACCGCACGAGCCCGCGCTGAAAGATGTGGAGTTCGACAAAGCGCCGTTCGGCATCCTCGGTTTCGAAACGGCCATCGGCCTCGCGCTCGAACAGCTCGTCCACACCAATCGCATCCCGCTGATGCGCATGGTCGAGCTATTCACCAGCGGCCCCGCGCGCGCCCTCGGCAAAGAACGCAAGCTCGCGCTGGGCGAACCCGCCGACCTCACCATTTTTTCGCTGGATCGCCCCTGGACCTACAACGTCAAGGAGTCCGCCAGCAAGTCCCGCAACTCTCCCTTCGACGGACGCACCTTCCCGGGCGGCCCGGTAGCCACCGTCATCGCCGGCAAAATCGTCTACAAGCACTGACCGGCCATGGTCGCCGGACACAGTCGGCGATGGGGCATTCCTGTATTGCGCATGTGGCAGAGGTGTAATACACTCATCTTATGAAGACCCTGACCATCCGCCTGCCGGAAGAACTGGCTGCCGATATCGAGGCGGAATCTCGCGGCCGCAAGATTTCGAAATCCGACGTGGTTCGAGAACGGCTTCAATCCGCACGACGCGGGCGGAAGCGCAGTGCCTCTCTCGAGGCGATCGCCGACCTCATCGGCTCGGTCGACGGCCTTCCTTCTGACTTAAGCGCGCGGAAAAAGCACTATTTGCGGTCCACCGGATATGGCAAAAAGCGTTCTCGTTGATGCGGGATTCCTTGTCGCACTGCTTAATCGAAGAGACGCGTTCCATCACTGGGCGGTAGCTCAGGCGGCAGAGCATACGCCCCCATGGCACTCCTGCGAGTCTGTTCTTTCTGAGGCTTTCCATCTGCTGGAGTCCGCTGGCGCCCCCAGCTTGAGCGAGCTCCTTAGCCGAGAAGCGCTTCTGTCAGATTTCGATCTGACCGAGAATCTTGAACCAACGTTGAAGCTTATGCAGAAGTATTCAAATATCCCTATGAGTCTCGCGGACGCCTGCCTGGTCCGGATGACGGAAATCCTGCCGGACCCGGTCCTTCTCACTACTGACGCGGACTTCAGAGTCTACCGCCGAAGCGGGCGACAAATTGTCCCGTCGTTGATGCCCCGCTGACCCGACTTCAAGGTAGTTTTTCGAAGGCTGGTTCAGGACAAGTCGATTACGCCTTGCGGTAGGAGCGCAGGAAGCGGCGCCAAGCGCCCAGTTCAGCAATCCAGCTGACTTCGTAGACAAACACGCGCTCCTGGTAGGTGCGCGTGTCTTCATCCCAGACGGTTCGCTTCTCGGTTTCGAAGCGCTGGTCGGTGCCCGTGGCGCCCTGAGGCGTGGACAGCGGCAATCCGTGTGGAACTGGAGCGGCCATGGTGCGAGTAAAGCTCCTCTACGCCAAAAAGGCTTTGCGGATTCGCAAAGTGCTTCCAAAAAATCTATCCTTCCTATTGGCAATTCAGATTCCAACGCGGATCCGCCTCTTGCCTCCGGCCCCCGTTTTGCACAAACCTTTCTTTCACAGCTACTTGCAATCTCCCAGCAGAAGCTTGCGTGAACAGGCTTTGTCCTCTGGCTTCCACTCATCACCCAAATCTTTGCCGAAAACATCCCTTCCCTTAGATTCTCGAGTTCTAACCAAACTTCTTTCTTCCTCTTTGCGTCTCTATCTCTAACCCACCTGGGGGGTGACCTATGACTCTGCCCGAACGCGGCGCCACGCGCCGCCCCACGATTCTCGGCTGGCTCGATACCCTGCTTCGCGACCTGAAATACACCTTCCGCACGCTAGGCCGGGCTCCCGGGTTCACCGCCATCGCGGTGCTCACGCTCGGACTTGGCATCGGTGCCAACACCGCCATCTTCACGCTGCTCGACCAGATCCTGTTGCGCTTGCTGCCGGTCAAAGATCCCCAGCAACTCGTGCTTCTCACCATGAAGGGCCACCACTACGGGAGCAACTGGGGCGGCAATGCCATCTCCCACCCCATGTTTCGCGATTTCCGCGAGCACAACCAGGTCTTCTCCGACATGTTCTGCCGGTTTCCCCTGGCGGCCAGCATGACGGTGGGCCAACGCTCCGAACGGGTTTCGGTCGAAATGGTTTCGGGGACCTATTTCTCCACGCTTGGCATCCTTCCCGCCGCCGGACGCCTCTTCACGCCGGAAGACGATGTGACGCGCAGCGGCCACCCTTACGTGGTGCTGAACTACAACTTCTGGAAATCGCGCTTCGCCGGTAACCCGAACATCGTGGGAACGACCCTCCTTCTGAACAATTACAAAATGACCGTGGTTGGCGTAGCGCAGCAGGGCTTCGACGGCGTGGAACTTGGCTTCTCCCCCAAGGTGTTCGTTCCGATCATGATGCAGCCGCAGATCATGGTCGGGAACCCGGAAGACATGCTGAAGGAACGCCGCAATCGCTGGGTCAATGCCTTTGGGCGTTTGAAGCCGGGGGTCTCAGTTGAGCAAGCGAAAGCTTCACTCCAGCCGTTCATGCATTCCATGCTCGAAAACGAAGTGCAGCTACCGGCGTTTGCCCACGCTTCGAAATACGACCGCGACGAGTTCCTGAAGTGCTACATCGACTTGCTTCCCGGTTCTCAGGGGCGCTCGTATGTTCGCACCCAACTTTCCACGCCGTTGTGGGTGTTAATGGCCACCACCGGAATGGTTCTGCTGATCGCCTGCGCGAATCTGGCGAACCTGATGCTCGTGCGCGGCACCGGGCGCACCAAAGAGATTGCCGTGCGTCTCGCGATGGGTGCTACACGCGGGCGCATCGTGACTCAGCTTTTGACCGAAAGCCTAACGCTATCTCTGTTCGGCGCGATCGCGGGATTGCTTGTCGCGTTCTGGGCGGATCGCGCGCTGATGAAAATCTATTTGCCGTCCGATTCCGGCGGCATGAACATCTCCAGTTCGCCAGATCTGCGCGTGCTCGGTTTCAGCCTGATCGCCGCGGCCGTAACTGGCGTGCTATTCGGGCTGGTTCCCGCAATTCGTACAACCAAGCCAAACATTTCGGGGACGCTGAAAGACCAGGCGGGAGCAGTCGTCGGAGGCGGCGGGCACAATGGCCTGCGCAAGGGACTGGTCATCGCTCAAGTCACACTTTCGCTGTTACTGCTGGTCGGCGCGGGGCTGTTTCTGCGGAGCCTGGCGAATCTGCGAAACCTCGGTCCGGGCTTTGCTCCCGAGCGGCTCATCGGCTTCAATCTTGATCCTTCCCTCAACGGTTACACGCCCGAGCGCATGAAAGTGTTCTATCCGCAACTCACGGACTCGCTCAGCGCGATTCCAGGCGTTCAGTCCGTCAGTTTGGCGGTGGTCCGGATTCTGGAGGATAACGAGTGGGACAGCGGCATGACCGTCGAAGGATTCACTCCCGACAAGCCCGACCAGAACGCGCAACCGTATATGAACGTCATCAGCCCGAACTATTTCGCGACTCTGGGTGTGCCAATCCTGGCCGGGCGCGACTTTCGCATGACGGACAATCACGAAGTGAAACATGGGCCGGAAGTGTGGAATTGGAATCCCACGACGGTCATGATCAATGAAAAGTTCGCCAAGAAATTCTTCCCAAACCGCAATCCCGTCGGCCTGCACTTGGGTTTCGGCACTGACCCTGGCACGCCAACAGACATGGAGATCATCGGTGTGGTGAAGGACTTCAAGTACACCAATCTGCGGGACGAAATTCCGGCGCAGGCGTTTCTTCCGTATATGGGCCAGCGATTCCTTGGCGATATGACCGTCTATGTGCGTACCACCGCGGATCCGGACCAGTTGATGTCTGCAATCCGTTCGAAGGTCGCAGATCTCGATTCCAATATCCCCATCTACGCCATGCACACGACAGAGGTGCAGATTAACAATTCGCTTTCGACCGAGCGCTTGATCGCGAGCTTGTCGGCAGTGTTCGGCTTACTGGCCACGCTGCTCGCGGTGATCGGGCTTTACGGCGTGATGGCTTACACAGTCGCGCAGCGCACCCGTGAAGTCGGCATCCGCATGGCGCTTGGCGCGGAACGCGGCAACGTGATCTGGATGGTCATGCAAGAGGTGCTGGTGCTGGTCGCGATTGGCGTTGCGGTGGGTGTCACGTCCGCGCTCGCCCTGACTCGCGTGGTGCAAAGCCAGCTCTTCGGGCTCACCCCGCACGATCCGCTCACGCTGGCTCTTGCTGCGGGTGCGCTCGCCTTTGTGGCATGCGCTGCAGGATACATTCCTGCTCTGCGCGCAAGCCGCCTCGATCCGGTGGCCGCGTTGCGTTACGAATAATTGGCCACGACGTTAGTTCGGGGTGGCGGCTGCTAAAGGCGCCGGCGGAGCAGGAGCAGCGGGAGGGTTCGCCGGCTCAGGCACAGTTGCCGGTGCGCCCGGCTTGCTCTGGGTGGCGCCGGAGCTGACTTCGTCAATGATCTCAGCGGTGCGCTTCAGGCTGATAGAGCAGCCCGCATCGTAAATTCGGCACTGCGCCAGCGTCATTTTGCAGCCACAAGTACAGCCTTCCGCGTTGAACTTCTTTATCGCTGCGGTCCGCTGTTCTGTCGATAGCGACGAAAGATCGACCCCTGGAAACATCTGAGCGCGATCGGCATGCTTCAGGAAAACCTGGCCTGAATCCTCGAATGATTCCACGCGCGCGGATACCGGCATGCCCAGCAACGCGCGCACTTCCGTCTCAAAGAGCACCGGATTAAAAAGGCCGATGTGTTTCTGCACCACGCGCCCCTCGGTGTTGACGATAAAGACGGTCGGGAGCGCGCTGATACCGCCGTAAGCCATGCGCACTTGGGGCGACGTCATCACAATGGGGTAGTTGATGCCTTCGCCCTGGGCTACTGCCCGAACTTCCGTCTCGTCCTCGTCATCGACATTCATCCCGAGGATTTGCATCTGATCCTTATATTTGGCCTGGAGCTGGATGAGGCTGGGAATTTCCGCGCGACATGGTCCGCACCAGGTAGCCCAGAAATTCAGCAGCACTACTTTGCCCTTGTAGGCCTCGAGGGTAACCTCTTTCCCGTCGAGGTCCTTCAGCTTAAAGGTCGGCGCGGGATCCGGATCCTTCACAAAGCGAATCGCCGGCAATTGAGAGTCTGCTGTCTGGGGCGCGAGCGACACCACCAGCACGGCCAAAAACGACAAGATCGCCGTTAGGCCCGCAGCTTTGGACAGTGCAAAAACGCGCTTCATACTGTCCTATTAGGAGAACACAAAGGGAGTGATGTGCCAAGCGTCGCCAAAACAGACTGACTCCAAAGGCCAAGACCAGGCGCGTTATTGAGAAACACAGGCCGATTTTTCTCGGCATCCAGGTCATGGTCTGCCTTACGCTGGATTATCCAAAGTATTGTGTCACCAAGGAGATCCGGGACATGTTCGCCAAGCGTGCCGTGTTTGTTGCAGCGTTGCTTTTTCTTGGCTGGTCAGCTTTGGCGCGGCAACAAAGCGGGCTCTCCGATGAAGCCGGACGCGTATTGGCCCTCGAGAATGCCTGGAACCACGCGATCGAAGCTAAGGACGCCAAAGCGTTGGACATGCTTATGGCAGGCTCGATGGTGGCGCTGGAGAGCGATGGAAGCCTTCAGTCCAAAGAACAATATCTGGCCGGCATCAAGGCTCCTGATTTTCAGCCCACACAAGCAATCACCGAGCAGGCCAATGTGCAGATGTACGGCGACACCGCCATCGCGGTTACTGTGTTTCGCATGAAAGAAATCGAAAAGGGGAAGACCGTGACCCATCGCGAACGCACCGTCGACACCTGGGTGAAAATCGACGGTACCTGGAAATGTGTGGCGGCCGTCGCTGTGTCCATTCCCTCGAAGCCACAATCGGACTAACGGGAATAATTTCTACGAGCTCTACCTACACCGGCCGGCTGATTCCCAGCTTACGCATGCGGGCCTGCAACGTCGTGCGCTTCATGCCGAGGATCGCCGCTGCGCCTTTCGGCCCTGCGATGCGCCAACGAGTTTGGCGCAGGACCGCCAGGATGTGCTGGCGCTGGGCTTCATCGAGAGTGCTGGACGCGCTCGCCGCGGCCGGTAACGCCTGTGCGCGAGTCATGGGTGGCCGCGCCAGATCCATGGGCGGCGCCAAGAACGCCGCAGCCGGACGCGAAAGCTCCTGCAGCTCCGCCAGTGGCACGCGCAACTCCTTGCCTGTCGAAAGCAAAACCGCGCGCTCAATGAGATTTTCCAACTCCCGCACGTTCCCGGGCCAGGGATAATTCACCAGTGTGTTCATTACGTCCGCGGGGATGTACGCCACCGCCTTGTTCTGACGCGTACTGAACTTCTGCACGAAATAGCGCACCAGAAGGGGCACATCTTCCGGACGTTCCCGCAGCGGCGGCACATGAATGGGAAAAACGTTGAGCCGGTAATAAAGATCATTACGGAATTTGCGTTCGCCCACCAGCGCTGCCAGGTCGGTATTCGTTGCTGCCACCACGCGCACGTCTACCCTTTGTGTGCGGTTTCCTCCCAAGCGCTCGAATTCCTGTTCCTGCAAGACGCGCAGCAACTTCGGTTGCAGTTCGAGCGGCAGGTCGCCGACTTCGTCCAGGAACAGCGTGCCACCGTCCGCAAATTCGAAGCGCCCGATCTTTTGTGTGAGCGCGCCGGTGAACGCGCCCCGTTCGTGGCCAAAGAGTTCCGATTCGAGCAATCCCGCGGGAATGGCCGCACAGTTTACTTTCACAAAGGTGCGCTCTCGGCGTGGGCTCAGATTGTGAATCGCGCGGGCGATCAGTTCCTTGCCGGTGCCGGTCTCGCCGAGGATCAGGACCGTAGTTCCCGCGGGAGCGGCCAATTCGACCTGGGAAAGCGTCCGCCGGAGCAGTGCGCTCTCGCCGATAATCTCCTCAAAGTTGAATTCGGTGCGAATCTCTTCTTCGAGATACAGCTTTTCCACGGCTAATTTGTCTTTCAGCGCATCGATTTCTTTGAAAGCCATCGCGTTTTCCAGCGCAATCGCGATCTGCGTGGCCACCTGCTTTAGCAACTCCACATCGGGCGTCGAAAACGCATCAGGGCTGCGGCTCGCGAAATTAACCGTGCCCAATGTGCGCCGGTGCGTGGCCAACGGCACGCAGCAGACCACCTCCACGCCCTGGCTGCGCAGGAACTTGCTCACCTCCGGGTGGAAGCGGTCGATCTCCTCGCAACGGACCACCAGCACCTGTCCAGTGGTGATCGCCTTTCCTGCAGGGGAACCGTCGACCGGAACGGCAAATTCGGTCTTCACCGTCGCAGGATTCGGCACATCCAGCGGGTAAATTTTCAGGAGACCGGTGGCGGGATCGAGGAGCGCCAAGCTGGTGTAATCGTGGGACACTACCGGCTTAATCGAGGAAACGATGCCCTTGAACAACTCGGTTTTGTCGCGCGTGCTCACCAAAAGATTATTGATTCCGAGCAGCACTTTGAGCCGGTCGCGCTCTTGCGCGAGTTGTGTCTGGTAAGCCTCCGCCTTTTCGAAATTGATGGCGTTGTCGACCGCCACGGCCACCTGCGTCGCCACCCGCTTCATGAAATCCAGCTCCGCTTCCGTCAAGGACTGCGGAACGTACCGGCCGAAGCTCATCGCGCCCAGGCGGTGCTGCGCCGTCGTCAAAGGGAGAATCGCCAGCGTGTGCACGCCTGACTCCTGGAGGTGCAGCATAAACTCCGGATAGCGCGCATCCTTCGAGGTGTCTAGCGAAACAAAGGGTTGCTGGTTTTCCCAAACCCACCCCGAAGGCGTATTTTCGATCGCCATCTCCTTCGGCGCGTCATTCTCGGCGGAATCGTGCGTCTCCAGGATGTGCAGGCGCATGGTATTGCGCTCGGCGTTGTGCAGAATCAAAGCCAGGAAATCGAACTGCAAGACCGAGTGCAGCCGCTCCGACAGCGCGTGAAACAGCCCCTTTAGGTCGCGCTGCTGGGCGATGGTTTCGCTCACTTCCAACAGGGCCGCCAGTTGGTGCGTGTCCGAGTCTATCGAGACGGATCGCCCTCCGTTTTGTGGCGTAGCATTGGCTCCCTCTGCCATAGATTGCAGAATAGCACTGCGATTTGTGGCCGAACAACCGCGCGCGTTTGTGCGCAAACGCGCGGAAATTGCGTATACTCGGTGCGCTGAAGAAGGTTCGCCGGACACTCCCGAACGAGAGCACGATGCGCAGAAGCACACTTTCCCGGACCCATCTCTTCCTCATCAGCGGATTCTTCTCGTATCTTGTGGCTTGTGGACAGCCCAGTTCGCCGAATACGGCCACCCGAGAGGAGCCTCGAACTGAACGCGGGTCCGAACCTTCCGCCAGGAACCCCGGGGAACGCTACGACCTTGAGCACGACGAAGCCCGCGGGGGCCACACGGTAAAGAAACATGTTGCGCGGACCGACGCACAATTGCGGGAGCGTTTAGACCGGGAGCGCAATATTTCCGCAGCTTCCACTTGGACGGATCTGGCAACGGCGGAAGAAACCGTGGCCATGGCATTGAAGGCAGAGATTGGCCGCGTGGACAGCTGGATGCGCCGGGGCTACCCACGCCCCAACCTCGCGCTTCATTATGATGCGGGGCACGTCATTGGCCGCAGCTTGCGTCGTGGCGAGGCGCAGACCGTCGACTGCACCTCGGCCGTGATCGTGCTGCGCGCGGACGGACCAGACCGCTATTTTGTGTTGACCACTTACCCGGAGGCACGCGAATGAAGCGCGAATCTTCGCAATCCCGCTCCGCTCCTTTTGATCCCGGCGATTATTCTGCGCTGCGCGAAATGCTGCC
>Ga0335080_10002812_pt1 | contig 17487 bp, 10 predicted proteins | sample Lox_Sample_34_FD_206720 | JGI IMG/M metagenome (GOLD analysis project Ga0335080, IMG submission 206720) | Soil microbial communities from Loxahatchee National Wildlife Refuge, Florida, United States - Lox_Sample_3.4 | ecosystem: Environmental > Terrestrial > Soil > Wetlands | place: USA...
CGGTACCCTGGAAATGGATCGGCTGGATGCGCAGGAATGGCAGCGGCGGCCGCATAGCGAGGAAACGCATGGCGATGGGGCTGTCGGTCAGCGCGAAGTGCGTTTCCAGCAGACGGCGCAGGCTCTGCTCTTCTTGCGTTTCGAGCTCGTAAGCCTGCACGAATTCGGGATTCAGGACGTGATCCGCTTCGCTGCGCAGGACATAAGCGAGGCCGCCCGTCATGCCGGAGCCGAAGTTCAATCCAATCGGCCCGAGCACCGTGACAATCCCTCCGGTCATGTACTCGCAGCCATGCTGGCCCAATCCTTCGATAACTGCCGTAGCACCGCTATTGCGCACGGCAAAACGCTCGCCGGCCTGGCCCGCGACGAAGAGTTGGCCCGAGGTCGCACCGTACAAGACGGTGTTGCCGACCAGGACGTCACCGCGCTTGGATGCGTTGTGGCCGGCGCGAATGACGATGGTGCCGCCAGAGAGCCCCTTGCCGACATAATCGTTGGCTTCGCCGCGAAGTTTCAATGTCAAGCCGGGAGCAAGAAATGCCCCGAAGCTTTGGCCAGCACTTCCGGAAAACTCGCGAATCGAACTTTCGGTCTCCCCGTTCTGGAGTTGTTCGCGCAACCTGTCTCCGCTCAGGTGAGCGCCAATGCTGCGATGGTAATTGTGGATGACGGACGAGCCCGAACCGAGGGCCTTTGGCTTCTCGAGTGCCAGTTCGGATTCCGGTACAACGCCTTCCAGGAGCGACGATTGCTGCGGCAGAATGCGAGTGGGTTTCGAGACGGGAATCACCAGCAAAGCGTCAAGGCCCGTGCGGCTTTCGAGGCGGTCGTACCAGCCTCGCAGTTCCGTCAAATTGCGAACGCCAAGTTCCGCTAGGCCTTTGCGGACTTCTTCCGCGAGCGATTGGAAATAGGCCACAACCATTTCCGGCTTGCCGTTGAAGCGGGTGCGCAGGGTTTCATCCTGGGTAGCGATGCCGACGGGGCAGGTGTTCAAGTGACATTGTCGAGCCATCACGCAGCCGATGGCCACAAGGGCCGCGGTACCAAAGCCGAATTCATCCGCGCCGAGAATCGCACCAATCAGAATGTCGCGCGAAAAACGCATTCCGCCATCGACGCGCAAATGAACACGAGAGCGTAATCCGGCGCGCAAAAGTGTTTCGTGAGTTTCGCGAAGACCAATTTCCCATGGGAGGCCGGTGTTCTTGATAGAAGTAAGCGGCGAGGAGCCTGTTCCGCCGTTATGGCCACTGACGGTGATAACATCCGCGCCGGCTTTCGCGACCCCAGCCGCGATCACGCCGATGCCAGTTCCGGACACGAGCTTCACCCCGATGCGCGCCTCGGGATTCACAGCTCGCAAGTCATGAATCAGCTGCGCGAGGTCCTCGATGCTGTAAATGTCGTGATGCGGAGGCGGAGAAATCAGTGGCGTGCCGGGCGTCGCGTGACGTATACGCGCAATATATTCGGTTACCTTGCGGGCGGGGAGCTGCCCGCCTTCCCCAGGCTTGGAGCCCTGCGCCATCTTGATTTCGAGTTCTTCGGCGCGTACGAGATATTCGGCGGTCACACCAAAACGACCGGACGCGACTTGCTTGATTTTGTTCGAAGTTCCGGGCGTGAGGTAGAGATCGCTGTCTTCGCCGCCTTCGCCGGTGTTACTTCGGCCGCCGAGCCGATTCATGGCGATCGAGAGCGTCTTGTGTGCCTCGGGACTGAGCGAGCCGAGAGACATGGCCTGTGTGCTGAAGCGGGCGAGAATCGATTCAGCGGATTCCACTTCTTCCAGAAGAATCGGCTGTTCAGGAACCATTTCAAGCAGATCACGCAAGAATGTCGGACTAGCCGCCTTGGAGAGATCCTCAAACGCGCTGTATTTTTCGGGAGCCGGCTGCTTGATGTGTGCGTGCATCCGCCGGACAAATTCAGGAGAAGTGGAGTGCAGTTCCGCGCCCTTGCGGAAGCGATAGAGACCGCGGTCGGCCAACTCATTGCCCGAAGGCGCGTAGGCACTCTCGTGCATCTCCAAATAATCTTTCAGCAGCGAGTCTAAAGCTTTGCTGCCGGGATAACGAGCCGCGTCCTCGAAATAATCGTGACAAATGTCTTCGTCGAGGCCGAGCACCTCGAAGAGATGGCTGTTGCGATAACTCGCCAGCGTGGAAATTCCCATACGCGCGAGCACTTTACGCAACCCGGCGAGCATGCCTTTGCGCACTTTTTCAAAGGCGCCGGCTTCCTCGGATTCAGCGAAATCTTCGGCGAGATACGGCACAACGGCGCTAGCACCAACGGCAAGCAACATCGCTACATGATGCGTCTCGAGAACTTGAGCCGTTTCCACGACTAAAGGCACGTTGACGAGGCCTTGCGCGACAAGACTCTTCCATGTGGTTGCAGCCGCCAAAAGCACAGGCAAGGCTGCGCGATCGGGTCCAATTGCGCGATCACTCAGGAGGAGGAGCTCCGGGCGCTCGCCGCTACTCAGAGGGGTAGTTTTGCACTGAGTCAAACAGTGGCGCGCACCCGGAACCCCCAGTGTGGAAGGCCAGGTAAAGTCGACGGTCTGAACCGGAGCCAACTTCACTCGGAGATCAGCGAGTTCCGCGGCGGACAGGATAGGACTCGAGAGATACACACCATTGCCGAGCGGAACGTCAAGCGACATGACGTGCGTTTCGCGGAGCGGGTCGATCGGCGGATTCGTAACCTGCGCGAATCGCTGTTTGCAGTAATCCCACAGAGGGCGCTTGACCGACGAGAGAAAAGCCGGAGGAGCGTCATCACCCATGCTCCAGTCCGCTTCTTTGCCGGAAAGGAGCGGCCGGAAGAGAATCTTGTATTGATCGTCGGACCAACCGGATGCCCCGGCGACGCGCTTCGCATCGGCTACAGACGCGCGTGCCTCTCTCGATTCGAGTTGTAGGCAATGTGAACGCGTAAGCGCCTTTCGTGGAACCTGTGAAGTGACGCGCTTCAGCAGGTCACGCCAACGCCAGAGCGAACCTGCCTTCGGCGTCGCAAGCAAAATCTCTCCAGGACCGAGACGGTGGCGCTCTGCGATGCGCGATTCTTCCAATTCAACCAAACCGGTTTCCGAACCAGCGATGACCAAGCCATCATGCGTGACGCAATAGCGCATCGGCCGCAAGCCATTACGATCGAGCTTTACGCCGACGGACGTTCCGTCGCTGAAAACCAACGCCGCAGGGCCATCCCAGGGCTCACCTTCGCGCGAAAGCACGTCGAGCGCTGCGCGCACTTCGGAGGAGAGGAACGGGTCTTGGGAAAAGGCGGGCGGGACCAGCGCGAGCATCGCCGCTTCGACGCTCTTCCCTTCGAGCAATTTCAATTCAAGCGCATTGTCGAAACTGGCGGAGTCGCTGACCCGATCTTCCAGCAGCTTGAACCACTTACCGACGCCGATACTCTTGCGAACCTCGCGGTCACGGGCGCGCAGCCAGCGGCGATTGCTGATCACGGTGTTGATCTCGCCGTTGTGCGCTACGTAACGGAAAGGCTGCGCCAATTGCCAGGATGGCTCGGTATTCGTCGAATAGCGCTGGTGAAAGATGGCGAATTGCGCCGTGAAATCCGGGCTGCGCAAATCCTCATAGAAGCGCGGGAACTGCCACGGAGTGAGCAGACCCTTGTAAACAACCGTGCGCGACGACAGCGAGCAGATGTAACAGCGTTCCGGCAAGACGCCTTCCGCGCGCTTGCGAAGAAGGGCGAGGTTGCGTTCGAATTTCGAAGCAAATTGGGCGCCGGTATTGCGGGCATTGGCGGGCTCGATGAAAAACTGCCAGATTTCGGGCATGGTTTCGAACGCCCGGCGGCCCAGGGCATTGGAATTGGTGGGGACCCGGCGCCAGCCCACCAGGCGCAATTTGCTGCGGCCAATGGAATCTTCGATAGCGGCCCGCGCGTCAGTCACACGAGTGCCCGGGGCAAACAGCATGCCCACTCCGAAGTGTTCGTCCAAGGCGATTTTGTCTTCAGCCGCTCGGGCGCGAAAGAACTGGGTAGGCAGGCTGGTGAGCAGTCCGGCGCCGTCGCCACTGGAGCCGTCGGCATCGACACCGCCGCGATGAGACAGCCGTTCGAGTGCCTGTAAGGAGAGATCGAGAATCTGGTAGGTCGGCGGGCCGTTTAATTGAGCAATGAAGCCAGTCCCGCACGCGTCATGGTCCGGGTGGCCCCAATTCGGCTGGCGCTTCGACCGGGTGGGACTACACATATTAAGTTAATAGAGTCCCAGCGCTGGAATGTACAATGCAGAATTTCTATGGAATGCATCTGTTTTGTTGGAGGGGAAAATCGTCTAACCGGATTAAAACTTCGTCACTTCGCTGAAGTGGAATGCCTTCACTTTCATTGGTGGAACAACCATTTCGAAGGACTCCTCGCCAGCCGCACGGCGAGCCGGCCCCAGGCATTCAACATTCCGTAACATTTCCAGAACCGATTGATTAAATCGAAAATTCTTCGCGGCCCTGGTCACTTTGCCATTCTCTACAAGGAACAAGCCATCCCGGGTCATTCCGGTCATGACCTTCTCGTAGGGATCGACTTCGCGGATATACCATAATCGGGTGACCAAGAGGCCACGAGGAGTGCTAGCGATCATCTTGTCGATCGGCACGTCCCCCCCGCCGACGACCAGGTTCATCGGCGCTTCCCCGTACTCGTTCGGCAGAGCAAAACCGTGGCCCGTGGGACGCGTTTTGGCTTGCTTTGCGGATTGCCGGGAGTACACGAGGTTTTTGACCACGCCGCGCTCGACGAGTTGCACGCGATGTTTCGGAACACCTTCGCCATCAAATGGAGATCCGAGCTGATCGGAATGATAAACATCGTCCGCGATGTGGATGTTGCGGCCCAGAAGCTCTTTGCCGACGCGATCGGAGAAACAGGAACGCTTATCGGCGACGGCTGTGGCAGCGAAATCGTAAAAAAGGAATCCGACCAGGTCGAGTACCGCCGCAGGCTCGAGGATTACCGTGTAGCGGCCGGGCTCGAGTTCGACGGGATCCTGGGCACGCGAAGCTTTTTCGCTGGCGGTTTGCGCGAGCGCCGCGGTGGCGAATCGCCGGTAATCACCGGCATTGCCTTTTGCCCAGCTGGCCGCGGAGCCTTGCTGCATAGTGATCGAAAATGTCGCGTGCGTCTGGCGGTGCGCGGCGGTTAGTCCGTGCGAATTTACGAGCACACATTGGCTTTGACCACTGGAGAAGATGCCAGCCGCAACTTGGCCGCGGTTATCCGCCAGCTGGCAAGCATTTTTGACGGCGCGTGCACGATCTTCGGGAGCCAGCATTGCCGTGGCGGCGTGAAAGCGGCGAACGGCTGGATATTTCTGCTTACCCGGCAGGGGCAGGAGATGTGGATCTTTGGGCTGCTGCGCGGCGAGCGATGCCGCACTTTGCACCGCGTTTCGCAATGCGTCTTCATCGATGCAACTTGTGGTGACGCGTGCCGTGCGACCATCCATCACCGTACGGATCGACACAACCAGTCCATGCTCAGCCACATGCTGGTGGATGGTGTTATTTGCGAAGCGCGTGAGCCCGTCGATATTCTCGTCGATCTGCACTTCCGTTTCACGGATACCATTCGCTTTGGCTAACCGGAGAACGGAGGCGGCGATCTTACGAAGATCGCGCTCCCTGCGAAGCGACGGCGCGCCAGCTCTTTTCTGTGTGCTCATTGTTTTGCAAAGGCCTTGCCAATTTGCACGTTACGAAAACGCGCCGGCGAAGCGCCATGCCCGGTGCCCATCACTTGCATGGGCTGGCCCTTGCCGCAGTTGGGCGTGCCCCACAAGACCCATTCATCGGCACCGCAGATCGCGTCGCAGGAATTCCAAAAGTCCGTGGTGATGCCGCTGTAGCTGGGATTTTTTAGCATGCGGGTTCTCTTTCCACCTTTGATCTCCCAGGCGACTTCCGTGGAGAACTGAAACTGGTAGCGGCGGTCATCGATGGACCAGGAGCGGTTGGTGTCCATGAGGATCGCGTTGTCGGTGTCGGCGATCAGATTGTCGAGAGTCCACTGCCCGGGGAGAATACTCACGTTGGTCATGCGAATCATGGGCAAACGGTTCCAGCCTTCGGTGCGCATGGTGCCGCCGGAGCGAGTGAGTCCAACGATATGAGCAGTTTCGCGGCTGGAGAGGTATCCGTGGAATTCCCCGTTCTTGATCACATCGATGCATTGCGCGGGAACGCCTTCGTCGTCATAGGCGAATGTGCCAAGACCGGGGCCGTGCTCGCTGCGGGCATCCGCGACAACGTTGACAATCGGCGAGGCGTATTGAAGATTGTGCAGTTTATCGAGTGTGAGAAAACTAGTGCCGGCAAAATTCGCTTCCTGGCCCAGGACGCGGTCGAGTTCGATGGGATGGCCCACGGATTCGTGAATCTGCAAGCCGAGCTGGCTGCCACCGAGAATGATGGTGCCGGTGGTCTCCGGACATTGTGCGGCGGAGTGCAGTGCCACAGATTCTTCGGCGACACGCGGGGCATGATTGCGCAACTCCATCGCTTCAATCAGTTCGTAGCCGCCGAGAATGTGCTGCCCGCCGAAGCTGTTTGGGTAAGAACGCTTCTGAATCGCGTCTCCTTGAAAAGACATGGCGACAATTCCGCAGCCGGACACGAATTTGCGCTGATGAATGCGCGAACCGGCGCTGGAGGCGAACCAGGAATCGACTTTCCGGAATTGCATGTCAGTTTCTGTGAGGGTGACGCCTTTCACTTTGCTCATTTCCTCGTCGACGGCAAGGAGCAGGCCGAGTTGCGTTTCCACGGGAATCTCGAAAGGATCCTTGAGGCAGGGCCCTTGCCAGCTGTCGATGTAGGTCGCTTCGGGGGCCAGTTGGACAGACTCTTTTTTGGCGAGTGCAGAGGCCCTGGCAATGGCGACCGCCTGTATGGCACAAGTGGCGACTCCATCGCGGGTCAGATTGTCGGTAGACGCGAAGCCCCACGCACCATTCGCGACGACGCGGATGCCGATGCCAAGCGATTCACTTTGCCCAAGGGTGCCAACGCGGCGGTTCTTAGTGGTCAAGATGCGCTGGTGCTGATGCATGACGCGAACATCAGCGTAAGTGGCGCCACGCAGTTTGGCAGTATCGAGTGCGCGCGAGCAGAAATCCCACATGGTTCCCCACAAAAATAGGGCGCCTCAATGCCTCGAGACGCCCTTGATACGATAGCACGCGAACTGTTGGACTGTTTAGGTGCCTTCTTGCCAGGAGGCGAGGTACTGTTCCTGCTCGGCAGTCAGCTTGTCGAGGCGGTGGCCCATCGATTCGAGTTTCAGCTTGGCAATTTCGCGATCGATGTCTTCGGGCACGACGTAGACGTTAGGCTTCATGTCTTTGTGGTGCCTCACGAGGTATTCCGCGGAGAGCGACTGGTTGGCGAAGCTCATGTCCATGACGGAAGCAGGGTGCCCTTCCGCAGTTGCGAGATTGACCAAGCGGCCTTCGGCGATCAGATAGACCTTGCGACCGTCCTTGAGTTGGTATTCGTCCACCAATGGACGCGCTTCCTTCTTACCGGTTGACAGGGACTCCAGCGCGGGAATTTCGATTTCCACGTTGAAGTGGCCGGAATTGCAAACGATCGCGCCGCTCTTCATGACTTCGAAGTGCTCACGGCGGATGACGTTCTTGTTGCCTGTAACAGTGATAAAAACATCGCCTTCCTTGGCGGCTTCGGCCATGGGCATGACGCGGAAGCCGTCCATCACGGCTTCAATTCCCTTCACCGGATCGATTTCGGTGATGATGACGTCGGCGCCGAGCCCCTTGGCACGCATGGCCGCACCGCGACCACACCAGCCGTAACCGGCGATGACGACCTTGAGCCCCGCGATGAGGACGTTTGTTGCGCGAATCACGCCGTCGAGCGTAGATTGCCCAGTGCCGTAACGGTTGTCGAAGAAATGCTTGGTCATCGCGTCGTTCACTGCGATCACGGGATACTTTAGCGTGCCGTCTTTGGCCATCGCACGCAAGCGGATCACGCCTGTAGTTGTTTCTTCCGTGCCGGCAAGAACGTTGGCGACAAGATCCTGGCGCTTGGTGAGCAACATGGTGACGAGGTCACAGCCGTCGTCCATGGTGAATTGGGGTTTATGTTCGAGTGCGGCTTGCAGGTGCTGGTAATACGTATTGTTGTCTTCGCCCTTGATGGCGAAGGTGGGGATGTTGAAATCGCGGTTCAGGGAAGCCGCGACCTCGTCCTGAGTGGAAAGCGGATTGGAGGCGCAAAGGACGATGTTCGCACCGCCATCGCGCAAAGTGATCATCAGGTTCGCGGTTTCGCTGGTAACATGAAGACACGCCGAAACTCGCAGGCCCTTCAGAGGTTGTTCCTTGATGAAGCGCTTGCGAATCTGCGCCAGCACCGGCATCTGCTGCGCAGCCCATTCGATCTTGCGCTTCCCCGCATCGGCCAAGCCGATATCTTTCACATCACCCTTCTTGAGTTCCGCAGTAGCCATACTTTTTCTCCTCGATTTCGAATCGTACCTTCAGGGCGATTAAGGGTTCGGACACATCCCAACAACAAGGGGACACCTGTAGTTGAGAGAAAGTCGTATGAGTGAGCCGTTGGGCGCGGATCTAGCGCCGCGCGGCGGCTTCGACCGCGACACGCTCGCCGGCAGCTTTCCTCAGCGCATCGGCTCGATCCGTGCGTTCCCAACTGAAACCTGCGCCGTCCCTGCCGAAGTGCCCGTAAGCTGCAGTGGGCTTATAGACAGGCTTGCGCAGATCCAAAGTTTCGATGATCGCTTTCGGCGTTAGCTTGAAATTCTCGCGGATTAGACGCGTGATCTTTTCTTCCGGAATAGTTCCCGTGCCGAAGGTGTCGACCATCACTGAAACCGGTTCGGCCACGCCGATGGCGTAGGCAAGTTGTACTTCCGCGCGCGACGCCAGGCCCGCGGCCACCACGTTCTTGGCGATATAGCGCGCCATATAGCACGCGGAGCGGTCAACCTTCGACGGATCCTTGCCAGAGAACGCACCGCCGCCATGGCGGCTATAGCCACCGTAAGTATCCACGATGATCTTTCGGCCCGTTAAGCCCGCATCACCCATGGGGCCGCCAATGACGAAACGGCCGGTCGGGTTGATGTGGAACTTCGTGTTCGCGTCCAACATGTTCGCGGGAACGATCGGCTTGATCACATGTTCCATGATGGCGGAGCGCAGCTCTTCGTTGGAGACCTCATCGCTGTGTTGGGTGGAAATCACGACGCAGTCGACACGATAGGGCTGGCCGTCGCGATACTCCACGGTGACTTGGGATTTCCCATCGGGACGGAGGAAAGGAACTTTCTTGTTCTTGCGGACTTCCGACAAGCGCTGCGTGAGGCGGTGGGCCAGTTGGATCGGCATGGGCATTAGTTCTTCGGTCTCGTTGCAGGCGTAGCCGAACATTAGCCCCTGGTCGCCCGCGCCGCCGGTATCGACTCCCATCGCAATATCCGGAGACTGGCGCTTGACCGTGCAGATCACCGCGCATGTATCGGCATCGAAGCCGTACTGGGCATTGTCGTAGCCAACCTGCCGCACCGTTTCCCGCGCAATCTCGTCGTAATTCACGTGGGCGCTGGTCGTAATCTCGCCAGCCACGACCACCAAACCCGTCGTCACCAGGGTTTCGCAGGCAACGCGGCCCTTGGGATCCTGGCGCATGACCTCGTCCAGCACGGCGTCGGAAATCTGATCGGCAATTTTGTCGGGATGGCCTTCCGTTACTGACTCGGAAGTAAACAGGAAATTCCTCTTAGCTTCGCTCAAAACATCTCTCCTCAGTTTGCATTCATCATCTCGGGCGGCACGCGGCGCGGCACAGCCCCCATCGCCCGCCTCTCGGGGAGAGAGGTAGACTACGTCTCTAACAGGCTAACACCGCGCCACAGATGGAATCAACGCATTGATTCTGCACAGGGTTACGGCTGCATTAAACGGCGGATTCGGGCAGTGAACGGGCATAGCCAGCCTTTAGCAGGCATGGACTATGCGGCGTCGGATTCGTCGTCGGGCTGGATTTCCAGCTTGCCCTTGGTCTTCTTCGCGAGCAAGTAAGAGCGCAAGAAGGGGTCGAGGTCCCCGTCGAGAACGCGATCGACGTCGCCTACGCTGAATTTCGTGCGGTGGTCCTTGATCAGCCGATAGGGCTGCATGACGTAGGAACGGATCTGGCTACCGAACGAGATGTCCATCTTGGTTTCGTCCAGTTTGTCGGTTTCCTCGCGACGCTTCTGCATCTCTAGGTCATAAAGCTTCGAGCGCAACATCTTCATGGCTAATTCGCGATTTTTGTGCTGGCTGCGTTCGACCTGGCACGCCACTACAATCCCTGTGGGAATATGGGTGATGCGCACGGCGGTCTCCACCTTATTGACGTTCTGCCCTCCTTTGCCACCGGCCCGAAACGTGTCGAGCTTCAAGTCTTCAGGCTTGATATTGACCTCGATCCGGTCATCGACCTCTGGAATCACAAAGACCGAAGCGAAGGACGTGTGGCGGCGGGCGGCCTGATCAAAGGGGGAGATGCGAACAAGGCGATGGACTCCCGTTTCTCCCGTAAGTAAGCCATAAGCGTTTTCGCCGCTGAACTGAATGGTGGCGTTCTTGATGCCCGCTTCCTCACCGGGAGTTTCATCGAGTACCGCGGCGTTCATGCCGTGGCGTTCCGCCCAGCGCAAGTACATGCGCAAGAGAATCGAAGCCCAGTCCTGGGACTCGGTGCCGCCTGCGCCCGGCTTGATGGTCATAATGGCGTTGAGATGGTCATTCTCTCCGGAAAGCAATGTTTCGGTTTCGAGCTCTCCGACGTAGGTGTCCGCAGCGGTGAGTTCGCGAGCCAGATCCTTAAGCAGGTCCTCGCGCTGTTGGGCGTTCGATTCCGCTTTCGCCAGTTCGATATAAGTTTCGATATCGCCGACGAGCGAGGTGAGCTTGGCGTCCGCAGCGAGCTGGTCTTCCGCGCGCTTGCGCTCTTTCAGAACAGACTGGGCTTCTTCCTGATTACCCCAAAAATTGGGATCGGCGATGCGCTCTTCGGATGCTCTTAAACGCGAGCGGTTCTGCTCCGGGTCAAAGATAACTCCGGACGAGTGTAATCCTTTTGTTCAGCTCTTCGTATTGATGCTGCAAATCTTCGATGATCAAGCTCATGGATGGATGCCCGGAAACCGGCGTCAGTTTGCCTTTCGGAAAGTCAGTAGAACCAGAATAGCGGAAATAGCTACGCACATCCAGGCGAACCAGTCATTCCAGCGCGTGTAAAGCGTGAGTTCCGTGCGGAAGTCGTACGGCAAGTCCGCCGAATCACGGACGTCGCGCGCCATCACGCGGGTCATGTTGCCATAGGGATCAATCGACGCCGTAATGCCGCTGTTGGTATCGCGAACCAGCCACCGGCGATTTTCGACCGCGCGCACGCGAGCCATCCGCAGGTGCTGCTCGGCAGCTTCAGAAGTTCCAAACCAGCCGTCATTGGAGATGTTGATCAGAAGTTCTGCGCCACGATGGGTGAAGTCGCGGACTTCCGCCGGATAGATCGCCTCATAGCAGATAAATACGGAGAAGGTGTTGCCGTTCGCAAACTTGCCGACGGTGTGTTCCTTGCCTTTATGAAAGCCGCCCACTTCCTCAGACACGCTGGTCACGACCTGGTGAATGAATGGAAACGGTTCGTATTCGCCGAAGGGTACGAGGTGAATTTTGTCGTAGCCGAAGGTTTTTTGGCCGAGGGCGTTCACCATGGCTGCGCTGTTGTAGGGCAGAAGCATGGTGCGCGAAGCACCGTTAGCGAATTCCTGGCCTGGTTTCCACTCGATTACGCCGACGATGATGGAATGGCCGAACTCTGCCGCCAAACTCGAAATGTACGGCGCGAAGTGCGGGTCCTGAAACGAGAATGGCGCAGGCGCTTCCGGCCAAATGAGCAGATCGGGCTGTTGAAATCCGGATGACGGACGCAAGCTCAACTTTTGCAACTCGGCCAAATCGCTCTGGTGCTCGGCGTACCAATCCCCTTCGTAGCGCGTATTCTCCGGGAAATTGGGTTGCACCACGCGCGCCAGATGATGTGCTTCGGCATGCGGCACGAAGCGCGGACCTATCCAGCAGACAAGCGTCAAAACGAAGATGACCGCCGCCAGAATCACAAGCCGTATTTTCCTGCTGGTGATATCGCCGCAATCCGTCCACACCAGCAACGAGTTGAAGGCCGCCGCCAGGAACGAGAGTCCATAGACTCCCGCCAGAGTGGCAAGTTGCAGCAAGGCAGGATTTTTCGAAGGGACATAGCCGAGCAATCCCCACGGGAAGCTGATTTCCGGCAAGTAGGCTCGCAACACTTCGGTGCTGATCCATAGGAACGGCGCGCCCAGAAGCGCCAAAGAAAGACTGCGAACCGAGAGTCTCTGGATGATCCAGGCGGCAAGACCGATCGAAGCCGCCCAGACTAGAGCGATGAGCAGGAGTACTCCCCAACCGGCGGCCAAGGACATGCCGCCGTGCACGGCAAGTACATCAGCGATCCACGGCACGCAAGTCACAACGAAAAGCAATCCGTGGAGGAAGCCACAGCCAAACGCCACGCGAGCCCGCGCTCCGAGCACACTGGAAAAGAGCAGCGCTGGACAGAACCAGCCGAAGATCTGCGGGAACGAACCTCTAAAGGAGAACGACAGAAGCGCGCCGCTCGCCGCCGCAATCAGCAGGCGCACCCATGCGGGAGTCTCAGGTGAGCGATGCGGGAGCAGGTAAGATTTCCAGGCGGAAAACGACATCAGTGCTTGACGTAGAACGCTTTGAAGCCCTCGCCTTCGAGGCCCTTCTTAGCTGTGTCGGCGCTCTTCTGATCCTTGAAGGGACCGACTTGCACGCGGTAGTACTTATCTTTAGCCGGAAGCTGGACATACGCGGCGAAATGTCTTTTCTGCAGACTGTTGGCGATGGTCAGGGCGTCATCCTGCCGCAGCAAAGCTGCAACCTGAAGAACATAAGCGCCACTGGGAATGAGCGGCGGATTCGGAGACTTTGGCGTGGTTTTAGCCGCCACCGGCACGGGCACGGTTTTCGCATCGGACTTCGCTTTGGCATTCAGGGTCTTGGGCGACGCGGGAGCGGGCGTGGGATGGGCTTTGGCAGCAGGTTCGAGATGCGGTTCCACGGCCGGCGCCTTGCCGCTGCCATAGAACTCCCATTCAGGAGGTGTTGTCGAGTTTGTGGCTGGATCAGTTTCCGAGGCGGCAGGTCCGGACTGTGCCGATTTTTTCGGCGCAGGCATGGTTTCGGGCTTGGGCGCGACAAAATTTTCCGGCTTGCCCATACCATTCACGGCCGCACGCACTTGTCCATCGTACTGGTTGCGGCCCATGACATAGCCGAGCGTGAAGAACACGCCAGAGAACAGCAGCATCAATAAGAACAGGCCAATGACGTGCTTGCTTTCCAGTACACGTTCGCCTGCAGTCCGTCTTCCCCCAGACGCCATATTTATTTTGACGACCCCCCGATCGTCTTCACCCAACTATTAATGATATCTATGGGCAGCGGGAAAACAATCGTTGTGTTCTTTTCGACACCTATCTCGGTCAGGGTCTGCAGGTAGCGCAACTGGATGGCCGAAGGCTGTGTCTCCAGCACTTTGGCGGCATCGGCCAGCTTGGCCGACGCTTCGTACTCGCCTTCCGCGTGGATGATTTTGGCGCGACGCTCACGCTCGGCCTCGGCCTGCTTGGCGATGGCGCGCTGCATCTGCTCGGGAATGTCCACCTGCTTCACTTCGACTTTGCTGACCTTAATGCCCCAAGGCTCGGTGTCCTGATCGAGGATAATCTGCAACTTAGCGTTGACCTTGTCGCGCTGCGAGAGAATCTCGTCCAGTTCGAACTGGCCGACCACGCTGCGGAGCGTGGTCTGCGCCAACTGCGAGGTGGCGTACTGATAATTCTGCACCTGCGACAACGCCAGGTTGGCGTCTACCACGCGGAAATAGCAGACCGCATTCACTTTCACGGAAACGTTGTCGCGCGTGATGATGTCCTGTGGCGGCACGTCCAGCGTTTCGAGCCGCAAACTTACCTTGTAAAGAGTTTCAATCGGCCAAAACACCAGCCGCAAGCCCGCTCCCTTGGCTTCCGGCAACAACCGGCCCAAGCGTAGCACCACACCGCGTTCCCATTCCTTGATCACATTGATGGAATTCCAAATCCACATCAGGACGAATGCGCCGACAATCAGCGTGCCGATTCCAAAAATTTGAAACATGAGGCCTCCCTCGTTTCACAGCACTTATCTCTTGCCTGAACCCGTTTCCAGAAACGACTCGACATTCAGCTTTAACCCTTCTACGCGGAGGACGCGGACCGTTGCTCCCTCAGTGAGGGCTTCGCCTGAGGTCGCACGCCACAGTTCTCCGTGGGTCCGCACCATGCCCTCGCCGTTCAGGGGAATCGCTGCGGTGACTACTCCCACTTCCCCGATCAACTCTTCTTTGCCGGTGGCGGTTTTCCACCCGCGCGACTTCAGCACGAGCCGCATCAGGAAAACAGTGAGAAACGCGAACGGCAACGTGGTCGCCAGCGCCACTCCGACCGTGACTCCACCCGGTGTGAGTGGCGAACGAATCAGGAAAATCGTGCCGAGCAACATGGATACAATGCCACCGGCGAGCAAGACGCCATGACTCGTCAACTTGGCTTCCAGTATGAACAAGACCAGCGCGAACACTATGAGCAGGATGCCCACAAAGTTCACGGGCAACAACTCCATGGCGTACAGAGCCAGCAGAATGGCAATTCCGCCCACCACGCCAGGAGCCACCATCCCCGGATGTGTGAACTCCGTATACAGCCCAAGCGTACCAATGATCAGAAGTAGAAAAAGCGCATCGGGTTGAACAATCCGGGTCAGGAACTGTTGCCGTGCGGACAGATGAAACTGCGCCAAGGTGAAATTGTCGAGTGCCAGCTTCGACTTGGAGCCGCTGAAGCGGGTGATCTCGCGGCCATTGATTTGGCGCAAGAGTTCTTCTTTGCTGGCGACAATCAGGTCGATCATTTTGCCATCCAGCGCTTCCTTCTCTGTGAACGCGCGGGCTTCGGTGATGGCCGTTTCGGCGAGCTTCGGATTGCGGTCACGCTTCTCCACGAAACTACGCAGGAAGGCGGTCGCATCATTGTTGATTTTCTTGCGCAGAACTTCGTCCATCGGCATGGAGAACCAGCCGTTCATCAGGATGGGTGTTGCGGCGCCGGCTCGCGTGCCCGGGGCCATGGCAGCCACGTCCGCCGAGAGCAAAATCAAAAATCCCGCGGATGCGCCACGTGCCCCAGCAGGTGACACATATACAGCTACCGGTACAGGCGACTCCAGAATGTGATGAATGATGTCCGTCATAGAGTCGCTCAGCCCGCCAGGCGTATCCATGGTGATCAGGACCAGTGCCGCGTGCCGGTTCGCCGCATCGGTCAATCCCTCATCGATGTAGTTCGCCAGGATCGGTGCAACCACCCCGTCCAGCTTTAGCTCCAACACCAGGGACATTGAGGCTGATTTTTCAGAGCCGGATTCCGCTGCGACCGGCAGGAATACCGGCGCCAACAAGATCAGCAAGCAGAATCCAAGCATCAGTCCTACGAACCGCCGCATCCCGCTCACGCTTTCAGGAGCGCTCACGAAGCACCTCCCGTGGCCCTGCTCTTTTCCAAATGACCGAGCAATTCCTTCGCTTCCGCGTAATTGGGCGCGAGCTTCACTGCTTTTTCCAGCTCTGCGCGCGCCAGATCCGGCTTTTTCTGATCCAGGTAAATACGCGCCAAAGTAGTGCGCGCGGCCGCCGAATCGAGCTCCGCCAGCGAGAGCTGGAGTTCCTTTACGGCATCGTCGAGCTTGCCACGCCTCCGGTAAATCTCCGCCAGTTCCCGATGCGCACCCGCACTGTGCGGGTCGCTCACCAACGCCGTACGAAATTCTTTCTCCGCCACGTCGAGACGCCCAGCACGCAGTTGTTGACGGCCTTGGCGCAGGTGAGCCACGGCGCCATCCGCCGGGACGGATGCCAGGCCTGCAGTCGTGCTGGTTTGCGCAGGCGGACCTTCCAGTTCCAGGCGCAGTGAGGTAGTTTCCAGTTCCGGCTTGACGCGCTGGAACTTCGTCAATGTTTCGGGATGCCTCGCGTCGAATTTGAGCAGCGGCAGCGCCTTCTCGCCGAACTCAGCCTCGGCTGCTTCCCTCGCCGCACGCAGCTCATCCTTCCTTCCCGCTTTCTCCAACGTGTAGATCAGAAAAGCGCGGTCTTCTGGATTGTCGGGCTCGCGCTTGACCGCTTCGTTGAAATAGGTGGCCGCGGTAGCCAGGTCCTTCTGCTGCAGCGCAAGGAGTCCCAGGTTGAACGGATAGTCGTCTTCGTTGGGATCGATATCGCCAGCGCGACCTATCACTGTGCGCGCGGGAGCAAGATCATCGCGGCGGGCCTGCGCCAGGCCGAGGTTATTCAAGATCTCCGGCAGGTCGGCGCCGCTGACCAAGTTGTGTTGCAGATCCTCGCGCAGGGCGGTGAACACTTCCTCCGCTCTGTCCGGCTGTCCCAGGCGCAAGCAGCAAACGCCCGTTGCAAAAATCGCCTCGACGCTCATGGCATGTGTCTTCGGGACTTTTGCAAACCAGGGCAGCGCTTGCGCGCAGTCATTTTTCTGAAAGTAGGCTTGGCCAATGGCAAAGGCGGGATCGGCCCAGTCAGGTTCCAGCCGGGCCGATTCCTTCAAATCGCGCAATCGCGTTTCGTCGTCGTTGGAGAGAAGTCCCCGAATGTATTGCTCGAAAGCGGCCAGGCTCAAGGGCTTCTGGATTTTCGCGAAGTCGTTATAGCCCAGGGGATACCTGGGATCGGCCTCACGCAAGAGGCGCCACGCGAGTTTCGTGTGCAATTCCATCAAAGAGGACAGCGGCCCGGTCTCGGTTACATTCGGAAACAGGGCCACAGGGCTGACCCGCAAGAGACGTCCGTTCACCGTAAGGTTCGTGCCGTCCGACGTGAAACTCCCGAACACGATGTAGTCCGCGTCCAATTCTTCAGCGATGTGCAGCATCGTAGCGCGGCTCAGTTTCGCGGACGACGGAATGCCGTAGGCATCCATTTGGTTCAGGCGACCGGAATGCGAATAAACCTGCTGGCCCGCGGCAGAAAGCCGTTGAATGGTGAGTTCTTCAAGTCCTTCCCCAATCCAGTCGAGCCGTGGAGGAGCGCCCGCATTTTCAAAGGGAAAGACGAGAAAGATGCCTTCCGACGGGGACGCCGCACGCGGAAGAGGCACGGAAGCGCCCGATTGCCTGGCATCGGTTCGTCCAGACCCAGCCAGGAGACACATGGCCGCGAAAAAAAGGCGAGCTCTCGGAATGCGAAACACGCAGTTTCTCATTCTGGGCACATTGTA
>Ga0335080_10002813_pt1 | contig 17487 bp, 15 predicted proteins | sample Lox_Sample_34_FD_206720 | JGI IMG/M metagenome (GOLD analysis project Ga0335080, IMG submission 206720) | Soil microbial communities from Loxahatchee National Wildlife Refuge, Florida, United States - Lox_Sample_3.4 | ecosystem: Environmental > Terrestrial > Soil > Wetlands | place: USA...
GCGTGCGCGAGGTGCCGCAGACGGAAGCGACCCCGTTCCACCCGCGTTCGCCCTACGGCGTCGCCAAGGTCTACGGGCACCACATCACGGTCAACTACCGGGAGTCGTACGACCTGTTCGCGGTCTCCGGGATCCTCTTCAACCACGAGAGCCCCCGCCGCGGCCTCGAGTTCGTGACACGCAAGATCAGCGACGGGGCCGCACGGATCAAGCTCGGCCTCGAGTCGGAGCTGCGCCTCGGCAACCTCGACGCGCAGCGCGACTGGGGCTTCGCCGGCGACTACGTCGAGGCGATGTGGCTGATGGTGCAGCAGGACGAGCCCGTCGACTACGTCATCGCCACGGGCGAGCCGCACTCGGTGCGGGAGTTCGCGGAGCGGGCGTTCGAGCATCTCGGCCTCGACTGGGAGCGGCACGTGGTCTCGGACCCGCGCTTCCTGCGCCCGGCCGAGGTCGACCACCTGGTGGGCGACGCCTCGAAGGCGCGCGAGGCGCTCGGCTGGGAGCCGAAGACGTCGTTCCGCGAGCTCGTCGGGCTGATGGTCGATGCCGACCTCGCGCGGCTCTCCGGCGATGGCTGACCGGCCCGGTCCGGCCGGGCTGGAGCTCTCGATCGTGCTCGTCAACCACGACGGCGCCGGCTGCCTGCCTCGCACGCTCGAGGCGCTCGCCGAGAACACGGCGACCCGGGAGGCGGAGTGCATCGTGGTCGACTCCGGCTCGGCCGACGGTAGCTGGCGCGAAGTCGAGCGGCACTGGGAAAAGGCGCGGGCGCTCCCGTTCGAGGAGAACATCGGCTTCTGCGCGGGCTGCAACCGCGGCGTCGAAGCAGCGCGCGGCAGGCTGGTCGCGTTCGTCAACTTCGACGGCGAGGTCGAGCCGGGCTGGGACCTGCCGCTTGCCGGCCTGCTCGACGATCCGTCGGTCTCGGTCAGCACCGGGCTCCTGCTCTCCTCCGACGGCGAGACGATCCAGGCGGCGGGGCTCGACATCGCTCCCAACACCGCCGTGGTCGGCCGCCAGGACGGGATGCCGCGCTCGGCAGCTCCGGGCTCTCCTGTGGACGTGCCCGCTGCCACCGGCGCCCTGATGATGGTCCGCCGGCAGGATTTCCTGGAGCTCGGCGGCTTCTACGAGCCGTTCTTCATGTACGGCGAGGAGGCGGACTACTGCCTGCGTGTGCCGGGGCGGGTCGTCTTCCACCCCGGTAGCGCGATGCGCCACGAATATGGTCACGCCTCCGGCCCGCAGCGCTCCGTGACGCGCCTCTACTGGGGCTCGCGGAACCGGCTGATCAACGCGGCGCGCCATCTGCCGCCGGCCTCGCTGGCCAAGTCGGTGGTCGCGTCGCTCGGCTTCGACGCGCTCACCCTCGCCCAGCTCCGCAGCCGGCCCGCCGCAGGCGCGATCGCCCGCGGCTGGCGCGACGGCCTGCGCGGGATGCGCGGCGAGCGGGCGGCGAGGTCCTCGCGGGAGCGCACGAGGGCGGCCGGAGAGCTGCTCTCGCTCCGGCAAGCGATCGCCGAGCAGCGCCGGCTGGGAAGGCTCTGAGCGTGCCGCGGTCGGTCCTGCTCGTGACGCAGTACGCGCCGCCCTCGTCGCTCGTTGCCGCCCGGCGCGTCGCGGCCGTCGCGAAGTACCTCGGGCGAGCCGGCCACTCGGTGACGGTGCTGACCTCTGCCGCCTCCGGCGAAGGCGCGATCGAGGGTGCCGAGGAGGTCGTCCGGACGAGGGACGCGCTCACGAGCCCGCTGAACTGGCGGCGGCGGCACTTCGCAGCACTGACCGGAGGCTCGGGAGGGACCTATCGGCCGCCGAGCCGCCTGGCCTCGATCGTCGTCCCCGACCTCTCACTCCTCACCTGGCTTCCGTTTGCCCTGCCCGCGGCGTTGCGGCTGGCACGCAGGCGGCGCTTCGACTGTGTCCTGACCACGTCGCCGCCACCTTCGGTGCACCTGGTCGGCCTGGAGCTCCGCCGCCGCGGCATCCCGTGGGTCGCCGAGCTCCGCGACGGCTGGACCTTCGAGCCGCCGCACCCGGAGTGGCCGCTCGAGGCTCAGCGCCGAGCCGATCGGGTGCTCGAGCGGCGGGTGCTCGAGCGCGCGGATGCCGTGATCGGCGTCACGAGGCCGATCGTCGACGACGTCCGGACGCGGTACGCCGTCGACGCAGTCCTGATCACGAACGGCTTCGACCCCGAGGAGGCCCCGCCGGTGCCGAACGGGCCCGACCCGCTGCTGGATTCCGATCGAGTCTCGCTCGTCCACACCGGGCGGCTCGCGCTGTCAGGCGTGTCGCTCGAGCGCGTGCTCGAAGGGGTGCGGATGGCGAAGGCCGAGGACCCGGACCTGCCCAGACGTCTCGAGATCGTCTTTGCGGGCTCTGCGACCGCGGACGAGCAGCGCTTGCTCGCCGACCCCGAATTCGCCGACCTGGTTCGCTTTGTCGGCTGGCTCGAACGTCCCCGGTCCCTCGCCTTGCAGCGTGCGGCCGACGCGCTCCTCGTCATCACCGAGGGGCCTCGCCGGCCCAGCGTCGCCACCGGAAAGCTGTTCGAGTACCTGTCGACCGGAAAGCCGGTGCTCGTCCTCGGGGAGGAGACCGAGGCTGCGCGGCTCGTGGAGGACGCGGGTGCTGGGCTCGTGGCTTCCGTCTCCGACCCCGGCGCGATCGCCTCGGCACTGGTCCGGCTCGTCCGCGAGCCACCTTCGGTTTCCCCGGAGGCCGCCGGCCGGTACGCGTACCCGGCGCTCGTCGACCGCCTGGCGGCCGTGATCGAGCGCGCGAGCCCACGGTGAGCACGACGGCGGGGGACAGGCGTCGAGTCCTCGTGCTCGCGTACTACTTCCCGCCGGTCGGAGGCGCCGGCGTGCAGCGGACGCTGAAGTTCGTCAGGTACCTCGTTCCCCTGGGATGGGATGCCACCGTCGTCTCGACTCGATCCCGAGCGTACGGGGCTCGCGACGAGACGCTGCTCGCCGAGGTGCCGTCGACGACCCGCGTCATCCGGACTGCCGCCCTGCCGGTCGCGCGCTACCTCGCCTTTGCGCTCCACCGGCTTCGGCTGAAGCGGGTTCGCGCCTTCCTCCTGTGGCCGGACGGCGGCCTCGGCTGGATGCCCTTCGCGTTCCTCGCAGCCATGCGGGCCGTACGCCGCGATCGGCCTGACGTGCTCTTCTCGACCTCGGCGCCGTACGGTGCGCATCTGGTCGCGCTGCTGGTCGCTCGCCTGACGGGCCTGCCGTGGGTTGCCGATTTCCGCGACGAATGGGCGGCTAACCCCTATCTGGTGGGTCAGCCGCGGCTTCTGGCGGGGCTCTCGGAGCGCGCAGAGCGCGCGATCACGCGCGGTGCGACGAAGGTCGTGGTAGCCGGCGACTACTTCAGGCTCGCCGGTCTCGCCCGAGACGATCCTCGGCGGACGGAGATCGTCAACGGTGTGGACCAGGCCGACCTGGAGCGGACGAGTGGCGGGCCACCGCCCGACCGGTTCGTGCTCGCTCATGTCGGCTCGATCTACGACATTCGCGATCCGATCCCGGCCCTGCGGGCTCTTGCGAGCCTCGTCACGCGCGGGGTCGTCGACGTGGACCAGGTCGAGGTGCGTCTCGTTGGCAACGTTTGGATCCCCGGATTCGCGCCTCCAGCGGGCATCCCGGTGACTGCGACGGGCTACGTCTCCCACGAAGAGGCGATCGAGGAGATGGTCTCCGCCACGGTGCTGCTCCTCTACATCGCGCCCGGCGATCTCGCTCCTTCGGGAAAGCTCTTCGAGTACCTGGCCTCCGGGCGCCCGGTGCTGTGCCTCGCGCCTGATGAGAACCTTGCGAGCCGCCTCGTGCGGGAGTGGGGCGCCGGCATCGTCGCCGCCCCCGGGGACGAGGGCGCCATCGAGGAGGCGCTGACCGTGCTCTGGCTCAGGTGGCGAGAGGACGGGTTGCCGCTCCAGAACGAGGTGCGCGCGCGCGTCTTCGAGCGGTACTCACGGCAGGCAGGAGCAGCTCGACTTGCCTCGGTTCTCGAGGACGCTCGGCTTGGCTGAGCGCCTGCGCGTGCTCGTCGCCGGCTGGTTGAACTCGCCCCACGTTCGCGCGTGGGCAGAGCTCGTCGCCGCCGCCGGTCACGATGTGCAGATTGCCGGTCGTATCGCACCAGGCTGGCCCGAGCTCGAGCTGCCCGTGCCGGCTCATCCCCTCCCGGCCCACTGGCCGCCGCCGCTGCGCGGTTTCGCCATGAGCCGGGCGCTCGGACGGCTCGCCCGGGAGGTCGAGCCCGACCTCGTTCACGCTCACTACCTGCCCGAGTACGGCTGGATGGCCGCCCGTGAGCGGCTGCGGCCGCTGATCTGCTCGGCCTGGGGCTCGGACGTGTTCGCCCTGAACGCTGTCAACCGGCCGCGAGCGAAGAGAGCCCTCGACGCCGCCGACCTCGTCTTCGCCGACTCCGAGCACCTGGCACGGGCGACCCGCACGCTCGCTCGCCGGGACGTGCGAGTCGAGGTCGTGCGCTGGGGGCTCGACCTCGAGGCCTTCTCCCCCGGTGACCGTGCAGCCGCCCGGCAGGCGCTCGGGATTTCGGTGGCAGGGCCGCTCGTGGCGAGCGTGCGCGGCCTCAGCCCGGTCTACAACCCGGAGCTCGTGCTCGAGGTCTTCGCCCGCGTCCGCAGGAGCAATCCCGATGCGCATCTGCTGCTCAAGCATCCGCTGGCAGAGACGCCGCGGTTCGTCGTGAGAGCAATCGAGCGGCTCGCGCTCGAGGACGCGGTCACGATTCTCGGGAACGTCGCGGCGGAGCGGCTGCCCGACGTGTACCGGGCCGCCGACGTCGTTCTCTCGATCGCCTCGACCGACAGCTCTCCACGCTCGGTCTGGGAGGCCCTGGCCTGCGGGCGGCCCGTGGTCGTGTCCGACCTGCCGTGGGCGCGTGACGAGCTCGTGGACGGCGCTGCTCTCCTCGTTCCACTGGAGGCCGAGCAGGTGGCCGGCGCCATCGAGCGTGTTCTCGGCGACCCGGATCTCGCCGCTCGCCTGGGTGAAGAGGGTCGAGCGCTGGCTGTCGCCGAGCTCGACCGCCGTTCCTGCGCGGCGCGAGTCGACGTGCTCTATCGCTCGGTTGCCGGGGCCCGCGCATGAGCACCGCTCGCCGGCACCTCGGCGCAGGCGCGGCACTGTCGGTCGTGGCCCAGGGAGGACCGCTGGTCGCGGCGGCGGCGCTCAGCATCGTTCTCGCGCGGACGATCGGTCCGTCGGGGAACGGCCACTACGTTCTGCTGCTCACGCTCGTCGGGCTGACGTCGATGGTGGTCTCCCTCGGGCTCCACGCAGGCATCACCTACGAGGTCAGCCGCCGGCGCTGGTCGGTGGAGCGTGCTTCCCGTGCCGCCTACCTGCTCGCCCTGCTCCTCGGCCTGGTGGGCATCCTCGGCGGCCTCGGCTTCTTCCTCCTGACACAGGACACGGTCTTCGCCGGGATCAGCACCCCGGTCGCGCTGCTCGCCCTGGCGAGCCTCCCGCTCACGCTCGCCTACGAGTACGGTGCGGCGATTCTGCTCGCGCGGGAGCGCTACGAGCAGTACACCGGGCTGATCGTGCTCCACGCGGCGACGCTCGCGCTGATCGGCGTCGGGCTCGTTTTTCCGTTCGGACTGACTGGCGCGGTTGCCGGGATGCCGGCCTCGGCGCTGATCGGCTCCGTCGCCGCCGTGAAGCTCCTTCGAGACGAGGCCCGGCGCGAACCGGCTTCCGACGCCGGGTCCCCGCTTCCGCGTGCGCTTCGCTTCGGGCTCCTGAGCTGGGGCGCGAACCTGCTGCAGCAGGTGAACTACCGGTTCGACGTCCTCATCCTCGGCGGTTTCGCGACCGCGGCGGACGTCGGCGTCTACTCGGTGGCGCTGACGGTCACGAGCATCGCCTGGGTGCTCCCGCAGGCGCTGCAGACGGTGCTCTTTCCACGGACCGCGAGCCTCGACGAATCGGCGCGCAGCGGCGAGGTCACGGACGCCGAATCCGACGAGGCTGTCGCCCGCGCGCTACGCCACGGCGTGCTGCTGATGCTGCCGACAGGCCTCGTCGTGGCCGTGCTGCTCCTCGTCGGAGTCCCGCTCCTCTACGGCCGCCGGTTCCACGAGACGATCCCACTTGGCTTCGTGCTGCTGCCGGGTGTCCTGCTCCTCGGCGTCGGAAAGATCGTCGGCGCGGCGATCACCGGTCGCGGTCGCCCCCGCTACGCCCTGTACGGCGCCGCGATCTCGGTGCCGCTCACGCTGGCGCTCTACCTGGGCCTGATCCCGCCGTTCGGGGCATGGGGTGCCGCGATCGGATCGTCGATTTCCTACGCTGCCAGCTCCGTCCTCGGGCTCATCTTCTTCCGGCGCGTGACGGCGATCGGGTTCCGCCGTGGGTTCCTCCCGACCCGGGACGACCTCGCCGACTACCGACTCGCCGCGACGCTCGCGCGGAGCCGCCTTGCGCGCAGCCGCTGACCGCGACCGGGATCCGCGGACGGTTCTCGTCGTCCCGGCGTGGTACCCAACTCCGACCCGCCCGCTCGAAGGCCCGTTCGTGCGCGACCACGTCCGCGCTGCCGCGGCCTACGGGCACCGGATGGTCGTTCTCGTGGACGAAGGGCCGAGCGCGGAGGTGCGGGGCCTCTTGCGGTTCACGGAGGAGCGCGACGGCGACCTGCGGCTGTTCCACCTGGCGTACCGGCCGCGGGCCGTCCGGCTGGCCGGGGTCCTCGGAGCGCTGCGGGTCGCCCGGCGGCTCCGCACGGAAGGCACGCCGGTCGACGTGCTCCACGCCCACATCCACCGGATGGGCTGGGTCGCGGTGCTCGCGGGCATGGCTCTTCGCCGGCCCGTCGTGATCACCGAGAACTCGAGCGAGTGGCCGCGGCGTCTGATGACCCCGGGACGACTGCGGCGCGCTCGCTTTGCGCTCGAGCACGCGGCGCTCGTCTGCCCGGTCAATCGCCGCCTGCAAGAGGCGATCGAGGCCTACGGCGTCCGCGCCCGCTTCCGCGTCGTCCCGAACACCGTGGACACCCGGGTCTTCCACCTTGGGGGGGCCCGGAAGAACGTGCAGCTGCGCCTTGTCAATGTCGCCCGCCACGTCGAGGTGAAGGGCCTCGACGTGCTGCTCCGAGCCTTCGCTCCCGTCGCTGCGGCCCGGTCCGACGTGACGCTCGACCTCGTCGGCGACGGGCCGCTGACGGAGGACCTCGTCCGCCAGGCGGCGGAGCTCGGAGTGTCCGATCGGGTGCGCTTCCACGGCGTGGCCACGCCTGAGCAGATCGCCGAACGGTTGCGCGCCTCCCACGCGTTCGTGCTCTCCAGCCACAGCGAGAACATGCCGCTTGCGGTCCTCGAGGCGCTCTGCTGCGGCCTGCCGGTCGCCGGGACGGACGTCGGCGGAGTTCGGGAAGCAGTCGGCGAAGACGGGGCACTCGCACCGCCCGGGGACGCTGCCGCGCTGGGCGGAGCGATCGAGAGCGTCCTCTCGCGGCTCGAGCTCTTCGACCGGACGGAGATCGCCAGTCGTGCCGCCGCCCGCTGGTCGTTCGAGGCCGTCGGCGCGCAGTGGGACGAGATCTACCGCGAGCTGGCGCCCCGGTAGACGCCGATCACCGTCTCGATCGACGTCTCGAGCGAGAGCCGCTCCCGGTTTCTCCCGAACCACTCGCGCGTGGAGTCGCGCAGGGCCTGTCCGGCCGCATGGACGCGGAGGATCGCGTCGGCGAGGTCGCGCGGCGCGGCCGAGGCCGCGACGAAGCCGTTCTCGCCCTCCTCGACGAGCTCGGTGGCGGCGTTGTCAGGCCCCGCCACGACGACCGCCGGCGTGCCTAGGGCCGACGCCTCGACCACGACGATGCCGTAGCCCTCGCGGGAAGACGGATGGACGAGACACAGCGCGTGGCGGAGCGTCTCCTGCACGTGCTCGGCATCGGCGAACCCCAGCGCGGCGACCGATCCCTCGAGGCCGAGCTCGTCGATCAGCTGCAGCACCCGCTGCCGCTCGGGACCGTCGCCGAAGATCTCGGCCTGCAGCCCGGGAAGTGTCTCCCGCGCGAGGGCGACTGCGGGGACGATCGACGCCGCCCGCTTCTCCGGGATGTGCCGCCCCGCGAAGACGACGACCGGCTCGGCCGGCGCCGGCTCGAGCTCCCGGCTGTCGAATTCGCGCAACCCCTCGATCAGCGTGATCGACCCGCGGTAGCCGAGCTCTCGCAGGCGCTCGGCGTGCAGGCGTGAGAAACAGAGCGCGGCGTGGCGGCTGCGGGCGGTCAGCCGCTGGCCGAGCCAGCCGAGCCGTCCCCAGAGCGGCCCGAGGTACTCGAGCCAGTACTCGCGCCGCCAGACCTCGAACCAGTCGACGACGAGGCCGAAGCGCTGGAACGGCCGCGCGGCAAGGACGGCGAGCAGCGACAGGTGCAGGGCCGGCGTCTGGACCACGTCGTAGCGCTCGCCATGGCGGAGGAGGTGCAGGAAGACGCCGAGCGCGAAGCGGAGCTGGGCCCTCAGGCTGCGCCTGTCTCCGGAATAGATGCTCATCTCCGGCGCGACCGCGACGACCGCGACCTCGGGCACGCCGGGCCCCACCTTCGGATCCCAGTTCAGCAGGGTGAGGTACGTGACCTCGTGGCCGCGCGCTGCAACGCCCTCGGCCAGCGCCCGGTACCAGCGCTCGCCACCACCGACGCTGTGCGGATAGAGGCAGTCGAAGACGAGGCACACGCGCACGGCCGAAGCTTTGCAGGGCGGGTGGGCGTGGGAAACCAGGCGCGCGGCTTCTTCGTCCCCCATACTCGTGGAGGTGGCCGGGGCGGGGCTGACAGACGAGTCCTTCTGGGACGACTACTGGAGCTCCGTTCGCCTGCCGTTGCAGGTAGACAAGTCCAGCGGTTTCCTCATCGCGCGCATCACCGACGTCTTCGACCGCTTCCTGCACGGCGGCGGACCGCTGTCGGTGCTCGAGATCGGCGGGGCACCCGGTCAGTACGCGGCGTACGTCTGCAACGCGCTGGGCCACGCTGTGACGGTTCTCGACAACTCACCGCTCGGCTGTGCGAAGGCGCGTGAGAACTTCGACTTGCTGGGGATCCGAGGCGATGTGATCGAAGGCGATCTGTTTCAGCCTCCGGAGCTGCCGCCGTTCGACGCTGTCTTCTCGCTCGGGCTGATCGAGCATTTCCGAGATGTCACGGGCGTTGTCCGCGCACATCTCGACCTGCTCAAACCAGGCGGGTTACTGCTTCTCGGCGCGCCGAACCTAGTCGGAATCAACCGCTTCTTGCTGCGTCGGCTCTCGCCCTCGTTCCTCTCCGCGCACCGCCCGGAGGCGACCCATCCCTCCACGTGGGACGCCTTCGAGGACGAGCTTCGTCTCGAGAGGCTCTTCAGGGAGTACCTGGGCGGATTCGATCCAGCCGTCTTCTGGCGTTGCGAGAGCCGCAGGCTCTCCGATCGCGTCCTTCACCAGGCGCTTCGGTACCTGGGCCGCGGGCTGGACCAACCTGGGCTCCGGCTCTTGAGAGAGCCGAACGGGAGGTACTGGAGCGCGTACCTGATGGGCGTCTATCGGTTAGGCCACTCGCCACAGGCCGAGCAGATGGCTCCGTAGCGGAGGAAGCGCTGCGAGCGCCGTCGCGACGACGGCATGCCGTCCGAAGTACTGGGCCAGGTCGAAGGTCAACGCCGCCTTTCGGAGGAGCGCCGGATCGCCGAACAGGCGTCGCAGCTCACGCCCGTCGATGGGCACCGTCACCGAGCTGCTTGCCGGCCGCAACCCCAGTCGCGGCTTGCCGCGCATGTCGAACGACAGGAGCCAACCGCCGCTCGCGACTCGCTGCATCTCGCGAGCCGCCGCGAGGCGCAGGTCGTCATCGAGGATCGAGGACAGGCACGTGAACTGCGTGACGAGGTCGAATGTGCCGCTCGGGAACGGGAGCTCGGTCGCGCTGCCGGCCTGGAGGTTCAGAGTCGGGTAACGCCGCCGACCCTCCTCGATCCTGCTCTCCATCAGGTCGATTCCGGTGCAGTCGCCGGCTCCGTACTCACGAAGGCGCTGGAGGAGGTATCCGCTGCCGCAGCCGACGTCGAGGACCCGTGCGCCCGTGAGACGCACCCCGGCATCCGCGACGGCGCGCAGGAGTGCGCGCTCGAGGCTCTGGATGTACGTCAGGTAGCCGGGGTTGTCCCAGCGATAGGGCGTTTCTCCGGAGGCGTCGCGCGAGCGGTATGTGCTCCGGATCCGGTCGAGCTCGCCCTGGCTCATGCGCCGAACCGCTCGGGCGCCGCGGTGTACGCGTCGACTGCTCGCTCGTACTCGCCGGGGGTTCCGATGTCGAACCAGTCGGCGTTGCTCCGGAAGACGCCGACCTGCTCGCCGGCGTCGAGCAGGCGCTGCACGAGCTCGGGGAACTGGCAGGGCCCCTCGCCCGGAAGGACGGTGAGAGCGCGCTCGTCGTAGGCGTAGATCCCCATGCTCACCTCGTAGTCGAGTCGCGGCTTCTCGTGGTAGCCGACGATTCGGTCGCCGTCGGTGTCGATCACGCCGAGGTCGATGTGCACTTGCTGCGGATGTGTCGCAACCGTGAGAGCGGCCCCGGAGCCCTCGTGGGCGCGCAGCAGCTCTCGGTAGTCGAGATTCGTGAGCACGTCGCCGTTCATGACCAGGAAGGTCCCCGCGAGCCCCTCGACCAGCCGGAGTGAGCCGGCCGTCCCGAGTGGCTCGTCCTCCCAGTGCCAGCGCAGCTCGAGCCCTTCGGGCAGCGCGCCCGACTGAGAGAAGTAGACCTGGATCAGCTCGCCGAGGTGGCCGACGCAGAGGTCGACGACCGTCACGCCCGCGTGATGGAGCCGCCCGAGAATGTGGTCCAGGATCGGCCGGTCACCAACCGGGACGAGAGGCTTCGGAAGCACGGTCGTGTACGGCCGCAGCCGCGTCCCGAGCCCCCCGGCGAGGATTACCGCTCTCACCAGTGGGCGGCGTTGGCCGGTTCGGCGAGCCGGCAGCCGGCGGGATCCCAGGAATTTGCGATCGGCTTGGTCACAGTACCGGCGGCGCGGCCTGACCCGTTCGTCCGGGCCGCGCTCGTGGTGCGGTTCGCATGTGTTCGGAAAGTGTTGTCTCGGCGAGCGAAGCGTATAGCGCCGGATAGGCTGCGGGGCTCATGGCCCAGCACGTCACGGCGCCGGTCGAACAGGCTCCTCGCTCGCCGCGGAGGCTTCGCACGATCGCGATCGTCCCCGCCTACAACGAGGAGCGCTCGATCGGGCAGGTGCTCCAGGAGATTCGGTCGACCGACCCGGACCTGGAGATCGTCGTGATCAACGACGCGTCGACCGACCGGACGGCACAGGTTGCCGCCCGCGCCGGCGTCCCGGTGGTCAACCTGCCGTTCAACGTCGGTATCGGCGGCGCCGTTCAGACCGGCTACCAGTACGCGCTCGAGCACGGCTTCGAGGTCGCGATCCAGGTCGACGGGGACGGTCAGCACGACCCGCGCGAGATCGCCGACGTGCTCGAGCCGATCTTCGACGGACGGGCCGACCTCGTCGTCGGGACCCGGTTCGCGAAGGGCGGCGGCTACCGAGGCACCCGCTGGCGGCGCGTCGGCATCCGCCTGTTCGCGGCGATCGTGTCGGTGCTCGTCCGCCAGCGCGTGAGCGACACGACCTCCGGCTTTCGCGCGGTCAACAAGAAGGCCCTCCGGCTCTTCGCCGCGGACTACCCGCACGACTACCCGGAGGTCGAGTCGATCGTCCTCCTATCTCGGCACCACCTGAAGATGCTCGAGGTGCCTGTCCAGATGCGCGTCCGGGTCGAGGGGAACTCGTCGATCACGGCTCTGCGCTCGGCCTACTACATGATCAAGGTCCTGCTCGCCCTGTTCATCGGCCTGTTTCGCCGCTATCCGACCCCCTTGGAGGAGCCATGACCCCTCTCCGAGTCTCGATTGCGGCCGCGATCGCGGCGGCGATCCTCCTGCTCGTCATCTTCGAGCTGATCCGCAGCCGGCGGCTGCAGGAGCGGTACGCCCTGCTCTGGCTGCTCACCGGGATCGTCATCTTCGTCTTTGCCGTCTGGCGGGGCCTGCTCTCGAGAGTCGCCGGCCTGGTCGGCATCTCGTACCCGCCCTCGGCGCTCTTCGTCCTGGCCGCCTTCTTCGTGCTGCTCGTCCTGCTCCACTACTCGACCGTGATCTCGAAGCTCTCCGACCAGAACCGCATCCTCGCTCAGCGGCTCGGACTGCTGGAGCACCAGCTCAGCGAGACGAACGAGGCGCGCCACGGAGACGCCGGCTCCTGAGAGCCTGAGGGCGCTCGTGGGGCGGCGCTGGGTCACGGCGTCGCTCGCTGCGGGCGTCCTCGTCGCAGCCGCGCTGCTGGCGCGAATCCTGCTCGTCCGCGAGGTCGCGGCGCCCTGGATCATGCCGGACGAGCTCGAGTACTCGGAGCTCGCCAAGAGCTTCGCCGCCGGCGGACACTTTCTCTTCCGCGGGCAGCCGACGTCGCTCTTCACCCTCTACTCGGTGTTGATCTCTCCCGCGTGGCGGGCCGGCTCGATGCACACCACGTACGAGCTCGCGAAGACGATCAACGTGGTCCTGATGACCGCGGCGGCCGTGCCCTTCTACCTCTGGGCCCGGCGGCTGGTGCCCGGCTGGCTGTCCGTGTTGGGGACGGGGCTGTTCCTCGCGCTGCCGTCCTTCGACTACACGGGGACGCTGATGACCGAGAACGCGTCCTTCCCGCTCGTCATGCTGGCGTTCTTCGCGATCGCGGTTCTGCTCGAACGGCCGACGCTCGTGCGCCAGGTTCTCGCGCTCGCCGCCATCGCGCTCGCCTCCGCCGTTCGCTTCCAGTCACTCGTCCTCTTTCTGGTGCTCGTGGCAGCGATCGTGCTCAAGCTGGCGCTCGACGTCTTCGGCGGCGCCGTCGGGCGCTCGCGAACGGCCGTCTGGCAGGCCGCGAGGCGCTACTGGCTCGTCGTCTCGCTCATGCTGGCGGGAGCGATTCTCTACGGGCTCTTGAAGCTCGCCGAGGGGCAGTCGCTCACGAGCGGGTTGCGTGCCTACGCGAGCACGGCGCGGGTGCACTACTCGATCCGCGACGTCCTGCGCTGGAGCGTCTACCACGCGGGAGAGCTCGCGCTGGCGGTCGGCGTCATCCCTGCGTGCGCGCTCGTCGTCTTGCTGGCCCTGTTTCGCCGGGACTGGCGCGCGACCCCGGCAGAACGGGCCTACCTCGCCGTGACGCTGGCGGCGCTCCCGCTGATCCTCGTGGAGGTGGGTGCATTCGCGTCGCGTTACTCGCTCCGGATCGAGGAGCGCAACTCGTTCTACCTCGAGCCTCTGCTGCTGCTCGCGCTCGTCATCTGGCTCGCACGCGGCCTGCCGCGACCGCCGGCGCTGGCGTCGACCGCCGTCGCTGTGGTCGCCGGGCTGCTGATCACGATTCCGTTCGGGACGCTGTTAAACGTGTCGGCAGAGACGGATACCTTCGGCTTCGTCCCGTTCATACGGCTCGCAGAGGTTCTCAACGGTGGCGTGCCCGAGGTGCGCACGGTGATCGGGATCGGGATGATCTGCGCCGGGGTCCTGTTTGCGGCCGTGCCGAGGAGCGTCGCTATCTGGGCGGTGCCCGCGGCGGTCGGGACGTTTCTGATCCTCTCATCGGGAAGCGTCTTCGGGAAGGAGACCTACATCGCCAACGCGACGCGGCATGCGGGGCGGCTCGCGGGCGACCCGAGCTGGATCGACCACGCCGCCGGCCGGAACGCGCGCGTCGAGTTCCTCTACACGACGGACATCGATGCCGACCAGCACATCGCCTGGCAGGCAGAGTTCTGGAACCGCAGCCTGCGCCGAGTCTTCGGCGTGACCTCACAGGACCCGAGCGTCCCGGACGTGACGGCCCCGCTCGACCCTGCGACCGGCAGGATCGAGCCGCAACTTCCGCCGAGCTCCCCCGACTTCCGCCCCCGCTACGTCGTGGCGGCGAAGACCGTCGACGTGGCCGGGACGCACCTCGCGGACTCCGGTGCGCTTGCGCTCTTCCGCGTGCACTCTCCGCTGCGGCTCAAGACGCTCACGTCAGGGCTCACGGCCGACGGCTGGACGGGACCGTCCGCGAGCTACACGCGCTTCGCCGGCGCGCCGCGAGGCGCCCACCTGGTGGTCAAGATCTCACGCCCGACGCTGGCCGGTCCACCTCCGGCAAACGTCACCGTGAGCGTCGGTCGCCTCGGCGCTGCAAGCGGCTCGCCGACGATCGCACGGACTTGGGCCCGGCGCACATGGGTACTGCGCAACGGCACGAGCCACCTGTTCCGCCTCCCCCTCAGAGGCGGCCCGTTCCGGCTGCAGATCGCGGCCAGCCCCCCGTTCGTCCCGTCGGCCTACGGCTATTCCGACACGCGCACGCTCGGAGTTCAGGCCTCGTTCACTCTCGAGCCGCGCTGATCAGCTCCAGGGTGCCTCGGTCTGGTCCGGCGGAGCCCCCGGCGCGATCTCGGGACTGCGCGCGCGCATGACGAACGGGTACGGCGTGCGGGAGACGATCTCCAGGTCTGTGAAGCCGACGTGGTCGAGCATGGCGACGCAGCAGGCGCTGTTGAAGAGCCAGAAGACGGTGGCATCGTAGTGCTCGCCGTGCGGGCCCGAGAGCATCCCGTGCGGGTAGAAACGGGCGTACGGCTCGTCCTGCAGCGCCGGGTCCTCGAGCGTGTGCGTCTGGAAGATGAGCGATCCCGTGCAGATGCTCCGGATCCGCTCCAGCGCGTACTGCGGGTGCTTCAGGTGGTAGAAGACCCCGTAGAAGAGGACGAGGTCGAACGTCCCGAGGCGCTTCGGCTCGAGGTCGTAGACGTTCATCAGGAAGGCGGTCGCATTGGACTGCCGGGCCTCCTTGCCGATGTTGAACCGGCGCACCGAATCGGAGAAGGAGTCGATTCCGATCACCTCGCGCGCGCCGCGTCTCTCGGCCTCGAACGAGAAGAAGCCCTCCGCGCAACCGATGTCGAGCACCCGCAGCCCCGTGAGGTCCTCGGGCAGCCCGTAGTACGGGAGCTTGCTCGCGGCCGGGTCGTCCCAGCCCGGCGAGAAAACGCCGGGGAAGAGCTCGATCTTCTGGAACCAGTACCGCTCGGCTTCGACCTGGTGGGCGATCCAGTCGCGCACCGGCAGCTCGAGGTGGTTCGGCGCCGGCTCGACCGGCTCGACGAGTCGGGCCTCGCCGGCTCCCGCGTGGAACTCCTCGGACATCCGCCGTTTGCGCTCCTTGAGCCCTGTCCATTCCCACCGTGCCTCGTCGCTTGAATTGCCCCGGTGCCTGAGGCGGCCGGCCACCCGCCGGAGGCTCACCGGTAGCTCCCGGCGGGCGGTGCGATTCCGACATGCGTCAGCGCCTCGATCAGGGTGCGCTGGAAGCTGGCGCGGTCGAAGCGCGTCCTGGCCAGGTCGAGCAGGCGCCCCTGCGCCCGCTCCCACTCGGCCCTGGCGTCGTAGAGCGCGCTCATCAGCCGGGCCAGCTCGCCGGCGCTGTCGGCGACGAGCGACGGTTGTAGGTCGCCGAGGGTGATGCCCTCGGCTCCGACCGACGTGGTCACGAACGGCAGGCCGGCCGCCATCGAGTCGAGGAACTTGAGCTTGACCCCGGCGCCGTAGCGCATCGGGTTGACATGGAGCCGGGCCCGCGAGAGCCAGCCGGCCGGATCCTCGACGTAGCCGACCATGCGGACGCGCGGAGCCTCGAGCGCGCGAATGCCGTCGTCCATGTCGGCGCCGATCACGTTCAGCCCGACGTCCGGATGGTCCTCCCAGAAGAGGGGAAGCACCTCCTCGACGAGGTACCTGAGCGAGTCGGCGTTCGGTGACGCAGCGCCGCCCAGGAAGCCGCCGAAGAAGACGAGGTCGGCCCGTTCGTCGAAGCCCGGTGCCGCGTGCAGGGTCTCCACGATCGACGTCAGGACGAAGGCCTTCTGCCAGGGCGCGATCTCGGAGATCAACTCGGCCTCCTCGTCGGAGACGCAGAAGACCACTTCCGCCTCCTGGACGGCCCGGATCTCCGTCTCGCGGGCCCTTGCCGCCTCGGCGCGCGTCCGGCTCTGCTCCTTTCCTGGCGGGAGGAGCTCGGCCAGCCGCTCGAGCCGCCGGAAGGTGAACGCCTCGGTGTCGAAGACCCGCAGGGCCTGAGGTTGCGTGAGCCTGAGGTGGCCCTTGAAGCGTTCGACGTTCTGCTGCCGGCTGACGATCACGGTGCCGTAGTGGAACCGCCGCTCCTCGAACCAGCGCTTCCAGTCCACGGGCGGGCAGACCACCTCGATGCCCTGGCGGAGAAGGGGCTCGGCGTAGCGCTCGGCGTCCCGTCCGTCGGCCGCCGCCAGCGTGATCCTCGCCGCGGGCCAGAGGGCGGCCAGCTCGCCGAGGAGGGCGGCCATGCGCGGATCGCCGGAGCCTCGGTCGGTGTATGGGACCCGGTCGTCGATGACGAGGATCCGGTCGAGAGCCTCGGCGTCCCGAGCGGCCAGCATCTGGTGCGGCTTCTGGGCGACCTCGACCAGGCGCGGCCGGCGCGCCAGGCGCTCGCCCCAGCGTTCGACGAACCGGTCTCGGTGCTCCTCCATCAGCTTCCGTGCGCTGGCGGAGTCGCCCGAGCCGTGGCGCACGTGGACCACGCGTGAGCGCGGCTCGAAGATCGTCTTCAGGCCGCGCTCGTGCAGCTTGAAGCAGAGGTCCGTGTCCTCGAAGTAGGCCGGCGCGAACAGCTCGTCGAACCCGCCCAGCTCGAAGAACAGCTCGGCCGGGACGAGCATGCAGGCCGCCGACCCGAAGTCGACCTCCCGGGGGAAGCGATACCGGAAGTCGCGTTGGTCGCCGTCGCCCCCGACCGCGTGGGAGTGGCCGACCGAGTCCACCACCGAGCCGGCTTCCTGAACGGTGCCGTTCTCGTTCAGGAAGAGCGGCACAGCCGCGCCGACATCGGGCTCGGCCAGGGTCTCGAGCAGAGGGGGCAGCCAGCCCGGCTCGACGACTGCGTCGCTGTTCAGGAAGCAGAGCGTCCGGCCACGCGCCAGCGCCGCGCCCTGGTTCGAGGCCGGCCCGAAGCCCTTGTTGGTCGTGTTCCGCACGACGGTTGCGCCCTCCACCTGTTCCTCGACGCGAGCGAGGGAATCATCCGGCGAAGCGTTGTCGACGAGGATCAGCTCGAAGCACGGCTCGGTGTTCTCGGCCAGCGCCGAGATCGCGCGCGTGGCGACCTTCCAGCCGCCGTACAGCACCATCACGACCGAGACGTCCGGCTCCTGGAGCCGTGGGAGCGCGATCTCGGTCACCGCTGCGGTTTGCGAAAGGTCCTCAGCAGGCGCCGGATCGGCTCGGTGTAACGCCAGGAGCGGGAGCTGTAGACACCGTCCTCGACCGCCGCGATGCCCTCCGCGAAGGCTGCGCGCTCGGCGACGAGCCGCCGCTGGAGCACCTCGTGCGCGC
>Ga0335080_10002814_pt1 | contig 17486 bp, 17 predicted proteins | sample Lox_Sample_34_FD_206720 | JGI IMG/M metagenome (GOLD analysis project Ga0335080, IMG submission 206720) | Soil microbial communities from Loxahatchee National Wildlife Refuge, Florida, United States - Lox_Sample_3.4 | ecosystem: Environmental > Terrestrial > Soil > Wetlands | place: USA...
GCCTTCAGCGCGCGCAGGCCCGCGGCCTGAATCGACGGTCCGTCCGCCATCGGATCGGTAAAGGGCATGCCGATCTCGATCACATCGGCGCCGGCCGCCGGCATCGCCTTGATGATCGCAAGCGACGTGTCTGGATCGGGATCGCCGGCCATCAGATAGGTGACCAGGGCCGAGCGGCCCTCTTTCCTCAGCTGTGCGAAGCGCACATCGATTCGGGTGGTCATGTCTTCCTGGCTTTCAAAATCTCGCCGACCTGGGGCACGTCCTTGTCGCCGCGGCCGGAGAGATTGACCACCATGAGATGATCTTTGGGCCGCGCAGGCGCGAGTTCCATCACCTTGGCGATGGCATGCGCCGGTTCCAGCGCCGGGATGATGCCCTCGAGCCGAGACAGCAGCTGAAAGGCGGCGAGCGCCTCGTCGTCCGTTGCGGAGAGATATTTGACGCGGCCGATCTCGTGCAGCCAGGAGTGCTCCGGCCCGATGCCGGGATAATCGAGGCCCGCCGAGATCGAATGCGCGTCCTGGATCTGGCCGTCGTCATTCATCAAGAGATACGTGCGGTTGCCGTGCAGCACGCCGGGTCGGCCGCCGGCGATCGAGGCCGCGTGCAATTGCGTCAGCCCATGGCCCGCGGCTTCGACGCCGAAAATCTCGACCGCGGGATCGTCGAGGAAGGGATGGAACAGCCCCATCGCGTTGGAGCCACCGCCGATGCAGGCGACAAGCGAATCCGGCGGGCGGCCTTCCTGATCCTGCATCTGCTTGCGGGTCTCGTTGCCGATCACCGACTGGAAATCGCGCACCATCATCGGATAGGGATGCGGGCCCGCGACCGTGCCGATGCAATAGAAGGTGTTGTGCACATTGGTGACCCAGTCGCGCAGCGCCTCGTTCATCGCATCCTTCAGTGTGCGCGTGCCCGACTGCACCGGGAGCACCGTTGCGCCCAGCATCTCCATGCGGATGACGTTGGGCTGCTGGCGCGCGACGTCGACCGCGCCCATATAGACCACGCATTCGAGCCCGAACCGCGCGCACAGCGTTGCGGTCGCAACGCCATGCTGGCCCGCACCGGTCTCGGCGATGATGCGCTTCTTGCCCATGCGCCGCGCCAGCATGATCTGGCCAAGCACATTGTTGACCTTGTGAGAGCCGGTGTGATTCAGCTCCTCGCGCTTGAAATATATCTTTGCGCCGCCGAGATGCTCGGTGAGGCGTTCGGCAAAATAGAGCGGCGACGGCCGGCCGACATAGTCGCGCAGGTGCCCGTTCATCTCGGCCTGGAACGCCGGATCGGCCTTGGCCTCGGCATAGGCCTTCTCCAGGTCGAGGATCAGCGGCATCAGAGTTTCGGCGACAAAACGCCCGCCGAAGATGCCGAAATGCCCGCGCTCGTCGGGACCGCTGCGAAAGGAATTTGGCAGGAGCTTTGTCATCGGACGCCCAACTCCTGGGAAGCGCGCGCAGCACGGATAAAATCGCGGATCATCTCGACATCCTTGACGCCCGGCGCGCGCTCGACTCCCGAGGAGACATCGACGCCTCCGGCGCGCGTGAGGCGAAGTGCGTCGGCAACATTGCCGGCATGAAGGCCGCCCGACACCATGAAGGGCAGCTTGAGATCGAGATTTTCGAGGAGGCGCCAGTCGAACACTGCACCCAGGCCGCCGGGGCGGGTGGCGCCCTTCGGGGGACGGGCATCGAACAGGATGCGATCGGCAACGTCGATGTAGTCAGGCAAGGCGGCGAGGTCACCGGCGCGCTCGACCGGCAGCGCCTTCATCACCTCGCGCGAGAATTTCCGCTTGATGTCGGCAACGCGCTTCGGCGTCTCATGGCCATGCAACTGCAGGACGTCGGGATCGAGCACCTCGACGATGCCGGCAAGCGTCGCATCGTCGGCGTCGACCGTGAGCGCCACCTTGACGGCGCGGCGCTTGACCGCTTGCCCAAGTTGGCGTGCGACATCGAGCTTGAGATGCCGGGGCGACGGCGGAAAGAACACGAATCCCACCATGTCGGCGCCGGCATCCAGCGCTGCGCCGAGCGTCTCGCGCGTGGACAGGCCGCAGATTTTGACAAGTAGTGACATGGTCTCGCAGGTTGATGGGAAATGGGGAACCGAGAGGGCGGGTTCTACAACGTCGCGCCCTGCTTGTCTCGCCCCGAAGCCCCGCCGGGGGCGCCGAGCGGAGGGTACGGGAGCCGCTGCGGCTCACCGCGCGCGCCAATCGCGGCGGCTCGGAGGTCGGCGAGTTGCTCTCTGGCTGAGCGCGCATCGGCCTCATGGCGGCGAGCGGCGCGCCGCCAGCGGCGCTGCCCGACCCAGGTTGCGGAGCCGCCCGCCAGGACACCGAAGATCGCGACCAGAATGATCAGCACGAACAGCGGCAGGGAGACCGACACCGCCGGATCGGTCGAATTGAAGGGGTCGAACGAGACCGTCACAAAGTGACGGTTGGCGACCGCGAACACGACGAAGATCAGCCCCAAGGGAACGACAATCAGAGTCGTGAAAAATTTCCGCATCTGGATAGCCTGCGTTGGATTTGGTCGGCCGCCGCATTAGGCGCGGGACGCGGCCGTGGTCGTTCGGCCGTCTCCCCCAAAACCCTAGAGCGCGGTGGCCTTCCGGTCGAATCGCCATCGCGCTTTAGCTTATTGTTTGCGCATGATGTTTTCGGAAAACCGCCGCACACTTTTCCGGATCATGCGCTAGCCGGCTTCCGGATTGTCGCGGTTCAGCCGCTCGCGCATTTCCTTGCCCGTCTTGAAGAACGGAACGCTCTTCTGATCGACCGGGACATGAGCGCCGGTCCGCGGGTTGCGGCCGGCCCGGGCGGGGCGATGCTTCACCGAGAACGCGCCAAAGCCGCGCAACTCAACCCGGTCGCCGCGTGCCAGCGCGGCCACGATTTCGTCGAGGATCGCGTTGACGATGTTCTCGACATCCCGCTGGTAGAGGTGCGGGTTGTGCTCGGCAATACGCTGAACAAGTTCGGATTTGATCATGAAAAGGTCGGACCCGGGAGGCGTCGGCTGCCATTTCCGTGAAAATACCTTGCACTGTCAAGACGCTAAATGAAGTTTGCGCGCCGCGAAAGTGCGTGACAATGGCCCGGAACCGGGTCCGCCGCTATACTCCGCAATGCGGGAGAAACCGTTACAATGGGCTTTACCGCGTTCAATTGGTCACTGCCGGATGCCACAGCGCGAGCATCCCGTCGAGCGCGAAGCCGTCGACCGCCTGGGCTATGCCAGCCCGCTCGACCTGGCGCGCGATGGCACCCAATCCGAGCGCGTCGAGCACAACGGAGGTCGCCGTTCGCAGGAAGGTCAGATCGCCGAAGCGCGGGCTCAGCTTGAAGTCGCGTACTGGCAGGTCCTTCTTGACGCCCTTCTGCTCGACAAGCCACGCAACAGCCGTCTTCTCATCGCCAAGCTGGTCGACGAGCTTGAGACCGACGGCCTGGCGGCCGGTGAAGACCCGCCCGTCGGCGACCTTTTCGAGCAGCGCGTCGTCCATGCCGCGGCGTTCTTTCACCAATCCCTTGAACCAGGCATAAGAATCCTTCACCAGCGCGTCCACAGCCTCGCGCGCCTCGGGGCTGGTGGGCTCAAAGCCGTTGGGCGCGGCTTTCAGCGGCGAAGACTTCACTTCCTCGACCTTCACGCCGACTGTTTTCAAGAGTTCGCTGACATTGGGAAACTGGAACAGCACCCCGATCGAGCCCACCAGCGAGCTCTGTTGGGCCACGATGTGATCGGCCGCGATCGCCGTGATGTAGCCGCCGGACGCGGCGAGCCCCTCGACCACCACGACAAGCGGCTTCTTCGCCTTCAGCCGCACCAGCGAATCGTAGAGCTGCTCGGAGCCGGCGGTGGTGCCGCCCGGCGAATTGATGTGAACCACGACGGCCGCTGCCTGCGACTTCTCCAGCCGCTCCAATGCCTCGACGCGCTGCTGGTCGCTGCGGATCAAGCCTTCGATCGTGACGCGCGCGATCGAGCCCGACGTTGTGAACGCGCCGCGTCCGCCGGGGGTCGCCAGCATGCCGATCACGGCAACCGCGGCAATCGCGATCGCGACAGCCGCCACGCGCCAGAAGGTCAGCTTGCGGCGGATCCTGCGGCGATCGACAATCACATCCGATTCCAGCGACATCGAAATTCTCCAGAAAGGCCAATTGCCGCGTTTAGCATTCGCAGCGCAATCATCGAGTTATTTAGCACCTTAAATTGCGATGCAATATGTAGAAATGAAGGCTCTATCCGTCGCCCCGACAAAAGCCGGGGCCCATAATCACTGATCTGCGCTGCTGCGCTGGATAGCGGCCCCAGCCATCGCTCCGTCAGGACCTGTGGTTATGGGTCCCGGATCGCGTTCGTTTCGCTCTTGTCCAGGACGACGATGGAATCTGGATAAGCAAAAAGGCCCCGGTCGAAACCGGGGCCTTGGGAATCGAACAGAACCGATGAGCGACGACTACTTGTCGGTGCCGCGGTTCTTGAGCGCGGTACCCAGGATGTCGCCCAGTGTCGCCCCCGAATCCGATGAGCCGTATTGGGCGATGGCCTCCTTCTCCTCGGCGACTTCCAGCGCCTTGATGGAGACCTGGACCTTGCGAGCCTTCTTGTCGAACTGGATCACGCGCGCATCGACCTTCTCGCCGACCGCAAAGCGCTCGGAGCGTTGATCGTTTCGATCGCGAGCAAGCTCGGAGCGCTTGATGAAGGTGGTGAAGTCAGTGCCGACGATCTTCACCTCGATGCCGGCATCCTTGACTTCCAGCACCTCGCAGGTCACGACGGCGCCCTTCTTGACGTCGCCGGGTTCGGCAAAGGGATCGCCCTCGAGCTGCTTGATGCCGAGCGAGATCCGCTCCTTTTCGACATCGACGTCGAGCACCACGGCCTTGACCAGGTCGCCCTTCTTGTAGTTGTCGATGACCTGCTCGCCCGGAAGCTTCCAGTCGAGGTCGGACAGGTGGACCATGCCGTCGACATCGCCTTCGAGCCCGAGGAACAGACCGAATTCGGTCTTGTTCTTGACCTCGCCCTCGACCACCGAACCGACCGGGAACTTCTCGACAAAGACTTCCCAGGGATTGCGCATGGTCTGCTTGAGACCGAGCGAAATGCGCCGCTTGACGCTGTCGACCTCGAGAACCTGCACTTCGACTTCCTGCGACGTCGAAACGATCTTGCCGGGGTGCATGTTCTTCTTGGTCCACGACATCTCGGAGACGTGGATCAGGCCTTCGATACCGGGCTCGAGCTCGACGAACGCACCGTAGTCGGTGATGTTGGTGACGCGGCCGTGGAAGCGGGCATTGAGCGGATATTTCGCCTCGATGCCCTGCCACGGATCTTCCAGCAGCTGCTTCATGCCGAGCGAGATGCGGTGCGTCTCGTGGTTGATCTTGATAATCTTGACTTTCACGGTCTGGCCGATGGAGAGCACCTCGGTCGGGTGATTGACTCGCCGCCAGGCAATGTCGGTCACGTGCAACAGGCCGTCGATGCCGCCGAGGTCGACGAACGCACCGTAATCGGTGATGTTCTTGACCACACCGTCGATCACCTGACCTTCTTCGAGATTCTGGACCAGTTCCTGGCGCTGCTCGGCGCGAGTCTCTTCCAGCACCGTGCGGCGCGACACCACGATGTTGCCGCGGCGGCGGTCCATTTTCAGAATCTGAAACGGCTGCGAATTGTTCATCAGCGGGGCAACGTCGCGAATCGGACGGATGTCCACCTGCGAGCGCGGCAGGAAGGCCACGGCGCCGTCGAGATCGACGGTAAAGCCGCCCTTGACCTGGTTGAAGATGACGCCCATGACCTTTTCGTTGTTCTGGAACGCCTTCTCCAGCTTGCCCCAACTCTCCTCGCGCCGCGCCTTGTCGCGCGACAGCACGGCCTCGCCGAGCGCATTCTCGATGCGGTCGAGGAACACCTCGACCTCGTCGCCGACCTTGAGTTCGGCGTCGCGGCCGGGGCCGGAAAATTCGCGCAATGCGACGCGGCCCTCGGTCTTCAGGCCGACATCGATGACGGCCATGTCCTTTTCAATCGCAACCACCTTGCCCTTGATGACGGAGCTTTCCTGAAGGTTGCCGCCGGCGAAGGACTCATCCAGCATCGCGGCGAAATCGTCGCGGGTGGGGCTGTAGGAATTTGCAGTAGCAGTCGAAGCCATTTGTTCTCCACTTGCGATTGTCTTGCCGGCCGTTCCCGGTTGTTGGGCGTATCGCGCGCGCAGTGTCGGTGGTCGCAAATCCCACGACGACCGCTCGTTGCATCCAAATGCACGAGCGGGCCGGCAGATGCCTGCACGTTCGGTACGTTGAGCTTAAGTCCGGAATGATCGGTCTCGAGACACGCTCGAGATATCGACGCTTCAAGGGCGGGAGCGGGCTTTCCTCCAATGACGGCAGGGGGTTCTAGACCCGCTGCCGGCCCGCTCGAACGGCCTCGACAATATCGATGGCGGCCCGGACGCCGGCTTCTATATCCAAGTTGGTATTATCTAGCAAGTAAGCATCTTTGGCCGGTTTTAGAGGCGCAACCGCCCGGTTCTGGTCACGTTCGTCGCGCCTCAGGATGTCCTCCAGCACCAGAGCCTCATCGGCCTCCTCGCCCCGCCCCCGCGCTTCCAGGGTCCGCCGCTGGGCGCGGACCCTGGGGTCGGCCACCACGAAGATCTTCACGTCGGCATGGGGACAGATGACGGTTCCGATGTCGCGGCCATCGAGCACCGCTCCCGGCGGCTGCGCTGCGAACCGGCGCTGGAAATTGACCAGTGCCTGCCGAACGCTGGGGATTGCCGAGACCACGGACGCGGCGTCTCCCACCGTCTGGCTCTTGAGCACGGGGTCGCCGAACTTTTCCGGATCAAGCGCATGCGCGGCCGAGACCGCAAGCATCTCGTCGCGCAGATCCGCGCCGGCCTGCAGCAGGGTATAGGCCACCGCGCGATAGATCACGCCGGTATCGAGGTGACGATAACCGTAATGCTGCGCGAGCAGCTTGCCGAGCGTGCCCTTTCCCGATGCGGCCGGCCCGTCGATGGCGATGATCATGAAAATTCCGCCCCCAGCGAACGCATCATCGGAATGAAGTCCGGAAAGCTCGTGGCGATGAAGGCGGTGTCATCGACCTTGACCGGTCGGTCGGACGCAAGCCCCATCACCAGCGCCGACATCGCGATGCGATGATCCATATGGGTCGCGACGAGGCCGCCGCCGGGAACGTGGCCCTTGCCCTCGACGATGAGGTCGTCGCCGACAATCTCGACGTTCACGCCATTGACGCGCAGCATCTCAGCCGTTGCAGCCAGGCGATCGGATTCCTTGACCCTGAGTTCGTGCAGGCCGCGCATGATCGTGGTCCCTTCGGCAAAGGATGCCGCGACCGCGAGCACAAGATATTCGTCGATCATGGAGGGCGCGCGCTCCGGCGGCACCTCGACGCCACTGAGCTTCGAGGCGCGGATGCGGATCTGCGCCATCGGCTCGCCGGCATCGCCGCGCGCCTCCATCTGCTCGATCGCACCGCCCATTTCGCGGAGTGTCGTGAACAGGCCGGTGCGCAGCGGATTGGTCATGACGTCGGATAGTACGACGTCGGAACCCGCAACGATCAGCGCAGCGACGATCGGAAACGCGGCCGACGAGGGGTCGGCGGGGACGACGACATCGGCACCGTGCAGTTCCGGCTCGCCCGCAAGTTCGATCCTGCGACCGTGCGCGCCTTCCCTGCTCGAGACAATGTCGGCGCCAAAATGCTTCAGCATCAGTTCGGTATGGTCGCGGCTCGCTTCCTGCTCGATGACGGTGGTGACGCCGGGCGCAGCGAGGCCTGCAAGCAGCACCGCCGACTTGATCTGGGCGGACGCGACCGGCGTCCGATAGGTGATCGGCACCGGGTAGCGCGCGCCGGACAGCGTCAGCGGCAGTCGGCCGCCTTCGCCGCCCGCTTGCGTCCTTGCGCCCATGAGTTCCAGGGGATCGAGCACCCGCCGCATCGGGCGGCTGCGCAACGAGGCGTCGCCATCGAACACCGCCGTGATCGGGCAGCCCGCGACCGCTCCCATCACCAGCCGGCAGCCGGTGCCGGAATTGCCGAAATCGAGCGGATCGTGCGGTTGGGCGAAGCCGCCAACGCCAACACCCCGCACCTCCCATGCGCAATCGCCTGTCCGTTCGACCCTTGCGCCCAGCGCCCGCATCGACTTCGCCGTGTTGAGCACATCTTCGCCTTCAAGCAGGCCGGAAATCCGGGTTTTCCCAACCGAAAGCGCTCCCAGGATGAGCGAGCGGTGCGAGATCGATTTGTCGCCGGGAACACGCACTTTTCCGGTCAAAGGACCGGCGGAACGTGCCTCAAGGGGAGTCGGATGGTTGGATTTGGTCAACTTTGCGTCCTATTTGCTGGCCGCAGGTAACACAGCGGTCGCGCGGCGTCACCGCCCTGTATTCATGTGCAATGCGCTATTGACAGCGGGCCCTCAACTAGCCAAGTGAAGCACCGCTTTTCAGACATTCCCAGGATTCCGCACGTGGCAAAATCCGATCTCGGAACCAAACGCATTTGCCCGACCACGGGCAAGAAGTTTTACGACCTGAACAAGAGTCCCGTGATCTCGCCCTATACCGGCGAGGTTGTGCCGATCGCACCTGTCGCCCCGGCCCGCGCCCCGCGCGGCGAAGCCGCCCGCGCCACCGCCGCGGCCACCGCCGAGGCCGCGCCGGAGCCAGCGGAGGCCGAAGAGTTGGTGTCGCTCGAAGAGGCCGATGCCGAGGAGAACACCGGCAAGGTCAAGGCCGTCGTCCCCGAGTCCGAGGACGATATCGAGATCGACGAGACCATCGAGGACGACGAGGACGACGATTCGACCTTCATCGCCGACGAAGAGGAAGGCGACGAGGACGTCACCGACATCATTGGCGATGTCTCGGGCGACGAGGAGACTTGAGATCGACCCCGATCTGTGATCAGGGTCTGTCGGGCTGACGCGTCGCCCAGACGTGCCGGCAAACCGCGATCCGGAAGGATCGATGCGAGAAAGTGCTTAAGGGGCCATAGCTCAGCTGGGAGAGCGCTTGCATGGCATGCAAGAGGTCGGCGGTTCGATCCCGCCTGGCTCCACCAGCCTTCGCTCGCTTCGCGAGCTTCGGCTGGGCAAGCCGCGCTCTGCCCTCTCTCGCGGATCGAGTGAAGGCTGTCCCGCCGAACCCCTTTAGGGCGTAGGCGGACCTCGTAGACCACCTCCCCCGCCGCCGCATTCAGCCGATCGCGCAACGCGATCACCCCGCTGCGGATCGCCGCGAGGTCCCCCACGGAACAGGCGGACGCCGCGAGGATCGCCTGCGGCACCACGCGCGGCAATGTCGACGTGCGCTTGACGGTGGTCCGAGCTTTTTTGGTATCGCCCGTGCGGATTGCCGGACGGGCGAAGTGCCTTGCGGCTGCGTCAGGCGCTCAAGGCCTTGCAGCTTCCTATTTGCACGGCCGCGTCGGGGATGCTTAATGGCTTCAGTGCCCCCTTTGAGGCCAGACTGAGCCATGACCACCGAATTTCCTCCCGGCGCCATGAGCGGCCTGCGCGTGATCGACCTTTCGCGCGTGCTCGGCGGCCCCTACTGCACGCAGATCCTCGCCGACCACGGCGCCGACGTCGTGAAGGTCGAGCCGCCGGCTGGCGATGAGACGCGCGACTGGGGCCCGCCCTTCCATGAAGAGGATGCGGCCTACTTTGTCGGCATCAACCGCAACAAGCGGTCGATCGGACTCGACCTCGCCTCCGAGGGCGGGCGCGCGGTGCTGATGAAGCTGCTCGAAGGCGCCGACGTCCTGATCGAGAATTTCAAGCCGGGTACGCTCGAAAAATGGGGTATCGGCAACGACGTGCTGCGCGCAAAATTCCCGCGCCTGGTGCATTGCCGGATTTCGGGCTTCGGCGGCGACGGCCCGCGCGGCGGCAATCCGGGCTATGACGCGATCATCCAGGCCATGACCGGCATGATCGCCGCCACCGGATCGAAAGAGAGCGGACCGATGCGGATCGGCGTTCCCGTGGTCGACATCACCACCGGGCTCTACGCCACGATAGGCATCCTGATGGCGCTGGCGGAGCGGCAGAAATCCGGGCTTGGCCAGTTCCTGGAAACAACGCTCTACGAAACCGGGCTTGCGGTGATGCATCCGCACACCGCAAATTACTTCATGCACGGCAAGCCGCCCTCGCTCACCGGCAACGAGCATCCCAATCTCGTGCCTTACGCGATCTTTCCGACCCGGACCGACGATATCTTCATTGGCGTCGGCAATGACGGCACCTTCCGCAAACTGGCAAAAGAGATCGGCAAGGAGGAGCTTGGCTCGGATCCGCGCTTTGCCCGCAACAAGGACCGCATCGCCAACCGCGAAGCGCTGCGTGCGGAGCTTGCTGCGGTATTTGCGCAGCATGAGGCCGAGCCGCTGTGCAATCGGCTCCTCGCGGCGGGCCTGCCGGCGGGCCCCGTGCGAAAGATCGACCAGGCGCTCACCAATGAGCACACGCTTTACCGCGGCGATGTGATCGAAAAGGACTGGTACAAGGGCGTCGCCTCGCCGATCCGCATGCAGCGCAGCAAACCGAGCCTGCGCCGCACGCCGCCGAGATTCAGCCAGCACACCGTCGAGGTGCTGACCGAATACGGCTACGCCAAGAGCGAGATCGATGCCATGATCGCGAGCGGCGCGGTGTGCGGCTCGCAACGCAAGCGGTAGCGGACGTGCCCACGAGCGGGCGGCGATTTGCAAGCGATTTTCCCGCTTCCCTTGGGCTCGCCTTCCCCCGTACCATCCCCCGCTGACATTCGCACGTCATCGGGCGTTGTTATCGCGCAAGTAATCAGGTGGCGTCCAAGGGAGGGTTTGATGTTTCTTCGACAATTCGGTGCAGCCGCGGCGGTAACGCTGGCCTTAACTTCGTCGCCCGCGCATGCGGTGACGGAAATCCAGTGGTGGCACGCGATGACCGGCCCGAACAACGATGTCGTGGTCAAGCTCGCCAACGACTTCAACGCCTCGCAATCCGACTACAAGATCGTTCCGACGTTCAAAGGCAGCTATGCCGATACGCTGAACGCCGGCATTGCCGCATACCGCGCCGGCAACGCGCCCGGCATCATGCAGGTGTTCGAGGTCGGTACCGCGACCATGATGGCCGCGAAGGGCGCGGTGAAGCCGGTTTTCGAATTGATGAAGGAACAGGGTGAGGCCTTCGACCCCAACTCCTATCTGCCGGCGATCACCGGCTATTACTCGACCTCAAAGGGCGAGATGCTGTCGTTCCCATTCAATTCGTCCAGCATGGTGCTGTGGGTCAATCTTGATGCGCTGAAGGAAGCCGGCATCGCCGAACCACCCAAGACCTGGCCGGAGGTGTTTGCGGCCGCAAAGAAGTTGCACGCGACGCACCCGACCTGCGGTTTCTCCTCGTCCTGGATCACCTGGGGATTCATCGAGCAGTTTTCCGCCTGGCACAACGCGCCGATCGGCACCAAGGCCAATGGCCTCGACGGCTTCGACACGGTGCTCGAATTCAACACGCCGCTCGAGACGAAGCTTCTGGAAAATCTTGCCGAACTTCAGAAGGACAAAAGCTACGACTATTCGGGGCGGATCAACAGCGGCGAAGGCCGCTTTACGTCGGGTGAATGTCCGCTCTACATGACCTCGTCGGCGTTCTATCCGAGCGTCAAGGCCAACGCGAAATTTACCTACACCGCGGTGCCGATGCCCTATTTTCCGGACATCAGCGGCGCGCCGCAAAACTCCATCATCGGCGGCGCCTCGCTGTGGGTGATGGGCGGCAAGTCGGCTGACGAGTACAAAGGCATCGCGAAATTCTTCGCCTTCCTCTCGGACACCGACCGCCAGATCTATCTGCACCAGGTCTCCGGCTATCTTCCGATCACCAAGGCAGCTTATGAGAAGACCAAGTCGTCGGGCTTCTACGAGAAGAATCCGATCCTCGAAGTTCCCTTGAAGGAATTGACCAACAAGCCGCCGACCGAGAACTCCCGCGGCCTGCGTTTCGGCGGCATGGTGCAGATGCGCGACGTCTGGGCCGAAGAGATCGAGGCGGCGCTCGCCGGCAAGAAGTCCGCGAAGGAGGCGCTCGATACGGCAGTGTCGCGCGGCAACCAGATGCTGCGCCAGTTCGAGCGCACCGCCGTCAAGTAACGCAGGCTCCATGATCGCGGCCTCCTCGCATGATGCGGCCGCGATCGGGTGAGCGGGGGCTCTCATGGAAAACCGGGCGATCTTCTCGGGCAAGCTCCTGGCCTATCTGCTGGTCTTGCCGCAACTTGCAGTCTCGCTGCTGTTTTTCTACTGGCCGGCAGTCCAGGCGCTGTGGCAATCGTTCCTGGTCCAGGATGCGTTCGGGCTCTCGACCGAATTCGTCTGGTTCGAGAACTATGTCAGCCTGTTGAACACGCCGGAATATTACCACGCGATCGGCGTTACCTTCGTCTTCTCCGCGCTGGTCGTGTTCTTCTCGCTCACGATCGGCCTCTTGCTCGCGGTGATGGCCAACCGCAACATCAGGGGCGTGCAGATCTATCGCACGTTCCTGATCATTCCCTATGCGGTTGCACCGGCGGTTGCGAGCGTGCTGTTCATCTTCATGTTCCAGCCCGGGCTTGGCATGATCGCGCGCGCGTTGCAACGCGGAGGCATTGACTGGAATCCGGTGCTCAACGGCACCCATGCGATGATCCTGGTCGTCATCGTCGCGGTCTGGAACCAGATCAGCTACAATTTCCTGTTCTTCCTCGCCGGGCTGCAGGCGATTCCGAGGAGCGTGATCGAGGCGGCGGCAATCGACGGCGCACGACCGATGCGGCGCTTCTGGACCATCGTGTTTCCACTGTTGTCGCCGACCACATTCTTCCTGATCGTCGTCAACATCACCTACGTATTCTTCAACACACTCGGCATCATCGACACGGCAACCGGCGGCGGGCCCAATGGCGCGACGCAGACGCTGGTCTACAAGGTGTTTCAGGACGGCAAGGTCGGCGCCGATCTCGGCGGCTCGGCGGCGCAATCGGTGATCCTGATGGTGATCGTGGTCATCCTGACCGCCTTCCAGTTCCGCTACGTCGAAAAGAAGGTCCACTACTAGAGCCGCCATGATCGAACATCGCCGCTTCGGAAACCTCCTGCCCCATCTCGTGCTGCTCGCCGGCGTCGCGGTCGTGGCTTTTCCGGTCTATCTCGCAGTGATCGCATCGACCCAGGACAACGCGGTGATCGCCAACGGCCAGATGCCGCTCTACCCGGGCAGCCACGCGCTGGAGACCTATTGGAACACCATCGTCTCCGGCACCGGCAAGACGACGCGTCAGCCGGTCGGCGGCATGATGGTGGCGAGCCTCATCATGGCCGTCGGCATCGCGCTCGGCAAAATCGCGATCTCGATCATCTCGGCCTACGCGATCGTGTTCTTTGCCTTCCCGTTCCGGATGACCGCGTTCTGGGCCATCTTCATCACGCTGATGCTGCCGGTCGAGGTGCGCATTTATCCGACCTACAAGATCACCAGCGACATGCACCTGCTGGATTCCTATTCGGGGCTGATTTTGCCCCTGATCGCGTCCGCGACCGCGACGCTCCTGTTCCGCCAGTTCTTCATGACGGTGCCGAAGGAACTGGTCGAGGCGTCGAAGATAGACGGCGCCGGCCCGATCCGGTTCTTCTTCGATACGCTGCTGCCGCTGTCGGCGACCAATATCGCAGCGCTGTTCGTGATCCTCTTTATCTACGGCTGGAACCAGTATCTCTGGCCATTGCTGATCACGACGCGCGACGACATGCAGACGATCGTCATCGGCATCAAGAAGATCATCGACGTGCACGATGCGCTGACGGAGTGGTCCGTTGCGATGGCAACGGCTGTGCTCGCGATGCTGCCGCCGGTCGCCGTTGTCGTGCTGATGCAACGGCTTTTCGTCAAGGGCCTGATCGAGACGGAGAAGTAGAATGGTGATTGGCGAATGGCGAATAGCGAACAGCGGGTCGAGCGAAGCTCGCTTGGCGCCCTTCCCTGTTCGCTACTCCCTATTCGCTATTCGCCCTGCCGGAGGCATCGATGGCTAACGTCACCCTCCGCAACATCAGCAAGGCCTATCCAAACGGTTTCGAGGCGATCAAGGGCGTCGATGTCGATGTCGCCGACGGCCAATTCTGCGTGCTGGTCGGCCCCTCCGGCTGCGGCAAGTCCACGCTGCTTCGGATGGTCGCGGGCCTCGAGACAATCACGGCAGGCGAGATCGACATCGGCGGCCGCGTGGTCAACCAGATCGAACCGGCCGATCGCGACATTGCGATGGTGTTCCAGAATTACGCGCTCTACCCGCACATGAGCGTCTACAACAACATGGCTTACGGCCTGCGCAACCGCGGCATGCCGAGGGACGAAATAGAGACCCGCGTTCGGGAGGCCGCGCGCATCCTCGAACTGTCGGCACTGCTGGACCGCAAGCCCGGGCAGCTCTCCGGCGGCCAGCGCCAGCGCGTCGCGATGGGCCGCGCCATCGTGCGTCAGCCAAAGGTCTTCCTGTTCGACGAGCCGCTGTCGAACCTTGACGCAAAGCTCCGCATCGCGATGCGTGTCGAGATCCGGAAGCTGCAGCGGCGGCTCGGCACCACCTCGATCTACGTAACCCATGATCAGCTTGAGGCGATGACCCTGGCCGACGTCCTGGTCGTGATGAATGGCGGCCAGGTCGAGCAGATCGGCAACCCGCTCGAGGTTTACCAGCGGCCGGCGACGACCTTTGTCGCGGCCTTCATCGGCGCGCCGCCGATGAATCTGCTGCCGCTGCGCGAGTTCGACGCCAAACTGCCGGGCGTACCCGACGGTGCAGGCATCCTCGGCATTCGGCCCGAGGATTTGCAGCTCTCGAATGGCGGAGCGCCGGCTGGCGGCGTCGGGCTTGATCTCACCGTGGAGGCGATCGAGCGGGTCGGCGCCGAAACCTATATCTACGGCCTGCGCGCGCAGGAAAATGCCCAGCGCCCGCTCAGCGCCAAGCCGGGCGATCTGCCGCCGGGCGAGATTCTGGTGCGGATTCCCGGACAATCCGGCCCCGCCATCGGCGAGCGGATCAAGGCTGTGGCTGTCCGCGAAAAGTTGCATCTGTTCAGCGCGGACGGACGCAAACGAGTGAATCTTTAACTCTGTTGTTGGGTTCCGGTGGTTTTCGGAGACGCTTGAACAGACCTGCGAACATGCCCATATTGTTTGCCAAGGGGTGCCGCATCGGGCCCTGAAACGTCAAAGTCGCTTCGAGAGGACTTTGTAAACTATGTCTCGTGTTCCCTCGCTTTCCAGTCCGTTTCTCTTGGGCTTCGACGAGATCGAGCGCGTGCTCGATCGGGTCGTCAAAGGGGCTGACGGTTACCCTCCCTATAATATCGAGAGGTGCGACCGGGCCAACGGACAGCCCGAGCGGCTGCGAATCACGCTGGCGGTGGCGGGATTTACCCGCGACCAACTCGATGTAACGATTGAGGAAAACCAGCTCGTGATCCGGGGCCGCCAGCAGGACGACAAGACCAGGCAATACATCCATCGCGGCATTGCCGCGCGCCACTTCCAGCGCACCTTTGTGCTGGCGGAAGGGATGCAGGTGCTGGGTGCGGATCTGAAGAACGGGTTGCTGTCTATCGACCTTGCCCGGCCCGAGCCGGAGAGGATCGTTAAGACAATTGCTATCAATGAACACGAATAATGGAACGAGTAGCGGACTCGACCGCTTAAGCTCAGAAGGAGTCGAGACCATGAACGAAGGTAATGTGACGGCGGAGCCCCGCGTCTCGCTGGAGGCGCTGGCGACCCTGGGCGAGGGCCACATCGCCTATGTGAAGCAAATCCGCTCGGAGGACGTGCCGGGCCTGTTTCCCCAGGCGCCGAAGATCGCGCCGGGCCTGAAACTGTTCGCACTGCATGCGGCCGACGGCACGCCGATCATGCTCACCGATAGCCGCGAGGCCGCGGTCGCCAACGCCTGGAGCAACGAGCTCGAGGCTGTCAGCGTGCACTGAGGTTCGCTTCGACCCACGTGAACGCGAAAAAAAGAATCCGCAAGAGCGCGGGTCGTTGCTCTCGGTCGACCGAGAACCACGCCCGCGCCTTTCATTTGTGGACAGGCTTTACGCAACGAAATTGGATTGGCTATGCCGCGCTCGCCGGCGGCAGCGCCAGCACCGAATAGATCGCCTGGGCGTCGCGCGAGGCGCGCAGCTTCTTGGCGACGTCCTGGTCGCGCAACAGTCGAGCGATCCTGGCCAACGCCTTCAGGTGGTCGGCGCCCGCACCTTCTGGGGCAAGCAGCAGAAAGACGAGGTCGACCGGCTGGCCGTCCATCGCCTCGAAATCGATCGGACGCTCCAGCCGCGCGAACAGCCCGAACAGCTTTTCCAGCTTGGGCAACTTGCCGTGCGGGATGGCGACGCCGTAGCCCACCGCGGTGGTGCCAAGCTTCTCGCGCTGCAACAGCACCTCGAACACGGCACGTTCGTTCTGTCCAGTCAACTCCGCTGCCTTTGCGGAGAGTTCCTGCAGTGCCTGCTTCTTGCTGTTGACTTTCAACGCCGGGAGTATCGCCTCAGGCGCGACCAGATCGGTAATCGTCATAGGGCATTCCGCGTTGAACCGTCAGGTTGCGAGATAGGCGTCGGTAGGCCTGCGTCAAGGAGATGAGGCGGGAGGCGGGTTTGTCCCCGGGTCCGGATTCGGGGGCTTCTACTCCAACACAAGGGCGGTGCCAACACCCGCAAGCGCGTTCCTGCTCCCTAACCTTAAAAACGGTGCACCGCCGTAAAACCACGGGAAACCCATCAAAAATGCCGACGCCGGTCACGGTTTGACGGCCGGCGGGTCGACCCAGCCGATATTGCCGTCCGAGCGGCGGTAAATAATGTTAACCCGGCCGCTTGAGCCGTGCTGGAACACCAGACAGGCCGCACCGGTCAGGTCGAGCTCCATGACTGCCTCCGATACCGACAATCGTTTGAGCGACGTTGTGGCTTCCGCGATGATGACCGGGTTGTAGCCGGTGACCTCGTCCTCGCTCTCGGCCGGCGCCTCGATCACATAGCTTGGGGCGTCCAGCGTCGGGGCCACCAGCTCGGCCAGCGCGGCCGAGGCCGCATGGGCCTTGCGCGCGGAGCGATCCTTGAGCCGGCTCTTGTAGCGGCGCAGCCGCTTTTCGATCATCAACAGCGCCGCGTCGGCGCTCGCATAGGCATCGCCGGCGTTCGATTCGGCTTCCAGCGTGATCCCCGAATCCAGATGCAGCGCGCAATCCGTCTTGAAGCCAAAGCCGTCCTTGGACAGCGTGATGTGGCCGGAATAATTGCCGTCGAAATATTTCCGCAGGACCTCTTCGGTGCGCTCGCTGACGCGGCCACGCAGCGCCTCAC
>Ga0335080_10002816_pt1 | contig 17486 bp, 15 predicted proteins | sample Lox_Sample_34_FD_206720 | JGI IMG/M metagenome (GOLD analysis project Ga0335080, IMG submission 206720) | Soil microbial communities from Loxahatchee National Wildlife Refuge, Florida, United States - Lox_Sample_3.4 | ecosystem: Environmental > Terrestrial > Soil > Wetlands | place: USA...
GCAGCGTGCCCGATAGCTGTACCAGTGCGTCATGGGCACCCTGTACCGTGAATTTGTTGGGCGCGGATACAAAGGGGAGGCCGGTGAGCCTGGCGATCTCGGCGGCCGCCGTCTCGGCGAAACCGGGCGCCGAGTTAATGCCGGTGCCCACTGCCGTGCCGCCGAGCGCGAGGCAGTATACACCCTTCAGGGTATCCTCAATCCGCTCGAGATTGTCCGCGAGCATTCCCGCATAACCCAACCATTCCTGGCCGAGCGTCAGTGGCGTTGCATCCTGCATATGGGTCCGACCGATTTTGACGATGTCTTTCCACTCCTCGGCCTTCGTCGCGATCGCATCGTGCAGCGCCTGCACCGCAGGGATCAGCTTCTGCTTCACGCCGATGGCTGCCGCGATGTACATGGCGGAGGGGAAAGAGTCGTTGGATGACTGTGCCATATTTACGTGATCGTTGGGGTGGACCGGCATCTTGCTGCCCAGTGCGGTGCCCGCAAGCTGGCAGCAGCGATTCGATATCACTTCGTTCACGTTCATGTTGAACTGAGTGCCGCTGCCGGTCATCCAGACGTGCAGCGGGAACATGTCGTGATGCTGTCCGTCCAGGATCTCGTCGCAGACTTGAACGATCAGCACATGCGTGCGTTCGTCCAGACGCCCGCCGGCATGGTTGGCATTCGCCGCTGCCATCTTCAGCGTCGCATAGGCAGTGATCATTTCCCTCGGGATCAGCTCCTTGCCGATGCTGAAATGTTCGAGCGATCGCTGGGTTTGCGCTCCCCAAAGTTTGTCGGCAGGAACAGCAACTTCACCGAGGCTATCGGTCTCCTTGCGCATCTCATCCATAGTGCCTTCTCCCGTTTCTCTTTTGCTCGTAACCATCGCAATCTTCCATCAGTGGTAACGGATGAGCCTCATTGCCCATGGCTTGATCTACCCTGGACAATCCTGGCCCTGGTCATCCAGGGGGGCACCAGGTTTCCGTCGGCCCTGGCAGGGGTATTGTGGATCGGGCACTTCGTCTTAATGCTGGACGGCTAATCCCCGAATATCATTTCCGCCGTTCCATGCATTCAGGGGTTCCGAGGAAAGCCTCATGATGGCGGCAACAAGGGCGCGATAGAGGGCCAAGCGCTCAGTGAGGTCAGGGGTGGCGGCCGTCTCACGGGGCGCATTAGTGCTGGCAGCAACGTAACGCTCAAGAGCATCCATCATAGGTTCAAGATTCGTAACAGCTGGTTGCGAACCATTGTCCACGTGCGTCCCCAGGGACACCAAGGCCGTCGCCATGGCGTTATCGAGATCTACGGCGGCTGTCCGGGCCACATTCGGAAGCGCAACATCGTGCTTCTGGCGAGCGAGCGAGAGCAACAGTATGAAGATGATCTGGGCGTCACCGGCAAGCTTCTGGATCTCACTCAGTTTGAAAGCACCCAACTCAAACTTAGACGACTCGATGAGCCCCTGGACTTCCTCTACTTTGAGCGAGATCCGTCGACGCCACGAATCTACATTGCCACCGTTCATTGTCGGCGTCGCGCTGCTCGTTGCCGTACGGGCCAGGTCCGCCAGCAAGTTTATCACCTCGGCCAGGCGTGCGCGCATCCGATCCGCGGCACGCACGGGCCACAGCACGTGCTCTACGATGCCGAACACGGCAAGACCGAAGAACACGCCGAACAGGCGATCTCGGACCACAGTGGCGCTGAGGGCCGCAAAACCCTGAAGGACAGCCTTGTAAAAAACGAGGCCGGTCTGGATGCCGCAGTAGGAGATGCGGGGGGTGCCGAAGGTGACCCACGCGGCTACGGCGGTGCCGGCGCCGAAAACCAGCCAAAAGCCGCCGATGCCCTCCACGTTGGGTAAGAGGTAAATCAGAGCGATCAGACCCATCAAACCGCCGATGGCGGCTCCGCCGAAACGGAGGATACCCTTCTGGTTGCTGGAGCCGACGGTCGATAACGACACAACGAAGCAGGTGATCACAGATGTATAGTACCCCGGATCACGAGCCACCGGATAGTCGTAGCCGACGTAGATAACGTAGCAGATCAGCGCTGCCAGGGAGCCCTTGATCGCGAAGCGGACATACTCGGGATTTTCAAAGGCATCCGGCAAAAACAGGCCGGGCTTGGGAGCGGAACCGGCAGCCGGTTGATTGGGGTCCTCGGAACTCCGGGGCATGGCCAGCGCGATCTCGTCGAGAGTTCGCTCCATGTCGGTCAGCGGGGAAATCGTACCCGGCGTCTGCCCGGCCGCAAGCGCCCTCCACTCGCCTGGCGACGGCAACCGCTGTTCCTCGAACGCCCGTCGCATCCGGTCGCAGCCGTCCGCCACGTTCAGAAGCCGTTCGCGATTAATCCCTTCAGTCGTGCGAGCTGCAAGCGATTCGAGCGCGATCGCGGAAGTCACAAGCCGATCGATGAGCGTGATAATCGCGGCAAGCTCTTCATGGCGCTCACGTGCCCACCGGTGGATAATTGACGCGCTCTTCAGGAGCGCAAGGGGTCGGGACATGCCCGCGATCGCAAGCAAGTCCAGCGAGGTCGCCGGCGGCTCTATTGCGCCGTTGCCTGCCAGGCGCCGGAGCGACTGCTCGACAGCCAGAAGCCTCGCGTCCAGCTCGCGCCGGAGGAGCACTAGAGGGTCTCCGGGCGACAGCAGGAGCTGCACGCCGGCATTAACGGACAGTCCGAGCGTAATGCACCACCAGAGCCAGAGAACGAACTCAACCAGCTTTTCCGGGTCCGGGAGAACATCGGGAAGAATCATACACATGGCTGCCGGAAGACCAATGCAGGTGCCTACGAAGCCGAGCGTGAGAGCGCGTTTAAGGAAGAGACCCCCAAAGAGGAATCCCGCTAAGAAGCAGATACGCAGCCACGGGATGTCCAGGGAAATTTCCCAGGCGAGGAGGGCCAAACCCAGACCGATGGTAAGGCCCACAAGGCCCAGGATCGATCCGATGATCGTGGCGGCCGTGTCTTCCTGCGTGATCAGGAACATGACGAACATGATAAGCGGCGCGTGGGGAATATGATGAGTCAAAATAGGGATTGTGGCCACAAGGCAGGCTAGAGTTAGGCGGAACGTGGCGCTGCCCCTGCCGGGCGTCGGCGCCAGCTCACGGCGCAGAAAGTCGATGAGGGCTGAGGGACTCATTGGCCAACAGTATGCAGGGTGCCCCGCACAGTCGCTACCGCCGATGCGCCGATTCGAAAGGAGTCGTCCGGATTCTCCACCTTTACCCGCACGGGAAAGCGCGCCGCGAGACGGATCCAGTCGAGAGAGCGCTCGACGCGCGGCAAGCCGTTGACGCTTGTCCCGTTCTCCGGCAATACCGCCCAACCGAGCCCGACCACGCTGCCTCGGAAGTGCTTGCCGGGCTGCGACTGCATATAAAGGTCTACCGGCGCCCCGGAAGGGATGTGACGAAGCTGTGTCTCGCGGAAATTGGCTACGACGTACCAGGTGCGCGTATCCACCAGCGTGAACACCTCCACGCCGGCGCGGGCAAAGGCGCCATTTGATATGTTCATATTGACCACCAGACCCGTGAACGGCGCACGTACGCGGCAATAGCCGAGGTCCAGCTCCGCGGCGTGCACGGCCGCTTCTGCCGCGGCCAGCCTGGCATTGACACCATCGACCTGGCCTATTGCATCCTCTGCGCGAAGCCGATCACTGCGGGCCTGCTGCAGCGCTGCCCTGGTGGCGACATGTTGGGCACGTGTGGACACCAACGCAGCCACTGCCGCCCGTTTGCGCGCCCGGGCCTCATTGAGCGCTTCGAGAGCAGTTGTCCGCTGAGTGCGAGCTTCCTCCACGCGGTCGGCGGATACAAACTGCTGCGGCAGCAGTGGCTCGAGGCGCTTCAGGTGATCATCGGCATGCTGGAACTGCGCTTCCAGCCTGGCAATCTCGGCGTCGGCGGCAACCGGGTCCATCTCCCGGCGTGTGACTTCGGCCACGGAGGCGTTGAGTTGGGCCTCTGCCCTGGAAACCCCGGACACTGCAGAAGCTGCCCCGTTCTTCAGGCCATCGACCTCCTTACGGGTGAGGGCCAGCGTGGCCCGGGCACGCTCCAAGGCGATTTCGTATGGCCGCGGATCTATCACAAAGAGAAGATCGCCCTCACGCACCTGCTGATTATCGCGCACAGGGAGCTCAACGATGTGACCGTTGACCTGCGGAGCGATGCCGACAAAGTTGGCGCGAACCGTGGCATCATCCGTCTGCGGCCTTATCTCCCACTGGAGTAACGCCACAATCACGGCGATAGCCGCGGCTCCAATAATTCCTATGCCGAGCAGTCGGCCAATGAGGCGGCGGGCGCCGGGATCTGATGGAAGGTGTTCTTCAACCATAGAGTCAGCCCCTGAAGAAAGCTACCCAGAGCAACAGGGTAACGAGAATGGCAAGACTCGAATAGACCAGCCTGCGCGGTCCCACATAAGGATCGATTCCGGTGCGGATAAAAAGCCACCGTCCGAACAGAGCCGTGATAATCCCGATCAATGCGCACAGCATCCAGGACGGGAAAAAAGAACCGATTAAGTTAATCTGGGGTCCCATCGCGCTCACCTAGGGTTTTATCTGAATATTTGCAACACATTCCCGTAATTCTGCTCAATAACTCTCCATGAATGCAAAGGGACTACAATCCTTCTGAAAAGCGTTCTCCCGGCTAGGGTCCTTGCTGTGGTTTCCCTGTGGTAAACGCAAGTGCTGACGAAGCATTGAGCAGCTGGAGCTTGGTGTCGAGTTCGACGAACCGCGCCCGGCTCAGCTCACGGCGGGCGGCCAACAGATCAATGAGCGTACCAAGACCCTGACGGTACGATTCAAGAATGGCGTCGTATGACTTTTGGGAAGCGTCCACCAGCGCCGCGGCAACATCGAGCTTGCGGATGGCGAGATGGACATCCGTGTATGCCTTCCACACATCCCGAATCGCCCGGTCGCGGGCGGCGGTCACCTCGTATTCGGCGGCCCGGCGCTCAGCCTCTGCCAGTTCCACCCGTCGTTGGGTAGCACCCCCCTCGAAGATGTTCCACTCAAAAAGAAGCCCTACGCCACCACTCGGCTCTGCGGCGCTGAACCATCCCTTTGACAGAGTTCCGCCGGTGAGCTGAACGCGGCCGGCGAGCGTGTTGAAATTGGACACAAGGGAGAGTGTCGGGAAATAGGCTGCTCGGGCGCGCCGCACCTCGGCTTCCTTTCCCCGGAGTGCAGCCACCTTGGCGATGAGGTCGGGCCGTCTGCCGAGAGCCTGGTCGATTACCTTATCTACCGATTCCTCCAGCGCCGCAGGTGGCGGTAGAGCGGAGAAATCAGTTACATTGATCTGGGTCGTAGGCGGAATGCCGATGCTTTCGGCAAGCGCTACCTGCGCGTCACGTTCATTCGCAAGCACGTCCTCCAGATCGAAGGCAGCCTGCGCTTCCTGCTGCCGGGCAAGAGAGACCTCCGGAAGGGTCGCCAGTCCGTTACTCAACTGCGCTTCCGCTGCCTCTCGGACAGCGCGGGCCGATTCGGCGGAACTCTGGGCAACCGCGATTTTTGCTCGAAGACTGGTTAGCCCGAGAAATGCGCGTTGGACTCGGAAGATGATCTCCTGGTGCTTGCGGTTGAAGCCAAGGTTGGCTGCCAGCAGACGCTCTTTGGCTGCATCCAGGGCGTTCCCACGACGCCCGAAATCGAGAAGCAGCCAACGCAGATTCAGTGTGGGGATGACTTGCTCGAGGTTCGCGCGGAAGAAACCGCTGGGCGCAACATTTTGGGGCGCGGGGAAAGCCTCACTCTGGTAGCCCCCAATCGCCGCCAAAGCGAGCACCGGGAAGTACTCGCTTTCAACCAGTCCGACACCAATCGCCGCCTGACGCGCCGCCTCCCACGATATACGAGTTTCGGGGTTCAGCCGTTGCGCGAGGTCGATTAGCTCAGTGAGTTGGTAGCGCTTCTGCGGATCAATGGGTGAATGCTCGGCTGATTTGAGCATACTCGTATAACAGGTAAGATCCGGAGAACGCCATGGCGCGTGTGGTGTCGGGGCCACCTGGCGCCCCAGCCGTTCTGGCATATCAACGCCGCTCTGCATGGAGGCGGTTGTCTCGGCCTGTGTTGCCTGGGCTGTGGAATCCACCGGCCGGTACAGCAGGACGCACGCTCCGAGAAGCAGCGACAAGAAGATGGTCGCCCTCATCAAATTCCTCCGCTGGCAAACAAGAAAAGGATTTCTCCCCCCGGCAAAGCCGGCGAGAAGCCAGACCAATGCCAAACGCTACGATGATAGCCAGATAATAGTATGATATCAGCTACCGCGCATTTGTCATGCCCACTCTGTATGGTCGAATGTATGCCCCACAAAACCCAATCTTTGCATCCGAAATATCACGACCATCGCGTCCACCCGATGGAACGGAAAAGGATATTTGCCACGTGTTCCGCTCCTCTTTGCTGTTACTGCCAGGCTGTCATTTCCTCATAGCCGAACCGCCTCCAGCTCCGCTTTGGGCGTCAGTTGCGTGTTCCTGGAGTATCCCAGCGGTCACTCCTGCAGGTTTCTTTTGCTGTTTTTGCCCCAGCCATCCCTGGCTCTTGAAGAGTAACAACGTGGAACTTATCATCGCAACGAACAAGCCTACACCAAGAATCAAAAACGCTTCCATCGATTTCACCACATTGTCAAGCATCCATTGAAAATTCATCCCGAAGTAGCCGGTCAGAAAGGTCAACGGCAAAAAGATCGCAGAGATGATCGTCAAGCGGTTGATGACTTGTGACTGTCTATTGGAAATACTCGTTCCATAGCTCTCCATAGCATCAGTGGCCCTTTGGCGTAGGTCATTGATCCAATCAATGAGATCCGAGATACGTTCTGCGTAGTCACGGACTAGATCTGCCCGCTCACCCTTACCTGGCAGTCCTTTGATGGATAGCGCAAGATGCCTTGCCGCCATCTCCTGTGGCTCCAAAATTCTATGCAGTGACCACAACTGTTTACGCAGTCTCACGAGTTGCTCTATCTGCGCTTCCTTTGGCAATTGGATGACTTGATCCTCCAAAGTATTAAGTAATTCATCCAACTGCTCGAGCAAAGTGTCAAAACTGGCTACCAGCTCGGTCAATATGATGAGAAGGCCCAAAAAGTGTTGTGCCGCAATCGTGTCGACGACATTCCGGTATGTGCCGCGTGCCCGGTCCATTGAGCTGCCGCAACCGGCGTGGACCGTGAGAAGCCAGGATTGTGTATACAGAATGTGAACCTCGCTTGGCAGTCCGGAAGATCCGACCCCCCAGGTGGAAATCCGGGTTTGCATGCTGCCAGCCTCCAGCCTGGCTCTTTGTCCGAAGCGAGGGAGCCAAGAGCTTGTCGGCTCGGAAAGATGAAGAACGGTTGCCACGTATTGGAGTTCCTCCTCCGATGCGCCATCGATGTCGAGCCAGAAAAAGCTGTCTGTCGGGAGCAGCGCCGATAGTTCGCCGACCGGGACCTGAAAGACCCCCTTCTTTATGTCAAAGACAGTTGCCTTCATGGATACGCTTATGAAGATCACGAAAGTTTAGCCGCATTCCACCAACGGAAAGAGCAATATGCTCTGGATATTATCTTGCAGACCGTGCTATGGAATGGACATAAATCATTTCAGACTTCCCGTTTTGATAAATAGGTTCCGTTTCCTTTTCAAATTTTCTCATTATCAAACCGCCTTCTCCGTTTCTGTTTAATTCTTCGTTCTGGTGAAATCCGGCGGGCGCTTTTCAAGAAACGCGTTCAGCGCTTCCTTGGCGTCCGTCGAGTATAATCGTACGGTTAACTCCTCGTTCTCGTTTTTCGCTGCCTGCTCGACCTGCTCGCGTGAAGACTGTTTCATGAGTCTCTTGCACGCCTGCAACGCGCCGGCGGGCTTTTCCGCCAATTTCTGAGCTATTTCCGTCGCCGTTGCCAGCAGCTTATCGTCGGACACGACTCGGGTCACCAATCCTAGCTCTGCAGCACGCTTAGCGTCGAAAGGCTGTCCTAAAAGAATCAACTCGGCGGCATGGATGTATCCGAAACGCGCCGGAACCGAGAAGGTCGTTCCAAATTCCGGCACTAAGGCATGATTGATGAATGGCATTTGGAACTTCGCGCTCTCGCCTGCATACACGAAATCGCAGTGTGTCAACATGGTGGTTCCCATTCCGATGGCATCGCCGTGAACCGCTGCGACCAGAGGCTTGCCGAAGTTGATCAGTGCATTGATCAAGACAATTTGCGGATCCATATAATATAGATCTGGAAGGTTATTCTTTAAGTCTTCCATATCTACTCCAGCGCAGAACGAATCTCCCGCGCTATGCCAGAGCACTACATGAATATGATCGTCCTTTGCCGCGTCATTAAGGATATTCGCCATCGTAATGTACATTTTAGAACTCATGGCGTTCTTCTTGGCCGGGCGATTGAATTGGACACTCAGGATACTCCCAGAACGTTTCGCAATAATTTCACTCATTGTTTACCTCCCTAACAGTTGTCGCGTTCAAATATGAAACTTACGGAATCGCGCCGCTAGCGCGCAAGCTGTCAATCTCCGTCGCGTCAAATCCCAGTTCTTTGAGAACCTCTTCGTTGTGTTCGCCAATTTTGGGAGCGCGCCGGGCAGGCACTTTGGCGACGCCATGCACCTGAATCGGACTGCTGATAGTAGATAATAGTATTATACCAGATACCACGCATTTGTCTGGTTGAATGTATGCCCCATAATACCCAATCTTTGCATCTGAAATATCACGACCTTCATGACTTATTCCTTCATAGCGCTCATCATCAAGGTAAAGTCTTCCAGCAGTGCCTGGAGGTCCTCCTCGTGCTCCACCTCCTGCTGGAGAATTTGCAGAACCATATTGTAAGTGATCGGGTCCGCTTCCTTTGTTATGTCCAGCAGCCGCTTATACACACCGATGGCGCACTGTTCACCCCTGATGTTCTGGTCAAGGAGCGTCTTCACGAACGGGTCATCGGGGGAATCATACCTGCAGTTGGCCAGCTTATACCACTCCTCAGGCTTGGTGACTGGAGTTCCGCCGAGTTGAATAATCCGCATGGCCACCATGTCGGCATGTGTCAACTCATCGGTGGCATGCTGGAGAAGTTCTGCGCCGACGGCATCCTTCATCGGGCCCTTCACCAGCTTGGCCCCCAGCCAGTACTGGTAGTAAGCGAACCATTCATCACAAAAGGCCCTCCGCAGCAGATCAAGCAGCTTCTCCACATCCATTCCGACAATTTCACGACCTTTCGAACCCATAATGTTACCTCCTTGGAATCGGCCTCCCGCAGGAAGCTCGTTTTTGTCATTGTATTATCTTCTCAGGCTTGCCTGCGCTGAACTGCTCCCGCAATACACGCTTCAGCACTTTTCCGGAGCCGCTCTTGGGAAGTTCCGTTGCCACAAATTCAACACGGCGGGGAATCTTGAAACTGGACAATTTTTCTCGACAGTAGTCGATCAATTCTTTTTCCGTAAGTGCCATTCCTGGCTTTAAAACCACGCACGCGGTCACCAGTTCGCCCCATTGCTGATCCGGAATTCCGAAAACCGCAGCCTCTCGAATTGCCGGATGCTCATAAATCACCGCCTCCACTTCGCCGCAGTAAACATTTTCGCCGCCTGTGACGATCATATCTTTGGACCGGTCAACAATGTAAAAGTAGCCAGCGGTGTCTTGATAGCCCACATCTCCGGTGCGAAAGAATCCATTCCGGAAAACTTTTGCTGTTTCATCGGGGAGATTCCAATAGCCGCGCATGATGTTCGCACCGCGCGCAATCAATTCACCCCGTTGTCCGGTTTCCAACTGCTTTCCTGTCTCGTCCACCACCTGCACTTCAATTCCGGGACAAGGCCGACCGCAGGACGTAAGTCTCTCCGGTGTGTGCTCTTTATCTTGCAAACCAGTGAGGAATCCGGTTTCACTAAGTCCATAAACTTGTGTCAAGCGGGTGTCGGGCAATATTTCCCGAACCCTGCGAATAATTTCCGGCGCGATAGGAGAGCCACCGTAAGCCAAATTCTCCAGGCTCTTCAAATCGTATCGCCTGATGTCCGAAAATTGCGTCAGCATGTTGATCATCGTCGGGACCAAAACCGCATAGCTTACCCGCTCTCTGGCAACTACTTCACAAAAGTTCTGCGGACTGAATCGCGGCAACGTGACCTGGCAGGCGCCAAACGCCGGAGCGGCGAACATCGCGGGAAAGTCGGCAATATGAAATATCGGCGCAGCGTGAAGATAGACGCCGGCCTCTTTGTATCTGATCCAGTAGTTGAAATTGTGCACGTTCGTAAACACATTCGAGTGGGTCAGCATTACACCTTTGGGCCGGCCGGTTGTGCCACTCGTATAAATGAGAGTCAGTATAGCTTCCGGGTCATAAAAGATATCCGGAGAGGGGCCGCATATGTTTTCAAACGGTTCTTCGTCCAGCACACGCTCCCATTCCAAACGTACACTCGGCCTGGGCAAGGAAGAGTGCCGCACCAGTCCCCGCGGGCTTGCGTCTGTAAGCACGCGATCAATCTCCAATGCCGAAAATCGCGTATTCAGTGGAACGGCTATAATCCCCAATCTGCTGCATGCGTAAATTAATTCAAGGTATTCGGATTCATTTGGAAGATGAATTGCCAGCCGATCTCCAGTACCGAAGCCGAGTTGGTGGAGTCCAAATGCGATACACTCTATACGCTTATGGAGATCACGAAAGTTTAGCCGCTTTCCACCAATGGAAAGAGCGATATGCTCTGGATAATATCTTGCCGCTCGTGCTATGGAATGGACATAGATCATCTCAGGTTTCCTCTGTTCACAGGTTTGCGGTTAGTTATATGGAACATGCACGGCCGCGATCAGCGGCTTATCTAAGTTGACGAACGCATCCTCCAGTTTAGCCTGCGGACTCTCGCCTGGGCCCGGCGGGTTCTTCAGGAAATCCTCCATGTCGTTGCCAGCGCAGAACGAATCTCCCGCTTCGTGCCAGAGCACGACACGTACCTCATCATCCTTTGCCGCATCATTAAGAATATCCGCCATCGTCACGTACATGGTTGAAGTCATGGCGTTTTTCTTTGCCGGGCGATTGAATTGGACACGCAAAATGCTCCCGGAACGTTCCGTAATAATGTCGTTCATCGTCCACCGGTAGTTGCCTCTTCCGGATACCAACTTACGGAATCGCACCGCTCGCGCGCAAGCTGTCAATCTCCGTCGCGTCAAATCCCAGTTCTTTGAGAACCTCTTCGTTGTGTTCGCCAATTTTTGGAGCGCGCCGGGCAGGCACTTTGGCGACGCCATGCACCTGCATCGGGCTGCTGACTGTGAATTTGAGATTTCCCCCGGCACCTTCCAGCGGAACGACAATGTCATTGGCTTTCAATTGTGGGTCGTTGATGACTTCCTGTGGTCCACGCACGGCACCGAACGTGACGTGAACGCCATTGAAGACTTCATACCAATGCGTCATCGGCTGCGAACCGAACACTTCGTCTAAAATTTCGGTTAGCTGCGGCATGTTCTGCATCAGCTTGGCCGGATCGGAGAATCGCGGATCGGTCAGGAGATCCTCGCGGGCAATTGCCTTCGCCACGGCGGCCAGTTTGTCAGGTGTGACGATAAGAACGAACCAGATGTCATCCGAAGATCGATACACATTCAAAGCGGCATTTGCGGGATGCTTTCGGTCGTGCAGCCCGAAGAAATTCGCCTCGCACAGTGCGGCCTGGATGAAAACACTCGCCGACCAGATACCTGAAGCGAGCAGAGAGATTGTGACATAGGATCCCTTGCCGGTGCGCTCACGCCGGTAAAGCGCCGTCACAATCGCTGAATACAGGCCGACGGCGGTTGCATTGTCACCGCTACCGGCCACCGGCCAGGTCGGCGGCATGCCGGCGTCACGCGTCAGGGACAACAAACCGCTTCGCGCCCAGTAGGCAGTGATATCGAATCCCGGAAGTTCGGCGTCGGGACCTTTTTCACCGAAACCGGTAACGTCCGCATAGATCAGACGCGGATTCCACTGAGCGACATCGTCATATTCGAGCTTCAATTTCTTACGCGCCGAGTGCGGTGTGTTGACGATGAACACGTCGGCCCATTTAACCAGGCGCTCGAGCACCTGTTGAGCGCTCGGAGATTTCAAATCGAGAGTGATGCCGCGCTTGTTGCGATTGGCCAGTTGGAAGGGATAAGGCTCTTCCGAATCCGGCTGCGGCGGGATCTTCTGCCCCATCCTCCACAACTCGCCTTTGGGCGGCTCCACTTTGACGACGTCGGCGCCAAAATCCGACAGAATCACGGCGGCACTTGGGCCCGCAATGAAGCTGGCAAAATCGACTACTTTTAAGCCTGAAAAGATATTGTCAGTCATAGGTGTCTCCTTGATTATTGTCAGACATCACGCCTCGTTATGCTCAATCTCACCGCCCCTGGAACTGTGGTTTGCGTTTCTCCAGGAATGCTTGTGTGCCTTCCTTCTTGTCCTCCGTCCCGGCGCAAAGCCCGAATAAAGCAGCCTCCAGTGACAGGCCCACGGCCTGGCTTGTCTCCATGCCATTGTTCACAGCTTCTAGCGAATACTTCACAGCCAACGGGGCGTTGGCGAAGATCTGTTTGAGGATTGCTTCGGCCCGCGTGATCAGATCGGCGGCTGACACGACTTCATTCACGAGCCCGATACGATAGGCCTCCTGCGCGCTGATCATTCCTCCGCAAAGAATGAGCTGCAGGGCCAGCCCCTTTCCGACCAGCCGCGGCAGTCGTTGCGTTCCACCGCCGCCCGGAATAAGTCCCAAGGTAACTTCGGGCTGGCCAAACTTGGCGTTCTCCACAGCTACCCTGATGGTGCAGGCCATGGCCGTTTCACAGCCGCCGCCGAGCGCAAAGCCATTGACGGCCGCTATCACCGGCTTGCCGAGATTCTCAATCAGGTTGAGAACTTCCTGCCCGTAACTGCTCGATTTCTCCGCTTCGACTGCCGTGACATTCGCGAGTTCACTGATGTCCGCTCCGGCGATGAACGCCTTATCGCCCGCTCCGGTCAGGATGACGCCGCGCACCGCGGCGTCATCCCGCGCGTCCTCAAAAGCCGTTCGCAAGTTCTGCCACGTTCTTTGACTAAGAGCGTTGAGGACCTTGGGACGATTAAGGGTCACGTAAGCGATAGCGTCTTTTTTCTCATACAAAAGATTCTCAAGTGTTAAAGCAACTCCTGGCGAATTCATAGGATTATCTCCTGTCTTGATCTTAAAAGTGTCACACAAAGGCGCCGAATCCAGTGATCGCCTTGCCCACGATCAGATTTTGCATCTGGTAGGTGCCTTCGTAGGAGTAAAGCGCTTCGCAATCCGCAAAGAACCGTGCGACATTGTAGTCGGCGACGATGCCGTTGCCGCCGAGCAGTTCGCGGGCCCAGGCGACGGTCTCGCGGCACTTGGCCGTGGTGAACGCCTTGGCGAGCGCCGCATGGGCGTCCGTCAGCTTGCCTTCGGCCTGCAGCTGTGCCTGGCGCACGATCAGGCACTGCGAGGCCGTGATGTTGGCGAGCATTTTGGCGAGCAGGTCCTGCATCAACTGAAACGAGCCGATCGGCTTGCCGAATTGCAACCGTTCCTGGGAATATTTGACCGCAGCCTCGTAAGCGCCCATCGCGCATCCGGTAGCCATCCACGCCACGGCGTAACGTGTCATCTTCAGAACTTTTGCGGTGTCGCGGAACGAGTTGCCACTCTGGAGGCGGTTCGCTTCCGGCACTCGAACGTCCTTGAGCGTGATGTGGCCGTTCTGGACGACCTTGAGCGCAATCTTGTTCTCGATCTTTTCGACGCTAAAGCCGGGCGTCGTCTTGTTCTCGACGATGAAGCCCTTGACCTGGTTATCGTCGAGATCGCGCGCCCAGATGATAGAAACGTCGCACCACGGAGCGTTGCCGATCCACCGCTTCTCGCCGTTGAGAATCCAGGTGTCGCCCTCGCGTTTTGCCGTGGTCAGCAAGCCGCCGCTCGCACCCGATCCCACCAGCGGCTCGGTCAGACCGAAACAGCCGATCTTCTCGAAACGCGCCATCGGCGGCAGCCACTTCTGCTTCTGCTCTTCCGATCCGTCGATGAAGATGGAGCCCATCGCCAGGCCGCCATGCACGCCCATGAACGTCGCAAACGACGGGTCGATGCGAGCAATCTCCATTTGGACAAAGCCTAAAAGGGCCAGGCTTCCGCCCGCGCAGCCGTAACCATGCATTCCAAGCCCGCCAATCCCCAGTCCCTTAACAGCCGGTAGCAGGTCGAAGGGAAAGGCGTCGTCCACCCAATACTTCGTGATGACGGGCGCGACCTTGGCTTCCATGAAGGCGCGCACCCGCTTCACCGTCGCGAGTTCCTCGGCGTTCAAGGTTTCATAGAGTTCGTAGAAATCGCTGTTAGGTGCCGGCAGCGGCTTCGGTTTCGCCGCGGGTGTTGTTTCTGTAGTTGCCATATTAGTTCTCCTTTATGTTTGAGATTAATTAGCTATTTTCTCGACATCACCAAACTTGATGTCGCTTTTCCCTAGATTAAGGTTTTCCCTTTTCGCCACCCTTAGCGCGCAGCTTGAGAAGCCCAATCATAACTCGGTTTTCATCCTGAGCGAGCTGTTCAACGGAGCGTCCAGCCGCTTCGCGCATGACTCCATCAATGACCGTTTGCTTTAGCTCAGGCGTGATGTTTGGAGTCCCAAGGGCTTTCATCATGTCTTGTAGCGGATCCATCAGGTGTTCCATGAAGTGTTTGATTCCCCCCGCGCCACCGCCCAGATGCCATTGCAAACTTTGCCCCATTACGCCCCAGCGAATGCCCGGTCCATAGCAAACGGCCGCATCCGTGTCTTCGACGCTCATCACGCCTTGCTCGATTAGGTAAAGCATTTCGCGGTAGAGCGCGGCTTGGAAGCGGTTGGCAACGTGCCCGGGAAGCTCCTTCTTCAAATGAATCGGCTTCTTGCCAATCGAAGCGTAAAACGACATCGCTTGTTGAATGGCCTCGGGTGATGTCTGGCTGCCTCCGACTACTTCGACTAACGGAACAACATGCGGAGGATTAAAAGGATGCCCGATGACGACACGCTCCGGGTGCTTGCATTTCGATTGAATAACACTCGGTGTGATTCCTGATGAACTCGAAGCGAGAAGTGAATCAACCGGAGTAACATCATCCATCTCGGCATAGAGCTTCATCTTGAAGTCCGGGCGCTCCGGTGCGTTTTCCTGGACGAGGTCTGCCTGCGAAAGCGCTTCCTGCATATTGGCCGTGAAGCTCAACCGATCGCGCGACGCGCCTTGAGAGAGACCGATGTCCGTCAGGTCCGACCAGGCTTCATCCACATACTTGCGCAATGCGGCTTCTGCGTTCGGTCCGGGATCGGTCGCTACGACGTCAAAGCCCTTGGCAAGATACTGGGCCGCCCAACTCGCACCGATGACACCGGTGCCGACGATGGCTATTCGGTTTACTGGCTTATTAAAAGACATTTTTCAGTCCTCCTTTTGCATTAATTTGTTGTCAATCTACGAATAAGTTCATGCAACCTACGCAGGCAGTTCAACGTACGCGATCCCGGCCAGGTTCCCCTGCGCAAAGAGCAGCACCTTCTCATCCGATCCGTCGAGCTTGGCGGAATAGATGGACCCACCCAAGTCAGTCAGGAACATCCGGTCTCCTTTAAGATCAAGAGCAATGCCGATGCCTTCCATTAAATGCTTGACCAGAACTTCGGGGTCAGGACGCGGCTTCAGATCAGAATCCATTGGTGCGCGGTTCGCACTGTTGCCGCGTGGCGGGTCGCCACGATCGGTCCAATACATTACACGATTAGTGAGATCAAGTTCGAGATCAATCGGTTCCGGCAAGCCATCGAACAAAACTGCGATATCGCTACGGTTTGCCGCCGTCTCTCCTTTGGGAATCTCGATGTTCGCGCGAAAGATGCGGCCTTGATTCCCTTTATCCGGGCCTTTCTGTGTCCAATAAAATTGTCCGCGTTCGACGTCCACAGCAATCCCAACGCACCATTTCTTGAGGTCATGACCAGGGCGAGGGTCGCCCTTGCTCGTGTCCACGAGCGTTTCAACATTTGAACCGTCGAGATTTGCGCGCATCACGCGCATGCCCTCGCGATCGCACCAATACAGCTTGCCGTTCTTCTTATCGAAATGAAGCTGCTTTGGCGTGAACGTGCCCCCCTCGGGAACAATTGTCGTGCGATTATGTCCGTCGAGGTCAGCGCGCTCGATGCGACCGTCGTTCAGGCTGGGAACACCCATGTCGGTCCAATAGATGTGCCCTGCCTCAACATCTACTACGATGCCGTCGGGGAGTCGGCATTCGGTTACGATGACCTTCCGGTCGGAGCCGTCGGGATTCAGTGACAGGATGCGGCCACCGCTTAAATCAAGAAAGAATAGACGGCTGACTATGGCTTTGTCGCCGGATGAAGCACTTTTCATTGCGCACCTCCTTGAATGCGTCTTTCCGCAAAAAGTCGAGACTGATTCTGGCTGATAATGCGATAAAAACCTTGTTCCGTATTCATTCGCTCATCCCTGAAGTTACGATCCCTCCCTTGTTTGGGGAGGTTCTTCTGTTGCCGGTTGTGACGGCTTCTGTTTCATTTGTTCCAGCCCGCAGTGATTCACAATGAGCCGCGACCCCCGCTGCCCGGTCACATAAGTCCACATCCATTGGAAGAAGACGCTCACTCGGAGGCTCGCCTGGGCGAGATACAAAATATGCACCACCGCCCATGCGAGCCAGGCCATGAAACCACTGAGGCGGAACCTGCCGCTTTGTAGAACAGAAAAACCCTTGCCGACAACCGCCATATTCCCTTTGTCAAAGTAGCTAAAGGGGGCTGGTGTTGAAGCACCAGTGATAAGAGAGCGAATCAGCTTCCCCGCATAACGCCCCTGCTGAATCGCCACTTGCGCCACGCCGGGCAGCGGCTTGCCGTCTTGATCGAGTGACGCGGTATCGCCCACCACTAAAATCTCGGAATGTCCGGGTACCGTGAGGTTCTTCTCGACGCGCACCCGCCCCGCATGGTCAGTCTCCGCATTCAACCACTTGCCTGCCGGTGATGGAGCAACACCAGCGGTCCAAATTACTGTCTTGCTCGGGATGCGCTCTCCGGCTATGGTGACACCTTCTTCGTCAATTTGATCCACGCCATGTCCGAGCAGCACTTCCACACCCAGGATTTCCAGCCGTTTTTTTGCGGCCTCCGAGAGTTCCTCCGCAAAGCTTCCCAACACACGATTGGCCATATCGACCAGGACAATCCGTGCTGAAGTGGGATCAATCCTCCGGAATTCCGATCTCAGCGTGTTGCGGACGAGCACGGCAATTGCGCTGGCCATTTCCACACCAGTCGGACCGGCCCCCACAAGCACGAAAGTCAGAAGGTCTCGGTGGCG